>Ga0256404_1000170_pt1 | contig 160192 bp, 167 predicted proteins | sample RumenRJG_01DNA_FD_185990 | JGI IMG/M metagenome (GOLD analysis project Ga0256404, IMG submission 185990) | Bovine rumen microbial communities from Lethbridge, Alberta, Canada - RJG_01 | ecosystem: Host-associated > Mammals > Digestive system > Stomach > Rumen | place: Canada: Alberta...
CATTCCAATACTTATCTACAAGGTCCTTATCCGGGAACTCATAGAAAAGTCCGTTGCTGGTAAGTTCGAACTCGATGTCTTCTCCGCAGTTCTCACAAGCATCTGTAAACTTTACACGGCTTTCACCACGAGAGAATGTATATTCGCGGATCTTAAGGATGAACCAAAATCTATCCCAAGAGTTCAGCTGAGCCCAACCAGCACCTTCGCTGCTGTGAGTGTCTATCCTTAGACAACTGCGAACGATGTCGTTGAAGACGTTATTTACCTGATCCGGGCGGTCTTCGTCGATAGCTGTCCAGTTCTTGATTGCGTTTACGGTCGCAGGCTTAATAAAAAACTCCCACTCTTCCGGATAAAATTTGCTCCTCTCGCCCATCTCTTCTCGATCGACGGGAATCCATCCTTGAGAGATACTTGCCTGTTCCTCTGCATCAGCCAACTGATTACGACGATTCATGAACCTATTAAATGATTCCTGCTCTTCGTTGCTCAGATCGCTCACATGCTCTTTACCACCGTAAGCTTCTTTATGCTTCAGTTTTTTCCCGATCAGAGATTCTTCTCCTCCCATGCCACCAATCTGCTGTTCTAAAATTTCATCTTGACTTTTTGCCATATAAATAAACGTTTATTTGCATATATCTATAATATATACAAAAATAGAACTTTTTTAGAAAACCGGCAAATTAAAAAATCAATACTGAATTTGGAACCCCCAGGTTACTCATAACATCTGTTATGTTATTAATATATTGCTTGGTTCTTTTTTGAACCTTTGTTTTCCACGAACTATCCCCATGAAGTTTCTCGGGTTGAACGATGCAGTTATACCTATTATAGATTATATTAAATAATTTCATATTAAATAATTTGTTATAGCCTAAATTAGAATTTGTAAAAAACAAACGAGGAATAAAATCAAATCTATATTTGTCGCTTTGCCTCATTGTTTTTTTAATTTCTTTCTTGATGTCTTCTTTTCTTATCGGTTTTAACTCAAATAACTTATCCCATGGCTGTTTATAACCGCCCATCGGGATATGTAATTCTTCACGTTTAATAGTTTCAATGTTATATTCTGACAGACTTAGAGAATATTTTGGAAGATTGTTCAAGAACACTTCAAGTGCGATGTTGAGATATTGTTTTTGTATTTTTCTATCTATACCGATATTTCTAACCATACCTGTATTAAATAATATTTTATACCACGCACAATAATAATCTAAGATTCCCTCTAAATCTTCAGGTATGTTCTTAATTGTTAGCATGTCGTTTACCTTCTGCGTAACAGACTGCTCATCACTCTTATCGCTAAAAATACTCTCTTTTATATATGTTTGAATATTAATCATTTATATTATCATTTATTAAAATTTGTGATAAAGATATTTGCGTTTTTAGTTTTGAGATACTTTTTTACATCTTCAATTTGAATTTTTTTCACAGGTTTCCATCTTACATCTCCATTATCAATCCAAACGAACTTCTTACATTGTTTTGGTGCGCCATCCAAAGACTTCAAGTTATGATTAAATACACATTTGAACGCAGCAACGGACTCTGGACAACCGCGGAGACTAGTCAAGTGATCATTCCATTCGACAATAAGCACACCTTGAAAATCGCAATCATCAGTAAATAACCAATCCATGCTTTTTGCTTCGCATGCGTTAATTATCAGGACTCCTTGGAACTTTGAAATCTTATAGTCGAGACTCTTCTTATATATTTTATAAAGTATTATACATGAACTGCGGCCATGTAATGGAAAGTCTTGTATGTCAGGGCCAATTATCTCGTATCCTTTTGGACCAAGATGCATCTGGTATATATCGAAATTAGAATCTATACAACACTCCTTGAATTTCTTTATAGCTTCCTCCTCAATAACCGCCTCAGTCTTCTTGGCAATTGAATCATCATCTCGTCCAGCAAAGAGACTCTCGTCTATATACGTTTTAATGTCTTTCATTTTTCTAAACTTTATTAACAGATATTGCTAATTCCTCTTTTTCTCGACTTTAATTCTTTGACAAACCAGTCCATCTGATCTGTCCCTTCAGCAGAAAGAATATTTAATATATTATCAAAATATTGCCTACATTCTTTGCGAACGTTCATTTTCCACGAACGATCTCCGTGTAATTTATCTGCGCTTGGCCGCATCGCACAATTAGATAATCCCATAATTATCAGCAACAGAGATGACTGGTGACTAAAATCCAGCTTTGATCGGTCAAACATTAAACCACATATACATCTTAGTTCTGGTTGTTTCATAGAAAGAATAGATTGTATTATATACTCTATTATTTTATCTATGTCTGAACTCGATGGTTGTTGCCCTGGTGTAAAGAAATCTTCCCAGTGCTGTTCCCACCCTGTCATTGGAATAGAATCCAACGTATATGATTCTTCGCTTATGGTGTGAATGCCCTTTGTGTCTATTTGTATAGACTGATTCGGAAGATTAAATTTGAATATTTCCAAAACAGTTTTTGGTATTTTTATTATTTCTTCCTTGTTTGCAACAAGAGACGAGTTTGTACTTTTTCTAGATATATAATTCAAAAAACTGATATTAATAGCAGAAAATAATATACCAGCCCAAACACAATAATAATTTAAAAGTTCGCGTGTTGTTTTGGGTGGATTTTTGATTGCGAGCATGTCGTTTACGTTTTTCACTATGTCCTCAGCTGCATCTCCTCCAAAGATACTTTCATCTATATATGTTTTAATGTCTTTCATTTTTCTAATAAATTTACGTTAACTCTATATGTGCGGTTTTAGATTTAAGATACTTTCTTATGTTTTTTTCTGTCGGTTCCATGCCTTTTTTAGGTTTCTTTGCAGAGAAACCATTAACATATATACCATTGCTAGCCCAACGAAAAAATTTACATTCTCTTGGTGCACCTTCAATTGAAATTAAGCTTTTATTAAAAGAACAATCAAACTTGTTAACTTTCTTCGGACATCCTTCAAGACTAGTAAGATAACCAGACCATAATATCTGAAGACCGCCATCAAACTCACAATCAGGTGTGAACACAGCTGTGAGGTCAGTGCACTCAATTGAATCAAGACACAATAACCCACCACAAAATTTAGAAATTTTATATTTGAGTCCTTTGTCTGGCAACTCAGTCAGCACACAAGATTGCGCGGTTACATAAGGTGAATTACCATTATTCGTAATTTCATATCCTTTTGGTCCCAGATTAATATCGAAATATCTTGAAATGTACTTATAATCATATATATATTTACCTAATTCATCAATAACTTCCTGCTTTAGTGCATCCTCGGTATTTCTGATTATATCTCCGCCTCCAAAGATACTTTCGTCTATATATGTCTTAATGTCTTTCATATAAAAATTAACTATTTTATTAATATAGGTCGATTGCAGTATATTTGGATTTAAGATATCTCCTTATATTTTCTTCTGTCGGAATCATATCATATTTCGGCATCTTCTTATTATTCGCCCCGTTATCTCCCCAAATAAATATTTTACATTCTCTTGGTGCGCCTTCAATGGAATTTAAATTCTGATTTATACTACATTCAAAATTATTAACTTTCTTTGGGCATCCTTCAAGACTAGTAAGATAATTGCACCAACTTATTGAGAGATTGCCGTTAAACTCACAATCAGGAGTAAATATTTTGGTAAGATCTGAACCTCCTAGCGACACGAGATTTAGCCTTTTTCCAGTAAATTTAGAAATTTTATATTTAAGTCCCTCTGCTGGTATGCCGGAGATATTTAAAATATATGGGTTTGTACAGTTAATCTCGTATCCATCAGCACCTAATTCTATTCTCATCCAGGATTTTATTGATTTTGATGGAAATGCATATTGGAGCAATTCATCAATGGCTTCTTGTTGAAGTGTATCCTCGGTAGATTTGACTACGTCTTTGCTTCCGCCGAAAATACTTTCATCTATATATGTCTTAATATCTTTCATCAATTTATTCCGTTTTTTCTTCTTCGTTTTGTCTTTCTACAAGTGTGCCGTCGTCATTGAATTTTTCACTGGATGAAGTGCTGACTTTACCTCCTTTCCAGATGCTTGTAATAGAATACAATCCTAATAGCGAAGCACCCACGATCATGCTAGTTTGAAGCAGATCTTGCACAACAGGAGTCGCTCCTTCTTTGACTGTAAGATATACTATACAAATCATAGACACCACACAAATAAACGCACCGATAAGACGTTTTGCGCTGCCTACACCTTTCTCGCTAAAGGCTTCTCTCATCCAAGATCTGACTGCTTTACTCATAATATATAAATAATAAAAAAGAGAGCCTGCATATACAAGCTCTCAATACATTCATTTTATGCGTTTACTTTTTACTTATCCTTCCACTTATCCCACAAAAGCTTGATCACACCAATTCCAAACGCGGCGGTAAATACAAAATTAAACCATTCAAAAAATCTAGAAACATTTGCATGTTCCGGCAGGATGTTATGATTTGCCGTGAAAATCAAATCAACTGCGACAAAAGCCAAGATAACAATAAATATCACAAAAGCTTTGGCACTGTTTTTTCCTATGATCCCCATATTTATAAAGATTTATTTGGTTGTTTTAGTTTGTTTTAGTTTCTTCTGCGTGCTCTCCAAAGAGCTCTTCAAAGATAGCATACATTCCAATTGTATAATTTGGAATAGACGGTGCAATAGCTTCGAGCTCATGGTCGGACATCTTTACAAACTCGTCTTTAACATCCTCATTCAGGAGTGCTTCTACAGCCTTTGCAAAGAGATTGTCCTGATCGTCCTTGCCCGTGTTATCCTTCATAACCTTATCCCTGGAACTCTCGAACTCCTTTACGATTCCGAGAACCTTGATTCCGTTCTTCAACATCTTGTCTCTTGCAATTGGGTCTTCGATCTTGTTCAACTGACAAGTTGAAAGAACCTGATATAGATTGATTGCGTCGTTTACTGTAAACTTCATATCCTTCTACGTGTTATTTGTTATAATATATGTAATGTTGTTTGTTTCTTTAGTTTTTATTTAGGTTCATTTTCACCTCCACCACCATTCTTCCTTGCTTCTTCTGCGAGGTTCCATCCATCGATGAACGGATATCCTGCCCAAGTTGTTGTTGGTGTAGGATAGATCTTATCTGGGTCAGTACGACCACCATCCCAGTTACCTGTGTCAATGATAGACAGTTCGGCGTAAAGGTTGATGTCGGCACCCGCACTATTAAGACCGCCGTAGTATATTTCACCAGTGATAATCGGGAGCTGACCTCCTCCTGGAGTACCAGATACAACCGGGATGGTGACTGTATTTGTTGTATTTCCAAGACTTATTGATGTGGAGACAACAGTAGAGTTCTCATTGAGATATATTTTAGTACCGCTGTAATTGTCTGCATAATAGTAAAATTTACAACGCACTGGAACTGAGACGGTTCCCGTACCAGTAACTGTCACTACGGGGAATATATTGTAAATGAACTTCTCGTTTATTTGGTCAAGGGTTGCAGATGATACATATCCATCACCTTCACCAACTTCAAGAGTAATCGCATCCAGCTGTGCTGTTGGAGTGGGAGTTCCACCTCCACCACCACCGCCACCACCACCGCTTCCATAAGTGCTTGCTTTCCACATATAAGGATGTCCTGTACTGTCAATATATACAATTGGTTGTACTCTTGCGTCACTTTCTCGTGCTCTTGGAATATACAACCATATTCCTTCACTAACGCTTTCTTGACCCATATCCCTAGGATAGACAGTCGGGATTCTTGAGTACATACCTGCTGGCAGGATACCCAATGCCGGGTCGGAACCTTCCGATGCTGGCACACCGTGGATTTGAATATCTCCTAAAATCAATTGTGTACCAGCTCTCACACCATATGCACCCGGTGTTCCAGCATTAGACCATTGATATGGTACACCACCCATCAAGTTATATATTGTAGGATAATTATATTCGTGATGTCCCTCTGGAGGATTGCTCGGTAATGTATCATTATCATGCGAAGCGGCACGATAGTATCCGTGCTGCACCCAAGGACTTGCCGGGTCACCAAGGCCAGTATACCATCCATCCAAGATAATGTCGTAAGGAATACCACTGTTTGGGTCTTTTGAAAGGTTGGCATCTGAGTGAACCGTACTGGCATCATTCGGGTCGTCAAGCCTATATATTCTAAATGATTCTGGCTCTTCCATAACTGTGTATGGACCTGAGAATGCGGTCTCATAATCCCCTTCTGGATTCTTTGCTATTAACTTCATTTCGAAGGTGGTGTGATTGTTTCCTTGTGCATCGAAATCTGGCCATCCTTGTCCGCTGTCTGCCAACGGGATAGTAGCGATAAATGGATTGTCCTCTGAAGCATATACATCATACTTTGCATTAGTCTCTATATTGGGTATGTCGAATGTCCTCGTTGCAACTGATGGAGTACCTCCCGTGTATGTGGTCAAGATATGTACCTGTACTTGAATCTTATAAGTTGGACAATAGTAGGCGTTACGATAATTCATTCTAAATGTGAGACGACGGCGAGATGCTGTGATAACCACATTACCTTGATGTCCCTCTATGTCAGGGTCGTAATTGCTGAATTTAGCCCAGGTCCTAGTGTTCAATCCGCCATCATTACAAAGCACATAACTTCTTATATATGTTGTATTTCCTATAGTTTCCCGGCAAGTATGACGAGGCTTTCCATTTCTAGAGTTTGTCATATTATGGAGGTTCCAATTGTCAGTATAAGTTGCGGAACCGTTTTGTGTATCTAACAACCAGCCACACAAACAATACATTGTTGTTGCAGAACCACCAGATGGTGTATATATATAGTTATAATGGGTTACTTTATCCAAGTGAAATGTATTAAGAAACCAAATATCAGTATATGTAGTTTTTTGTACTGTAGTAAGGCTTGCATACGTAGGAACAGTAGGTGGAGTCGTACTATAGTCTGTATTTGCTTCTATAGCATATTGTTGGAGTGCTCTAGGAAGCTGAATCAAAATACCTTTATTATCTTGTTCTCCTGTATCATATTTATACCATATTTTTGGTGAATATACTGAACCTGGTGCTGCCATAATAGTGCTTAATTTTAATTATCTTTTCTTTTACAAATAATAACTCAACTCCACATATTTTTCTTAAATTCGTGCGGGTTTTGTGCTGTTTATATGTTATCATCTGGTATATTACGAAGTACTATACTTCCTTCTGTGACTGCATTTGCTGCAGGAGTACCAGTTGAACCAATTGACCACAAGTCATCTTCTCCACTATATGTGAATGAACCTACTGTAAAGTTTGCTGTGTTTCCACTACCTGTCACATTCCGAACAAATACTGGAGTACGAGCGATTGTATACACAGGAACAGTGACACTGATTGACCCGGACCATGTTCCTGATAGAGATGCATTGACTGTGATGGTGTATGTATCAGTCAATACATGATGTATTCCAGAAAATGATATAGCAAGGTTGTAACTTGTAGTCGAATAGTTACTTGCAAACCAAGCAAGTCTACGAGTGCTGGTGTTGTTATTTGCACCATTTGCTATCTGCACATACCTAAACGTGCTCCCTCCCCAGGTTGTGGGAACACCATAGTAGTACCCTTGAGCAAGATTACCCATCACAGCCGATTCCTGACTTCCTGGGTCACCCGACATACCTCTAAGCCACTCGCCACCAGTTTCCAAGCCTAAATCGAGCCAGTCTCCTGAGTCCAATGCAAAAAGTCTTGTAAATGTGCCATTCGCTCCATATCGTGACTGGTCTATAGCCATCAGATAATGAGCGCCAGATGTTGGGTTGGTAGTTGTCCAGTTCGGCTGGCTGGCAAAACGATATACTTGAGTAAAGTTCACTGGATCAAGAGCAGTAAAGTCAGTTGTAGTTGCATTCTCAAATGTACCTTCGGAGTTTATCGCGGATAGTTTTACACGCACTGTGTCTCCTGCAGAGATACCGGTACTTGGTTTTATAAATGTAGCGACACCATTCTGAGCAAACTGTGCAGGATATTCAACTTGTCCCTCAGTTGGCATGAAGTATGCCCCATCAACATAATTTTCCTGTTGTCCACGGACCTTATAAACATCAGCATGAAACATATTTCCATCCACGTAGTACGCACCTGTCAGGTTTGCTTTAACCTGGATGTAGTTTGCGTACTGCATAGGAATATGGGTGTTGACCGCGCTCGAATTTCTCTGGATGTGTGGTGTGGTGTTTAGGCCTCCGTCATTAAGGATGATGTATGGGTTTCTTTGATACATCGTATAGAGTTTTCCGTGTCGAGCCACTCCGTGATGTTTATAGTTTTCAGTATAGACTCCATTTGTCTGGTCAGCGCGTACGAGTCCTAGTACACAGTAATGTCCTGCGTCGTCCATGACAGGCATCACATGGTCACAGTAGAACTTACTCTTAAATGTGTTGTCGTTTGTGTATGATGAAAGTTGGAGTGGAAGACGACAGTATATCTGTGTGTTCGTTGGATTTGTTGTAACCACTTCTTTATATGGATAGTACTCATTTGAATATCGTTCATCCATGTCAGCTTTAGTCGGTTCATTTCCAGCACCATACATAGCTGTCAGGTCAGCCATCCAAACATTTTTGACTTGTATCTTTGCTCCTACAGGAAACTTATCTGTTGATGCAACACCCATAGCACCAACATAGACACGCGTCTTCGCTGCAGAACCTGTATCTATTATACCAGACACATGCGTCCAGTTAGCATAGTTGTTTGATTGCTGAGCTGTTGTCAGGTATGTTGTTGGACTGTATATGAACAGTGGGAGGAATGGGACATTGGTTGACGATGTGATTTTGAGCCATAGACTTGCATAAACCTTATGACCAGCGGCAATGGACGTAAACGTACGAGTAACCATAGGATTACGTACTGCAGTATTCACAGTCATAGTACATACACCATCACTATCTATGGAATATGGGGCATTGGGCGTATAGTTTGTCCAACCCGATGTCGCATCGAAATTTCCATGATTGATTACTTGATTAAAACAACCAAATCTATCTTCCCAGGTTGTTGCTGAATATACACTGAGTGGTGCTGCCATAATATACTAATGTATCAATTATTCACTATAACTTCCACTTGGATTCACATAAAGGTAATAGTTTCCAGATACTGCGCTGACCGGTGCAGTCTTTGGTATAACAAGATTCCTTGTAACAGTCAGGTCTCGCGCAGTCACGAGTCCAGAAGCCACGCTGAGGTTGTTCGAGCAGGTGACAGCACCGGTTAGGGTCGATGTGCTTGTGACTGAGAGAGTTCCCGCAGCACTGAGGTTCTTCGCTGCCCAGTTTTTCGTGTTGCGATTGGAGTTACCCCCATGCCAAATTTCATAACTGTCTGACTCTTGTGCATTGGTTGCAAAGTTGTCCGTATATTTCAAGCTTGATATTCCCTGGGGGTCAGTCAATATCAAAAGACCCGGGCCGCCATAATCCCCGTTGATCGAAAATGCTGGAACCGTAAAAAATGTATAGAAACTATTACCTATTTTTTGAAATCCTATTTGTCCATAATTCACCGACTGACCACTCTCCAATCTCTTCAGATAAATATCGTCAAAAGTAGATATTTTAGAATTGGCTGTCACTGCACCGGTTAGGGTGCTTGTTCCTGCTACATTAAGATTCGCAGTAGCCCAGTTGACCGTACTAAGATTTGAGTTTCCGGCATGATAAATAACATTTCCTCGTGCATATAATTTATCATTTTGAATAGCGAAATCAGCACCTGCTATTGTATCTGCATTATTGCTTGCGGAAAACGTCATTGCATCATAATTTAAATCATGGTACCAAATACCAAATTTTGTATAAGATGAACCATATGCGAGAATTGGGGCAGCCATACCTGAACGTCCAAAGTAGATTGTACTATTCGAGCCACCGAGTGTGATGTTATTGTTAAATGTTGCTGCTCCGGTAAATGTTGACGTTTTGCCAACACTGAGTGTACCCGCAGCACTGAGATTCAATGCACTCCAAGATACTGTGGCGAGATTGGAGTTATTTGAATGATAAAACTCATAGGTGTTCTTGTACTTAAACTTTCCGTCAGAAGCGATGTTTACATACGGATAACCAGATACCGCCAGGTTTTGTAAATACGCTCCAATATTAGAGGCGTTATGCCAACCGACAGCCGCCTTAATTGTACCACTAACTTTGAAATCTACTGTTGATTTTTGCTCAGTATTAGTAGAGTTCAAAATTAGTGGATTGATAGCATTGCTTGTTATCGTGCCTCCAGTAAGCGGAAGATAGCTGCCCAAAGCACTTGACAAAGCATAGGTGTTGTTATCCACACTACCATCGGCTTTGAGGAATTGACTGGCTGTGCCACCAGTCTTTATAAATGCATTCGCTGTTATGTTTGTACCAAAGGAATCAGAGAGCCATCTCGATGAACCAAGTACTGTAAGGTCTTTTAATATTGCCATAGTTTAATAATAATAGTTTACACTTCTAAAATTTGTTTGCCGGCTATCGACTTTTCATAAAACTTCACATTATCTGCAAGCGTCCCTTTCAGCATTGCATCTGGAATTCTTATGTATAAGTCTAAGTATCCTGTCGTCACTACTCCAGCCACACCTGGGATTCCTCCTTGATATGCAGTATAACTTCCACAAGCAACCCACCAGGCGGAACCGTTATGCATAGCTGCCATTGAGCCATTGTTTCTCAATTTACAGTCTCTCGCAGGACTTCCGGAGATGACTGTATATCCTGTAACTGAGGAAGTTAGAGCTGGATTCGATGTCTGTTTCCAGCGATACTGACTTTCCGTTGCATCGCTTGTCAGTTTCTCACAAATGATGAACTCAAACTCACTCAGGCTCGTAATCCATGCTGCGTTCTTTAATAATACGAGCCCAGAATAGAGATTTGTCGAATTATTGCACCAACAGTTCGCAGTTGTGAACAGATTTGATGCTGGATTGTTATGATGTAGTATTCGAAGGAACGCTGCTCCATCACTAGCAATCATTATATTAGAACTATCCGTTTCGATATAGTTGTTTATTTTTATGAGTCCTGTTTGGAATATTTGTTGCTTGCCTGGTGACTCTTCGACGAACTCGTATCCATGCATACTTCCAAGATTATCTATACTCGCTGCGGTGTCATAGAGTTCTCGAATGTCCGTAGCGGAAAGCACCGTCGTATAAAAACGATAGTCCGAATAACCAGCATTATTCACCCCTCGCTTTACTCCCCCCGCACACGAATAATTTAGTGCTATGTAATTGATAGTTGGAAGTGTTCCGGTTGCTGCGACAGTCTGAACGGATGTTCCGTCTTTGTACATAATCAGATTTGTGCCGTCGTAGGTGATAGCATAATGATGCCAAGTACCGTCTATAGTCCAATTAGACGTTTTTAGTGATTTGTTACTACCACCAATCGTACATCGTATAGAAGCATCGTAATCGTGGATGAGAGTTGTTGTATAATCTGTAAAAGCTGTATTTGCCGACGTGCATACTACTCCTCCTGAATATCGAGAAGAACCCTTGAACCAAAATGCCACTGTAAATACTGTTGGGGTTAGAGTCAGTGGACAATAAATATAATTATATGTAGCACCACTAACGCTGTAACCAGGACAGGTTATATTTATTGTCTGGTCATATCGTGGAGACCCGAAAGCAGCTATAAGTGAACCATTTATGGTACCATGATGTCCATACCCAGAACAATCACACACCGATGCAGAAGCTACTGTCACAGGCCCTGCTGCGAATGCAGTAGAACTGGCTGAAGTATAAAAGGTTCCAGTAACAATGTCATACATTCCAGCAACCGAATCTGAATTACGCTGAGCAGGAATAAACATTCGGACACACTGTCCATCTCGTTGAATATCAACGTAATAAATGCGACCTTTGAACGGGTAACCTGCTCCACCATAAGAAAACATTGAGAGATTGGTTGCAGTTTGTGTATATGTATTAGATAAAGACCCCTTATCCACCCCGTCCATATACAGGTGTTTACTCTTATAGACTGCAGTGTGTTTGTTTGTATCGTTACTTGCACCGAGTATATTCTGCTGCCCTGAACCGTTATCAGCACATACTCGTATAGAACTTCCATTGTAATAATAGTACAACCACCAGTACGGTTTAGTACCAGTTGATGCCAGTATCATACCATTGTTTGTGGTATCATTTCCTTTGAATACAACAGTACACGAATCAACTTCGGGATTGAATTTGACTCCAGTGCCAAAATACGAAGCACCGGATGCTTCAATATATTCCAATTCTTTATACCCCGCTGGCAGTCTGGTATTATACTGTCCATTTAATGGTAGGTGGAGTACGAGGCCTTGTGCAATCTCATGTACTTCTTTTGCACTCAGGCAATGGTCGTAGATGCGGACGTCGTTGATATCTCCATTGAAATGACTATTAACGGCAGATGAATTGTTAACATCATTTCCAATACGCGCTGCATTTTTATAAGTAGTTGTTGCTGCAGCAGTTCCTACATTTGAATATACTTCAAGACCGTCTATATAACATGAATTTTTTAATGTTGTGTGGCTATGTGTGTAGCAGAGATGGTGCCATTTTCCATCAATAACTTTACTACCAAGACTTGTAAAATTATTGTATGGTACATAAATCATATTTGACCAAAATCGATAAGAATATGTAATTGATAACCAACACCCATTTTCAGTTGTTTTTAACCATGCGCATACAGAAAAATCATGTTCTTTTACAATATCCACTAACTCGGTAATCCCACTAAGATTTATTCGTTGTAATAATGTTTTATCAAAACTATAACAACTACCAATCTTTCCAGCAGAGTTCACTGTAGCGCCAGAGTTAGTAGCAGTTATGTTACATAATCCTTTATTCTCTAAATTTCCAGTCAGTGGAAGCCATACTTGTAGTGCCATACCTAGTTAAATACTAATTTAGTCGAAAATAAAATTAAGACATTTATTTGTAGCATCGTACTGCTGATGACACTGAGAAGTTGTTGCACTTCCTATATAGAGATTGTTAGCACTCAAGCGGAGGTCTCCTGTCATCGTATCCCCGCTCTTTTGAACATATCCACTCAATGAAGCAGATGTAAGATATGTATTTGAATCCACACTACCATCTGCTTTCAGGAACTGAGATGATGTGCCGCCAGACTTGACAATTGATGAGCCTGTTATTGAGCCTGTTACTTTTAAGTTACCTGTCTTTGATGACAGCTCCATCTGAATTGCAGGCGTAGCATTAGCTGTATTGCTGCTCGATTCCCAAATCCAACCATATCCACTTGAGTTTTCAATAAGAGACCTACGAGCCCAAGATGTAACATATGTTCCAGTTGGAGGAGTTGCTCCAGTAGGACAACCACCAGCTGTTACATTTGACATATATTCGTACCAAGTATAGTAGTTATTCTTATAAAATCCAACGCGTCCATATACAGTTCCTGCTTCGCGATTAAGATTGAGTTTAGCAAGTGTTAACATACCTGAACTTGGATTAAATTTAAGAATATCGCCAGTATATACAGACTCGGCAGTTGCTGATGAGTTACTACTATCTACGAATGTCGGATAAAAATCTGCATTGGTGGATGTCTTAACAGTCTTTACTGAGTTGGCACTTGCTACGTTTCCTGATGATGTTACATATGTATTCGTATCAAAACTCCATGTGCCACCTGATGCTCTTTTGAGGAATCCACTTGGCGTGCCTGTCGCGGCAAGTGTCTGAATCTTAACCAGTTCTGTGGTTCCACTAAGCTGACTCAAGACAGATGGTATCGTGAGAGGCACTGAGACAGCAGAGCTACCATTATAACTATATGATGTTGTACCACTTCCCGTGCTGACGGAGATCGTTAAGGTCTCTCCGCCTCCACCACCGCTGCCTTGAGAGCTTCCGTATTCTCCTGTACCGAGCCAGAACGAAGCATTCGTCGTAGAGCTTGTGTCGCTCGGGTCATGCATCGGTACGTTGAGTATCTTCGGGAATGTAGCTTCTCCATTGAAATAAGATGTTCCCACGTGGTGTAGTCCATATGTAGGAGTTGTAGTTCCTATACCGACTTTTCCATCAGGAAGGATACACATTCGTTCTACAGGTCTATCCGAATTGGTTGTACCACTCTTCGTTGCGAAAACTAAAGCAGAGAGTTCACTTCCTGTAGTACTTGTGCATCTTACACCAATCCAGGCTTGAACAGCAGCGTTGTATGTTGTACTATTATTATGGTCATAAAGGCCATGAAATGCAAGACCAGGATAATAACTACCAACTCCAGCTCTTGTTGGCATAGGAGCAATGACCACTGCGTCCAATGCCGATGAGATAGTAGATGCACCTGTACTATTTCCTTTAAGGACTGTCTTATATCCATGTACCATTGTTCCGTCTGGATATAACCCAATCTTACCCAAACTATTATATCCACCATAACCGATATATGCATAGTCGTGATTTTGACCTGTTCCTTTAATACCAATCTCAAATGTGTGGTTTCCTGCGGAAGCTTCTAAAACGTCTCTTGCCCAGGATGTGGTACCGGATGGAGTCGATGGAGCCCAGGTAAAATGACTTCCGTAATTACTCTCTATGACAACACTGTTCTGGGTTCTTACGTCATTTGTATCGGGCATGTAAAACCCTGCGATTGGAACCGTTTGATTTGCTGCAGCTGGGATGTCTGCAGCGGCAATAGCTTCTATTGTGGTTGTCGTGAAGTCAAAGTTTTGTGCTGTGTCTCTTGCTATAAGTTCATGAATGGCTAATACGTTGTATGTCAAGCTAGAAACATAAATATAGAATATGCCAGGATTTGCAAGATCGTACTTGATAGTTGGTAACCCGGTACCCGGCCCGGTCACAAATCCACGAACATCTGCAGCAGTCCAGACATTGGAACTATTTTTTAAGAAGTAATAGTTTAAGTGTATATCTCCGGTGAGTCTGATCGGATCTCCGTATGTGCTTCCTACTCTGAGTCTCATAGAGATCATCAACCACGCATTGCCGGAAGATGTGTATCCGTTGAATGGGAGGGTTACCTTATACCAGGCAGAACCATGAGCTTTTTTAATATAAGGGTAATATGTTATATCTTCTTTTTTCGGAACATAATCAGTGAGTTTCGCTCCCGAACTCTTGAGAACTCCTGTAGTATTATTCCACGTAGCAATCTCATCGGCAACGAGAGTTCCGGTATATGTAACGTTGTTTGTAATCGTGTGTGTATGAGTGCCTGTGGCTGTGATGTGTCCAGCCGCGTCATAAGTCACATAAGGAACAGCAAGAGAGTTTCCACTTGTAGCACTAGATGTACCTACGGTTCCTGCAGTCACACCACTCAGCAAGTGACCTACATAAAAAATGTCTGTCCCACTCCCCCCGTTGCTTCCTCCTACTGCAATCCATTTGTTTGATGGTGTGATAGTAAGAATTTCATGAGAAGATGTTGATTCTAATTTAGTTGTATTTGATGTGGGGGCTGTAACTGCACTTGATGCTGCACCGGGAGCTATCTGTCCATAGTTATAGGCATGTGCTGTAAGATATGTGTTACTATCCAGGCTACCGTCTGCCTTTAAGAACTGAGAAGAAGTACCTCCTGTAACAATATATTTCGGAGCGGTAAGGTTATGGTAGAGAGTCTGTGCTATTGACTTATTGAACACTGCCATCTGATCCAAAGTGCCACGACTCTGGAAGAAAGAAATCTGGGTAATCCATGTAGGGTTTTCTTGCTTTGCTGTTATAGTAATTTCTATTTGGGTCACACCATAAATATTGCCATTAAAACCGCGATACAGAGCTGTATCATTAAGTTTGGAAACATTGGTCATTTGGATATCATGCCATCCTGTCCGACTGCCGTAATCTGAATAAACTCTCACAGAAACAGACTCTGGAATGTTTACGTTATAAAAGGCAATCTCAAGATACCCATAAGGATAGCCGCTATTGAACATTCTTGACCCATTCTTGCCTGCTATGGTTATAACCCCAGTAGAGCCCGCTGGTATAATATTAGTACTCGCAAAACTTCCGTCAAAGCAGTTTACCAGTCCTCCGCTAACACCGGTTTGTGTCACGTCATACCTAATGTGAGCCGCCCAGAAAGTATTGGATACTTCATGCAACCAAAGTTGCCTATTATCAAAACTATTTACAGTAGACAATATCTCGGAATACGGTATTGCATCGGTTATCCCATAACCTGCAAGCGTTGTAGGTTTATTCGTAATTTCTGAGAATGCATAACTTGGCTTATTTGCTGCCTTCGCCCATGCAGGAACAGTAGGATCAGTTTCTGTAAACGAGGTTAGTGGAGTGATGCTATTACTTCCGAGAGTGATAGTTCCATTGACTATCTTCGCATCCGTAATACCATAACCTGCAATGGTTGTAGGTTTGCCTGTCAAGTATGACCAGCCAAGACTACCTTGCAATGTCGTAGCCGTAACCTTGACAGCCTTCATTTCACCCGTCATCGGGTTGATTGTAGGCTGGTTCGTATCTCCCATCAGACCATAAACCGCACTATAGGTTCCATTGCTTCCTGCCGTTCCAGGACTCTTCGTACGGCTCAATATGATAGGGTAGTCATCATCATATCCCGTCGTTTGACGGTACACGCGAACATACACATCGCTGTTGCTGTTGTAGTCTGCCCTCGTCCAACCGTTGTTGCGATAAGTGAACAGAATTGGAGTACCAACAGGATAGTGGGTTGTCAGCTTGCTTGTCCCCGAATAGTAGCAAGTTTTTGCTCCAAGACCATTTATGTTCAATGTAGTCGTAGAAGCACCTGCTACATGAGGGACATAAATTATAGTAAGTCCTTCTTCAAGAGCAGTTATTCCGTCGTAGGTTCCTGTCCAAGTTCCTGCTGTGGTATCGGTCGTAGGACCTTCTATATAAGGAATTGCTTGTTTGATTGAATTGTATGTATCTGTATCCCAGGACCATGTTCCATTTGAAGAATTTCTTGTAAGGAACCCACCGCCGCTCTGTGCAAGATATTCAATCTTTTGTAGCTCGGTCGTTCCTGAAAGCATTGATAATGATGTCGGTATTGAAATTGGAACAGAGACCGCAGAGCTACCATTATAGTTATAAGTAGTCGTTCCGTTGCTATTGGTAACCGAGATGGTAAGGGTCTCACCTCCACCGCCACCGCTGCCTTGAGAGCTTCCGTATTCTCCAGGACCTAACCAGAACGAAGATGTGGATGTAGCATCCTGTCCTGTGCTTCCTGGGGCATGCATAGGAACATTTAATATCCCACTGAACGTAGCTGTTCCGAGGACGGTCAGGTCTGCGTTCCTAGCCGGATTGGAATTCCCTGCAATAGTCAAAGGACCCGTCATCGTGTCGCCTTCTTTCTTAACATAATATCCGCCACCACTGTCAATCGCACCAGTCAAGTGACTCTTCGTAATGGTGTATTCTTTTGCAACAAGGGAAGTATAATCATTTCCCACAGTCGTCGATCCAACCTTCAAAGTCAATGCTTTATGGTCGTTGGCTGTAAGGGCGGTGATGCCCTTTGTCATGGTTATTTGATGGTTAGATACTGATATGCCAGTAACTACATTACCTTCACCGGATGTTGTTCCGAGACTGAGTGTGGTCTCGGTTGGCATCGTAAAGGCGACTGTTGTATAATTGGCAGTCATAGTACCAGTTGACGACGTTGTATCATTGATACTTACTACCGCTGTGAATGTTTCTCCGAATGTGAGTGTGTTGGCTGTACCAGCAACCGCCGTAAAATCCACTTTATGACTATTATGAGTATCAGTCCAAGGAATATTCACAAAGGCCTTTCCGTCTTTGTCTACCTGAACGCCATAATAACGATTTTCTGTTGTTCCCGCAGCTTCTGTAAGTGTAACTGAGCCGGTTAAAGCATTAGATATGATGATGCCACCAAGAGTACTTGTGGTTGCTTTTGCAAGTGTAACCGCGCCGGTGCTGGAATTAAGATTTAATCCGGTGCTTATATCGGTTTTCTTTACATAAACAGAATCGTGGTTATGTGTTGATAATGAATAGGTTTCATTAACAAACGACCATGTATTTGTTCCAGTTCTCTTTAAGTATCCTGTAGTAGTTCCGGATGATGCCGTAGCAGCTGCGTTGATTGCAGCCAACTCAGAAGGTAACTGATAATCTGCAGGAAGAGTGCTATATGTAATAGACAGTGTATGGCCCGATTTTGTAATGTTTGATATATAAGGACGAGCAGTTCCTGTATTGCTTGTTGGACTGATGGCATTAAGATAGTTATTATCAAACGTCCATTGTCCGTTTGTATTGTTACGAACTAGAACTCCGTTTCCTGATGCAGCTGCATTTTCTATCTTAACGAGTTCTGTAGTACCACTAAGTTGACTTAAAGATGAAGGTATTGAAATTGGAACTGAAACAGCGGAGCTGCCGTTATAATTATATGTGGTTGTTCCACTTCCGGAGCTAACTGTAATAGTCAACATTTCTCCGCCACCTCCTCCAGAACCAGACACAGAGCCGTATTCACCATCAGCTAACCAGAACTCAGCGGTAGCATTGGCATCTTCTCCTGTTGAACCTGGAACATGAGCAGGGACAAACAAAGTACCAGGAACAGTCAAGTTGGTAATAGTTAGATTTGTAACTGTTTGATTATTAAGCGCAGTTGCAATCTGTGCACCTGTAATTGAATGTGTTCTATTACCCCAGCTTGTAACATGACCTGCTGCATCCCAGCCCACGTAAGGTATTGAGAATGAGAGTCCGTTAGTAGCTGTTCCGTTTCCCGTTGCAGAACCAGACACGGAGCTCAATGCATGCCAAAGATTGATTGCCTGCTCATTATTAGATGCGCTGCTTGCCACATCAATCCACTTATTAAGAGGAACTATATTAAAATTACTATTGGGTGTAGGTGCCACTATTTGTGTTTTCGATGGACTAGAAGGAGCAGTTGTTGCATTACTTGTCGAACCAGGAGTGATCTTTCCGTAGCTTGGTCCGTGGCTTGTAAGTACTGCAGATCTGTTACTATAAAGAGTACCGTTCTGCATATATACACTACTATTAGAGTAGGTTACTTTATATGGATTTTGAGTAGTGCCTTGTTCCTTTGCACCAACGAGATAGAGTTTATCGGTGTCTTGTGTGGCTCCGGTAGTATCTTTGGTATCTGTTGGCTCCGTTGGGAGTTTTGCTTTGATTGCAAGACCGTCAATTGTCGCGAGAGTCACCTCGGTGTTCCATTGAAGGATGGATGTACCAGCACTTACGGGTACGTCGGCTTCGATAAATGAAACATCAGCTGAGGTTGGTGCAGTTCCAGCAGGGACATCAGATATAAATATGATAGAATCCCCCACATCCATTTTTGCACCGAGATATGTTCCAGCTACGCTAACTTTATACATATCTCCCTGAGATTCTGCTATGCTTGTAAACGTAGAACTTGTCCCATTGACTGTTCCGTTTTGTGCATCATATGTGCCTTTATATTTAGTAGCACCAGCGACTGCATTATCCACATATGTTGTAGTGGCATACGCCGCTGTATCCACCTGGTACTTATAAGTATTGGTGGTAGTATCCAGGTATCTCTTTATAAATCCTGCAGAATTTCCGGCAGCTTCAAGTCCAGTTTCGAGCTTGACCAATTCGGTCGTTCCGTTGAGTTGACTTAATGTAGATGGTATAGAAATTGGAACTGAGACAGCAGAACTACCATTATAACTATAGGTTGTTGTTCCAGCCCCGGAGCTAACTGTGATGGTAAGTGTCTCACCTCCACCGCCACCGCTTCCTTGACCACTGCCATATTCACCATCTCCCAACCAAAACGGAATTGTGTTTGTTGGTATAGGGTTGAGTAGAGTTGAGGGTGCAGCAGTTGGAACATAAAGTCCATTGGTTGTCACGGAGTTATAAAAAGTACTGGTTCCGTACACCGTCAGATTCTCGCGGTCAGACGCACTTCCTATTACAAGCGGTCCTGTCATGGTGTCGCCGGCCTTGAGAACCCAAAGACCATCGTCTGTAAGATCTCCTGTGTGAGTAGGTATAGATATATCAAGACTTCCACCATCTAGTGGATTGTAATGGAATGCTGCTCCTATAAGAGAACCTGTATGTTTATCTTTAATATTTAATATCAAATCCTTGATATTTACAGAGATCCCAGTCGTAGGTATATAAGTTATACTATCTGTGCCGTTCTTTTGAAATATCAAGTTTTTGAGATCATTTTGAACCAAATAAACATTGTTATCAAATCTCCAAGTTCCATCACTATTTCTAGTAAGTCTGCCGCTGGCCGTTCCGGTGCTGATAGTTTCTATCTTTCGAAGTTCCGGAAAGTTCGCTGCAATCATGAATTTTGAATTGGACTCGGTCTTCGTGTAATAATTCGATAGGTCTGTTTCAGGAAGTTTCTCATACGTGAACTGCAGGTTAGAACCGGACGCAGAATCTGTCTTTGTGACATTACTTATATAGTATCCGCTTTGAGGAGTTCCAGAGATACTGTTCACATATCCAGCGAGACTGATAGGTTCAGGAAAAACAACATTGAGCTTGTTGTTGCTATCCATCTCAAGTCCAGTACCAATTTTGATACCACCGAGAGTTTCTGTTGTCGCTGGTTGTAGTTCAAATCCGGCTGGGACAGGTTTTGTATACAGCAATAACTTATGGTCGTTTTCCGGATCAACTTCTATATTATATATAAACCTATCGGAAGGTATGTTCTGATTTATAGAATCGAGTGTGATAGAAGGTATTGTTATTGGACTTTTTTGAAATACTATTATTGACTCGTCTTCTGGGTCGATCCAAGCATCATCAAAATATCCATCTTGTCCAATGATTTCAATACCGCCGATACTTCCTCCTCCAGAGTTTTGTCCATATCTACCTCTTCTAAGTCTATTCCAAATCGCGGTGAGCTCTGAATGATCGTTGTAAAACGGCTTGTTGTTCCTGTCTTTTTGTACCATATCTATATAATAATAAAGGTCACAATAAGATTGTGACCTAAAAAACAGGAATATCTGACAGATTACTATCTTCCTATCTTGTCATATGACTGAATAAGACTGACTGCCCTGTCAAACTCTCCGCGGCAAAGATTTTTTGCATCCTCGGTGGTGAATCGAATACCATATGCAGTTTCGATCTTAAAAGCAACGTCAAGCATCTCCAATGAGTCGAAACCGTAAAGTTTGTAAAGCTTCTTTGCCTTTTTCACATCAGCCAAAGTCTTTCTTTTGCTTCCGGAGTTATTAAGTATTCTCAGCAAGTCGTTCTCTACCTCGAATTTTTCCTTTGCCTTTGGAAGCTCCGGAATTGTAACAGGCTCGGCATCCTTTGGTGCAATATCAGTCAGTACAGGCTCGGCATCCTTCGGAATGTTCGGAGTAGTATCCTTTGGAAGTTCAGAGTCGTATGTGACATGCTTTTCTGGTGTGGTTGTAGGAATCTTTTTGTTTGTGTTCTTTTTTACAGTCTTTGAATTGTTGGTCTTATTAACTGCGTTCATTACAGGCTTCTGAGTCTTTGATGCAGCAGCCTCCTTTTCAACCTTGGTTTCTTTAACTGCTTTAACAGTTTTGTTGTTAGGTGTCTTCTGCACTCTCGGCTTAGGCTGTGTTTTAGACTGTTTTGTCTTTGTTTGGTTTTTCTTCTCTACCATAATTCGAATTTGGTTTATTTGAATTTTTATTTGTTTTAATCTTCTAAATCGTCATTTTCTGAATTTTTAAACTCGAACGAATGTTCATCTACAAAATCCTTCATAGCTTCTATAACAGACGATGGATGAAACGTCATTCCGATCATTGCACAATAAAACGCCTGGACCCAGTCTGCGGCATTGCTGTCATGACACGGAGTCTCAACAGTTACAGTAGTTTCATATGAGTGCATTTTCAAATAAGCTGGATCTTCCTCTCTATATACTCTATTATCCATAATTTAATATTGTTTATTAAAAATCAACATGTTACTGCCTCGAAAGTCAAATATAATGTTATCTCTATTGGTGAACTAGTGCCAGCGGTTTGTGATTTCATAGATTTGGTATTTATTTTAAAGTTAAACCTCCCTAGGTTCATAGTTGCAGTTTTTGCAAAAAACTCAGGGTATTCATCCATTTCTATGTAATCTCTCGCTGTGAGAGTTGTCCAAAGCAAAGTGAATTGTTCTTTCACGAACTTTTTGATATAACTAACCTTTGGTATTACATATTTCAACGAAGGATACAAATGATTCCCTGCTTGTTTACATTCTACGTAATCTATTCCAGGAACGATGTTATACATAAACTTATCTATTGAACCGATCAGCCACTTATAACCGTAGTTATTCATGATTTCTTCTACTCGGTTGAAATCAAAGCTACACAACAAATCCATCAATGATTCGTAAAATTTTATAGTTTCACTATCGGAAACTGGTATTGATATCGAGGTTGTTTGTTTCATTATATAAATATATTAAATATGTGTTAGAAATTAAAGTCTCCGGAACCTGTTATAGAATCAAATATGCTTTCAATTTCATTATTTTTATCTTCTATAAATACTTTATAGTTTGACCTGACGTAATCAACATCATACAGCTTATATTCAGATTCAGACATCCTATCAACTATGTCTTTTGGAATTACACGACTGTTTAACCAAACCAATCGGCCATTAAACACAATCATTTCTTCTACGATACTCGGATCTCTTTTGAGATGATTGAACTTTTTCATGTCAACAATATCCCTTGAAATATTGTTGCGTTCCTTTAAAAGATCATCCATAGAATCTATGTCGTATTTTTCCGTGATCTTTTCGAAATCCTTCATTGAAAAATTTTGAGTTCTTCCATTTTTTAAATATGAAATGACAGGTTTAATGTTGTCTCCGGCATCTCCCATAAGTATCTTTTCTAAAACTATACTAAACGGAGATATATATGACTTGTCTAATGGCCATTTCGAGAGCGATTCCAGCATCGTCGGTTTGGGTTCGATAACTTTCATAAAAAAGTCTATGTCGTCCTCCTGAACTGGGCTTAATTTAGAATCCAACCAAAGCCCAGCTTTGCTATTATACCACGCAGTGAATGTGTTGGTTTCGCCATCGTATTTTACCAATTGCTTGAGGTCGTTATCTGAAGTCCAAATAATACAATTTATACCTCTCTTATTAAGAGTAGTACTCCAGTACCAAGCCCAATCGTCTCCTTCCACATCCCTTGCTTGAGAGCAAGTTACACCAAGACTTGCAGCGTGCTTCATAAAATTATTTAGCGTATGAAAGATCCTATCCCAGTCTATATCTTCCTTATGGGTTCGGTTGCCTTTATAAACAACATCTTTGATGATCTTTGGCTGTTCTAATCGTTTCCTCCAAGAACCTCCATCTGCAATCATAACAAGATTGTCTACACCAGTAAGAATGTTAAGGACTGCTCCTATAGACTGAGCCAATCTGTTCTGTAATTCTTCTGCAGCGGCTTCTAAAACATTGTCCGGGTTATTTAATTGAAATTGTTTAAGCATTACTGATACTCTACTGATCAAAAGCCAGTTCATATCAATAACAAGTGTGCATTTATTCATATGATGTATGATTTTATATAAATAATATATATAGTAAATAACGTTTATTTAAAACAAAGAAAGACCCGTTTGGGTCTTTCTATTTGTTGTTGTGTTTTATGTTATTAATTATATTATCTTTACTTTCTGCATCTCTTTGGTGAGCATGTGAGAGTTGTTTGGATGAACTACATATCCTAGCTTACTAAGTATGTCTCTATTTAACAAGAGGTTTGTTGACTTGCCAGAACGATTTTTAACTATTGCGATTCTTGGATTCTTTACTTTTCTCAGTCCCAGAGTTAATTCTGAAACTTCAATAATTGGTCTCGTCCTGCGAGCTTTCTTCGCTTCGTCATCTTCTTCATCATTTTCAGGATTGTTTGTTGCAATTATCATTTTATCTACCACATCAAATGTCAACTTCTTTCCATCAACAGAAAATGTAACTTTTTCATTTTCAATATTGTATTCGCCTACCTCTAATGTACATGCTCTAGCTGAGTTTCCGGTATCGAGTTTTGCAAGGAACTGTTTTTTTACATTGTTACCAAAATCAATATCTACACTTTCAACAAACCCGGCAATCTTGTCTTGTAGCATAAACTCACTAGGGTCGTTGAGCTCGCTGATAAGAATGCTAATGAAGTTGTCCTTCATAACATCGGAAATGCCTTGGGTTCCAGGACTAGCATTGATCTCGAGCACAACATTGTCTCCAATCTTTGGGTTGCTGCCTTTGACCAACGGCATGATATCCACTGCACACCAAGGGAGTTTTGAGAGCTGTGCAGTCCTTAAAGCAATCTGTTCTTGTTCTGGTGTCAGTTTTACTGGTTCTGCGCTAGCGCCAAGACTGACATTACTTCTAAAATCAGATTTGATTTTAATCCTCTTCATTGCAGCCAAGATAACTTGCTTGTTTCTAAGAGTCAGCACATGCACACGAATGTCTCCTCCGTCAGCTTCTTCTTTTTTCTGGAGTAAAAGTTGCCTCTCTGGATCTATAGCAAATATTGTTTGAAGGATAGCTAAGATTCTTTTACCGTTTGCTAGCGACACTCCTGTACCCCCATGTCCGTCGAGGATCTTAATCACAAACTCTAGCTTTTCGTTTTTGTCGTTATCTTTTGCGTCCCATTCAGGATATACATTCTGCATAGCTTCATTGTAGCGTTCCTCATCGTAAAGGATTTCCTTTGTCATAAGAGCAAAATTTGGCTGAGGAATGTTACCTTTCTCAAAAAGAATTGCTGACTGATATTTATCACTCGCCAGTTCACTATAACGAATTGGATTCAAAACCAAAAATCCTCGATCCTGCAGTAGCTGGACTATATGTTCACACTGATCTTCCCCTTGGACTCCTAGACGACTAAAGATTAAAGTATCTATATTAGACTCTTTATTGATTGAAAATTTTTCAGTTCCGTCGTCTAATGTTATATTTTCCTCGTTGTCATCTACAACCATCTTTGCAGCTACAAAGATGTGCACCTCTGGTACTATTGTTCCAGCTTTCTTGCATTCTTCTACACATTCTAAAATATTTTTTAGAGTTTTATTATCTTTCGGATCCCGATCATTGGTGAAAACAATGATGTGTTTAAAGATATTCTCTACTTTACCTTCTAAATTAGCGTATTTCACCGGAAGTTTATCATCGTTGATGACTTTTCCTTCTTTGGAGGTATCATTTTCGTCTTTTTTAGATTCTGTTATAGGCGAAGACAAATGATAATACTCGCGAAATTCTTCAACGCTATTGAAATCATTGTATCCTTTCATATAGTTAGTTCATTTGATTTACTATATAATAAGATAAACTATAGATCTTTGTTATTTTTGCTCGATGGTAAATGTTGAATGTTTTTCAAAATTCTCTCCGGGTGTCAATTCAACTGATATCGTTCCATCTAACCACTTTGTATCTATATCTTGATGAGAAGTTATCAAAATGGTGTTTTGTCCATCTAGATTTTCTCTTAAAATCTCACACATTTCGCTTCTTAGATCGTAATCAAGATTACTAAATAGCTCATCTAGGAACAGTATATTCATATTATGTGCGCTAATGATAGTGTTAATCACGCCTAAAATAATAACCATATCGACTACCCTTAACTGTCCTACGCTAAGACTCCAAACCGGTACTGGATGGTCTAATCCATACATATTTAAACTACATTCAAAATCATCCCCGAATGTAATTGTATATGGCAATCGAAGTCTTGATGCGTACTTGTTGATGTTTTTATTAAGAATCGGTATAAACACCTGTAATATTTTATTCCTAGCGTCTACAAGCAAGTTATCAATAAGCATTTGCCACTCGCTACTGTCCTTTAATAAGACGTCTTGTGAATCTTTTTGAACAGACAGTTCTTTTTGTAACCCTGTAATTTCGTCTTGGTTTATCGCTACTCTTTTCTCTTGTTCCTCAAGCCGGACTTTAAGATTGTTCTTCTGAGACAGCTCTTTTGCTATGGGGTCTCTCTTATTATTATATTCCGCTCTTTGCTGATTATACTCTTGCTGAATGACTGACAAGTCATTGTTTAGTTGTTTATATTGAGATAACAAAACTTCTCGTTCTTGTTCTTTGATTGCAAGATGACTCTGGTCTATAGGAGCCCCGCAAGTCGGACAGATGCCCTTTTTAATAAAATCTATTTCTTTCTTTTTATTTACACCTAAAGTCTTAACTGTGTTGATGTTAGCATTTATCTCAGAACATCTCCGGTGATAGTCTTTCTCCCAGAGTTCTTGGTCGGAATCTAGTCTTTTAACAGTTTCACGGAGTTCGTTTATCTCATTGATAATCACAGAGATATCTCCAGGAACCACGTCTACTTGCTGCATCTTATTCAACCTTTGAATCTGATCTTGAAGACTTCTGATATTACTATTGGTGTTTACGAGTTGCCTGTCACAGTCTTTTTTGAATTCTTTACTAATTTCGGCATACTCAGACAAAACCGAAAATCCAAGTATATTATCTAAAAATCTTTTAGTGTCTCTTTGATTCATAGTCGACATGGATTTAAAGTTATTGAATGATATGATGCACATCATTTCAACAGCCAGTTCAGACACATCGTAATATTCAGTTTCTAGAATAGATTGCGCGTTGCGCTTATCTGTAAAGTTAAGCACCTGTCCATCTATTTCTACATATATCGGACATTGACCTTGAGTCTTGAGAGTTCTTTCAATAAAAATAGAATGTCCCTTTGATGTACACCAGAGCTGAACGCTCCCTTTTTTCCTTCCCCAACTCACAAGCCCTGCGTTATTTTTTCCTCCGACTGCTCCAAAAAGCCCATATATGATGGCTTCACTGATCGTAGTCTTACCGGAACCCACTGGACCTTTTAACCACCACATTCCTTTAATATTATCGAAGTCTAATTCAAGATCGTCGTATACAGATTTAAACCCGTGTATTTTGATTTTATGTATTTTCATATATTATTAATCCCACCAATCTTTTAAGTGATGTTCTAAATATTTCCAAAGTAATACCCAAGCTTTCTTTTCGTAGAGTTCATGCTGATGTGTCTTGGACCACTCTGCTGTTTTTTTGTTGGTAAAGAATCTTTCTGCGTTTCTGGTGTTTACTTGCACAAGGCACCGGTATGAACTAATAAGATTTTCAAACCTTTTCTGAAAATCCCCACCAAGCCAAATGGAATTAAAATATTCGTCTGACCTGCTAAATTCAAATGTAGAAACATCCCCTACACATATGTTTATCAGCCTGACCGCTGTCTTCATTTGCTTGACCCTCTCTTCTGCTCCAACACAGTATGTTTTTCTATGTTCATAACACCAGATCATGTCCTCGAGTTTTGCTCGGAGTAGCGTGAGTACTGGTCCAAAGTCATACCAGGTCGTACTTTTAGCCTCTCTGATAAGAGCTCTATGTTTCTTATTGAAGTTTTTATAAAAGAATCGCCTGATTTGACGTTGAATTTTTTTAAATATACTTATACTTACTTTTCTCATATTAGCTGTGCATTAGTATAATACTATATAAAATAAATGAAATAATCTTATTATTTAGAATAGAAATAATTTATATGGATGTTTTAGATCAAATACAAAATCTTATTAAGCAAGCTGCTGAAAATAACGAACGTATACAGAAGAAGTATAAGTGGTTTTTGGATAAACAGCAAAAAATAATCGAAAAGATTCGCGGGCTTGATAATAAGATAAATAACACGAAACAATATATAAACGATCAGAAACAAAAATATAATAGACAGCTGGAAGAGTATAAGGAACAGGGGGAGAAATATAAAAAAGAATCCATGGAGAAGGCTTCAGCGTGGATAGACGGACAAAAGAAACTCCTTCTGGATAAACTTAAAGATATGATACAACGCGTATTAAAAGCAAAAACATTATAATCAAAAATGAATATAATTAAATTTAAGGATTTAATCAGCGAAAATCAATGGTTTAACGATAATCTAAAAGGCAAGTATGCTTGGTGGATTTTGACTAAGTATGCCAGTCCATTCGATCATGTTTCTCAAGAACAGTATCTTTCATACGAGAGAGGAGAGGAAATAATTACCCCGGGAGGAACCACAGGAGACGAATGGCCTTTCATAGATACCACATTGAATGAATGGGATAGTTTCATAGATAAAGATGAAACTGAAAAAATCAATTCAATTTCTCAATATACTCTTTATAATAACTATACAACCGACGACGACATTACTATAGATGAACTGAAAGCTTTTAGAACCTGGTTGGCTTCTACGATTCTTTCATTCGAAGAACTGACACTTGACGATGACGTTAAACACATGTTAGAATATTATTCAAATAATATGTACGACGATACGCTCAAGTGGCTTACCGAGTTTGGAAAGATAACTTATAACACAGTTCTTAACAACAACTATCAGAAAACAGGTTGCGGATGTAGTGGAGTTGGACAAAACATTTCATCATTATACAGTTCCTCTCTTGATGTGTGCGACCCAACCACTATATATCGTAAAAATATCTGGAAGTTAATGGTTGAAACTTTCGGAGATATTGATTTCTGGAAACAATTTAGCAATCCGTTTCTTTCCGAATTTAAAAAGTATATAGATAACATCCTTAAAGTTGGTTTGCCTCTTGTCTCTAGCGAATGGGATAATGTATTTGCAGATTGCGTCTGCGTCCAGTCTCCAGGAGAGACTAACAAAAATATATTGGTAAATCTCTCTGTATCACTTGGTTATATGATTAATGAAGAAACTGGGCATAACAATTTCGTTCAAAAAAGTCTTGCAGATTGGGCAAGTATATTATATGAAAAAATGTATTGGGCTTAATATGATACCTTTATGTAAGTATATAGGAGAATCCGTGTTTGATGGTAAGTCTGAAGAAGATATAGTGCAGAATGTCAATAAATTGGGTAAGATTACAAGATACTGCTACTCTAAAAATAAAAACATCTTCGATGGAGTCACGGGCAGTGTTCGACTGGGGTCAAATGGTATAGAAATTTACGCGCCGTGGTTTGGTGCTTCCGGAGCGCAGGAATTTATGATAGAATCCACGGCTAAAAAATTAGATCTCGGAATATCAAAGTTTCGAGGGAATCTACGTATTCAATGTAAGAATCTCCAGACACTAGAAGGTATATTTACTCCAGATTGTGAATTTATGGGTAGGTTGTATATGTGTTGTCCAAATCTCAAATCGCTTAAAGGCCTTCCAAAAGCAATTATGAAGGACCCGGAACTCAGGCCGGGATATCAAAATGGATTTCTTGGATTAAATGATGCTCTCATAGAACCAACACCAGAACAAATAGAGTATCTTCCAAAGGAAATGAATGAGTTGTCCTGGGACTGGGATGGTGATATTCCAAATAAGACAAAACGAACGTTAATCCGAGGTCAAATCATAAAGCATACAAACGGTCTTGAAGCAATAAACATCCAAGGACATTATAAAAGAGTATAAAAAATAAAAGGACCTTATAAGGTCCTTTTTTGTTGGGGTTAAGCTCGCAACTCACTCTTTAGTTGACTTTCACAATAGCAACTCTGTTGGATGATGGACCAGTAACACCAAGCCCCTCAGCGCTAACAACCTTCACCTTACGTCCTTCGAGATAAGCCTTTACCTCGTCAGCTCTCTTCTGTGAGAGAACCTTGTTGTAAAGCTTCTTTCCCTCTGGGCTAGATGTAGCAATTACTGCAACCTCAGTACCTTCCTGAATCTTATCTAGCTCTGTCTTTGCTGTATCGTCGAGATCATACTTGCCCTTTGCAAACTGCACGAAGTACTGACTTGCACCCTTCTCGATAACCTTCTCGATAACCTTCTCAACCGGAACCTCCTTCACCACTTCAGTCGGCTTCTTGGCAAGAGCATCCTGGAGCTCCTTAACCTTGTTCTGAAGAGCATTGTACTCAGCAGCGGTTACTGTGTAAGGACAATTCTTGAAGTTGCCAAACTTGTAAGTAGCACCTACGAGAACCTGTGCCTGGAGATTCTTGGAATGGAACTTCAGCATGTTATTGTAGTTCCACCAAATAGCTGCAGGACGTACATTGATCTGCCAGTTATCGGCAACATTGAAGTTAACCTCTACACCAGCCTTGTAAGTAAGGTAGTTCTTATCGAAGTGAGGAATGTCATAGTTGTGACCGTAGTTGTGTCCCCAACCAAGACCTGGAACTGCAACAACCTCTACAAAACGTGGCTGTCCTGGATATCCACCAATAAGATTTGAAAGATTAACCTTAGCGTTAGCAATCACATTACTCTGATCAACAAAGGCGCTAGACTTAGTAGTGTTGAAGATTGCCTGGCCCTCTACACTGAATCCAACTACCGGAGTAACATACTTACCAAACTCAACAGCTGCTACAGGACGAACACCCTTAACGATGTCCTTTGCTCCATTCCAGAAAAAAGTCCTGTGGGTTGTCATAAGATTGGTTGTGGTACCTCCACCATAAACACCAATATAGGTATTGTCAAAGAGCTTTGAGCTCTCTACTGTCTGTGCGAAGAGACCTGTACTAACAAGTATCATCGCAATTATAAAAAGAAATTTTCTCATAAAAATGTTTTTGATATTTGTAAATAATTAATTGATTGTTTGTTTTCTTTAAAATAAAAAAAGAAAGGTGGGTTTCCCACCTTCTTCAATTGATCTTAGAATGGGAGATCTCCGTCATCCTTCTTATCCTCCTGGAGGACCTGAGACATCATATCCATCTCTGGTTGAACTTCCACCTGAGCCTTAAACTCTGGCTGTGCGCTTGTAGATGGCTTAGGGTTGGTCAGCGGATTGTCCTCGTTGACGTTTTCTGTTGCTGGATCTTTGTGCTGTGCAACAGTGTCGATCCAATCCTGAACCCTCTTCGTGGTTGCTTCATCCCATGGCTGGTATCCGCACTCAGCTTCGAGATCGAGCTTCATGTTTTCATCGAGATAGGTCATTGCCTTACGATAGAGGTTCTTCATGTCTGGTGTGACATCTGCGATTGTCTGCTGTGCCTGAGCACGTCTGGCTTCGGTCTTAGCCTTAACCAAGTCGTTCTTTGCAGTGACATATGTATCTATCGTCTCGATTTCCTCGTCTGTGAAAAGAGGAGTTCCGTCGGTCTTAACAATTGGAGAGAAGTCTGTTTCAAACTCACTCAAATCGTAGTTGATCTCACGCTGCTTGCGCTGTGGATTTGAAGGATCGTCTGGTCCTGGTGATACATTCAGTTCAAGAGCTGTGCCGATAAGATAATCCATGACTGGAACCGGTGTCTTCTTACTCTCTGGGCTTGGGTTCATCTTCGCATCGAGTTTGAGGCGGACTGCCTTTGGAAGCTTCCAGAAAAGATACTTGCCTACAAGCTCAGGCTGGTTGATGTCTTCAAGAACCTGAACGATTACCCAATCGCTCTCGTTCTTCTCAAACATCTTCTTGGCCCAGTCCTTGTCGTTTGGATCCTTACTGAACCATAGTTTCTTCCAGGCTTTGAAGAGCGGACAACTTCTGTCGCCGTTTCCTATCTTAGACCTTACCATGAAGAATCCATTTTGGTCTGTCATGGCGTAAAAAGCCTGATGTACAATCGACTTCTGGATGTTCTTAGGATTGTAGATAATCTTGATTCTACTCCTATAAATTCCATCATCGCTCTTTGCGAGCTTTACAGGATTGGTTTTCAGAACATTAGCATCATAGTTGGATGAGGACTGCTCTTTGAAGGCGTCCAAGTTCTGGGGGTCAAAGCCCATAATCTGATCAATAAAATCGTTACTCATGTTAAAAATATTTTAATTTGTTAATCGTGTTCTATTATAAGAACATTAAAATATATATAAAACTTATCGTTTATTTAGCACACTTCAACAACCATTTAGTTTGTCCTGAATCATATATTTTATAAAATCCCCTATCTAACATTATATCGGATTCTGATTTTGCACTGTCAAATCCAGATTCCACTAATGATTTTTTAGTGAAATTAAACCTATGGTATCTTTTAAAATTTTTAGAATCTACATACCAATATGATTTGGATTCTCCTATTTGTTCAAATCCCAATGTTTTATATAAATCTCCAAAACTAATATCATTAGATGAGAATGATTCTATATATTCCGGAGTATATGTTTTGATGAAATGTTTCAGCATTTTGCTTGCACCTCCAACAACAGATATTCCGATTTTGTTACAAAATCTATAAAGTTCCCACCCACTGGAGGCTTTGTTACCAAGGGATATTCTCTTTTGTCCAAATGTCATCAGCGAAACTAACTGGCCATTATAACGGAGACCAATTTTTATTTTAGATCTCACGGGGCCTTGCAAATGATTGTCTTGCAAAAAATTATTTGCGTCTTCAGGAGATACTTCGACTACTTCACAACATCTAGCATATATTTTTATATTATTTCCTAATTTACTGTCTATTATTGATTTTACTATATTGAATTTGTGATAAATCTGATCCTCCCAAAATGTTAATAGTGTTACTCCACAATTACAACACTCCTTAAATTTTTTAATATGATAATCTTGAGTCTTGTATTTTATAGAGTGCCAATAACAACCATTACATTCTATACCCAGCTTATAGGATGGGATATAAATATCTATTTCTTTGCCTGATAAAATTTCTCTATTATTTCTAATATAATTTATGTTTAATGAATCCAAATGCTCACATATCTTATATTCCAAAGAAGACTCTCGGGGACTTTCTTTACATAGTTTAGTGCACAGCTCGCGACCGTCATATTTTCTTACGTAAAATTTTGCCGCAGGAATATTAAATTTTTTATCTGTACATATTTTACAATCGGGGTGTGGGCATGAACATTCATATATGTATTCATCATTATTTTTTAATATCCTTTGTATTATTGGATAACTATCTATAGTAGATTTGTTTCTGGAAGCAATTGCCTTATCTTTAAATTCCTGTAAATCCAAAACATGGTCAGTACCATATTTTAATATTCTAGTTTTTTTTCCAGATTCTTGAACAGTGTTTGATTGGAATGGGTATTCTACACCATATCTTTCAAGATTTGTCTTTTTGAATTTTTCCCGTACTTCTAAATTATTTAAAGGATTAACTGCACCATATCTTTCAAGATTTGTCTTTTTGATTTTTTCTTGTATCTGAGAGGAGTTTATATTGTATTCTACACCATATTTTTCAAGATTTGTCTGCTTTATTTTATCCCAAACTTTTTTCGAACCCAGTGGTGATGTTGTTCCATAACGTTTGATACATGTTTCTTTAATCTTATTATTAATCTCTTCGTTTTCTCTTGGGTTTTTCGAACCATATTTTTCAAGACATGTTTCCTTGGCGGCATTCGATATGATAGGTGACGCATAACCTACTCCCCCATATCGTTCGACACATGTTTCTTTGGTCTTGAGCTTTTTATCTTCGTCTTTATTGGAACATTTAATCGAACAGTATTTGTTATAACCTTTTCTGAAATTGTGAAATTTTGATGGACACCCACAAACCGGACATAATTGTTTGTAGCCGTTCCAATTATGGTAGTACCAATATAACCTCTCTGAAAACGTCAGATCTTTTGGATATTTATTCAGCAAATATTCATAAAATTCCGGATATCTCTTTTTTATACTGTGGGCTAACCCCAGATTCGGGTTGTTATAAAGGTCTTCAATTGCAGGTGTTTTCATTTCGAGATTGATTTATTTTCCAATATAATAATAATATGCAAAAACTGTCTTTATTAAACAATAACAAAAAATAAACATCACAATGTGATGTTTATTAAATACCATCAGTTCTAGTATGTTAAACCATCAAATCCTTGTATTCTCCTATATTGATATGATGATTAAAAATAGAACCCGGAATACCCTTTGTTATGATAGCATGACAATCAAAATTATGAATAGACTCTCTATGTACACAGACAACCCTCCAATCCTTGATTCTTTCATCCTCGTTCAATTCAACTGCCATCCTTCTAACCGCCTCCTCAACAAACATTGGCATCGAACCCATTTCTCCATGAGCTTGCTCATCTTCTCTCTTGCAAAATACCATTGTTTCATTAGGAAGGGCTTTCCTACAATGTTCAATGATATCTTCAATCCATATAACATCATCAGACTCTACGGATACTCTGCATACACTTCTCTGATTGTGTGGTGCTGCATATACTCCTCTTGTTACTGCTGCGTGTTCTGCAAGGGCAGTACTACAACTACATACACTTTGATATATGTAATCAACTATCACCACCTTTTTGAACTCACCAGACTTGTCAATGTTACAATCAAAGGTTACATTATATATTTGATAACCACCATTTAGATTTCCATTGTCATCTCTACTGCGGAGTGAAGGTAACCAAAGATAGTACGGGAAGTTCATTAGAATATGCGCATCGAATGAATTCATCTTTTCCTGATAGTGTCTTAAAATGACTTCCAATTTGTTGATGTCGAATATAATGTCTCGGGTAGGAATCCACTCCCTGATAAGTCTTGACATATTGATGCCAAGATGTTCGCTATCCAAATCATTCTCGGCATATATAGTTGCTAAGACCTGCTGGAATCCACCGTCCTTCTGTTTAACTGTAACAGGTATCTTAAAATTCTGAATACCAACAAAAGGTATAGGCAATCCTATAAATTCACTATTCTGAAGGTCTGGCATACTGTCCAGATATTCTTTACTCGGTACGAAATCCTTATCGTATCCTTTCTTAAGTTCTCTTACTTTTATGTCTTTATTCATATGTAAAAATTATAATATAGTAATAATATATGAAACAAAACTATAAAATATAGAAAGGGCCCGAAGACCCTTTCTTTATTTAAGCTGAAGTTGTGGCTTGAAGTTACTGTAAACTATATTTCCGTCGCTGTCTAGTTTGTAAGCCGGAACTGTTTGATACTGATCGGCAAATCCGTTGTACCTCTTTTCGGTTTCGAATCCGGTAATGACCACTTGAACTTCCTGGCCAGGCTTATAGTTAACAATCTCTTCTGGTTTTGTTGGTATCATACCTGTTGTGTACAGGCTAGGAATTTCAACAAATATCCCACATTTGGTGCTACTGTGCAAACCGCCTGTAACCTTTCCAGTATAGGTTCTAGCCGACAGTTCCTTCCAAGCATCTCCATCGTCGCAGAAATGTTTGTAAATATCCATCATCAACAGGTCTCCCTGGTACTTCAAATATTCTTTAACTGAACAAATGAGACTCATCTTTTGTACTCCGTTGATGATCTTTGGAATATAGTTGATAACAAATGCATCCACTTCTTTTCCTACGAACTGCTGGAAGTCATCTGTGATGTTAAGAACTATGTGACTGCCTGGGATGAACGCATCAACTTCATAAGGCTCTCCAACAAAATTAGTTAGGCTTGGAACTACGGCTTTTCCTATGAAACCACCGGTTACTAATTCGTTGATCTTGACTTTGACCGGCTCGGCCTCATACTGTGTAGGTCTCTGAAGTTCTGGGGTTCTCAAGAGCGGATCGAGCCACTTGTGGAAAATAGGAGTGAGTATATCAACGTATACCTCTTTCTTATTTTTATCAACTACGACTGCGTCCAAGACATCGTTTGGAATATTGCTCTGGTCCTTAAACTTAGGATACTTCCAGAGATTGGTTTTGGTGACGATTGGCACTTTCTGATTCGCTCCATCCAGCACCACGTTGTTTTTTGAAATAGAGATTATTCTTACAGGCAGACTGTCGCCGATCTTAAGCTCTGTTGGCGTGTTGTTAAATGACCCGTCAGTTTCGGAAATGACCTCTTTTGGATAAACCGTTTTAAAGGCTTCTCCTAAAGATATGTGGCGGAATCTGGCAGAGTATGCTTTGATTCTCTGTGTCTCTGTCTTAAATTCAGGCCACTGAAATTCGTTTTTCTTCATCTATAAATTTTTTAAAGTGTTGTATACTAAAGTTAACTATTGTACTTTCGTACATTTTAATATATGTAATCCATTTTAGAATTTTATGACTGTTTTACTGGGTTTTGTTTTATATGTTCAACCCAGATACTTCTGTGTGGTTCTTTTAAGATAGCAGGGGAAAGCCCATGCTCATATGTCCATTTATCATCTCCGGGTTTTATCACACCTATTACTCCCACTTCTTTGCCTAATTTTATTATAGGTTTTTCTTTTGGGTTGGTAATGATTTCATTATTATATATCAAAATAGGTTCCCAGTAATATTCGTCACATATGGCCTCTTTAGGGCTTTTTAACCAAAATGATATACTCAAACCAAAGAACACTAGAGTAAACTGCGGAGGAAACTCATATCGATATTCACCCCACTTTGTCTTCCACATCATTCCATGGTTAAACTTATAAAAACTCAACCACATAGGAAGTACATAGGTGGGTTTAAAAATCTTAGAAAGTATCGGATGATTTTTCTTTCCTGTCTCTGTCCATTCAGATTTTATCAACTTTGCATAATCATAAGTATCATTTCTTTCGTTGTACTTACCAAAATGAATTGTGTTTCCCCTTCTCCAGACAGGCAAGCATATGTCTTTTCTCCAACGACCTACCCTACAATAAAGCACAGGTTCTGTGAAAATTCTCTTCACCGGTATATAATCTTCGTACAGCCTGGTGAATTTTTTAAGAAAATACTTTAATAATTTAGATTTAATCGTCATGGGTTTCATTATACAAAAGTTTGTTAAACTACTTTATTATTTATAATATAAAATATAAAAATCCTATTATATATTTATGGCTGCTAGAATACCAACACAGAATAACTTGGGTGAAGTAATCAAATCCCTCAATGAAAACCTCAGTGCATTTAGTTCATTGATGCAAATTGTGTCTGGTATTCTTGATGATAAGTCTGTTTTCTTGCAAAAAGATTATAATAAACGCGTTAAGACAATAGAAAAAAGAATATCTAGTATTTTTGGTCCGGATGGGCTCATGGATACTATTGTTTCCCAAATAGAACAGACTATAAGCAGGTCGACCAAAGGTAAATTAGAAACTCTTGAAAAAGAATCAATTAAACCTGTAATCGATGCTATTAAAGCTATTTCTAATATATTAGACAATCGTTACCTAACTGGATTTACAGTCGGACGAACTATGATGATTCGTCGAAATCTGAGGGGTGTTGAACGGACGTTTGATCAGTTGTTTAAATTTATTAATAGACTTGGTAAAAAGAATTTAAATACTAAGGCAGTAAAGCAGTTAAATCTTCTTGCACATATAGTCGGAAAGATAACTAAAATGGTAACTGCTTTAATATTGCTCGGTCCGGTATTCTTGGCGTTTATCATTATGAGTCCAGTACTGGTGATTGGATTCTGGGTTTTGATCAGAGTCCTTAATCTAATGAGTAGGATTGCAGATGGGGTCAGGTTTGGACGACGCGGAATACTGGGATTGATGAGAGTACGAGCAATGATTCTTGTAATAGGTATTATTGCAGTTTCTCTGGTTATCATCGGAGCGATGGCTTTATTGGTTGTTAAACTTGCGGTTCCAATCTTAGCTATGTTTGGAATAATCATTTTGATTATGCTAGGTTTGAGGTTGATGGTTTGGATTACTAGTAAGATAATGAGTGTAGAGGCGGTAGAGGGGTTAGCAGTTGTCGCTTTGTTGATTGGAGTTATCATGGCAATATCTATCATGCTCCTTGTTGTAGCTAGTATATCTTTGTTGATTGCAAAGTCTTGGAAGAGTATATTACTGATGTTTGGTATTATCACTGCAGTTGCTGCTGCGGCAGTTGGTATGGGCTTGGGTATGACGCTTCTGCTTCCGATGGTGCCTGGTATGTTGGCAGGCATAGCTGCGCTGACTGTGATTATAGGTGCAATCATGTTTATTTCAATGATGCTCTTATTGTTACAACAACTTAAGCTCGATAAAGAGAAGATTCTTGTTAATGTACATATAGTTCTCGACACAGCCAAAGCAATCATCGGAATGTTATTTGAAGATGAAGAGGAACCTGGAAAACAAAAAGATAATATGTTCACCAGGATAATCAAATCTATCTTCAGAGGGGCATCGATGATTATAGAAATGATACTTGCTGCTGCCTTGCTGACGATGACTGTTGTGTCTGTAACAATGATTCTCTTTATTGCTTTGGAATTGAGACTGTTACAGGTTATCAATCTTAAGCCAGAAGAGATAAAGAGAAACGTTAGTTTGGTTCTAGGTACAGCTAAATCAATCATTTCCACACTGTTCGACCCGATTAACCCCGAGGAGAATGACAAACCAAAGACCGGATTCCAGATATTTATAAAATGGGCTTTCAGCAGAATAGCTACTATCCTAGATGCAATTTTTTCAGTTGCTGTTCTGGCCATGACTTTTGTGTCTGTTGGCATGATACTTCTTATTGCTATGATGTTGAGAGGTCTCCAAAATATAGATCTTGATCACAATAAAGTTAGAGAACGGGTTGGACTTGTGTTAGACACAGCTAGGAACATAATATCTTCTATCTTTGATTACAGGGATGAGAAAGAAGATAATGAACCAAAAACTTGGTTCGGCTCGTTCATAAGCTGGGCATTTGAGAGATTTTCAGCCATCATAGATGCTATATTATCTGTTGCCTTCCTGTCTTTGACTGTGATAGCTATCGGTATAGTTATGCTTATTGCAAAACAACTGAAAGCCATTTCACAATTCGACATAGATCCAAATGAAGCTAGAGATAAAGCGGCTGGAATTATTAATGCGGCGATGACTGTTATGAATTCCATTTTTGATTTTAAGAAAGATCTTAAAACAGCACAGCCATCAACTTGGGTGGGTGAACTCATTCAATGGGCATTTCCTGACTTTTATAATTTTGTAAAAATGATAACATCTGTTCTTTTCTTAGCTGTGTCTTTGGCAGGAATAGGATGTATAAAACGTGTTGGTGAAGCTTTAAATGAAATTGTCAAATTTGATGTAAATCCAGAATTGGCCAAACAAAAAGCTCAGCAAGTTGTTGCGGTGGCAAAAGATATAGTTAATCAGATTAACATAGAAGGCACTATATTTGACAATATCGGAAAGAAGTGGAAACTAGGAAAGGTAGCGAAGATGTTCGGAGATATTAAGCTTATTGCAGAGACAATGACTTATCTCAAAGATTTTGACCTGTCTGTTATAACCTCTTCAGGAGATATAGCAAATAAGATAGTTATAGAAGCTGTAAAACTTGTAAGAGGTCCGAAAGGAGCTTCAGATACTTTTTGGAGAGATTTGAACGAAGCATACAAAGACATTTCAAAAGCCATGGGAAGAGTTAGTGAGGTGTTTGGTTTATTTGCGGGTATAGGCAGTTCAGAAGAAGACATGAAAAAAGCTCTAACTACGGCCATATATACCGGCGAATGTATGAAACGAATAGCAAACGCCGATTTTGATAATACGGCCGTTATGAATAAGGCTCGCGTAATAGGATTTGCATCTATGTCACTCAAGTCTTGGTTTAACATGTCTTCTGCCGAGGTAGCACTTAACAAACAACTTGTAGAGCAGAATATCAAGTTCTTCGAAAAAATTAATAGTGTTGATATTGAAAAACTCAAGACCACAGAAAAGATGTTTAAAAACATGGCGAAGTTCAGTGAGACAATCAGCGGTAACTTCGAAGGTTTAGCAGACACTCTTAATAATAAAATCGCTCCTATTATAGAAGAACTGTCAAAGAAGATAGATGATGTGAAGGCACTCCAGGCTGAAGCAATCGATGACAACAACGCAAACAGCGGAAACGAAAAGGCTGTCAGCGAGAATACAGCAACAAAACGTGTTGCCAAAGCTCCGGTTGGAGGCTTGATCCAATACGGTAAAGATCAAGAGGGCGACTCATTCACAATCTCTAAGGAGAGTCGCAAGGCTTACATGAGAGCTACTAAGAACGGAAAAGACATTGGGGCAATCCTTAATGTATTGACTGGAAATGGTGGAACCGGCGGTGTTTTGACTAGAACTCGATAATTTCTTTCATTTTATTTTAAAAAGCTTCCAGATGTGTTTATTTTCGAATAAAATTAAATACATCATTTAAAATGAAGTTTATTATTGTTGGGCTTCATAGTAGCGGAAAACAAGAGACTGGTGATATTTTAAGGAGCATGGATGTTTCTGTTGGGAGACTTTTCACAAATCTCGACGAAGAATCGCCTAGTATATATAATTGTAATAAATATGAACTCTTTGATACTCAGATAGTTAACGAGCTATTCGAAAATGATTCTTATGTGTTCATTCACGATTTAGAAACAAAGATTGGGTTTGTTAACTATAAGACATACGAAGGGTTGACAAAATGGGAGTACGAACAAAACGATGTTCATATTCTCTCTCCAAATCAACTGCTGGCCATCCCGCCTTCAAAACTCCGAGGAGAAGATATTTACTATGTTTGGCTGGATAATACCAGAGAAAATAGAATGTCATATTATATATCACATGATCGTACATATTCGTTTGGATTTCAAGAGACTTTAGAAACACAGGACATGGAGTCTTTTGTAAAAAAAATATATCAACTCGGTCCGCGCGTGTTATATTTTACAAATGAACAACCAGAGAGAATAGCTACTATCATATATGCTTGTTTGAAACATCCAGACTTGCTGCCTGTCTTTTTAAAAAATTACAACGGTTAGAATATAACGATAGTTAACAAAAGAATTAAAAAAAATATAAATTATAATGGAATATACATTTAATGATGGTTCTCTATCTTTTGAAGGAACCTGGTATAATATAAAAACTGGAGATAAGGTCGTGGTTAGAGACACTCTTTTTGAAAACAATCAGATCATCATAAGAACCACAGACGGAAGAATGATCAGTTACGACAAGTTTCAAGATTATGTTAAGTCTGATAAGCCATTAAACATGGCTCAGAAACAGCCTCAGGAAAGCATACCTCAGAATGTACTTGAAGAAATACAATCAAACACATTGGAAGATTTTGATAATAAAATGTTAAACACACCAGACGTTACACAACCCATACAAGAACCAAAGGTTGCGAGAGGTAGTTATATTATGAATAACATTTACGAATCTTCTCCGATTTCTGCACAAGAACCAAAGTCAAATGTCGAACAGCTGATTGTGGCAAGGGCTTTAGATTCATATCCAAAACCAAAAGTTAACATTAGTATCGATTGGGATATGCCAAGAGATACTATAAATATGCTTTTGAATGTTATGAATATTAATAAAAATGATATATATTTATACTACAAGTCTTTTTTAAATACCGATATGTTCATTGAAGAATTTTCGAAAAAGCTTGCAGATATCATTGATGGATTAGAAAAGCAACCTTCGGTTCCGGCTCAGCCAGCAGAACTTACAGGAAAGGAAGAGACGGTTACAACAGAAACAGTTTCAAACAAAACACCAGAGTCTTCGAAAGACGCGGTTAAACCACAGCCAAAAAAGCCAGGTAGACCAAAAAAGAATAAATAAATGTAAATGAGATGAGTGATAATATAAACATTTCTCCAGAAGACATAGTGAAGGCTGTTATAGATTCCGAGCCAATCTCTGGTTTAGACGACCTTCCTGCTGACTGGGCAGAAGAAGTACCAATTGAAAACATTACCGAAGAGTCTAGTGATGATGCTCAAAAACTCATCAATAATATAAGTTCTATATATAACGATGAAGATTTTTTGAAAAATAATCCAAAGTTCACCGAGAGACTCAATGCTGAAGTAGAGAATCTGAGAGTATTAATTAAGATGAGGAAAACTGACGAAATAACCCACGATAATATTGTCAGAGCTATAAGTAAAAAACCAGAAAATGCCTCTCTTTATAGAGCACTTACCGATCTTCAGAGAACCATGCTGAATGTATCTAAACAAATAGATGATAAGGTGGATAATATAAATAAATTAGTTAAAAGTATCCAGCTTGAGTTCAATTTTGATAACCAAGACTCAGAAGAAAACGAAGACACACCGTCAGCACAAGGCCGATATCGAGGTTCGAAAGATTTTATAGAAGATATGAAAAAATCAATGAGCCAATAAAAAAATAACCCACCGAGAGGTGGGTTTTTTGTTGGTTACTTTATAAGTAAGGTAACAATTATTCAGCAACTGCCTCAATAGCTGTGGAGTCCGCTACAGCGACTGTTGTATCAGCTACGGTCTCAACTACAGTTGTATCTGCAGCTTCTACCTCTACCTCCTCGGCGTTGTTGTTTCCGCATGCCACAAAAGCGAACATTGCAAGAGCGGCAACGATTGTAAAATAAATTTTCTTCATAATAAAATAGTTTGTTATTTAAATTGTTTTTATAATATATAAATAATATATCGTTTATTAAATTATCTTTTAAAAAAACATATAAAACAATACAATTATGACGTTTTTATGACGTACGGGTGATGAAGATATTTAAGTATACCGGCAACGTGAATGTTAACCACAGAGGCTTTTCCTTCATCACTAAGAAGCCATTCAACGTCTTCTTTATTATCCTGGAAGAAATTCTCGGTTAGAACAGCAGGACATTTAGTATTCCTTAATATATAAAAATTAGCAGTATAATATTTTTGTTTTGGTTCCGGTTGTCTTACTTTTAGATTCATTTCTTTAGCTGCATCATTAAGGGAATTAGCAAGTATCTTCGATTTCTCGCTAGCTCCGTTATATACCCAAACAGACCAACCTCTTGCACTGTGCCATTGATTATCGTTTGGTGGTGCTGCATTATTATGAATAGATATCAGAACAAAATCCGTATCTTTATTATTGTTGACTATTGTATTGATCCTTTTGCAGCGTTCACCCAAAGAAATGTCCTCTAACTCCGGAACTATGATTCTATATTTTATACCGAGTTCATCAAGTGCATTGCAAAGCATATTGCCAACTTCTCTACAGTATACCGGTTCTACTAGAGACATGTCTGGAGAATGTTTTCCACCGGTCCGAGCAGGAACACCATGGCCGAAATCCAATAGCAGTTCAAATTTTTTCATAATTTATCATATATGTTTTATATATAATAAACCAATCCAATTTAAGACTATTCTACTTCCTCTTCTGCGTCTTTATTCTTCAAAAAACCTTCGATTTTTGGTGGTTCTTTCATAGATGCTTGTTTCAGAAGTTCAGATTCGTACTGAATCCGCTGTTGTTTTAATTGATAATCTAATGTTATTTTTCCACTCCATAAATCTAACCACTTATCTATTATAAGATATGATACAAATATTCCAAATGCAATTATCAACATCATTTTACTATAAGATATTTTTAATACTATAGTTAACTATTGTATTTATTTTTGATTGGTTTTAGATTGTTTTTGCTGTTTTCGTTTATTTTTCTTTCCGAACTCATTTTGCCAGTAATTCATGATAGCATCTCTAGTACGTTTTTTAAAGACACCTTCAGTGAGAGCTGCCTTAGACCAGTCTTTAAATTTAATAGGAATTATCTTTGCCATGAGTTTCGGATCGTACATTCTTACTCCAAATGTAAGTCCCTGACTTTCAAGCTGTTCCAACAGCAGCTGATAATTCATACCTGCGATCTTTTTTGACATCGGTTCTCCCCAAGACTTATCATATATAGGTTTAAATATTTCATAAATTCTATTCATGATTTGCCAACGGATACGAGGCGGATAATAATGAATATTAAACCCAAGAACACGATCTCCTAACTCGGTTTTGAATACATTAAAGAATATAGTGACAGGCATGGCATCATAATATTCAAGTTCCTCTTTTGTCTTTGGTTCAAAATAATTAAACATTATAAGTTGACCTGGGATGATAGATCCCTTACTTTTAACTTCGTTTGATTCTTCAAGTACTTTTCTGGATCTCCTGTCTCTCCGACCAACATTTGATTTATATTCTTTCTCAGAACGTATGGCTTTAAGAAGATTATAGTCTTTCGGGGCGCGGGTGTTATCCTTTGCAGATTCGGTTTTTGTACCGCGCGCCTCTTGAAGAAGTTCAAGTATTTTTTCTCTGTTTATGATTTGTTTGGCCATATAATATATAATAAATATAACCTTTCTTTTATATATATTTATTTGATGTTCACGAAAAAACAACGAGGAGGCTTTAAATATACATTTGCACATTGGTGTGCTTTCCAAATGACTGCACTAAATCATGGATGTTGGAGATGGAGATTTTTGTTTCATGACTGGTACAAACCTTGGCTGAAGTTGTTTTTACCATATACAAAGGTTCAGAAATTCCACAGGACTCACGCAAGACATCACGAAGAATGGATAATATTACACCCGAACAGAAAACCAGACGTGTTGGCAATGGTCATAGATTGGGAATGTAGTCAATACACCAAAGAAGCATGTCAACTCAATGCGCGTGAGACTCTGAAAGAAAGAAAACACCAGGATATAGACCCAGCGGTCTTTAAAGCATATTTAGAGGCAGAGCAGATAATATTCAAATATAATTTTTAACCCATTCTAGTTAATCTGGACAGCACGGAAGAACCACCATACTGATCCTGTTGATAAGGATTATACATTCCTCCAAAATCATTTACATTAGAAGATTCATCTCCAGGCCAACTTGAAACACCAGACATATCATATGGGTTATAATATGTAGAATCTTGTTGGATTTGACGGGTGGAGTCAAAGAGTTGTTTCATTATAGTATATTGAAGTGTTTCTTTAACAAATTCTGTTTGCACGGCAGCCATCATAAGATCGTCATGTCCCCATTCTGCAGAATACTTTCCATTTCCATGATCAGTAAAATTCGAAAGTTCATTCATGAACTGACCAGCTTCGAAGATAAAATTCCCGCGTTCATATGACTCTTTAAAGAGAACACAATGTTGACTCTTGTTGCCTGGTGTGATTTTTACACCAGCATGTACAACTCTTCCTCCGTCAGTACCATATTTAACTAAGCAATGTGGGTCCCAACGCAGGGCTATGAGTTTGTATTTTTCCTGATTTTCGTTTAAGTGTTTCTCAAACATGTCACCATAAGTATTCTTTTCAAAAGAAAGCAGTGTGTTTTCTAAATTACAGTGTATACATATCAACTCTTGAAGACTTCTAGCACATTCTTCTCGTTCTGCCGTATTATTCATAAAGTAACCAATCGCCTCAAGTTTAGCAGAACCTGGATCTATCAGTCTAGAAATCAAATAGATAGTACGGTCTTGACCCAGTTGTTCTGCGAGATCCGACGTGATAACCAAAAACTCATTTCTGAGATTTGAAATATCATAATCTGGGTGCCATCTCCAGTATTCACTATACGAAACGCCAGGAATCGCTTTTTCAACGAACTCCACGAGCTTGGTTTTATTTGTTTGAAGTATCTTTCTGGAGATCAAAGTGTGTGCACCCAGATCAAAGTCCGTACCAAATTGATAATTAAAAGCTTCTTCACCCCCGTAGTTCGCAACTTGTAACTGATGCCAGGCCTCATCACGTTTCTCCCAACAGTGTTTCTCTGGGTTCCACTCCGGCACCTGCCACCAGTCAACTTTAAACGGAGCGTATTCATTTTCACCGGCTTCTGCAGCCGTGTAAAGTCTATAGAAAAGATTGTATCCGTTCTGGGTGGATGTAATCATAAATCTTGCGCGACCAGCGGTGATAACTGGGAACAAATTATTATAAAACTTGTCTATTATATTAGCTGGTACGTTAGAAAATTCATCTGCTAAAACACAGTGGAACGTGAAAGAGATACCAGAGTTAATAGTAGTTGCTTCCGCCATGATCCTACATCCATTATCTAACACCACTTCAGCTTCATTCCACTTGTAAATTCCAGGTTTGAGGAAGTATGGAAGCTCAAGAAAAATCTTTTTTGTCTTGTCAAGAATTTCCACTGCGGTCTTGCGCTTATTACCAAGCACCAAAGCATTCTTATCAGTATTAAATAATATATAATGAAGCATAAATATAGCAGATGTGGTTGTGTTGTGTGATACAATATCATTGGAATAATACGATTGAGATTCGTTCCACACAGTAACATCACACATGCATGTTTTTCTGTTAGTTTTGATCAGTTGTTTAATAGTATCTATTCCGTTCTTTGTGAGAATTTTATCACCGACCTTTAAGTCTTTCACATAAACTTCTTGACCATATTCATTGAATAATATATGTTCATCAGCACAGCTCAATTTCAGATTATTGTGCGTTACTAATTCATAATGAATAAATGGTTTAGTTTCATGCACATATGCAATTGGAGCCCATCCTTCAGGAGTATCTACGTATATTCCGTTCACTATATGAGAATTTATGAGTTTTGGTGAATCCTCAGGAACATGACTATCTATAAGTTCAATTATTCTATATAAAGTATTTATAATCTGAGTATATTCTATTCCTTTAAAATTCTCCATCGCATACAAAATCTTATATATATTATATTTAATATACCATTTTTTAGATTTGTGAAATAAATTATATATTTCAAATAAAGGAATTTGATATATATTATCCGTTATGTGATAGTGTTTTTTCCATGATTTTTTTAACTTCGCAACAATCTCAGGTGAAACTCTTACTTTAATACATGATGTGAAGCTGAGACACTTACCTGACTGCCTGCACGACAAAAATATACTTAATCTATTTTTCATCAAGTGATTCAAATAATCTTGTTGATAGTCTCGCAAATGTATGTGTTGTATTCCATCAGGGGTCATCAACTTACAATACTTTTCAGCGAAGTATATTATATCACTGGCACAGTGTTTCCACTCTTCTATTTCTTCGGGTGTGCGATCAAACACAAGATCACCCTTTAAGAGTTTAGTATTATATTCATAAAAAGGATTTGCTATGAGTTTACGTCCTTCTTCCAAGCCCTGAAGAGCGAGATTAATTGACTCTGTACTCCAAACAGCACGCTTTGCAAGAACCCCATCTTTATCCTCTTTAATCGGATTAAATTTAACGATTTTTTTCTGTTTTTGATGCATATATAAATTATAATTGTTATATATAACCTTATTTAATTTTTTACAGATTTATTAAAAGTACCCACCGAACATTTTTTATAAAAAAACTACATCTTTCCTATAGTTTCTTCAGTGAGTATTTTAAATTTCAATCCGCGATCTTCGCAGTACTTTTTTGCAGCTTTCCACTTGCTTAAGTTCTTCACCCATTCATTCCAAACCCGCCCATGATTGCATTTCGGTCTCTGGGTTTGATCTTTTGGCTTGATTTCTACTACGATTCCTTCTCCGTTTTTCATCTTAACCAGATAATCTGGATAATACGTGTGATGTTCTCCAGTCATTATATTATAATATGGAATCTTTATACATTCGCTACCCCAACCTTCCACACTAGGATTTTTCTCAAGCCAATTGATAAAAGTCAATTCGTATGAACTTCTATATATAATAGGTTCTCCACGAAGACTTTCAAAGACTTTTTTACATGACTTTGGATTCACATATCCTTGTTTATACCTTCCGGTTTTAGAAGGTTTTAACTGTTTTATATTATGACTGGGCATAATTATTTAGAATTATTGTTTCCGCTAGCAGACCGAGTATCGGCGTTTGGTTGAGCTCCAGTATTTGTCTGTTTAACCCTCTTAACCGTAGCACCACGCTCTTGTTCTGCAGAAGCAAAGTAAATACTATATACATCGGTTTCGCCGAAGTATTTCTGCAATATATCTTGTCTGTCACGAATAGTATCTAAATCTGTTGATGTTAAAAGAGTACGTTCAGAAGTATATGAAAGATCCCAGTCTGTGACAGTATTTTCAGAGTCTTCTGATTTGGTGTTGCTGCCGTTCGGTGTTTTCTTTTTCGCTTGCTTTGGATCTGCCTGGGTTTCTGTCTGAGTGTTGGTTCCAACAGGAGTCGTCTCAATTGCAGACGGGATAGTAAAATTCTGACTATTTAAATCGACAAATTTAGAGTCTTCGTATAATACTGGTTTAGTAGTTGTTTTCGTCCTCGCAGCCGCATACATATTAAACACCTTTTCAGACATGGATGTATAAATTCTATCATTACCCTTCATGTAAAGAGCTTCTATCTCACGAATATCGCGTCCGCGACCTGGTTTTAACTCGCATGTAACTTTGATACCAGTTGGAAACTCATCTAATCCGAGCGGTCCTGTGTGTTCGATCGTTGTGTTTTTAAGAATCATGTTTCCCATAGACATAATTGGATGATGAGGATTTCCTATGGTCACATGCCAGAGACCAATCGGAGCTGGGGAGAGAAGTGAGTTTGCAGCTGCACGAACTGGACGGCCAAGTTTATTCAGAGCACCACCAATGATCATACCGCCAAGTTGGTTAAGTGCTTGTTTTGCAAGATTGATGAGACCTTGGATTCCTCCACCAGCATTAGCTATCTTCGCTTGTGCCATACCAGATAGATTTTGATAGTCTTTTTGCATAGCATCTACAAAATCTGTAAATCCACCGCTGGTCTTAAACACGTTTAAGTTATTAAAGATATTGTTTTGATGCATACCTGAACCACGATATCCACCACCCCAGAATGTACCTGTGCTATATGTAACATTTAAGATGTTAGATATGAGTTCGAGCATCGCTTGCCTCCCGTTGATTCCATCATAAGAACGAAGTTCGTATTCGAATGTGAGTTTTACGCTTTGTTCGAATTTGAGGCCCTCATCGCTCCTCATCGCTACAGTTTTAATGGCATCTATCGGACCATATATTTTATTTTGATCGTGCTGTCCCATAGGATAGTTTCCTTGTGCATCTACTCCGAACATTTTTCCAATATGTGCATTAAACGCGTTTCCTCCGTGTCCAGAAGTATATGCTTTACGATATGCCGGATCCATAGCTGCAGCTATTGAGTTCAGTATACCAGACCCGCTATCGGCGTTAACACCTGAATCCTCCCATCTTGCAGTCTTTTCTTGATAAGGCATTGATACCGAATACTTTAACACGTCGCCCATCTCGTTCCCCGGAGTCCCGAGCCAGGTCACCATACAACCAATAGATTGCATATTCTGAGATGATATTTCTTTTGCAGTTCTTTGTTTTCCAATACCTTCAGAGGCTATATAATCATCTACTGGAACAGGAAACCTTCTTAGAGTGATCATATATGTATTTGGCATCTTTCCGAGGTGCTTACAATACATAAAGTCCGCATATGAATATGTTTCACGGCCTAGTGCACCAGCTTCGCTTGCTTCAACAAGTTCTTTGATTGAACAACCTGAGTTGATTTTCATCTTCTTACGAATCTCAGGATTTTCCATCAACGGAGCATTAAGACCAATCCTCCAGTTAGATGCATCTTCATATACCTCTGCTATATTATTTGCATCTCCGAGCAAAACAGCACCATATCGACTAAGCAAACTTCGAACTGCCATTCCGTGTGCTGAAGTTCTGGTTTCTTTAACTTTATTTCCGTTTACCTCATACTTGACCATGTAAGTATCGTCGTTGGCTTCAAACTTATTCCACATTCTATATGTGTTCAGCTCATCCTTTACCCGATCCGAGATAAGATATTCGCGATTCCTCTTAACCTTTGATACGATACTAGAATCTGTTATGTTATGTAATTCAAATAACTTGTTGTTCATACTAAAATAATAATATTATATTTGAATTATGTTCAAAACAATAGTTAACAATAATTATTATAGATTTAATAATAAAATTAATATTATGTCAGCAAATACAATACAACAGTATTTAGTAGAGCTTCAAAAGCTTACAGATACCAATCTTAGTATCTTAAAAACAATCAACGAATCGTTTTTCACCAAAAACGACTATCTCACTGTTCAACTAGAAGACTCTCAATATATTATCCCTTCATATATATCTTTAGAAAATAAGATTAACACCCTCCAGGAAAATTTTCAAAATCTTGTAAATTCTCCGAAGACCGGGGAGGCGTACTTTGATTTAAACGGCAATACACAGCAAATAGTTGTACAAGGATTTAACAATACCCCAGCTGCATCCACATTTGCTAGTTTGTATAATATTAGTAATAACCAGTTTCAGGTTGAAAACAATGACATTCTCAAAGATTTTCTCACGCCGAACCCGTACCTTCAGTTTGATCTGAGCGATATTTCTGATGATATTACTAGTGTAGTTATAAGAAAAGTTGTACCTAGAAACGAAGAGTTAAAAACCACATTTGCAAGTTACATCGAATCCGGTACCACTGCTGCTAGGGTCTTAGAAGCTGACATAAGAAAAGCAGTAGATGATTACACAAAGGGAACTGACTATGTCATGTATGATAGTATAGTTAAACTCCCTGTTCGTAAAGGATCAGGCAGCGCACTTTATGTGATTGAAGAGGTTGTCAGCGATACGATAGACGCCAATTTGGTAGAACATGTTGTTCTCAAACTTAGAAACAATATAGATAACTCTATATATACAAATACTCTCACATATAAGAAATTTGATGAACTGATTGAAACACCGCTTCAGGTTGGAGACAAGATAGTTACATATTCTGAAAACTGTATGATGGAGATTGAATCATTAGATTCTAAAAACAACACAATAGGTGTTAAAGTTCTTAACGAGTCTTATATGAATTTGGCTGGGAGCACAACAGATGATGTAAATAAGATTTCAGATATTTCGAAACTCAAATTCTATCAAAGCGTAGATGCTGATAGTTATAAAAAAGTTAAAGTCTCACTAGAAGAGGATCAATATGTGTTCATAGCGATCGCCCCTTTGAACGACAGGCTGAATACCCAAGCAAGTTTCGGTGAAGGACTTGTTATAAACTGCTTTGATTTAAAATTGGCTGACACCGACATCAAATTTAAAGACTTTTACGATGCTAATGTGAGAAACGTAGGAGACATACTTTATGAGATTTCTACTATGCTTTCCGATACATTTTCCACTCTTAACAACGAACAGATAGCAGAATACCAAGCCATCACACCATCTTTGGGGGCTTCGGACGTTGAAGTCATACAGATCAATCAACATCTGGATAATTCAACTACAGTGCAAAACATCAGAAGCCTCTACAGTCAAAAGAAACAGACTCAGGCAGAACTCTCAGAAGTGCAGGAAAAGATTCAATCTATTAACGATACAATCACCAACACAAACTTTGATGATACCACAAATATTCGTTCGACACTGACTGGCCAGCTCACAGAGTACAACGCCAGGAGAAACGATTTAGTGAGCACTCTCACGAACATAGTCAATCAAATTTCTATAGAAGCAAACAACAGCGTTGTCCCGATTGAAAATGCAAAATATAGAATCCGTGGGTTCGTTCCATATTCAAAATCTGGAGTAGAAAACAAGATAAAAGGTGTGGATATTCAATATCGTTATAAAAACATCGACCAGGCTCACGGCACAGCCAATTCTATAGGAGAAGATTTTATATTCTCGGATTGGAATGCTTTAGTAAATCCTTTAAGACCGCGTTTGTTATCGATAGATGCTGAGACTGGAGATCGTACATATACACTAGAAGTAAATAACGATGCGATCAACGAACCTTCATTCAACCAAATCGATATCCCTATCACTCAAGGTGAAACAGTGGATATAAGGGTAAGATATATATACGATTTCGGATATCCGTTTGTTAAATTTACTTCAGCTTGGAGTGATATATTAAACGTAGGATTCCCAGAAGAATACCTCAAAGATGTTCAGATACTCGATATCATAGAAGAAAACAACAATGATATTGAAACCAATAGATTTCAGAACATCATTGATAGTCAAGGAATTACATCTCATATCAATGATAAGGTTGTGGACCAAGACATTATATATTTCCATAAACCAGAAAGTATAGCTAGCGGATTTTACACTAGCGAGCGTAGGGTGATTCCACTTCGAGATAAGCTCTCTGAGATAGACGCCAATATTATAAGTCTGATGGATGAGGTTCGAGGAACTGCCGCTGATGACATTAGCGTAGCTATCCAAAACGGAGATATTGTATTTAACCTTTTCACAAATCAAGACAATATGATTAGTGTGGCGGCGTATGATTCATTGACAGCTAAGTCAGGTAGGATACTTGACGGAACATATGTTAAGGACAATACTACTGGAAAAGTATCAACAATACTTAACATAATCCTTTCAAATCCAACGAATCACGTGATTAAATTATATAGTTTGGCTCCTGGAAACGATGAAATTATACTTAATAACGCCAGGTCATATAAATTTGATTTGAGAGACTATTATGGTTCATTAAACGGTAGTGTTTTTGATGAAGGAAGTGATTATGGAGTACATACGGTTTCCCCTGATAATGAAACTCCAAATTTACAAACGATGAATCAGTTTATTGCATTTAGGACAAAAGATAGGTATTTAACTGAAAATTCAATAAGTAATACTGGTCGCCCATCATATTTCTATAAAATAGGTGGAAGCAGTATATACGAAGATGATTATGTTCTCGCCGGTGACGCATCTCATGTGGTTTTGCCTGGAAGCGATCAGGGGGCGGCAATGTATCCATATATCAACTCGCTTCATGGTCTGTCTATCGGCAATGTTCAGAATGAAAAAGAAGGAAGAATGACACAGAATAGTATGTACGTGCAGATTGCCCCTGGTCAAAGCATCACCATTCCTATCATGTTTGAATATAACATGAATAGTATGACTGATAATAATATTAAACCTTATATGAAAGCTATGAGTTTTGACCTGAGGACAAGTTTATACCAAGATCCAATCACATATACTTTTATTGTTACTGCAAATAAGAAACCAACCGCTCAAGATACTCTTCAGCAAGCAAACCGCGACACACAAAGAATGGTTATATATCAACCAACAGTAAACAAATAATTGAATCTGCATGAAGGAGAACGTAAAAACCATAGTAGAATCAATACGAAGAGGAGAGATTGATGTTAACAATCAGTCTCTTTTCTTCAGTATTCTTATCAAAGGTCTGCTCACGAAATTAAACAATGATATTTCTATTCGCCACGGAAGTGTTCCTGCATTCATTCTTCACACCGGCGATGATACAATGTATCTAAATGTTAAAGGGCAAGACGCTAGTATAGAACCTCAGGAAATTTCAAACGAAAAATATGTTTACAATAAAATCCCGCGCTGTATAGTTCAGCCAAAATCCATTGACATTCAATCAGATCAAATAACGTCTCCGTATTCTAAAGGCAACCTGCAGTTAGACCACGGTGGAAATCTTTATACATTAGTTGGAGAAATGCGAAGATATCCTATCAAGATGGGGTTTGACCTTACGTATTATGTAGATAGCTATACAGATAGTTTGGAGTTGATGCAACAAATTATCTCCAAACTTACTTTTATACAAACGTATAAAATTTCTTATATGGGTCAAACTATCCTTTGTTCATATTCTATTCCTACAAACCTTTCAGAGGAGCATTTGATGACATTAGATGGAAACACAACAGAAAGAAAAGATCGTAAGATAAGTATAACTATAGAGGTTGAAACCTCTTATCCGGTTTGGCAAAATCGAACCATAGTATCGGCCACCCAATGGATATCTAAATTTAACTATGGAGTAGCTGCTGCACCGTCTCAAGAAATTCAAAAAGCACAAGAGAACATGACTCCTGAATATGAAGGAGGAGACGGGTTGGTTATACACAGTAGAAAAATAAGTAATAGAGATATTTAATTATGGATTTTGCAGAAGGAAGAATGAGACCCGGTGTGGTTAGAAAAGTTGAAAACGGGGGAATTATCAAAGCTAGTGTCCCCGGTCTTTTTTCTGTTGAGGATCCACCTGAGAAACTTCCTCCTATCAGAATGTTTCCTTGCGGTGTGGCCAATTCCATAACCCAAGTTAAAGAATTAGATGAGGTCTGGGTCTTGAATTTTGAAGATAATCCGGCCGAACTTTACTGGATTCGTAAAGACGATCAAGAAGATGCAGAAGACAACAGAAAGGCTTTGGATGACACGGACAACGAGAAGATTAAACCAGGAAATGCAACTGAGGTTATATTTAATAAAAACGATGGCGGACAGCAAGGATCACTATACTTCTCTAAAGAATCTGGAGTAGTTCTTAGAAAAGACGATTCTTATGTACAAATCAATAGCAGCGGAGATATAGACATGGGTATTAATTACCCTGCGCGAGACATTAATATAACTCAGGAAGGAATTGTAATTGGTGGAGGTAGCGATGCATCAAAACCACAACCAGCTGTCCTGGGAGACAACTTAGAGGATACAATCAATGACATAGTTGAGGCGCTTGCCACTATCCAAGGCGCAGCTATGAAGAACCCATACACAAAACAGATTGCGTTATGTCTTGCACCTCTGGTAACAAAGCTTCAAAACAAAGCCAATAGTATACTATCGTCTAATGTAAAGATAAGTTAAGTTATTATATATTTATGAACGAAAAGTTAAAAATAGATGACCAGGGAACGTTTTTGGATGAATATAGCGCCTGGGATGAAGCAAAGAATCTTCCATATGATTATAAAAAAGAAGGTCTTGTCCAGCACATAATGTCTCCGGCTATAACCAATGCTAAAAATCCAATCACGAAATATATAATAAATGTATATGAAAGTTCAATAATTTTCGTGTTTAAGTATATAGACGAGTTAAAGAACTTCAAAAATGTTCATTGGAAAAATAGATAAATCCTAAAAGTTAAAGTTCCTTTATATAAAATTGGAACTTTTCTTTTTTATATAATCTTATTTTAGCCAATCCCTGGGAGTATATTCTTTTTGTAGGCCAAATATCAATCAAGTCGTATAAATAAAAATTGTTCTTTTCGTCAGTCTTTAGAAGTCCTCGACCAAGCGCCTGCTGATTGATGATGCTTGACTTGAATGACTGAGCATTAATAGCATAGTCTACATTTTTAAACGTCAATCCAGTTCCAACGCAAGCAAAAGAAGCTACTAATATCACATCTTGATTTTCATTCATTGTCTTTATTATAGCTTGTCTTTTTTTAAGAGTGATACTACCAGTAATGACCAAGACTGTTTTCTGAGGCAAAGATTGTTCTATATACTTTGCTAGAAACTTAATATATTCAACATGATGTGCAAAAACGATACAGTTTTGATTTCCCCTGCTGTTTATAATTCTTTTTATAATGTCTAACCGCTTTATGTCATTATGCACTAACATCTGTTCAAGCATCAAGAGATTAGCAGCAGTATTCTTGCAAAGATCTATGAGATAATCTTTATATTCATTCTTTGTACACATGCGTTTTGCTTGCTGAACACCAAACGGAAGAGTCTTGACGTTCACCATAGTAAACCTTCTTTCCTCCTCCGGCAGTTTTTGAACCTTCCCATCTACTTTTTTATCATTCCCTACAAGATACTCACCACATGTAATATATTCATTATCAAGACTTTCTGATTCTGGATGAAATATTCTGATCTGTGTAATGACCGGTTTAGCAAGATATCCCTCATCCACCAGCTCGGCGGTCTTCAATTGTTGAATGGTTGGTCCCATAAGACTGTGACATGCAAAGCTCTCAATAGTTCCTTCATCCGGAAGCGTTCCAGTAAACCCGAATTTGAGCTTTACATTTTTCATAAATGGTTGTGAGAGTATTGTGTTGATAGACTTGCATTGGAGCTTATGAGCCTCGTCGACACACACAAGGTCATACTCCGAGAAAAACGACGGAGAATATTTTGCAGATTTTTTATCAGCTCTCTTTACTAGACTTTGAAATGTGCCAATAGTTAAATTAGAGCTCTCGCATAGCTCGCCTTGTGCCCAAACAGTTTCGGACTTAAAAAATTCAGCATATGAACTCATATCCTCAACACCTTGCTTGACAAGCTGAATAGACGGCACGATCATAAGAATCTTTTTCACGCCGAGTTTTTCCATAGCAGTACGAAAAACAATATACCCTATCAGTGTTTTTCCGGCTCGTGTAGCAAGTTCACTTAGGCTTTGATTATATTTAAGTATCAGCCAAGCGGCTTTAAGCTGATAAGGTCTAGGCTCGATATTCAAGTTCCAATTCCTTACATAGACTACAAAGTCCTCCTGAGACATATCGAATTTCGTATATTTAAGATTATTCTCTATGCCATTGACAGTGACTTTGTTTTCAACACCCCAGTCATAAATTGTCTTATATAGACCACTATGAGCCCAATATACAACTACTCCGTCTTTCGTTTTGAATTTATTGAGATATACTTCGGGTTTTGGGGGGGCGGTATAAGAAGGGAGAAACATATATGAAGGAATCTTATTAAGATATTTTTCCAGCTCCTTCAATTCTTTTTGATCTCCCGTTAAAAAAATATATCGAAAATCGTCAGATTTATAATGTATGTTTATCATTTTCTATATATAAAAATTCTGAGTTTATCATTGCATGTCTCAACTCCCAGCTAATGAACCTACTAGTGATTCCTACATTAGGTTTTAATCCCCAAAGTTTTAAAAAATACAATTCTTCGTTTTCTTCTTGAGAAAGATTTTTAAAATTTTCTAAGAACTTTGATTGCTCCGGAACCGGAACAATATCAAAAAACATTTTTATACAATCCTCATCAAACAGATTATAAACTTTATATGAATTGGGTCCGATGCCAGTATAAGCTATAACATAAGCTTCAGTACAGATAAACTTTACAAAATCTTTGTATGAGTCTCTTAACACCTGAGATTCGGTTTCAGTCGCAACGGCATTTGGATCTATGTTAGTAAAAACAGACACGGTTAAAATTCAAAAGGGATAAATCTGACACAAAATTCAACTTGTAATCTCTCCTCGGGCGGATTGTCTTCGATATAATAAATATCAACTCCAATATCAAATCTTCCAGTGCATTCATGACTGCTATACTCGCTATACGGATATTTTTGGTTGGGGTGTAGTTCGAGTTTGTCCTGATGTATGATTTTATCTACTATCCTCCTGAGTGTACCATCTACCCAACATCTGATATATCTCTCCTTTGGAATTATCATCTCCATAGCACTGGTGCTATCATCTACAGCAGTTGCTATGATGTAATCTTCATTCTCCTCTAGCGCATAATAGTCAATTAACGACGGTTCTCGATTCGCCCAAGTAAAATTATATTTCTCAAACATATCCGCAACTTTCGAGAACTCAAAATCTCTATGCAACGTATAAAAATTTTCGAAAATGCGAGTTCTCAAAACATTCTTTAGCTCTTGCGTTAATTTTATAGTTTTAACATTACTCATAATTAGTCATTTGTTTTGTCTACAACTGCAACTCTGATGTGATTGACCTTATTGTAAATTTTCAACGGTACAAAAGTGATGTCTCCGTCTGCGGCCGCAATGCACTCTTCGTAATACTCATCATACTTCTGGCTTTCTGGCCATTCTACGGCAACGTAAATGTCTTCTATCTGTGGTTTCATAACTGTATTATTTTATCTTAAAATTAAAATTATCACACCTACAATTAAAATGATTAGTACTTTTGTACTGACTGGGCCCATGATAGCTCCGATGACGAATGACTCTAAGCTGTCAAACTTCTGCTGTTTTCCGCTGCGGAACATCTGTCCGAAGCACAAGATGATTGTACTAGCTGCTATGCCTACTCCGAATTTATTGTGAATAGAAAAGTCCGCTGCAATCACAATCTCGTTAACAATAAACTCTACGAGATACAGACTTTCCTGTATCAGAAAGCCATTAAGCAGAGTGTTCACTATCGTAAAGACCGCAACTGTCAGTAATATCCAATGCAATTTCATTTTATGTTTCCTGCGGTTAGTTTTTATTTATGTTTATATATAACAAATATTAGAAAAACATTTAGTTGAAATATTAAATATTTACCACCCATAACTGTTAAACTGCGTCACTTCTCCTCTCCAATCTACATAACGAACTCCGCCACTTGCACATATATCCAATTCTTTACTGAATTTCTTGGGGTTTCGTTTGATTTTTGCTCTATCAATTAGAACATCTTGAATAAACGCACCACAGTCTCCGACAACTGCATTGAACCCGCTAACCCGTTCACTGCGATATTTAACACCTTCTATCCTTGTTGTCCAATATCCAGACCAACCCCCTACAAAATCCAGATTTTTGAGAGCCTCAAGACGCCACTGTGACAAAATGGCGGTATTTAAGAATCTGTTTCTTTTAAATAAACACATATTATAATTCAAATTTTTTATCTATTCCGCACAAAGCCAGTGCGTTTTGAAGTTGATGTACATATTTTAATGTTCCACTAAAATCACCAATACCTTCAGTTGGCTCTATATGAGTTTCCCACGTTCCAGCATCAAATCCATTTGAGTACATAGGAATAAGATAAGAATTATCATCGCTATATACACCATCTTTATCTTCATAAAATCCATTCTTCTCCAAAATTTCAGGAGTGATTTCGATGGGTTCGAGGTCTTTTACGCTTACAGGAAATAATGTTGCGCTCGCTGCGAAGCTTGCACACACGCCTCTACCCTCAACATAAGGAAGGTCTACGATTTTATCTATACCGTATGGAAACTTCACCCAGTTTCCTATGCTTAGTTCTTTAATGTTTATCATTGTTATTCTATCAAAATGGTTATGTTTCTCTTGTAATGGTTATTCACCAGCTTTGAAGTTATACACGGGCTTTATAATATCTACAATCTCAGCTGTGGGTTCAATACACCGGATAATCTCATCCATTGGCTTGTAGGCCATCGGTGATTCGTCAATGGTTCCCTTTCCGACAGTTGTTGAGTAGATTCCGGACATTGTGTTCTTGAACTCATCAACCGAGAGGGTATCCTTTGCCTTGGCACGGGACATCAGTCTTCCAGCGCCGTGTGGGGCAGAGTAGTTCCAGTCAGGATTACCTTTGCCGATACATATCAGTGAGCCATCACGCATATTCATCGGGATGATGAGCTTCTCGCCGGCATCGGCGCGGACCGCTCCCTTGCGAAGTATCATCGCGTCGGCGTCGATATAGTTGTGGATGGTTTCAAATTCATCCTGAGCCACCCAGTTCATCTTGTCACAAATGATTCTGGCTATGGTTTCCCTATTCTTTACGGCATATCTTTGAGTAATCTCCATGTCGTGAATATACGAATTGAAGTTCTCACCGGTCAGGTGTGCAAGGTCTTTTGAGGCAGATGGTTTCTTGAGAAGCTTGAGTTCTTTCTGAATATCTTTCTGGCGACCTTCTGCGGTAAGTTTCTTAATAAGCGCTCTTTTAGCAGTAGACATTTCATTGAGGCACTTAAATGCAAGGTCTTGATAAAACTTACATACTTGAACCCCAAGATTTCTACTACCGGAATGGATAACTAAGTAAACGTCTCCCCCTTCTGAGCGGTCGAGCTCGATAAAGTGATTTCCACCACCAAGAGTCCCAAGGCTCTTTATTACTCTGGATGAATCTATACCGTTGATACAATATAGGTCGTCCAGTTCTGGAAACTTTGCCCAGGCCTGGCTATGAATATCGAATCCCGATGGAACAAATTTGTGTATTACTTCGTCGAGTTTCTTATAATCGTCTTCAGTAATATCAGTTTCGCCCATCTTTCGAATCTTCATAACACGCATACCGCAGCCAATATCTACACCGACGAGATTTGGGGTTACCGCACCGTGCAGAGTCATCGTTGTGCCAATTGTGCAACCCTTGCCGGCATGTGCGTCCGGCATGATCCGGATAGTCGAATCAGCATAGGGAGAATAGTTGGCCAGAGTCTTCACCTGGTCATAAGCCTCATATTCGAAGGTCTCGGCGAAAACCTTCACCGGAGAGCCGTTATTTCTCTTAATTTCAATCATATTATCCTATTTAAATATCTTCCTGTAATGTTCACACAGCGCCTCGCAGGTAGGAAAACCAAATCGTATAGTACTTTCCAAAAAGGTCTTCCTTATTCATCCGACATATTTTATACAGTAACAGGTGTTTTATTTCTAAAACTCATTATTTTTACAGAGTTTCGGAAATAAATATACATATTAGGTGCCAAATATCTCTTAAATATTATGTCATTTGTTTCTGTCTTAATAAAAAACTCTCACTACTGCACTCCTTGGGGATTACCCCGTGGTCTGTCGCCCAATAGCCGAGTCAGGTATTGAACATAATTTTATTTTAATTTTCATTAAAATCTCGCGAGCTGTTCTTTAGTACACCCACTCCTCGCATTTTTGCTATGATTAGGCTCAGGGGCTCAGGTGAGAGTTAATGCCTACTACAGCCCCTTTTTCGGTTCTTTGTTCATTGTTTTTTCTCTAACTATTTATGGTCTTCCATATTCCTTGATTGAACCTTGGTAGTTGAACACAGAATTTATAAATTTCTTGATTTCGTCTTCTGTTGCGAGTCTTACATCACCTCCATACTGCCAGTTGGCATGTCCAGATGATTTCCTCAGTTTGCCGTCAGGATCAAAGCCAATTAAAACACCATACCCGTCACCGGTCACATAACCAGTATGAATGAAAACTCTGTGCTCTTCACTTTTAATTCCTTTGCTACCGAGTTTATAAAGAAAGTCTCCTGCTTTATACATAACGCTTATAATTTATTTAATTACTCAAATATTTTCCTGTAATGTTCGCACAGCACCTCGCGGGTGGGAAACGGTAAGGTGTGTTCGTCGAAGCCGACCGGCATACCTGTATGCTCGTCAATTGCTTCCAGAATGTTGTAATCAATTTTTTTAATTATGGCGGAAGAGATAACCCTATTGTAGTTATCAAAATACCACACCTTGTCTCCTGGTTTCATCTATTCTATCTCCTATCTAATTTTTTTAAGTTCTTCTTTTAGTCTTTCATGAAAAGTCTCTTCCCCGTCATCGCCCGCAAGAAGCCAGTCTATTCTTTGCATATAGATTTTGGCTTTCTGAATTAACTCAAGACCTTTCTTAAACTCTGCAATAGTATCATTAGTCCATCTATATCCGTCCCAATACTCATCACTACACCATTCAGATTGGGTATTGTTGTTGTCTATTTCTTCCTGTATTCTATCAGCAACATACTGTAATCTATACTGCAAATAGTCAAATGTTCCTCCACTCATAGTTATTTTTCTTTAATTGTTTGCTTGGTTATTTCAATAACTTCAATAAATCTTCGGCTTTTTTCCTGTTCTCAAATCCCTTTATATTTATCCATTTGTCGCAGAAAAAGCCTCCTTCAAATTTCTGAACAAAGTAAATTGTATAGGGGATACAACCGCCGCCGACATATACGGGATACTTTGCGTATATTCTGAATTTTGCCATAGTTCTTTAATTGTCCTGTTTATTCCTCTTTCATTGTTGGTTCTACAGGATTAGGAATCTCTCTTGTTGCTGTATATGTGTAAGTTATATTACTATTTATATTACCGTTACTGTGGGTCTTTGGACAATTCACACAATCCATATGAGGATTGGTACAGGTACCTCCTGGTTCATAGCACTTGGGTTCTCTGGCATCTAATGATTGATACCAAGGTGTTGTGTTTGGAATGTACGGAGTATAAGGAGTGTATTCTTTCTCTATCCTTATCTCAGCGGGTTTATTTATGGCATTGAGCAATATCACTGCCTCCTTGCCGCTGATTTTCTTCTCGTCGATAAGTTTCTCGACGATTTCTTGTGCTGTTAGTTCTTTCTGCTGTTCCATATTAATTGTATTATAAGTTCTTATAGTTACTTTAGGAGTTTCATACTCTCTATCAGAACAATATAATTCTCCACACCACTCACAGTGTTTTGCCGAGAACGGGCAGTTTGAAAATTTAATGTCACTCATATTATTCTTCTATTTATTTTGTTCTCATGTGCTCTTTTAGGTAAGCCATCAGATCCTCTATTGAGCGAAAGATAGTTTTACCAATCATATTCCCGTTCACTGTCAAAGTATCATTTCCGCTCTTGAGTTCCCATTCCATGTCTACATAGTCACGAGGGACACCAAGGTTATTATATTCATCTCTGTTGTAATTGCAGAAATTTACTTTCCTTACGCCCCATTCCCTGATTTGACCATTGCTGATGGTATAGAACTTCTTTTCAAAGAGATCCTCCCACTTTTTAATGGAAAGTACATTATCATTAGCATTGAACCGTTTTGCTACTTCCTCGTAGATTTCATCATCTGTCTTGTTTCTAGATTCAAAAGAACCTGAAATTTCACTATACAGTTTCAGGATTTCTGATATTTCGTTTGCTGTCATAAATTGGTGTTTCTTGTTGTTTTTATGTGTATCATCTTTATGAAGAAGATTATACCTTATCAATACTTCCCGGTAGTACTCTTCCTTTCCCATTTCATGAATCTCTCCCACTGCTATAGAATTGGTAACTTCAGTAAGAAGGTCATCTATAAGTTTAATGTCTTCTGTTATCATAAATCCATTTATCTATTTTTTTAATATCCGCTTTCAATTTTACCTTCACAAACTATTTTCTCGGAACAAAAACTAGGAAAATTATTACCCCAATCAAAGTATGATCCTTCTACATAAACAGACTCTTTAGGAATGATACATTTTACTATAACATAAGTATACTGTCTGATACTCAGTCGTGAAAACCTGGCTTCAAGAGCATTTCGAAAAGACAAAGCATCTGTCGAGTTTGTAAAAGAATGAAATCCTTCTTCTACCTTGTAAGGATAACGAAGTTCTTTGGGGGTTTCGGAAACATCCATCAATTGTAATTGCTCTCCCAATTCATAAGTGTGCCCTTCCTTATAAGCCATACCCTGATAAGGAGACATCCACCAACCGTTGTCTCCAGAATATTCAACCATAACTTTATAGCAATCCATATCTTCCTTTGCTACCCTTACTTTTTTACTCGTTGTATATAAACACATACTAAACCTCTTTTACACAAATTATTTCATCAGATACATAACCCGCTGGACTGTTTTCGGACAGGTCTATCGCACCTTTCACATATTTGGCTCCCTTTGGAATAATACATTGTACTATTGTCCACCCTTTATCATACCTATAACACGATTCAGACAACATACGCTTTGCATCTTGAATATCTACAAAAGAGTGGAATCCTTCATTAAACATATATGGATGTTCAGGATAGGTAGTAAAAACGTGAACAAGAGATTTAAATAAATAATAGCGTTTTTTTAGTTGATAAGTGTAATAATTATAGAAAGGTGCTCTGTACGTGGGTTTGTGAAAAATCCGAAAAATCCAGTTTTTTCTTTCTTTTACTAATATCTTGTAGCAGATAATATCTTCCTTTGCTATCCTTACTTTTTTACTCGTTGTATATAAACACATACTAAACCTCTTTTACACAAATTATTTTATCGGATGCGTAGTTTAGATACCCCATGTATGTACCTTCAACATAGTTAGCACCCTTTGGAATAACACATTTTACTACCACGTACGAACTACTACAAACATGTATATCGGCATTATACTTGTAAGCATCTTCTTTGCATGTGAAAGAATGAAACCCTCTTTCAACAAACCGCCACTCCTTGTCAGCAATACTCGTACATGCTTTCGAATATCTAGCGGGATAGGTAATAACTGGACATGTGGTAACGACAAGACCACCATTCAACATATAATTTAAGGCTCCCGCGTTGTATATGTAATCGCGGAATTCTGATCTATAGATTCCAGGCTGCAGTCTCTGTACCACTTTGTAGCAGACTATGTTTTCTTCTGCTGCTTTTATTTCTGAATTTTCAATTAAAGTCAAACACATATTTATGCACTTTCTAACACAATTATTTGGTCTGAGCAGATACTTTCATAACTAGACCACTCATTAGGACTAAAAATTCCTCGTACAAACCTTGCTCCTTTTGGTATCTTACATTTGAATATTGCTGTTCTTGTTTCTCCGAAATATCCGAAGTTTTCAGTCAAAAACCTCTGTGCTGATGCTTGAGATACGAAGGAATGAAATCCTTCTTCAACAACTAGACCTGACCATGTGCTGTCTATTTCAAGAGATGAATTTTCTAAGGTATACAATACATTGAAACTATATTGCACTCCTCGGTAGTATGATAAAAACATAAATCCCCCTGAATGATATACTATTTTGAAGACTTTGTAACAAATGATGTCTTCTTGTGCTGTTTCAATTTTAGTATTATCTCTTACTGAAAGACACATAACTAAACTTCCTCCAATACTATTATTCGTTCTGAACATATACTGTTAAAATGCTCTCCAAAGTCGTTGAAAACCCCCACTGCATAACTTGTTCCTGCAGGAATCAAGCACTTTACCACCACATATTTGTAGTTGATAAGATTTAACAACGTTGCATATGTCTGTAGGCCTGACTTTAAGCGTTCTGCTTCTTGTTCATTAGAAACAGAATGAAATCCTTCTTCTACGCATGGTCCTATTGCAAATATGTGTTTTACTGTTATAGGAGTTTCTGACACACGCATGGTGCCACATTTATAGCGCATATTCTGATAAGGGGATGTTAAAATCTCACCCCATTTCTCCATTACCTTATAACAAATGATATCTTCTTTCGCTACTTTTATTCCTGATTTTTCAGTTAAATACAAACACATATCTAAATCAAATTGTTAAGACAATACTTTATTCCTGCTTCAGCTGCTTCTTCGTAAGTGATATATATTGTATTGGATTCATATTCGCTAACTTGGGATGGGAAATTTACAATCTCAAACCACCACTTATCACATGTTGGTGAATTTTGATGATATGGATATATTTCAAGTTTATGCACATCTCTTAACCACCTCATTGCCATTTGGAGAGTAGGCGCTAAAATAGAATTCGTAGGGTTGTTCATAATCAGTATACCTGTGGGAGCATATGTGTTGAACCCATAATTTACGGGAACTAAACTATCGTCAAACCCCTTCTCTTTTAATAGTTTTGCTGTTTCAAAACTTACGTAATCTTCTGTAATCATAACTCAAGTTCTTTACCAATTCTGCTCATATGTTATTTTTTGTTGGGTTTATTTCAACAACGCGAAATAATCCTTAATCCAGTCTGAATTAATATATGTATTTATGCCGAGATTTCTCATGGTTTTAGTAATATTGATGTACCGAAGCATATATTTGTCGTATGGTTGATGATTCTTATATTTTTTATACATGCTCAATCTTGCACTGAACTGTTTATTCCTCCATCTTTGAATCTCGACCTTTGTGAGATTACAAGAATCCACGTTTTTTTGAGGTTTAAATAATGACTCAATATCTTTATCAGTCAAGAGGAGATCTCTCAAATTTTCGCTGGTTTTGTTTGATTTATCAATAGATTTCGCTGGTTTAAGCTTCTTAGATTTCGGCTTTCCTGCATCTTTGCGCTTCATCCTTGGTTTCTTAATCAGTTTTTTGTCTATGATATACGGCACAACCTCTTTATATATCTTACCCCAGTCCCAATCCCCGTTGGAGAAGATGTCGCTGTTCTTCCAAGAAAATGTTTTAACAACATCATCCCCTCGATACAAATCAAATTCAGTAACCCCGGTTTTCTCATTTGTCTCTAAGGCACCTGCGAGATTTCCAGCATCACAGAATACCTCCCAGCATCGGTTCCATGAAATATCAGCCAATGGTACTTCCTGATTTAAAGCGTATGTCATTTTTCTGTATGGAAGATCTGCTCGTTTTGTATATACTTCGTGTTCCATTAATGTTTTCCGTTAAGACTATTGTTATGATTATATATAACAAGATTTATAAAAAATTTAGTAGAATGACGTATAAATTTAAACCGTTCTTCCGTGTTCATACACGTATTTCAAGATAGGAAACCTGAGCGAGTATTCTCCTGTTTTCTTGTCCATAGTCTCTTCAAAATATTGCACTGTGATGGTTTTTCCGACGATCAAATTGCGGTCTTTTCTCCAGGCTATTCTCTGTTCCTTGCTGAGCCCGCTACCTACCTTCACTACATTTCCTTTATACCTTATACACAGAGCAGAGATTACATCGTATGTCTTCGTTCCTCCTTCGTTATATACGGCTTGACCTTCTATCACGTCTTCCACTACAAATTCTGCGTCTTGCATCTTCTTTACTTTGATCAAGTCTTTGGTTCTGCCGGATTTGTATGGAACGTTCTTTCTAAGCATTAGGCCTTCCCATCCTTCTTTTTTAACTATCTCCTGAGCCTGATTAAACTGCTCTTCTGTCAGCAAAAGATCTTGCTTGAGAACTTCCACATCGCTCGGAGTTCCGGATTCATAGTAGAGTTCACACATGTTCTGATATCTGATAGAAAAATCCGGACTTGTTGCCTGCCCAAGAAACTCATCATATTTTACTATATCGAACCACATAAATTTTGGGTTTGAAATGGTGTGGTTCTTTCTTGTCACTTCACTCATCAGACCGCGGAAGTTCTCCTGGTCCTTTTCATCTATCAAACACACTTCTCCGTCGAGTACCCAATGCCCGTTGAGCATTTCTGTTATTTTTTTGATGGATGGGATGAGATTGTCTAACGTATTGAATTCCTTGCCTTGTCTGGAAATGAATTTAACTTCCTGATTCAAATTTCCATCTGGCTGTATCTCGTTGATAATGTGAATGTTACATCTGCAACCATCGAGCTTTCTGCTCATGTAATATGTTCCATCGAATATATCTACTCCTTTGACATCCTGGAGTTTCTCTGCAAGAGCCACCTGATACTTCTTTATAGCTTGTATTCCAACAGCATTGTTATAGTTATCAAGACTGACACCTATTTTCAGATTGCGATCGAGGATTCTTGCAAGTATGTCGCGATCTTCCGCAACGAAACTTCCTATAGTCTCTTCAACCCAGTCTATTGCGGCTTGGCCCGTGACCTCTCTTTTGGAAAGCGAGATGAGCATGTCATGAAAGACGGCGTAATTCTCATCTATAGTGTTCACTCCTAAGATATCCGGATGTGGCATTTCAAACTTCTTTACATAATACTTCTTGCTTTTGTCATAAGTATCTTCAAAGATTTGATGCAACAGTTCTGAATTGTGGGCTTGTATCAGCGTCTTCTTGTCTGTTGCACCGGGAGTAGCAGCGATGATAGAAAATAAGTCTCGAATGTTCGGATAGATATTCATATTAATATTTATTAAAGTACTTTAATTACTGCATAAACCACGCACATTATTATAAAAATTCCAAATAATATACCACCGATCACCAATATTCTTGTGAGTGAATCCATACCCCTCCAACCGTTCTCTCTAATGACCTGTACTATTATCCAAGTTCCTAGCCCCAACGGGAACAAACTCAGCAGTGATACAAAAACGTAAAGTATAATTCTGAAAGTTGCCATAGTTGTATGTTTTATAGCTGGTAATTATTTATGTTTATATATAATAGAAATCTCAGAAAATTTAGAAAAAATAAGTTAAAAAACCTAGGCGGTCTTCAGCCGCCTAGATGAATTAACTATTTCAACAGTTTAACTTTGATTTTTAATATATTCTAATACTTTATTTTCTGATACATTTCCTATAGTGGTTATAAAATAGGATTCAGACCATAATCGTTTTTTATTAGTCCAATAAAATTTCTTTAAATAATCATAATTGTTTCTATATAGGTAGTTTGTAGTATATTGTTTTAATCTATTTACTGTTTGAGATATACTATATTTTGGAGGAAATGATATTAATAAATGAATATGATTTTTATCTAAATTCATTAAATGTATTTTTATATCAGAATGTAAAGCACATTGATTAAATGATTCTAATACATCATTTTTTATTTGTTGTAAACAACTCCTTCTATATTTGGTTGTCAATATAAGATGATATCTTAATCTAGTTTTTGAATGCCTATAACATTCATATATCATTTTCTGATCTTTATTCATACTAAAATGTTTTTTATAATAAATTTAAAATGTTAGTAGTGTGTCTTTATTATATAAATATAAGATAATTCATTTAAATGTTAAAAGAAGAGAAAAATAAAATATTAAAAGAAGCTATAAGTGCTACTCGCTCTAAGCGAGCTCTTCAAACATGTAAAACATTTAAATTTAAAATAGATAAATCATCCCTTTCTAAAGAACAAAAAGAATCCATTAAAATGTTCTTTGTTGAGGCAAAAAGAACATACAATTATATATTAAATGATATAAATAATGGAGTTGATTTATTTGAATATGATTATAAAAAATTAAATCATATAACATATCTCGATAAAGATAAGAATCTTATAGAATATGATAATAAATATATTAAAACGTCAGTTATTCAAGAAATAATAGCTGGTATGAAATATTCTATAAAAGGACTTTCAGCTTCGAAGAAAAACGGTAATAAAATTGGTGCTTTAAGATTTAAATCCGAATGTAATAGTATTAGTTTAAAACAATATGGTGTCACACATTCCATAAAAGGAAATAGAATTAAAATACAAGGTATTAAAAAACCAATAAGAGTAAACGGGTTAAAACAATTAAATCAATATGAAAATATAGATTATACCGTTGCTAATCTATTATATGATGGGTATGATTACTTTATATCATTAACATGTTATATAGATAAAGAAAATAAGATAAAAAATAATAATATAATAGGAATCGATCTTGGTTGTGAAACTACTGTAACAACTTCTGATGGTGGAAAGATGAAAATAACAATTGAAGAAAGTGAACGATTAAAAGGATTACAAGCCCGTCTTGCTACTCAAACAAAGCGTTCTAACAATTGGTATAAAACAGTTTCTAAAATCAGAAAAGAATACAATAGGATAAACAACAAAAAAGAAGATATCTCTAATAAGATAGTTAATAAGTTAACTCAAAACAGTATTGTTGTCATGCAGGACGATCAAATAAATGAATGGCATGAAAGTGAACATATTTCTAGGACAGTACAACATTCTATTATCGGACGTATAAAATCCAAATTAAAGAAGTGCGATAATGTTATTGTGTTGGATCAATGGTTCCCGACTACAAAACACTGTTTTGATTGTGGACATGATAATAATTTATCACTATCTGATAGAATATTTATATGCCCTCATTGTGGTGTTGAATATGATAGGGATGTACATGCTGCTAATAACATGATTGATTACTATATAAAAATAAAGTCGGCAGGAACTGTCGACTTAAAGCCTGGGAGAAAGGTTATTTATAGTAAATATAAGTATCTTTTCGAGCAGGAAGCTCAGTCGCCTTTAGCGGCTGAGTAGTTCACTGATTTGAAATAAAAAAGAGAACCCGATCGTAATCAGGTTCTCTCGTGACAATATCCTGTCAAGTAAAGGGGTTACTTTAGAACACCATAATGACGGATATCAAAAGAAACGCAAGCGTTAAACCCCTCCAGCATATAAATAATAATCTACACTCCTCGTTTTGTATCCCAGATTCTAATATGAAGTCTATCACTATACCCCCAGCCGTTCTCCAGTGCTTTCTCAGCAGTCTCGAGGCAAGCCGCATCGATATCTTCCTTAGTTATTCCTTCAGGCATTAAAAGTGTGTAGTTGTTTGGGTGGTTTCTCATCCACCAACGGAGCTGTGCACTGTCCCCCATGTCCACATGCTTGCTCATCAGAGCATAGATTTCTTTTATCTCGTCTATGCATTCTGGTCCGCTATAAACAAACTTCATCTGATATGGAACCCCGGTACTGACTATATTAAATAAGACTTTTGGATTGATTCTCGAGCGATTGTGATTGTCTATTTGCTCTTGCGAAAGGATAGTTGTATCTTTGGCTACACTAGTACTAAGTTTTGGGCTAATGCTATAAAGACTCACCTTGTAATTTCGGGCAAGCGGATTCAGTGGCATCTGCGTTCCATTAGTTTCTATGGTAACTATCCAGTCCTTAATAGTGAATGCTCGTCCAAGAAATTCTTCCAATGCCTTATGATGCAGAAGCGGTTCTCCGCCAGTAATCACAAGATGCTTTACTTTTTGATGCTTATTAACGATTTCCTTCATCTTTTGAAGAGCTTCATCTTCACTATACGAAGGTTTCTCTGGGTTGAAACTACTATATGGTGTATCACAACGCGTATGTCCAAACACACATCTCAGATTACACCCGCTCGTGCGGATAAAAATAGAAGGCTGCCCTGCATAAATTCCTTCTCCTTGAATACTATAAAACAATTCTATAATAGGAAGCATATTAATTATGTTATTTTTTGTCATTTGCTTTTCTGTCGTCGTACTCAAATACTCCTTTCTCCTTTTTGTAATTGTTCAAAAGCTCGCGTCTTTCGTCATAGAAGTTGCTCTGCTGGTAGATGTTTATATGTTCCCAATCAGCGTCTACCCAGCAGTTCGGTGTCTCGTACAATCGAACACTTTTCAACCAGATGTTGTCAGTGTTCATCAAAAGACTGATAGCCATGAAAAGCTCTTTAGATATATGTTCCGCGCTGGGGTTACAATAATTGGTCCCGTTGAGAGACATCTTCCAGAGTTTTAACCCCATTTCATTAATTACTTTGATCAATTTCTCATCTTTCGGGTTGGCAATCATCCCATGATCAAAATAATCATCAATAAAAGCACATGCAACTCTTTTAATTTCTTTGAAGTCGATAGCATATCCAAGACCTTCTTCTTCCTTGAATTCAAAAGTTAACTCATAGTCAAATCTATGACCGTGTAGATTAAAACATTTCACTCGTTCATTCATCACTCTGTGAGCGGCATCGAACGATCCTTTTCTTGTAATTGTTTGATAAATTCCCATATTATAATATATTTTAACAGTCTGAGTTATTTATCTGTATTTGTATTTAAAGTTTATATATACTGTAAATACCAACCAATCGAAAATGAGATACCTGTCTCCCCAGTCGTTCTCCCACCGAAGAGAAGGCAAGAAATAGAATGTCACGTGCTTGCATGCTTTGTTACATTTTCTTCTCTCAAACCAAACGCGTCTAACTCCTAGCATTTTCATGGTTTTCTATGGCTTCTTTTCTATATTCTTGCAAGCGTTTTACATACTCTGGAGTTTTATAATATCCGCAGCTTTTCAATTCTGGACAGAACCCGCGGTAGATGCATTCAGGAACCATTTTCGATGCAAGAACCGGGTCTATATCCTGTATTGCTGCTTTGACCTGTTTCCAAGCTTCTCGTGTTTCGGGAGAAGCACAACTACAGAGTCTTTTTCTTGAAATGTTTATCAATGATTGTGCGTTGGCAGACATAAGCATGTCATTCAAAGATCCTTGGGGCATCTCGTCTCTCGAAACTGGATTTTCTCTTCGATCGTCTCTTTGACTGTGCACGAACTTTTCGCAACCTTCGTGGTGTCGAACCAGATGAGTGGTTACCCATTGTTTTATGTCTTCCCATTTCCAGTCATACTCAACCAGTCTTATAGGAGAATGTTCGGCTAGAAGCATCTTTGCTTCCCAGTCAGAGCTAACTTTGTGATTATCAGGCAGTTGCGACTTACCAACAGTCTGCCTGGCGGCGTTCAATGCACGAATCCAAGGTGTAACTTGTTGTATATTAATTACTTTCGACATATAAATTAAAAATCGTATGTTTCTTCTTTTTCTATATCTCCGAGTTTATCAAATAACTTCCAATCTGTTTTGAAAAAATACTTTCCGTATCCTCCATCAACTAACAACTCAAACGAATCATCATATTCTACAACAATTTCTTTTGGTGCACAAATAGATACGTCTGCGTTGTTTTTATTAATCAAAAATACAAAATCTGTTATGCCGTCTATCATATATTATTGAAAATTTAATTGTACCGGAGACGGGAATCGAACCCGCACGACCTTTTCGGATCATTGGATTTTAAGTCCAAAGCGTCTACCTATTCCGCCACCCCGGCTCGTCTATCGAGTGCTTTGAGAACTTTCCTATCGTATTTTCTCTTGTTCTTAACAACTCTTGTAGGTCTTGTACTAATAAGCTTCCCGAAGGTTTCAATTTCGAGCTTTCTATCTACAGCCTTTATACTTTTTATGTATGTTCTCTTTCTCAATTTTCGTTGTTTGTAAATGGAGCCAATAAAGTAATTACATCGTTTAAATTATAAACGTTTATGTTTAACGATTGGTGCTGCTTATTGTCTGTGTTCCCACCAGGGACTGCCAAATACATAAAATAGCACTGTAAGAACTCATGTTTATTGCCTCCATCTGAATCAGAAACGTATCCAGGTTCTGCTCCCCACGAGAATACAACAGCATGTTGGTCTGCAGGATTGATTACATCTTGTCTCTCTCCATTAATGATTATAGTTTGTGTTGTCCCTGGAGTCCACCAGATCTTATACCACCCCTCTAATCCTTTTTCTGGGTCTTTATGATACATGAATTTACGATCTTTCAACCAGACTTCTATTTGCTTTTTTAATTCTTCCATCTATCTAAATAGTTAATTTAAAAGTAAACGGATCATAGGTTGGATGATAATCTTCATCAAGAAGAGAGACATTTCTCATCTTAGTCTCGTGCCCGGAATCAGTCACTATTGTTTCAACTTCGTGAAGTCCCGAGTGGACATGCCCGGAAAGTACCCAATCTATCTGTCTTGGCCTAATTGTATCCGCAAGTTCCTGACATCCAAAATTTTTTCCGTAATTCCAGTTACCGTTCTGAGTAACCAATCCTTGAGATCCTATTCTAGGAGGAGTATGAGTCAACAACACTTCGCATTTCTTCGGAATACGACTAAACTTCTCTACCAGGGTTGAACTGTTTCCGTAGAATGCCCACCTGCTCAAATCAGGTATCCAAGGAGTCCCATAGAACTTATGCCCTTCTATCACGACGCTACTGTCGCAAAGAAGTTTTACAATATGTTGTTTGTATTGATCTAGGTAGAGTTTCTTCAAGATATCAACCCCGGATCTTCGCGAACCTAGTTCTGCGCTTTCAAAAAAGAAATCATGGTTTCCGGGTATCACCAGAACATGTTTATATCCGTAATCCTTAAGCTTGTCTGTCCACGGAGTAAATTTTTGAAGCAACCAGGACACGGTTTCTAAACCACTCAGCTGATATTTTAGCGGTACTATATCCCCACAGATACAGAGAACATCTCCAGCAGGGAAATCTGATACGCTTGGTAGATACCCATGAAGATCACTGATCGCCGTAACATTGAGTTCTTTTTTGACTATTTTTTGATCCATATATAAATATATAAATAGTGCGATATTAATTTAGTTTTAATACCATTTCGTTTATTTCATTAGTTCGTATTGTTCTTCCCAGAGTTTTTTGAGAGAGCTCCCACGGAAAAAATCGAGGATCAGTTCGTCTTCTGCAAATTCATCGAGCAAAAAATCAATCATTTTTATTGTGGCCGGGTGGATCTTCGGATGGTCGTTTTGAATCTTTTTCCTAAACCATTCCTTCTCGTGCTTCAGGATAGAATCTTTTCCTACTCCGTTGTTGTATGCTCTTCCTGCACCGAGATAATCTGCAATCAACTCCAGCAAGTCTTTCCAAGGCATCTTTATAGGGGTTCCACCCTGGTCGAGATTGTCCACCCAATACTCATAGTGATGCCTATTTCTTCCTTTGTGATGCTGCCAGGCCAAAGAATATCCTTTGTCTGCCTTGCACTTAACTATAGGAGAAGTCTTTCCATCCCAGTATCTCACGCTCTCCCAGAACTCCACTGGAGAGAACTTGCTCAAGTCGTGCGTGAGCCCTCTCCAGGTAATTCCAAGCTTGCGGCAGTAGACTAGAACCCAGTACTTGTGTACCAGGACAGTCTTAAGGTGACCGAAGAATTTACGAATAGTTATTCTTGTATCCATAAGTGCTATTTATGTTGATTAATTATGCTGCAACCGGTACGTACTTTTCGATTTTATGCCAGAGGCTTGTGTTCAGCGCGAGGTCTTTCTCGATTGAGCTTACTCGACGTGCCTTTCTAAAACGACCCTTTTTCGTCTGATACATATAACCACCGTTTATCATCTTTTCCTGGCAGACGTTAAACAGACCCCAGAGATTATCGGCGTTGTCCTCCTTTCTGAGAGGAGCAAGGATACTATCTACAGTAGATGTATCAATCTGGACCTTTTCTGTAGATGGGATATTGTTTCTAAGTCTGAAAACTTCTTCAGCCATATCTTTACGTACTGAATCTGTGGTTTTAGTTACCATCATCACGTTCATCTTCTGCGCCATGGACGGAACATGTTTGATAACATCGGCAACAATACCTCTCAGCGTCTCGAAGTCATAGTTGATGTGTCTCACGCTGAAATTGGCCATTTCGTTTGTAGCAATCACAAGTCCGTTGCTGCATACCAGTCGGAACAAGCCTACCATAAACTTAAACGAATGGGCTCCGTCGTGAGAATTAGTCAGGATAATCCTCGGGTAGCAGTCCACTACCTGTCCGCCCTGTCCATCTTCCTTCATAATACGAACTCCAGGATTCTGGAAAGCAATCATATGAAAACTATATATTCCTTTTGATTTCTTTGCTCTTTTCCTGTAAGCTGCCTGAACCGGTCTCCAACCGAGTTTCTCCAGGTCTTCTACAACTGTCATCGTGTTTGCAGTGACGTACTGCTGTGACAGTGCTGGGTTCGTAGGAGATTCACAAAATGCCACTGGGCAAAGTTCTTTGAGGTCTTCACGAGAGAGAAAATTTGTGGAAAGATTGTCGTTTCCGAAGCAAAGCATAGTGTCTTTCATATCTGTGGTGTTTTACTATTATTAAACTTACAGATATATATAACAAAAAAGGAAAAATATTTAGTGGATTTTTAAATTGAATTGTTAACTTTTGTGACCCAGGCGGGGTTCGAACCCACGACCTTTGGTCTTAGTTCAAGGCTTTACGAGGATTTCTCCGCGGACACTCCCCAACCTTTACTTGCCAACGCTCTACCGACTGAGCTACTGGATCTCTCATCAGTTAAAATAATAAATCACACGAACCTTATCAAAATCAATCCAGCTATTTCCGCTGAACTGAGATGCTAAATTATACAATTCAGACGTTTCCTGTTCGAGTGTAACAATATCTGAAAGGTCCTCATCAAGAAGATAATCTATGTCGATTTCATCATCACATCCTTTCTTTTCTTTCATTGCCTTGTCTGTTTTCTTCAACGCAATCTTTTCAAGATGAGCAATTCTTCTTTTAATATCTTCCAACTGTTCATCGCGCACATGCTTTTTAACACTGTTTTTCCAATTATTGATTTTTTCTTTAGAAATCTTCCACATTTCATCAATATATATGTAAGAGTATCTGCGTGAATAATCATAGTCACTTGGATATATGCCTTTGTTTTTCTCTTTCTCTGCCATCTCTTCAAGAAGTGTCTTCAGTTCTTCGCTCACATCCGATGGTAATCCATAAGGCGCGTCTTCCCTGCGCCACACAAGTTCATCGCGCCATGCAAGTCCAGTCCACAACTCGTATTTCTCTATCATCTTTTTTCCGTCGACATTCACAACCTTTTCAAAATCCCACTCGGTAGGTTCGTTTTCGACAAAAGCATAATCAGTATAATATTTAGCAAGATGCCACTTTTTTTCTTTGTCTTGAACCTCAACGAAAAAATAAATACTTGTACTCATGTTATTTGATTATTGTTGATTGCTGCGGAGAGCGGAGGTCTCGAACCCCAACCGATAAACGATCCAACAGTTTAGCAAACTGCGCCTGCTCCTAGCAGATTCACTCTCCGTGGGCCCATCCATCTTTCATGTCGTCACAGCAAACACTCCAGGACTTCGGAGTTTTTAAACCAATGTGGCCTCTTTATGATACTTCCACCCTTATGTTGGATTCGGGATTTACCTACATATACCCACCACAAATTTTAACCATGTACCATCCACACGCATTGTTCCAATCTACATGCTTCTTCTCACATGGGTGATAAGATGGCTAGCAAGACGTAGGACCGCCCGGATTCGAACCGGAGTTTTCAGAATGAAAATCTGAGAGCCTAACCAATTAGCTGACGGTCCCAAAATGCAACTTTTAAAATAACCCCAGAGTTGCCAACTGTGCCGACCTACGATTCGGAGGAAAAGTATGCTTATATGAGAAGCCTTTCCCATCTTCGTTCCCTTGTACTTCGGGCTTTCTGAACAGAACTCACTATCGTTGAGCAACGCGCCACTTTACCTATAAGTGGTAACTACGAACTTGATAACGGATTAGTCGCCTCCGTCAGATGTTTTGCTAATCTGAGAGCCAGTAGAGGGACTCGAACCCCCGACCAATTCATTACAAATGAATCGCTCTACCAACTGAGCTATACTGGCAAAAATGCCCTAAATTGAAATCTTGCAAGTAATTGTTAATTTTAGCAAACATCAAAACGTGTCGAACCTTAATAACTGGCCGTACTTTCAATTAACAATCATTTCAACCGAGGGCAGTTGTCCTATGTTGAAATCTCCGGAGTCGGTACATGCGCTTATGCAACTAAAACCAGGCTTCCACTGGTACAAACCGTATTTCAACTTAGACTCTCTCCATCTAGTCTCTACACACTGTCTATTATTCTATATCTGCGGTCCCCTGTTCTCAGGACTATATTCATTATTGAAGTATAGCCTTGCAGTATAGATTTTAACATTGGCTCGGTGTTAGCATAACAGCCGGATTCGAACCGGCTCCCCACTGTTAGTTGGGGGTGTCATATATCACTATGTTTTAGCCTTCACCGAATTTAGAGAGTTCTACTTCAGGAATTTCTTCCTGAGCGCTCAGGTTTTTATTTCAATGAACGTATAAATATATTTAACTCTCACAACTTATTTAATTCTCTGGGTAGCCGCTAAGCTGGTATGCTTCGCGCAGGACCGTACGGATATTATCCAGGCACTGTCCGAGGAGGTTCTTCCCCTGCCATTCGCTTGGCCAGTCAACTCTCGGGTCGGTGTAATGAATGCCTACACCCCAAATCTTATCACTCGGACTTCCTTCGACGAAGTGTTTTCCTTCGAATTCTGGGTCGAGTATGAGATCTTTAAGTGCTGGATTTTGTATAAACTTTGCCATCAGGGCAATCTCCATATATTCCTGCCTATGCTCAACCCAGTCGTCTTCTTTGAATCCCTTGACTTTTCTTCCGAGATACTTTGCATCTCTCGGGGTCTCGGCTGCACAGATAAGACTCGCAGTCAGCTCATCGCCAAAATGAACTGCTTTAAGATACATAAACAACTGTTCAGAACTCTTAAAGACCTTGCCGTGGTATTCGACTCTACAATTGTAAAAGTTTGACAGTCCGCTACCATAGAAAGCAACGTGTTTGTCATATATAATCAACCCGTGTCGAAGGCCAGATTCTCTTGTCTTTTCTGGTGTCATAGCAAATCCATAGCTTTACATACCGCAGCATAGACCTTGCGGCAATAGGTCAAGTCTTCTTCTGAAACGTTTGCACTATCTGGAGAATAGTACAAGTGATTGTCAATGATGTTTCTGCATTCCTGTAATTTGTTGCGAACCTTCTCCAGGGCCAAAGTTGTCTGCCTTGTCATATTATCTTACGATGTTAATAACTACTAAAGCTACTATTGAAACGGCTATAAACGCCGCGTAAATGTAATCTGTCTTTGTCATAGTTGTGTGTGCTAAATCTAATTACATCTATATATAACAAACTTTGGAAAATCTTTAGTGATTTGGGCTGAAATTTTGCAAATTTTTAAGCGTATTTTTCGCACTTTTTACATAAGAAAACACCCTTTCTGATATCTTATATATCATCGAGGGAGTTCTCTTAAAATTTCGCGGTTTTTGTGCGAAATTCATAAATCATCCTACCCGGTCGGCTCGTTCCATCCATGACCTCCACATCTACCCTATAGAGACAGTTGCATCTATCTTAAGGGGTCCTCTCAAGTCATTTCCAACCTACTTGATGCAAATTTTCGGTTAGCTTTCTTGAACCTCGGATGATTTATTGCTTCCGATAAGGGAATCGAACCCTTACACTCCATTCAACGACTTACGATTCGTTCCAATGAGGAATCCAATTCGGAAGTTTCACTTTTACGGAATAGTGAGAACCGTATAGGTGGGCAGACTCATATCGTACGCTACCCGTTATACGCAGGACTGATTTATTCACCTGAGGAAGACAGCAGGTATGAACTGCCTCCTGTTTTTTGTCAAAGTAACTTAGCGGAAGATGCGTCCATCTTGCCTCCGGCAGGCTCTTTGACTTATATTCACCCCTTTGTGGAAAACCATCGCATTGAAGAGTCGAACTCCGCTGCTTGCTGAATCGAACACGCGCCCAAGGGGACCCTACTATCCGTTCGGGATGTATCATTTTGTACTCCGGGTAGGATTCGAACCTACACTGTCCAGATCCTAAGTCTGGTGCCTCCTGCCAGTTGGGCTACCGGAGCAAACGGTTACCACCAAAATCAACTCTCGTCATAGCCCATACGGATTACCTGCTATGCCCTCCGCCTCACTTCCCAGAGTCTTATTGGCCTTTATCCCTCTGGTTATAGAGACTTCACCAAGTGTACAGTAGCTTTTAATTGTGCACGATCCCGGCCTGTACGCGAACGGCGAGTATTTGCAAGGTGTCTTCACACCTGAGTGCCCTTAATCTTGGAGTAACCTTATTTTATTTCAATGAACAATTAAATATAATAAATAACTTAAAATATTTAGTGTTTTCATTAAAAATATCGGGTGTTCTACTGGAATCGAACCAGTGTAGCTGGATCCACAATCCAGAACCTAAACCTCTCGGCCAAGAACACCATAAATTAGCAGAACCTGTAGGAGTCAAACCCACATCTTTCGGGTTGGAGCCGAAAATGTTATCATTACACCAAGGTCCCGGAGGAAGGAGTGGGATTCGAACCCACGGAAGTTTTTAGGCTCCAACGGTTTTCAAGACCGGTCCAATAATCCATCTCTGGCACCCTTCCTTATTTGAGAAGACACTCGGATTCGAACCAAGATAGTGACGCTTTGCAGGCGTACCCATAACCATTCTGGCATGTCTTCGTGCTCCCCCTAAGATTCGAACTTAGACTTGACTGGTTTTGAATCAGTTACCTCTGCCTGTTGGGTTAGAGGAGCTTTGTGGAAGTGGAGAGATTTGAACTCCCGACTTCAACTTTGTAAGAGTTGCACTCTGAACCAACTGAGTTACATTTCCTTATGCAGGCTATGAGGGAGTCGAACCCTCACCACAAGATAGACAGTCTAGTATCCTAACCGTTGGACCAATAGCCTATATTTGGTGGATCCAGTGAGATTCGAACTCACAACGACCTGAATGCAAATCAGGTGCTCTAGCCAATTGGAGCTATGGACCCGGTGTAGACTTGCTTGGACTCGAACCAAGGACCTCTTCGGTATCAGCGAAGCTCTCTAACCAACTGAGATACAAGTCTATACGTTTGAGCGGAATGCCGGAACTGCCCCGACCTCCCCAGCATGGCAAGCTGGTATAATAACTTCTATACGAATTCCGCGTGTGTTGAGAAGGCTGGACTTGAACCAGTATAAGCTTCCTGCGCTGACCATTTGCGTCACTTCTCAGTTTCTTGTTGGGATACAAGGAGTCGAACCTCAATCTTCACGTTCAGAGCGTGATATGTTGACCATTGCACCATATCCCAATGTTAACGCTTTACCCATTATCATACGTTAGGGCTATTTCAGGCTCTACGATCTCCATCCTCCTTAACTTTGAATCAGTACTTAGATATCATTGTAGCTGATTCATTTCAAGTGACTTTACGAGATTCGCTCTTCGTAGCTAAAGCGTTTGAGCAAGATATGGGAATCGAACCCACTAAGCCTTCTGGTTGGAAGCCAGACGTGCAACCATTTACACCTATCTTGCATTTGTACCCTGACTGCGACTCGAACGTAGATTAACAGTTTAGAAAACTGTGGTTCTATCCTTTGAACTATCAGGGCTTTGTACCCCAGAAAGGAATCAAACCTCTACTTCTTGGTTCGTAGCCAAACGTTCTATTCGTTAAACTACTGGGGCATTTTTGTGCTCCCGCCCGAACTCGAATCGGAACCTCCCGGGTAAGAGTCGGGATGACTAACCAATTATCCTACAGGAGCTTGTGCCTCCGGTGGGTCCCGCCCCCACGATCACACATCTTAAAAGGATGGTGCTTTAATCCAACTCAGCTACAGAGGCTTATATTTACTCTGTGCGGGAGATTGGTACCGCCCCAATTCCTCTTGATTTTCAGTCAAGCGCAATGACTTCATCTGCCACTCCCGCGTAATACCCTGGTTCGGAACCTCGGTAACTACTCAGGAGTCACCGAGGGCCTACTTAAACCTAAATCGTTTTATGCGTCTAAATCGTCTCATTTTTAGTCATTTATCCTGTGCCGAGAGCTAGATTCGAACTAACTTACTGCGAGACCAATACGGATATTTGTTAAAGCAGAACGGTTTTACAGACCGTCTCCGTTATCTCGGCTTATGTCTTGTCGAGAATACAGGATTCGAACCTGTGATCAGCTGCTTCCGCAGCAGCCCGCAAAAACCACTAGCGTAATTCTCTCATACCTGCTTGTACTTCACAGGCGTGTGTATTATAAAACTTTCAAATATAGATTTTCGCGACAATCCAATCTACTCATTTTATCAATACCTGGTCGAGTAGCCACGATTCGAACGTGGGGTCTCTACATCCCAAATGTAGCGCCTTAACCAACTCGGCTACTACTCGATAGTCTTGCGGGTCTGGCAGGGCACGATCCTACAACCTACTGGTTAACAGCCAGTTGCTCTACCAATTGAGCTACAGACCCATCTCTTTACCGCAATGTAAGTGATTTAATATGTAATATGTGATTGTTTTGATCTGACCTGGTGGATTAAACCACCTACATTTGCGATTAATTAACCTCTGCTATAGGGCTTCTGAGCCAACGCGAGATTATCAAATCTATTATCGTCAGATCCAATAAATGATAGCCAACTATAGCCGCGATGATCTTTCACCGAGCGTTTACAGATAGATATGTTGACTATTCTCTTCATTTTAGATAGATATTATGTTAAAATCAAATTCTAATAAATATAATAAAACAATACAAAAAATTTAGTAAATTTTATAAATTTCTAAATAAATTTTATAAATTTCTAAATAAATTCTAATAATATTGGTAGCGGGAGGAGGGCTCGAACCTCCGAGGCTTTCGCTGCGGCTTATGGGACCGCCCAGATACCGACTTCTGACATCCCGCTAGTGGTGGGAGAAGGATTCGAACCCCCAATAGGATTTAACCGAGAATTTACCCACAACCTACTCAATGAAGATTGCCTGTCTGCCATTCCAGCACCCCACCTTAATTGTAGCCCGGGTAAGAATCGAACTTACGCTTCAAAATTTGCAATTTTGCGCTCTGCCAACTGAGCTACCGGGCCTGGATTGATCATTCATATCCATCCTGATCAACCGAGTACATTCGCAAAGATACCTTCAGAGATTTTAGAATAAAGCTGTATACGTATTAGTATAAGACTCCTGCGATTGACCTCTTCGCCACAGCACCATGTTTGAATATATTTATATTTAGAGGTGCTGATGGGATTCGAACCCACGAATTAGGAGTTTTTTTTTTGAAGTGTAAATCCTCTCTGGTACTTCGCTTGACCTTAAATCTAAAGCTCTTGACCCAATTCTAAATCTGATTATCTCGGATTTTTAAAACTAAATCTAAAGCTGAAGCTTTGGTCAATATGTTTTGTCAATAATTTCAAAAGAACATAAGCCTTTCACTTATTCGATTACATCCGCTTAAGCGCTGTAACTTCTGCGCTCTGCAACTAACCCCTGTAGAGATAATCTACAAACTGGTTTACATCCAGATTCGGTTGTTCGACCTCCGTGTCATTTACAACCTTGAGAGCCTCGATCACTGCTGCAAGCAAGTCAGAGCGTCTGCGAAGCAACTCTGCTCTCTCCCTCTGAGTCCACTCACCAGTAAACATCTGCTGAGTATAGTCACCGGTCTCGACTGTCTTGCTTTTGACTGTGGTCTTTGCAGTGTAGTTTGACGGAAGATGTGACGGATCCAGGTTAGGGTCCTTAAGGATAACCTCCTCCTTCTCTGTCGTACGAGTGACACCCTTGACAAGCTCGGTCTCGAATACTCTTCTACCAGCATACTCTGAGTCGGTTGTCTCTTTCCAAACCTCGCTGTCACTACGAACAGGAATGTTTGCAAAGACGGCCTCCAGGTCCTTATTTGTAAGGATGTTCTTGAGTCTCATAAGCTCCAGAGCGGTAAGGTTTCCGAATGAGTGTCCGTTAACTACAAGCTCGGTGGTTTTTGCTCCCTTGGAGTTCGTTGACTCAACACTGAACACGTCTGTAAGCCAGTTCTTGAACTGCTTATTGAACCAGTCAAATTTCTCGTCTACTGTGGTAGCAACTACCTGAGTACCCATCTTTGAAGGGTCCTCGAAATATCCGTCTCTCGGAACAAATGTTTTCTTGTAACCGCGAAACATCCCCTGCTTATTCTTGAAGAAGCTTGCGTAATCGGCAAATAACCTTGCAATACCTGCGCTTGAATGCTCAACCTTGGCGAGCATAGTATTCATCTTAATGTCTCTCATAAAGCTTAAAATATCATTAGTTATGTTAATATATATTAAATGATGATGCAAAATTTAGTTTTATTTAAAAGAATCTCCCAACAATTTCTCACAGGAGGAATATTTCTTCAAATGATCTTGCCAGCCTTCGATGTGCCCGTTTTCATCTATATTCATAAGGATATAATCTCCGTATGAATCTCCATAAAGGTCCAAAATAGGAGGAACATAATACTGTTCTATGTCTTCGTCAAGCGAATGACGTATGATATTGCCGTTTTCGTCTTCAAACCAATAGGTTCCTTCATCACAAACTTTGTAATGAACATCTGCGGTGGTTCCACGAGGCCAATTCAAAATCATGCCGGTGTCCATTTCGATCTTCAATGTCCACTTCCACGCTTTTTCTTGTTCGCTATATACAGCCAGCGGCATCCTTGGACTTTTTCCATCTTCCTGTTCTTCAAAAGATATATCTTCTTCTCCGTTTATGTCTGCATCCTCCCAATATCTAGGCAGGCAGTCGATGCAAAAATATTTAACATCTCTTTCCTGTGTTGTTTTTGTTTTTAGTTTCATAACGATAATTTATTTATTTGTTGATATTATATGATACAAATCATACCTAGAATCAATCAAAAGTTTATTCACTGCATCATAATCTATATGATCTTTCAGTGTAGATGTCTTTTCAAGCATCATGAGCTCTTCTCTTTCCTTATTCACAATAGACATGATTTCATCATACTCATACTTGTGATTACGGATATCTAGCAAGAAATCCCTGTCTTTATCTCGAACCACGTTAAATCCCTCACCCCGGAGAAGCTCATTGGACATTCTCAAGAGCCGGACACAATGCATCATATTCTTTGAGTCATAATTCTTGTTCAGATTACTCTCATACCTGACCGGATTCCTATGTGCCTCCCACTCCTTGTATTCCTTGTAGTCTTTGCAGTGAGAAGTATACCCATCTCGGTTGAAGTAAAGATAACAAATCGGTGAATCTCCCTCTTTGACAGCGGAAAGTCTTATGTCATTGGATTTGGTATAGTCATCAGGATTCACGATTCCTTCATAACCGTAGAACTCTTTTTCCCAAATACGATTTCGTATCCGGACTGCCTCTTGAGGATCTTTGATAAGCTTGTTATATGGGTAAGGGATACTTGGATAGGGGTTACATTTTGCCCAATCTGGCAGTGCTTCAAAGTGGAAAAATGCAGCCCAATCATAGTAAACTCCATAGACATCTTTCATATTCGGTATGTTCACTAGACCGCAGTACCTTTGGTTTAGGTGGTTGTCTTGCAGGAATTTCTTTATGGGTTGAGATCCCTGATTCTTGAAGGTATAGCAAAAATCCAGCGGATCTTTTCTCTCACTGACAGGATTAACTATCTTCTTATTCAGCCCCCTGGCTTTATATATTTGACTAATAGCGTACCCAGAAAAGCTCTTCACACATTCTTTCGAGAGAAAGAGGTCCCTATGAGAGATTATATTCTGAATCACCGGATGTACTTCTCCAACTATACAGTCCTTCGGAACGAACAGGCTTTCCAGAACAGAAGGATTTGACTTAAGCAGCAGTTCTATCCATCTCCCGAACTCCCAATAGACAGTGTCGTGCCTGCTGTCTGAGACTTGTTCTGTGTATGTAGAACGAAGTCCGATAATCTGCTGAACCGGAGCCACGAACACACCACCTATATCTTTATCTGATGTCTCTGTGTTGAGATGGTACATGTGAGATCCGCGGACATATTCAAAAATAATCAGTTTGTTTTTTCTAAGTCCTTCTATGGTCATAACTATTAATTTATATATTATATTCAATTACATGTCAAATTTTTTGTTATGTCTTCTAAAATTTTCACGTTTTTTAGAAGTGGTTCATTATCTGTTCCATAACCAATAAGTTCTCCTTCTACAAGATACGCTTTTTGTGGGTCTGCAACTTTGTAAATCAGGCCGAGTTGCGACAATAATCCGTAAAGGGTTGAAATTTTTGCCTCATTTATCGGTGAAGGTAATATGATATTCCAGCGTTTATTGGAAAACATACACTCATAACAAGATATTCCGATTTCTTCACCTATTTGTTCGCCGCCGTGCCATATCTTTGATTTACCATCTTTTGGAAGTTCTCCAATACGTATATATTTTTTCATAAACCCAAATTCCTTGGCATTTTAGTTTATTCATTTTTATACATTCCTTCAGGTGCTTCAAGAGCAAGACCTAACTTTATAAGATTGCGATAGTCAAAGTGATGTGCATTGAGCCAGTCTATAGCATCGGCATTTGCACAAGGTGCATCTTCCGTACCACAAAAATCTTTTAGATAGTAATCATAATGCCTACCATTTTCGGATTCTTCAACCTCATATCCAGCACACTTAATGAAATTCTTCCGTTCTTCCTCAGTCATACTTGACATTGGACGGAGATAGGGTTTAAAAACCACATCCTCTACTTGAAAAACGAAATAATTGGCAGCATCTAAAGTATAAACATTAGAATCTTCCCCTTGAAATTTTACTCCATATGGCAACCTGCCACAGAGATCTTTTAGCAATAACTGTTTTTCTTCTTGTGTCATGCTAATAGTTTTTATTTGATTCCTTGAGGGAATTAATTGCGTTTTCTGTTTTACATTCCCTGAGACAACTATTAAGTATTGTTATTTCTCTTGTGTATCTGGAATAGTTTTTACCTGGAGAGTCATTTCTTTTTTCTTTCAACTGCTTTATTACATTTTGAAGTCCTGTTTCATCACGACGCAAAATCATTTCTTTCAGATTGAAAGGTGATATTAACTGTAATGTTAGTGGTAGTATCATAAATAAATTATTTGTGATTCATTCAACAATAGTTGTTTTTTCTTCTTTACTCGTTCTTTTCAGTGTTTTATTTTCTTTATCCCATTCGTAACCCGATGCTTCCATTAGGCGAAAGAAAAAATCTTTTTCTTTCCGGGTTGATGGTTTAAATTTAAAGAGGTGTGGATACCATAGTGCATTACAGCAAGCATTCGTAAAAACCCATTTTGTGTCCCATTCTGTAATAATATCTTTTGTTATGTAGCAATATGGATAAAATGCATCTTGTGATAACATTTCTTTGAATATACACATATCACCGATATCATTTGTAAGTACATCGCCCTCTTTTGCATCAGCCGTTGTCCAAAGATGATATTTATTTTCATCTTCAAAACTAATGAAGACTTGTTCTATACTAGAACATCTTTCAGCCAAATATCCATCTTCTAAAGTACCATTAATAACGATATGATATGAGACATTAAAGATATAATATGAGTTGCCGTTATCATCAGCAATCCAATCACCAACCTTGAACTTCGGCTCTAAAGTATCAACGAGAACAAGGTCGTTGATACTAAATTCAGTAATAGAATCATACTTCCCATCTTCCATCCAAGTTGTGATGAATTCAGTATCATCGTTGGCTCGCAAACCAACTATTGGATATGGTCTGTCTCTTTTATCCTTTTTATCCCAACAGATAACCCTCACAGGTTTTCCGTCCCTTGTCTGTACTTTATACCTGCCAGTATATCCGTTTTCCACCGATTGAATCTGACTCTTAAGGTTTATATTAAAATCTACTATTCTCATATTATGATTTTTTACAATACTCCAACGAAATTGTACAGCGGTGGCCACTGCGGTCTGGTTTATCTTCTTCAAAGAAAACATACCTGCTTCGAACATTACGCTCTTCGGTTTGTGGAATTTCAGAATCAGTCAATCGCCGAGCATATATATACCATCTCCAGAACTCCTCTTCGGCTTTATGTTCTTTGTTGAATTTTTTGTGGAACGCTATGTTTCCGTCAACTGATACTGTAAGTTCTGCTTTCATATTTAAACGGTATTAATATTGCGGTTTGTCTTCTTTTCCAGTTCTCTAAAGTCCTTTGTCTTGACCTTAGTGATAATTCTGCGGCCCATCCTGTCGAGAAGTCCCAGAGGAGCCCTAAGAACAATTCCTTCTGCTTCCAGTGTCGGGTCTTCAGAAACTGCAGAAGCAAAACCAGCCTTCACTTTTTCGATTGCTTCCTGCAGGGTCATCTCTCCGAGGTAAGGTACAACATCGATACCGAGTTTACCACAGATATCTTCTACAGCTTCTCTCCTCAGCCAGGTATCTCCAATCTTAATGTCAAAGCAGATAAACTTGAGACGATCCTTGCAATACCTTCCTCCTGCTGCCTGCATCTTCTTGCCGTATGTCTCTCCGAAGATTATACACTCGCTTTCCGGCAGAACGATGTCTGTTTTTCCTTCTCCGTACTCAGGAGCAGGCCGCTCACAGCTGAATGCTTTAATGAGCTTATCCTTGTCTCCGAGAGATTTCAGAAGCTCTACTTCATCCGGTCTCATATTTGCTTTGTCGGTCTTGCCATGTACTTCTACATCGTAGTATTCAACTTCTGACCACTTGCCAGGCATCACTTCCGTATCTACAGTCTTTGGAATAAGGTGGATGCTTGTGCACTCTCCATCTACCTTCTCTGTTGCTTCCCACTTAGCATTGAGCTTGTCCAACAGTTCAAACTCCGGAGTAGTCAACTCAGTAGGAATAATACAATTGTAGGTAGGGCTATTTTTATCTAAATCTCGCTTAAAACACGTGTTAATTTTCGTATACCACTGCATAATCTCTTATAGTTAATATTATGATTAAATATAACAAATATTAGAATATATTTAGTAAAATACAGTTTTTACAAAAAAAGAGATGGATATCCATCTCTTTAAGGGTCTGACACATGAGCGCAGGCTTTACCAAGGCTTCTCGTCAAACCTCATCCTAAGGACGGTAGAGTTGTATCTGAGGGTGTTCTCTGGCTGATACCCCTGCGAGTGGTATACATCCACAACGCAGTTGTTCCAATTGCCATTCCTCACGGAATCGAGTGTCTTCACAGCCCTCTCATCCAGGCTTCTGGTGTTGCGGATGGTTTCTGTTGGAAGGACGCCGTTTGCAATCTTGAACTTCACAGTCATCCCATCGTTTGCGCTCTTGTCTGCGAAGCAATATACAGGAGCAATCTCCTTTGCGCCATTCACCACGACACACTCAACGCAACCATTCCTCATGGAACGAATGTTTCTAACCTTGTAACCTACGCCTGTGAGCACATCGCTCAAAAAATTCTGTTTGTTTGTCATAATACAATTTTTAAATGTTAACAAAGATATATAACAACCTTTACGAAAAAATTTAATCGTTCACCGGAAAATTTTTACCCCAGTTATTTTCATATGCTATAGATACATTCAACGAATCCTGAGGTGTCATAGCGACATTTGTACTTTTAACTTTTTGTTTGTTAGAACATGCCGCCAATATTATTACACACACTATTATAGTTAAAATCCTCTTCATGTAAAATCTTGTGACAATGTTTTATTTCTCTGTATACATCCCCTTTGGTGCTTCCAATGCCAATCCTTTTTCAATCAATCCACGATAGTCAAAGTGATGAGCATTCATCCAATCAGCAAATTCCCACGCATCAAGAGACTTATTGAATATCTTATTATACTCCTTTAGCTCTTTCTTGGTTATACTTTCCCTTGGTCTGAGATAGGGTTTAATTACTAATCCACCAACATTAGGTATATATTGAACTAAACTATATACCATTGGGTCTAATATCTGATTATATGCTTCTCCTGTATCAGAATTCTTATAACTTACGACCACCTGATAAGGCAACCTTGCAGAAAGGTCCTTTAACAATAAATTTTTATCTTCCTGTGTCATAGCTGTTTTTAACTATTTTCTTCATCATCCTCATCTTCATAGGTATCCACATCTTCAGCAGCCATTTTCAGTCTCTCTGATAGTTCCTTGATATAATTTACTAGAGATTCTTTATCGTAGCACCGAGAATAAGCTCCTCTCTGGCAATTCTCTATTTCATACTGTAGGTTGTAGATATCGCCCAAAACTTCTAAAACTTCCTGGAAATCGTCTTCATTCCAGCCATCGTAGTATTTTATGCTCATAATATTCGATTTAATGTTTATTTACTGTTTACAATAATTGGAACCATCGTTTGTGTCTTCTACTCGTCTGGCACCAGTTTATATCCTTTATAAAAATGCTCCGCCACATAACCTATCACATATGCATAGGCTTCGGCTACGCCTTCTACCTCAACCCCCCGGTCTCTGAGCACTTCTCGCACGGAATGGAACATCTCATGTATGTCTGAATTAAAATCCTTGCCGATCTCTGACTTTATGCAAACCGCATAGTGTCCGTGATACAAAGTAAACACCTGGCCGGCTGTGTCCTCGTCCTCGAACCACTCAATGATTTCAGATTTAGTTTCTCTGTCCAGGGCCCCGAGCTCCGTCATATCTTTCATCCAAGAATTGAGCTCTCGGCGGCTTGGCGCTGATATAAAATGCACCTCTGCATCGTAGATTGGAATATCAATGTCTCGTATCATATGATGATATATAACCGGAATTGTAAAAAATTTAGTTATTGTTTTGGTTTATTTTATAAACCAGTTTATGTTACAAACCAGTTTATGTTACAAACCAGTTTATGTTACAAACCAGTTTATATTGTAATTCATAACCCGGATTATAACCCGCGTTTATATGGCGTAAACAATAGATAAATCTCACAAAAACCATGTTATTTTAAGCGTTCCCTATTATATATAATATAGGTATACCAAACAAATAAATCTATTAAAAAACATATCAAAATTCCACTAAATATTTTGATTGGTTTGTTATATATAAACATAAACCGATTAGATTATGAGTAGCAAGAACGAAATACGAGTAGAGGTGCTGAGAAGAACGCAGAACAACGCAGCTTTGGTTACAGACGGAGTCAGGGCAGCCTGGGTTCAGGGCAGGTCCGTTAGAGCAGACGGAACGCTGACAAACTGGGGTCGCAAAATTATCTCAGCATCGACTATGACCGACGCCGAGGCAAGGGATTACGACGAAACCATAAAAAGGAATCGTCTGCAGAGGGAAAAAGAAAAGGAAGCCCGGAAGGAAGCCTGGTTGAAATCACAGAAGGCAGAAACGGTTGTTAGACTCAAAAGATGCTGTTGGTTTGGTGCCGCGGGAAAATCATTTAAGATTTGGCTGGGCCAGATGACGCGGAACATTTACAAGAAGCAGGTAAGAGAATTTGTATATCTCCCACAGAGCCTGGTACGCGCGCAGGAAGACGGCATGTTCGTTAACCTGTCTATGCCAACTTGGATTAAGAATAAATATAAGTGGGGCACAGCTATAGTGGAGTAATTCCGCTAAATGCTTTTCTTTTTTTGTTATATATAGTCATAACTGAAAACTTTAACTCAGACTAAAGAGGAAAACATATGACACAGTTAAGCAAGTATTTGAGCAAAGAGACAACAAAGCCAGTGATGACAATCGAGTACACCGACAGCAACGTAGCAGGTAGGATCTACGTCATCACAGGACCTATAGCGAGGACCTACAAATATAGCATTCCTAGAAAGAGTTACAAGGGGCACAGACTCGGAAGCTGGGGAGTGTGGCACCAGTGCCCTAGTGAGGAGTATCGCGAGCAGGTAGCAAAGCTCCAGGCTAAGGGTTGGGAAGAGGATTTCATCTACCCAGAGAGCGGCTACGAGATTCAGTGCCTCACAAAGACTGAGAAGTTCACCGAGCTTCCGAAGGGCAGACTCATAGGTATCATCAGCGGTACAGAGATTCTTGATGGGAGAGGAGCAATCCTGGACTACATTCGTAGTAATTTCAGGGGATTCAGTAGTGTAACAGTATATAAAGTACCAGATAACATCGAAGTGGGCTTGTAGGACCCACACTTTATTCTTACCTTTAGGTGTTGGAAGAGATAGACTAAAAAACTTATAAAAAACTTAAAACCATGGATGAGATATTTAAGGCGCTTAAACAGATTACAGGAGCAAAACCTGAATGGATTGACAACGGTGTGTATGCATTCCGTGTAGATACCTTGGAGAAATTCAGTACTGTTGTTGCTGAGGTGGGTACAATGCTCAAGAGCGAGCTTGAACATATAGATGAAGATGAGGAAGGTAACTTTAACATTAAGTTTGGCTTTGACTTCGAAGATCAAAGTTATAGTGTAATAGTAGAGGAATGGTAAATAGTAAATAAATATTAAATATATTTAATCATTGAGGCATGGTGTAATGGTTAGCACCGCAGATTTTGAGTCTGCTGGTTTGGGTTCGAGTCCCGATGCCTCAACAACCAAAATAAATGTTATGAAGACAATATCTTTTGACTTTAAATTAAGAAAAGACATTCAATCCGAAGAAAACGGATACAAAGGGAGATACAAAGTACAGACAAGGGAAGGAAATCCTGCGAGAATTATTTGCTGGAATAGAAAGGATGATGAGTATCCAATTGTGGCACTTGTTGAGGCTTATTCCATTGAAGTCTCACTTTCATACCGCAAGAATGGAATGTATAATTCTACTGATTCTACTTGTGAGTATGATTTACTTCTTGTAGATACCTGGGAACCGAAGTTCGAACTCTGGGATAGGATAGTAAACCGGGGAATAACCTTCGATATAGTATCAATTGATTACGCATCAAAGAAATACGGGGTGGTTTCTGATAGTCCATATACAGACATATGTCGTGTTACGTTTGATGACCAAGACGGATTCGAGCTTGTAAAGCCCTTATCAGGATTCAATTATAATGAAGGGACTGTTATGAGATGTGCTGAAGGTCCAAATAAAGGTTCTCTTTGGTTAAGATGCAGCGATAAGCTTGTCAAAAGCGATGGAGTCACATTTAGTCCTGCAGGACGTTACTCTGAGGGACTTTACTACCCGGCAAATAGAAAAGAAACTGATCTGTTCTTTGCTGAACTTGATGAAAATGGATATAAATACAGTCCCGTTTTGGGGGCCATCACTAAAAAGCCCAAATTCAAAATTGGAGATGGGGTGAGGTATAAGAACGGTGACGGAACTGAGTATAAGATTGTCGACATGCTAGAAGCCAGCTATCGAGTGATTCAATCAGATAAGAGAACCAAACTGATTTTATTTGATGATGATGACCATCTTGAAATCGCCCCAGCAAATACAGCTAAAGACTTTAAGGTAGGGCAAGTATTAAAATGTCTTAGTACCGGTCACCTGTGGTTAAACCGTGATGGGGACTGCCTTAAAAGTGATGGACATACTGTATCTATTGGAGGAACTTACGAAGCGGCCAGCCAGGAGGAGTCTGACAAGTTCTTCAAGGAACTTGATGAAAACGGGTATATATGGAATCCTGAGAAGAGAAAGGTAGAAAAGAAAGAACCGGAACTTACAGACTTCGAACAAGAAGTAAGAGATATTGTCACATCTGCTCTTACAGTGACTTCGGAAGACGGGTCTTGTTCTCTTACAGTAGCTGTAGATGATAAGACCGCAAGAAAGATAGCAGTAGGTATAAACAAACTGGTGACTAAAAAACTTTTTCATGAGCGTTTTTAAGTGTGCAAAATGCGGCTGTGCCGAGAACTCCGCTTTGGGGTTTTATTGGCTGAGGAACGACCCCAAGATGATTGAATCTCTTGATTGGAGCGAGACTGGAGAAGAATATAAAGGGAAACCGCTTTGCTCTGAATGCGCTCCAAGAAAGTACCTTAACGGTAAAGAGACCGGGTGGGGTAAGTGGCACGGGAAATTTGATAAACTGCCTTATGATGAACAATTGAAATCTATTTAATATGAAATTTATTAAGCAGCTTGATGAAAACCATTTCATAGTTGAAATGGGTAAAGAGGACACAAATGGCATTCCATCTGTAGATGTAGCTCATGATTATATACAATTCAATGGGTGGGACTGTCATTGTGAAGACTTTCAAACATATGGACCTTATGGTCATCACAATGTTGTAAGCAATCAAGCATCTGTTCAAATACCCATTAGAATGGCTCAAGATATGTTAAAAACCATTCTTAAGCGAGAGTATATGCAACCAGACCATTTAGTGTTCAGTGACGGAACATTAAGGTATCTAAATACAACAAATTGTGTCTATAGTTACAGTAATGATGAAGGCACTGAAATGGTTGCTGTAATGGATCCGAAAACAGGAGAATTTATTCATTTGCCTTATCGAACTTATTGCGTTGTTAAAAACGAAACTGCTAAAGGAAAATAACATGACAAAAGAAAAAACAACACTCAAACACGAAATTCCTGATTATCTACTGATGCCTTATCGCATTCCAGAATGTAAACTCCCTGTGTTTGAAACACTGTCAGGCAAGGAGAAGCGTAGGAGGCGCAGAGAGTTAGAACGCCAAAAGAAGAAAAGAAAGTAACTATGAAAATTTTTAAGAAACGTAAATCTCTTCGTGATAAATGTATAGAAGCATATGGAGAAGAATTTGGAGAGATCTATGATAATCTTTGTAGAGGAATTCCTGTTGGCGGCTTTATGGAAACTACTGTAATACTACAAATGATTGAAGATGTAAAAACAAACAAGTCATGAAAATTGATGCAGATAAACTAAAAAGGTTTGTGGGAGAATTAAAAGAACATGCCCAAAGGAATTGTTGCGATGTTTGGGGAATTGTACCAAATGCATTAGAGGAAGTAGAAGACTTCATCGACTCTCTCCAGAAGGAGCAAGATAGGATGAGGTATTGCATTGAGTATGTCAATCCCCAATATCCACTATTGGATAATGGAGAATTGAATATTAGACATCTCCGTGTCCCTGACGAACATGGTGCCGAAATGGCTCTAACCCTTATGCTTTCTTTGGGGGCAAAGATATACAGACTTTATCGTGGAAATGTGCAGGAGGGAAAACTCGCGGAGTGGTCTACTCCTATGATTGTAGATGCTGATGATTGGTATTCTACAGAGTGGTTGCATAACATTTTAGATTGAGGATATTTACTATGAAAGATTATCCACACATACCCGGCTGGAGGCTAAATAAAAATGACAATAAACCAGCAATAAAACATTCTATCCTTATGCTCACAACCCATGGCGTTGCTGAAGGAGAATGGGATGGAAACGAATGGATACAATATCGTTGGTCTGCTAAGGTCAAAGATTCAGATGTCTACTACTGGCTTTGTCTTGAAGATTTGACGCAACTTGAAAAAGAAGGAGACAGTCTCCAGCAAGAGCAGCCTGATTTCCCTTCTAATCTTGAAGAAGCAGCAGAAGAATATGCAAATAAAGAATACCCAGATGAGCCATGTGTTGGACGATGGGGCACAGGTGATTATGAGCCACCTGTTGATAATGAATACCCAAGAGAAATTGCAAAAGATGCTTTCAAAGCAGGTGCAGATGCAATTGTCAATCAGAAAGTTTCTCTTGGATACTTGATTAGTTGGTACATACAATCTGTAGATAGACATCAGCCTATTTGGACAGAAGATCACTTAAAAGAGTTAGATAAAGATTTTATACTAATACCGAAGTCTTTAAATAATCCCTAAACAAGGTTGGATATGAAATACATTGACGCAGAACTGTTGGAAACTGAACTTAAAAGGAGAATCGAGGAAAGGGATAACATGATGAAGTTGGGGACTTACTTCTCTACTTCCTATGTGTATGAAGATATTCTCGACCTTATTGATTCTCTCCAGAAGGAGGAAAAAAGTGTTGCTGAAAGATTCGCAAGAATAGTTCGTGGGAATCTAATCGGAATAGACAAAGAGGTGCAACAAAAGTTTGAGCAACTTTATTTTGAAGTTACAGGAAATAAAATGTATGGAGGATTCAATGACTAACTACATTAACGCAGAAAAACTAAAAGTAGAACTTAATGAGGCAGCAGAAGAATACGCACCAGATTTTTCAGATAGCATTACTTCTAAAGCAGCAGTCGATGCTATAAGAGATGCTTTCAAGGCAGGTGCAGAGTGGGTAATAAAACAATTAAAGGAGGAATAGTTATGAAAATTGACACAGAAAAACTGATTGCTGAGATAGAAAGGCTTTCCGCAGAACATACATCAAGGTGGGAGACGGATGAAGTTGCGATAGTCCTCGATAAACTTGAAGATTTCATCATCTCTCTCCAGCAAGAGCAACCAAATGTGGATTTGGATGTTGAGATTGAAAAAGAATTGCGAGCACACTATAATGACGACCAAGACGTATATTGGTGGAACTATCTCAAAAATAGTTTTCGTCATTTCTACGAACTTGGCAGAAAGGGAAATAAAGAACCAAATAAGAAACTTAAGAGTTCTAATGATTCCGATATGGGAAGCCCTTGGAGAAATCACATAATAGAAGAATTGTGAATATGAGTAAATTGAGAGAAAAATTATCAAAGTGGTTTTTTGATACTGCAAAGAAACTGGATGAAAAAACAGTGATGAATAATTCTTTTGTTATTCCATCATCAACACAGCCTATCATAATGTATGACCAGTATCATGTAGAGAGGATTCATGCCCAATATAAGATGAGTGATGCAGTATTGAATGCACATAGACATAATTTTAGTTATAATATTGATGACGCAATAAGACGTGAACTTATTGATGAAATAAGTGTACTGCTTTATGACAGTCATAAAGATGATGTGAAAGAAACATTGCAAGCTGATAGTCCTTATAATCCATCTACATTATTTACATTGGATGTATATGTTTGCAAACCACAGAAAAAAGAGAGTCAGTAATAGAACAGGTTGGTTTTGAAAGAAAACAAGCGATTTGTAGGAAAGAATGAGGAATAGGTATGGCAAAGAAATATATTGACACAGAAAAACTGAAAGCAGAGATAGAAAGGCTATATGATGGTGAAGCACCAAAGCACGACCAACAATGTGACTTTGATGATGGATATTTTACGGGGATTGGGACAATATCCAGGTTTGTCGACTCTCTCCAGAAGGAGCAGAAGCCCGCAGAGTGGAGCGAAGAGGATGAAAAGAAAATTCACTTCCTCTCTCGGCTCATTGAGCTCCAAGTGAAGAATACCGAGTATTGTTTTAGCAAGGGATATTTTGTTTCCAAACAAGAGGCTATCGAAATGCTTAAATCACTCCGTCCACATCTAAAGCAGGAGCAACCTGATGTGGACTTGGAGAAAACGGTTGAATTTGAGTGTATCGGGAAAAAAGTAAAAATGACCGTCCAAGAACTCATTAACTATTACATTGACTCGAAATGTGTTGATACGGTCGATGAATGTAGATTTTAAAACAGGAAAGGGGAAAAACAATGCCAGAAGAAATAAGAAAAACCATTGAACGGTTAAAAGAAGATATTTCAACTATTGAAAAATGGGATAGGTCGTTTTGGAATAAATCTCTTGGAACAAGTCATTTAAAATCCATGGCGACGATGCTGAAAAATGATGCCGACACCATTGCTGCTTATTTAAGAAACTTTTAATATATGATAGGTTAGAGTGCGATTATGCTTGTAACCTATCATATATTACCAATAGACGATATTCTTACTGAGCGAGATAAGTGTACACGGAAGGAAGTAGAGAAAGAAATAATAGAAAAATTGAAAAAGAAATAATATGACAGTAGGTGAATTAATACGAGAATTGCAGAAGTATGATGAAAAATTGCCCGTTGCTATAGATGGAGATATTTATTTTCCACCACAAACGCAAATAACAGTAAGCGTTAAAACTTGGGAGGATAGTAATTACCCATATGATTTACCGGATTTTGATTATCTAAATTTAGAGTAATATGACAAGAGAAGAAGCAAAACTGACATTACAGGAGAACTTTGGGTATCTAACAAATGAGCACCCAAGAATTACTGAAGCACTTAGAGTTGCTTTGGAAGTACTTAATGAAGACATTCTTCCCTCCAATTTTGATGAAGCAGTGGCTAAGTACTTAGAATCTCAAACTCCTGCTGACCAAGGGGAAGAAATGACTATCTACAATGCTTTCAAATCAGGTGCAGAGTGGGTAATAAAACAATTAAAGGGGAATAAAATAAAATAAAAAACAGTAAAAAATAATAATGGAACTTAAAAGAAGAATAAAACTCAATCCCGTTGTTGCGTTTCGTAGGTCGGAGCAGAATCCGTATATGTACGGATTGCAGATGAAGCGTAAATTGACTGTTCGTGAGGCTTGTCACATTTATCGCAACATATTGCTGTTCAACATTGACCTTGCGATAGACGATATAAAATGTGACAGTTTTGTGAAAGAAGAACTTCGTAGATTTTACAACGACATTACTGAAGCGATGAATAATTTCATCAAGGGTGACATTGGTTGGAGTGGGTTGTGTGATGCGACTTATTGCTATGATACGGATGAGGACGATGGACTTTCCGTGGCTGCTGCATTGAAACTAACTGAGTATCTACAACAGAAAGGAATTGTATAAGATATGAGTGTAAAAGACTATGATTTTGTAGGAGAGTCTACCATAGAGAAAAATGGAGACGATAACCCAATAGTGAGTTATTGGGTTATATATTCAAATATAAAAAAAGGAGATAACAAATGACAAGAGAAGAAAAACAGTTATTGCTCAAAGACCTCAGTGCAAGATTACCTTATGGTGTAATCTGCGACATGTGGTTTGAATATAACGAGGCCGACAAGATAACTGAAGTATTAAAATGCGGTGGATTGATGAGACTCATGAATAGTGAGTTTAATTTCATAGTTAAACCATATCTCCGCCCAATGTCAAGCATGACTGAAGAGGAAAAGGATGAATTAAGACAAATAAGCGAGGTATATCTTGATGATTGGTTAACTGCAGGCAGTAATTTACTTAAATGGAAAATAGACGCTAAATTATTAAGCATGAGAACTACCTTTTATAATTCTCATCATTTTGATTGGAATGACTTGATTCCCATGGGTCTTGCATTGGAAGCACCAGAAGGAATGTATAAAGAAATTTAATATGTCAATATGTCAAAATCTGAATTTAGACAACAGGTAGCTTTACAGGCTGTTCAGGGAGTTATAGAAGCCAAAGGAGGCATTATTGGTGAGCTGGACCCATGTCTTTTAGCTAAAGAGGTGATTAGAATAGCAGAATGTGTTACAGATAGGTATTTTGAAAAGTATCCAGAATAACGTTTTATTATAAAATAAATAAATATATAAGCAGCTATGAAAACAGTTACAACCCTGGTTGCAGTATTTTTGTTAACTGCTTGTACTGCAATGTACTTTCCAACAAACTCCGGTTATACAAAGAATAGTATCTATTACACATCTGTCGATGAAATAGAAAAGCCGGTTTCTGATACAGTGTCCATTGAGACTGAAAACTATACAGAAAAACTTCGTAAGTTTGATTCTCCAACCTACGCTGTTGAATTAAATCTGACCCCATGGTACCCTTCCTACTATTGGAGATTTTCAGGATGGGCTTTATCTCCGTATGTATATTCTGAGATATACTGGAACTGGAGATGGGGTACCCGTTACGGATACTGGGGATACTACAATCCTTACAGATATTACAATCCTTACAGACACTATTGGGACTGGAACAGACCATATTATACCCACAGACCATATCGTCCAAATCATAAGCCGAGTAGAGAAGTAAGGTATACGAGAAGAGGAGGAATGGTGGGACCTACACCATCTTATAGGTCTAAAAGTGTAACCCGTTCAAATAGAACCACTTACAAGCAATCTACCAACAGGTCTAGTTCTTCTACAAGAACAGCCACTCAGAGAAGAAGCACTTCAACCAGATACAGCTCTGGAAATCAAACACAAAGAACAGGTTACAGTAGATCCCAGAATACAGGCAGAGACTATTATCGCAGTTCTTCTTCCACTCCAAGAAACTATCAACCATCTGTAAGATATAACGAAAGGAGTACAAAGAGTACAAGCAGCTATCAGGGAAGCCCGAAGAGTAATTCTGGCAATGGATCTGGCGGATCATCGACGAGAAGGAGATAATATAAAATCACTTTAAATATTTTGATGTTTATTTATATTTTTAATAAACATTTTAATAGATTTGTATTATGGGATGGGGAACTTATTTTACGATGACTCACTATTTCAACCGTGAGACCTATACTTGTTTGAGCCAGGTTGAGGATGCGATTAGCGAAACCAAAAGAAATATTCAGAGTATCGAATCAGAAATCAATGCTCTCGCTCTGATGACAGAACCTAAAAAATTTATCTCTGAAGAATCGGATCCTTTGTATACCATACAACACCGAGTCAAAGAGCTCATGGAGGAATATGGTCGACTTTCTATAGACATATATATGCTCTCGGATCTGAAAGAAAACTGGGACGAATGTCATAAGACTATCAACGGCGAGGTATACGGTATAGAACCAGACCCTAAAGAAGGCAGGAACAGCTGGGAGGGGCCTAGGTACTATTGTTCAGGAGACTTTATCAAGTCCGTTTACCCTGACGGAACCATAACGGAAGGCACCAAAAGCCTCGAAGAGGAACAGCGAGCTTGGAAGGAAACAATAGATGAGATGCGAGGTCCCGCACCTTCAGGATCACAAGGTAATTAAGACTTCAGAAGTTTAAACGCACTGTTTCTTCGTAGTTCTCGCGGTGTAGGATCAGACTTGAGCCGGTATCTAAAAATTATATCATAGAAACCTGGTTCAAGTTTTTCTTTTGCTGCCACAAACGGAGATTGGGTACTTATATTATTTCCATTCAATGATCTTACGAAATATGATTTGTTCTTAGAAACGTTCTTAAACTCCCATTCGACAGCCGCTATCTCATGGCTGTACTTTATATCCGGAACCACACAGAGGGTCTCGTTTGGTGCTATAAGACAGTCCTCAAAATTTGTATTTTCCATTTCTTTCGTGGAGTGTTTCCAGTTTATAAAACCATAATCATTTCTATATATATTATCTTTATAAGTACACATTACGTTTTGGGGGTTGTTGAGAAGGCTTGTAGGATCGAAATTAAATTCTTTTGAAACACCTACTACGTATTGTACAGTACTGCTCGGAACCCAATCGTTTCCCTCAAGTATTAGCTTGTACTTTTTAAATACTTCATAGTATGGAGACATAGAATTAACCAAACTATTAACTTGGTCTTGTGAAGTGATACGATATATTAATATATTACTCATTCTTATACTAGAAGATTCTTCGCTGCTGTGTGGAATGAATATGTTGTATCTATAATTTTTTGTCCATTCTGTCCAAGATTCTTCATCTTTTGAGCCCCAAGACAAGTCGGTCTGAAGCTCATCGAATGGCTGCAGTCTCATCATGTAATCTGAAACTGGCAGTTTAATGCCATGTTCTTCTTGACTAAAACTCTCGACAGTGCGTGATTCATCTGCGTATACTTTCATGATTTTTATAGTAGCGTTTGATATATCTACTGTGTTGATAATCAATGTTTTAACGATGTTTTCACCAGATGTCAATCTAAACTCAAATCTCAATTGCCACTTCGCATCTCTAGTAAAGAGGAGTTGAAACGAAATAGGTAATTTATATTTGTTTGTATCAGGATCTATTTCAGTTTCAGATGGGATTGAAATATGACTTTCTCTATAAACTTCTGTCAGTGGCTGGTTGTTTTTATCGAGTTCGATCACATACAGCTTTTCTTCAAACACCGAATCCACCTCAGGTAGCCACAAAGTCATGTTAAAAGGAACTATTACACCTACTCCGGCAAAGCGCTGTACCCAATAATTTCTTTGGTAGTTATCATATTGACTATTATATATATTATTGCCTGATGGACTTGCAGGCATAAGGTCCTGAGGACTATAGAAATTACTCTGCACTCCGACCACCACAGCTGTATTATAATCTCGGCTTTGTTTTTGAATTTCATACCCCTCCAATACTTCAGCCGAGTACTGGTCTGTACCATTTAATCCCCATGTTTCGTCATAGGTCTTATCATCGCTATATTCTCGCGGATAGTCCCAAGCAAAAAGAGTATTCCACGCTGTATATGTTTGGCAGTTATGAAGCGGGAAAGTATCGTCATCTTTTATGTTACATTCAATCTCTCGAGTTTGATAGGAATAATCTATTCTTTGACAAGTTCCTGAAAAAATAGATCTGAATGAATCTGTATATACAATATCTTCAATTGTACAGTGAAGCAGTTCGAGATGGATAGGCATGAAGAATGTTTCATAAAATGCTCCCAGCATCGCCAACTTTAAACTCAGGTCTTCTTTTGACCATAAAGTGACAACCGGTTCAAGTTCTGGTACTAATTGATCTGGGTCATAAACTACATCACCATTTGATAGCTTGGCTTTTTGCAGCGCAGCGTATATCGATAGGTATGTTGTCTTTCTGAATACTGATAAAGATTCTTTGTAATTGTTGGTGAGCAAACTAGATAGTTCTTCGTCTGTAAAATATTTGTTATTCATGACACCATCCCTTGCCCAAATCTCACGCAGTCTTATTATATCTCCCCATTCAAACCAGTTCAAGCTGTTTATCAAACTCTTATATGACCCTCTGCCAGCGAGAACATCCCAATACTGACTAATCAGTTCTTTTAATTTTCTGTTAATCAATATGTTATCTTTCTTTTCTTCCTGTATGTTGCTCGTATACAGAGCTTTCTGAATACTGTCAGGAAGTTCTACACCCATGTTGGCCAGATTTATATATAGGTTTTCGTTTTCAGCATAAACATCGCAACCTACAAAAAATTCTTCATCTCCTACAGAAAATGGATGAACATACTGGCCTGGTTCAGAAGCCATGGAGTATATATAAATAGGATATATATAACTATCATTTAGATATTGACCTGTGATTTCTAGAGTATCCACAAACATATCTGATATGCTAGAATACGAACTATAATCCGCCAATTTTTCATTATCAATCAACTTAAAGACGCTGTTTGGATTCATGCTGACAGTTATTGTTTCTGATGTGCCCGCTGCCCATATGGTTTGAGAGTAGTTCATGGCTGTGCTTTGTCCCTGACCAGGCATCCAAAATATGTAAGGTTTGTTTCCGTCAAATAACACTCCAGATTCTGAGTCAACGAACCCACGTAGTTTCTGACGACCTCGGAGTACAACAACTATGTACTCTGGTCCTTTATATGCTTCATGTGTCTCGGCCGGATCTTCATAAATCATTTCTATTTTGAACACAATTTCAGTGTCTCCTATCAGATTTGAATTTCCAGGAAACTCCAAACCAACTATAGCCGAATTATTACGACTCGAAGCTTTAACTAAAAACCCAGTTCCTTTGATATCTGTTTGAACTATGTCTTGTAACACAGTCCAATCTTCTCCTCCGTTAAGACTATATGATACAACTCTGGATTCTCCTTCAGTGAACGGACCGCCAAAAGGACTGCCATTCGCCCGTCCTGCCGTCACAAAGAGCGAAGTGGAACCGTTAACTACAAAATCATAATCAATAATAGTTTTCCAAGTAAATACAGTTGTTCCATCTACCTGATGCTCATCTATTTTTGAAGTCCCAGGAAAATTTAAATTGTTTTGATTATTAATTCTAACACCAATTCTATTTGAATTATTGTGTAAAGTATCTATCATATAATCTATTTAATATTTATTCAAATGTTATTACAAGCGGATCAATAACATCAACCAATTGTTCAGAAGCATTTTTAAATTTCCAACCACCGATCAAAGCAGGATATTGTTCGTCGTTCAAAAGAAGGATGTTCCCATGACTATCAAGTCCTAGATTTGGATTTTGCCCTTCGTAAATCTTTACTGTTTCTACTTTTTTGTTATATATGCCTCTACTTGGGTCATAAGTATATTGTACATCTTCGTATTGGCCTTCTATAATAGCTGTCTCATTCTTTTCAGACAAGAAATAAAGATTGATTCCGTCAATACCAGATACTCTGTCCATAATATATTTTATAATTTCGGCTTTGGAAATATATGTATCTGATTGAATATCTGAGAAATATTCACCCATTAATGTTCTTATTCTAGTTTCGATATATGTCCTATCTTGTGCATTCTTTTTAAGTTTGATATACATATAGAGTGCATATCCGCAGATTTCTGGGTCGAATATGTTATATGAAGCACCAGCAAGTTGACTACCACTCTTATCTATACAGTTTTTAATAGATTGCTTTTGAAGCTCTGTGAGAACGAAATCGGATTTAGTAAGATTGAAATAATCCAAACTATTTTCCAGATTCTGCGCGTAGTTTCTCATCACCAAAGAGTTTACGACAAGACTTCCTTTTTCGCTCCAGGTTCTATTATATCCAACAAAAGAAAATTTATTTAAGAAATTTTTATAGTTCTCCGGACTTGCCAGCACAAGACTTCTGGAGTTAAGACCAATCATCTGGCGGACTTGCTCGACCTGTTCAGAGTTTGTCCCGGAAGCCACAGAATCCGGAGAAGCAAAAGTAACATTGAACATTGCGTTACCGTCAACAGTTCCTCCAGCTATATTGTTAAGAGGATCGTCAAATGTAAACCAAGTTTCTTTGTTGGTATTTAAATTACCAGCTTCTCCATCATGAAGAAGATAGGTAATTTGTATAACATCTCCGTCTTTCAGAGCTGCCCCGTGTCTATCATTTCCGAAAATAAGATCGATTCCGCTTATATAGTTAACTTTTATTGTATATTGTTCTCCGGCTGGATCCATGTCATAAAAAGAATCCATCCGCTGCCACATTTTGTCATTTACCTTTACTTCTATGTAGTCTGCATCCAGGTTGCCGTTGAACTTAAAGTTCTGAGTATAATACATTCCTCCTCCACGACAAATGAAACTCTGACTTTCAAAACGTCCTTGCACAGCATAGAAATAACGAGTAGAACTATCTTTTCCTAGATTGATAACGACAGCTTCCTGAGGAAGTATCATCACATATCCTAGACCATTTTGAGTACAAGTCAATCTCTCGTGATTATTTATAAGTATATTCAAAGAGCTTTCATTCGTTGGCGTGTAGGTAAGAGACAACTGGACACCCGCAGCCTTACCGTAAGATGGATTATACCCGCTTAACTCCGCAAGACCATATATACTCTTTTTTCTCTGAGCTGTGTATTTGTTTTGTTCTACTAAAGAGTCTTCTATATACAGCATCATATTTTGAATTACAGCACCAAGAGTATTAATGATTTGTCCGAAAACCGTGGAGTTACCATACCTAGCCGCGTTAGTAGAAAGCATCTTAGATATAGATGACTGCACAGCAGACATGAATTCATTATACCGAGTTTGAAGTAAATTAAAAAGTCTCATATTATATTGTTTTTATTCAATCACCTTATAAGTTTTTTCAAAAGAATAATCACCACGACTCATATGAATATCTAACAAAAGTATGTCGTTTTGCGTTCCGTGTAACAAATATACATTCACCGTTGGTTTATAACCAAAAAGCTGCAATTCATTAATATCATCAGTAACCTTTTGCCTTATGGCATCATTAGATATAGTCAAATCATACAAAAACTTATCATATCTTGTTCCATACTCGCTCTGACCAAGAACATCTCCAGGCTTCGTATCAAACAAAATATCTAGCTGTTGCGTGATGAGTTCCTCGTCTGTTGATATAACAACAGAGTCTGTATTTAAGTTAAAATCTATCATTACATATCATATGTGTATTTTCCTGTGGTCACCATTGTACCAGTTTGATCCAAAATATAGTAGTTTCCATCCATCTGTTCTTTTGGAAGTCTGTTGCCTTGTATTTTAAAAATAACTCCGGAACTCAAACGTCCAATCTCCGGAAACAAAACTCCTTCCAGTTGTAATTGAAACGCTTCGACTTTCGACTTATATATGTCTAGGTTCAGACTTATGTTCTCGGTTACTGCTGGGTGAACAACAATAGACTCAAGATCAAAAGTTTTGAAGAAGACCGGTTGGATGATATTCGATTTAGAATCGGAAATATTATCATAGGAAATAACAGTCTTGTTAGTAATGTTAGGAATAGTTATATTATATGTATCCATATCAAGTTGTGATAGATCGTATTTTTTGTGGTTATTGTTATTTGTTGTTAAAAACCTAAACTCTTTTTGGGTGATAGGCAGCGGATTTGATTTTATGCTAAACAATTCATCCATGTCATCGACACTAGTTCCTTCATCGTAAAAACTCAAATCATATATGTTTATAGTTCCGTAGATGATCATGCCCGGGACGTATTCAGTCCAGTCGTTAAACATAAATGCGTTTATACTATAATGGTTTTCTGTGGTCAACGGGCTTTGCTTTTGGAGGATATCCAGGTGGTAATTTGTTGCAGCAACAGCTAAAAGCCTGTCTTTAGATACTATCAATTCATATCTTACAGCAGGATTTATCAATCCATATGTTTCTTTAAGATATAATACAAGATCATTATCATAGATTGGATTGAAGTTTGCTGTACAAACGATCATTGGTGTTCCAGAATAAGAATCACTATTGATGTCGAATTGTAAGTTCAGTGATAAGTTGTTATCTGGTCCTGATACGTTTATTGAATTTTGAGAACCCACATAGCCCACTCTCATTATCCACTCGTCACGAGAATCGGTTGACTGTTCTACTGGGATAAGAGAAAATCCTATTTGAGAACCTTCGCTGTTGGAATCTTGAGGTTCTCCGCAGACATTTTTACGAAAACTATCCCACCCATCATCATATATTATAGAACTAGGGTCGATTATATCAAAATCTGTATACTCTACATATTCGTTGTTACCAAATCTTTGAACACCATTCGGGCAAGCCAGCGCGTCTTCGATTCTTGAGACTATTCTGCTTGCAAGGACAATCTCGACTCCGGATATGTGAATAGATGCTGTAAACACATATTTAGTACGATCGTATACATCCACGCTGTCCGTAGGCCAATATATCCGCAAAGTGGACTTTTTATAATTTGTCAAAGACAATGTAATCGGATCCGACCATGTGGTTTTTATAAAATTGTTGACATTTCTGTTTATATTATTTATAGACCCGGGACAGAAAACAGCAATCTTTTCAGAGTCGATTTTAAAATAACTCAAGCTCTCTCCAGAGACCATCGGCGTAGCAGATTCGTCTAGAGATACAACATAGGGATACAAGTACCCGTTGTTATTTGAGATATTTACATTTGCATATTTCATGATTTAATAATAATGTAGGATTAAATATATTTTTATGTAACATTAATATTAGATCTAAATGATACTTGATTACAGTTATTCTAAAAATAAAAGAATATTTTCTATTTCTTATATTAAAGAAAACGGTGCAAAAGACATAGTTCGATTCAATATAGACAAGTTTATATCTTTTTATAAAACCGCGGATGGGAAGTATAAGAACTGGGACGGTGCTCCATGCGACATCAAATATTCGCGAGACCCTGATTGGGCAGCAGAGAAGTATTTCATAAGAGAACTTCAAAATGGAAATCGGTTAACACCAGAAGTTAAAAAATATATATTCGAAGGCAAGACAATTCCAAAACTATATACTTTCGATATAGAAACATATATTCCTGACGATAATGAGTTCCCTGAGCCATGCGAAGCAAAGTTTCCAATCACAACCATATCCATAGCAAGCCCAGAGTGTAATGTGATTGTGTTGGGAACTCGGGATATAGAATCTGATGAACTTCTTCAGAAACGATTCGATGATTATGTAAATAACACGAAGTTTTTTTCCACGTTAGGACTTAAAAAACCATACATTAAATATATCAAGTTCGATTCGGAAAGAGACATGCTTGAATATTTCTTGAAGAATATCGTAGCAAAAGTACCTGTGCTGGCAGGATGGAACTCACTGTTATTTGACTGGCAGTATATTCAAAACAGAATCAAAGGATATTATAAAGATATATTTTTTAACTATTGTAGTCCTATATTGACTACACACAACCGCAAATACACGGACAGGAGAAACAACGATGTGTATTTGAGTTTACCGGATCACACTGTGATTCTAGATATGATGGATGTGGTAGGTACATTTGACCTCGCAGTTATGCCTATAAAAGAAAGTCTCTCGTTGGATTATATAGCACATGAGAGCATAGGTGTAAATAAAATCGAGTATGACGGAACTCTAGGAGATTTATATAAAACAGATTACGATAAATATGTGTTTTATAATGCTATCGATAGTTTCTTGGTTCAGTTGATAGATAAGAGATTTAAGACCATGGATACTATCTATATGCAGGCTCTTTATTGTAAAGATAAGGTTAATAATTGTTTTAGTAAAATAGCTATTTCTGAAGCTTTGACATTTAACTATTTTTACGAAAGAGGAATCAAAGTGGTCACAGACGGATGGGAAAGACCAGAGAGAGGTGAGTTGGTTGGAGCATATGTTAAAAACCCAATGCCTGGTAAACATAAATTCGTAGTATGTAATGACTTTGCAAGTCTGTATCCATCTACTATTATTACTTGTAACTTGTCATTTGAAAATTTCTTAGGAGGTGTAGGAGATGGAACTTTTAAAGAAAATGATTTGTTACAATACAAAGACGACCCGAACTATTTCGTGAGCGTAAATGGAAATGTATACAAGAACGATAAAGATTATGCATTCCGAACAATCCAGGCAAAACTCAAAAGCGATCGAGGTAAAAGTAAGTATTTGGCTAAAGACTTGGATGCAACCGTAATGCTTGATATAGAGCATGCGTTGAAACACAAGCATAAAAAATTCCATGAATATGACGAAAGAATTCAAGGAGCGCTAAAAGAAATAGGTTATGAAGTGAAAAGTGGTAATGACTTCAGTGGGTGGGATGATAATCAGCTGCAAGAATTTAAACGCAAACTTAAAGATGAAATTACATATCACACTTGTAACGAACAGGCAATGAAGCTGTTAGGAAATAGTATGTATGGAGGATCGAGTCATGTCATGTTCTTTTGGTTTAATCTTTGGCTTGCAAATGATATTACCGGAGAGGCGAGAAATATCATCCATAAGATGGAACACCACGCACCGGAGTTCTTCCTTGGTTGGCCGCAATGGAAAGATGTTCATAAGAGTCTGGGTATTGAATTGATTGACAACCCAGAAGAACTTTTAAAGGACGTAAAGATTCAAGAGGATGATCCGGATGCATCTAAGGTAAAGTCTTATGTATCAAGTGTTTACGGAGATACAGATAGTATATACTCTTCATTTTCAACACTTTTGAAGACTATCAAAGGCATCGATAAGATGTCTCTGGAAGACAAAGCAAGAATCATCGTAGACCTTAATCTTAACGTTGTGGACAAGCATAACGAGGAGTTTATATCTGAATATTATAAATCGAGACATGCCAAGAGCGTTCATAAGTTTGAGATGGAAACACTTAGCCAGGCAGGTTGTTGGTTGGATGTAAAAAAGAGATATGCACAGATACTTCTCTGGAAAGATGGTAAGTACTATGATACAGATGACCTTCCCCTGAAAGTCAAAGGACTTGAGATGGTGAAAGCAAGTATTCCAAAAGCAGCCAGAGAAAGCCTGAAGAGATTGGTTAGATACTTGCTTGAAGATGAAGATGATAGTTATTTGATTCAAAGACTTAACATAAAGATGCAAGAAGAGAAACAAAAGTTCTACAATGCATCTATAGAGGATATGAGCGCAAATATTAAAGTCAATAATTATACGAAATATATTATTGATGACAGTGGAAATGAACCACTTAAGTTTGCTCTAGGTACTCCATTCAATTGTAAGGCAGTAGGAAACTATAACTGGATAAGAAATCACTATAAACTCCCTGGAGAACCAATCTACGGAGGTAAGTTAAAAGTATATCAGTATTATCCGAACAATAACGTTAAAAATCCAGAGTATTTCGCTTTTACGAGTATGGACTATCCGAAGTGGGCTCCGAAGTATGCACCAGTGGCAAAGAACCTAATGTTCCAACAATACATTATAGACCCATTTAATAGAATACTTAACGCCATAGGACTTAAGCAGCTCAACGCCGATGGTAGTATTCAGATGGATTTATTCGATGAATTGTTTTAGTAAAGTAAACATGCGAATTTAATATTTTAAATTAATTAAATGATATAAATATGATTAGTGTAAACGATAACAATTTTGATGAAATGGTGTTCAACAACATCAAGCCAACTATAGTTGAATTTTGGGCACCGTGGTGTGGACCTTGTAAGATGTATGGACCGATTGTTGAAGAGGTTGTTGGAAAGTTTTCAAATGACTTGATTGGATTCCAATGTAATGCCGAAGACGCTCCAGATACTATAGAAAGATTTGGTATAAGAAATATCCCAACCATACTTTTCTTCCGTGGGGATGATCTCGTAGACAAGCTCGTTGGAGCCAACATGAAGGATACTTTAATAGAAAAGGTACGAGGGTTTATAGGAGAATAAAAAAGGAAGACATTGTCTTCCTTTTTAATTTCTAAAGTTCTTCATAATATAATCCCATTCATCACCAGTAAGGGTTGTTTGCTTGTATGTATAATTCGTAATTTTTGCGTCTAGTAAATCATATATTTTCGAACCGCAACCTGCATCTTTACAAACGTCGGAAAGAAACTTTCCGTTTTCAGCCCAAAAAAATTTTTTTATAATTTTTTTTGGAAGATTAGTTATTTCAAATTTATTACTCTTAATAAGTTTTGGGCATTTATCAATCGTCAGAGTATTTATCGTTTTTGGAAGATAATTAATATCTATTAAGTTTGGACAGTTTGTAAAATGATATCCGACGTATTTGGAGTCTGTGAATTTTAGATTTTCCAGACCAGACAAAGAAACCAATTCTGAATCTTGTATCTCAATTGTTACTGGCCAAGTGCGAGCGTTCTTTGTATTCATGGTGCATCCCAGTGTAAACAACCCTTCGAGATTTTTTATTTTACAATTCCTTAAGTATATGTTTGTTGGGTTAACAATACGAGAAATGCTAAAATTAGGAGTATTATCGAGTCCGTCAATATATAGTATGCTACCAATTGGTGCATCTATTTCAATCTTTCCGTTTTTGCAGGTTATGTTTCCCTTTTCCCATATCGAATACTCTTTGAGAAAGTCGTCTGGATGATATGTATATTTCTTGAACTCTGTCATTACTATATCATTATCAATCTTTTCGAAGTTCGGGTCCTCCGCACCGAACAGAGTCTCATTCAAATATATTGGTAACTGCTTCATAATTAATTCTTTCTTTTATTTTTTAAAGTTCTTTATGAGTTGTCTCCACTCATGAGAATATAACTGGAACTCACTATTTGCATTTATTTCATATGGGCTACGGGAGTGGCGTTGTTGTAGATCTTCCAAATATATAACGGTTTTCGGACCACAGTCCATCTTCTTACAAAAATCTATAAAAGATATGCCGTTGTCCTTCCAATAAAACCCTTGGAATCCCGACAATGTCTTCGGAAACTGTGATATATTAAAATTGTTTTTGCCGATGCTCGGACATTTCACAATAGATAGATGATTCATTACACTAGGTAACTGCCCTAGTTCAGACAATTTATTACAATCGTTTATGAAATACATTGTGTTTTCCGGATTCTTGTATTTTAGGTTTTCTAGCCCTTTAATAGAAGTTAGATTGTTACATCTATTTATAAGTATCTCGATTTGATCTCCGGGGCCTGTGTTTTGTATAATACAATTTGGGGCAAATATACCTTTGAGATCCTTTATTTTGCTATCTGATATTTGTATAGCGGAACATTGTTCGATACTGGATATATTAAAATCTGGCGTATGATCTAGATCGTGTATACGAATTGAACGAGTTAGTGAGGGGTGTGCCGGATGATAAAGCCCAATGATTTTGATTTCGCCGTCTTTGCAAGACACCTGAACCGGTGCCCATTTTTGACCACAGTCTACATATTTTTGAAATTCTTCCAATCTCAATTGATCATTAGCAGAATTTACGAAAACGTCCTCGCCGCCACCACTAAATAAAGATTCATTCAAATATCTTTGCAGGTTGTTCATAAATATAATATGGGTGTTTGATATTTTATACTATATAATAAAACAACTTATATGCAATTAACAGGAAAACAAATAATAGAAAGAGGAATTGTCACTGGGGTAGAAGCCCCGGAGCAGGTACAACAGCAAGGAATCGACGTGAGAGTGTTCTCTATATACAGTGTCGGTGGGAGGTATGGGTTCATTCCTAAGTCTGGGAAGACTATAACACCAAAACGAGAAGTGATACCGACTTCTTTTTCTGATGGAAGTGCAGTATGTTCAATCCCAGCAGGAGTAAAATATTGGTATTTAGAACCAGGTTATTACGAACTTGAACTTATGGAAGGATGTTCTATTCCAGATAATGCAACTTTGCATTTTAAATCCAGAAGCAGTTTGGTTAGATGTGGATGTCAAGTATTTAGTGGTCAGTTTGACGCAGGATTCAAAACAGACTTTATGGGCTGTTATCTGCTCGTAACTCTTCCTGTGTACATAGAACGCGGAGCAAGAGTAGCACAGGCGATAGTCTTTGAAAGCGATCCGGTATCAAAAGATAATTTATATAACGGTCAGTGGCAAGGAGATAAACAAAGAAACTCGTAAGGATATGTCAATTTTTGCAGAAAATTCAGAAGAAACTATAAATAAAACATTTCGCGAATTTGATGAAAAGGCGCTAGAGGATCATATTGTGGAAAAATATATAAAACCACTAATTGAGGCAACCCGCAATGATATAAAACATATTAAAATTGACTTACAAGAATTGCGGGCCAAAGTAGATAGATGCGAACTGCAGTTAAAGAATAACACCCTGTGGCGTCTTGAAAGTGTAGAAAATGAAATATATAACATCAAGTCAACGTTAAATCTTTAGTAGAAGACTTTACTGATTGACTACTGCCACGTTTAACTTGGGGTGGTTTTCTGATATGTCTATAAATTTATTTTCAACCGCAACTTTGAATATAATCTCATTGTTTTCTATAACATAGGACATTATGGTTCCAACGGTATCGATTGGAAAGAGACAGTCACATTTAAAATGTAGTTTCTTTCCAATCATTTGTTTTGCTATAAACTCTTTAAATTGCATCAGTTATACTCTTGTTGTTTGATTTTTTTGTGTTTTTTGGAAAGCTTTTCTTTCTTTGGGCTAGGCATTCTTTGAAACGAATCTCCGCTGCCCAGCTCACCGTTTTCTCCTGGAAGTGCTGGGTCGCCGGCGCCCATGGTATTCCCGGGAGTAGCTCCACCAGCATCTCCACATTCTTTCACAATATCAAGTGAGGACAGTTCTTTATAAAATACATTTATCAATTCTGGTGATATTTCATATACTGTTTCTTTTGTCATTCCAAATTCCTTCATAGAAGTCAGTTCTTCTTTCGGGTCGCACTTGTTAACAATTCTTTTTGTGTAATTGTCTATTTCAGAACTACCATCTATCGACGCCCAGTCTCCGCCAATCACTATAGTTTTATCAACATTAGCCATATAGATATGTATAGCCCAATGCGGAGCAGTCACTTCGCCGGTTTGAACATTGTCTATGAAAGCAATGTAATTCTTGTCGTTGTCGATATTATCATAGTCATCTGGTTTTATTATTCCCAGCTCAGAATTGTCTTGTTTACCTGGTTGCTGTTCTGCAACAAAATTTTTGAGTTCTTCAAACCCATCAGAGAATGTAGACTTACTTTTAAATTTTTTAAAAATATCTGTGAGGTCTATACTTTTAATCATCTCTATAGGATCTTTAAAAATACTTTCTTTAATATAATTTACCAGCGATTTCATATCTATTTGTTGAATTTTCGTTATAAAATAATAATCATAATTTTAATATATTAATTCAACGGAATAAAAGTGGAAAAATTGGAGTCTAAAAAAATAACACTTGAAAAATCGCTGCAGAAGTATAGAGTAATGAATACTCCAACAGAGTATTCATGGAAGCAGCATTTTGTGAAAGAAAAATTCTCGAAGGATAACGCTCTCGAGCTTAACGAGGAAGATTTTGAGCAGTTTTCAAAAAGACTTGAAGAATGCCAAATAACACTAGGTACTGGTTATACAATGCCGGTTGGTTCTCCTTGTAAGATCGGAACTCTAAAGGACTTGGTGAATATAGTCAGAGACCCAAAGAATGAAAAAGTTACAAAGGAACGAAGAACAATAGTTTTCAGCAATTCAGCCGGGACGAGACTATCTGGAAAAGACGCATATGCTCAGTGGAATGGATTTCAGACTATAGACTTGGATATCAAAGATAGTGTCCAGGCAGGCAGGTTAAAAAATCACATATTTCAAAAACTCCACAAATGTAATTGGTTTTTAGGTGTTGGATTTTCTTCTAGCGGGAAAGGCTTACACGTGTGGACAAAAATAAGCGTTCCGGAGACAGATGATTATTCAAAAAGAAAACTGTTGTATTTAGTCAATTTCCGCCATAAATATAGTTATGTATATCTTGCACTTTTAAGTGCAGCAGAATTGTATCTTTTTACAAAAGATGATATTCTGAATTGGATGGACTTAGCTATGGCGCGCCCACAACAGGGAAGTTTGTTGGGATATGACCCAGCAGTTCTTATCAATTCAAGCTTCTTTGAAGACTTTATATATGTTAACTTTGATAATGTTGACGATATAGGTCATCCTGATGTAGACTGGGTTACGTACCCAGACCTCAAAGAAATTTTTAAGAGGTGGGAATGGTTCGAAGATGGAGATGGGGATCAAGACAACATCAGTACAAATGTTGTTAGCAAAGAAGGACCGGACGATCCAAGCAATGTATTAAAGGTCCACTATAAACACTTTGAACGATGGAGACTTGCGAATACACTTGTTGGGTTATTTGGAAAAGATCAGGGAAAGGCTTACATGAGAATGATATGTTCGAATACTATCCGAGATCAGGAGCTGATCGCAGACTGTGAAACAGCAGCCAGGCACAAAAAACCTATCGATCCCTGGGCAGTGCAGAGACTGAATACACAGCATGGGTTTAAAATAAAGCTCAATATTACCAAAGAGCTTAATGAAGACGAGGTATATATAGCGATGGAAGATGCCGGAAACCCTACTATAATTAAAGAGTCTCCGAACCTGATAAACTTTCATCTTAACAAAAACCAATATCTTGGTGATATCCGAAATGATATACTTCAAAAAGTCTCAGAGTCTTGTGTTAACATAACTCTTCTAGAAGCCGGTCCGGGGTTGGGAAAAACAGAAATGGTTAAACAGCTGGTTCGAGATGGAAAAAAGATTATGATGGTTATGCCATTTACGAGTACCATCAAATCCAAAGTAGAGAATGATGACAAATGGTATTATAGTTATGGGAACAGGCAACCGAAACTTAATGAGTGTCCTGGGCTGGCTTTGACAATCGATAAATTTTCGTATCTTAACATGATGGATGTCAAAACATCTGGATATGATTATATATTTATAGACGAGAGTCACCTCCTGTTCTTGAGTGAGTATAGGCCGGTTATGTCTAAAGTAGTAGACCTGATAAAGAGCTCTGAGGTACCTATTGTGATGATGAGCGGAACTCCTTGCGGAGAACTGGTTTTCTTCCCAGACGCCACGCACATACATGTAATTAAAGACGATGATAGAATCAAGGAGTTTACTGTTCATATGGTAGATTCCCCGTCGGATCTTATTTTTCATATGTGCAGAAAGATGGCAGAAGACATCTCGCAAGGAAGAAGGATTCTTTTTCCGACCAACTCGGGAACTCTGTATAGTAAACAGATAGAAGCCGCGGTGAACTATTTTCTTAAGAACGACTATCAAATGTTCGAGCCGGTGAACCTCAAATATTATAAAAAGTCTAATATCGGAGAAAAGTTTATGGATGATGTTAACTTTGAAAAGACCGTAAAAGATGTGCAAGTTCTTCTATGTTCTAATTATTTGAGTGTTGGTGTAGATGTGATGGATAGGCTCAAGTTTAGTATATATTTCGCAGACCTGATACTTCCTCATGAGATAGATCAGTTCTGTAATAGATTGAGAAAGAATGACTTATATGCAAATCTTTATATATCAAAAAATGATGCAGATGGTAACACTAGAAATCTAAATCATTTTAAACCGTTGAATTTCAAATTAAACGACGAAGAAATAAAGAACATTCATGCAATCTTAAGATTGTGTAACAATACCATAGAACGCAATCCGATAGAATATAAGTATAACAGTTTGATATCAAGTATCATCTATGATAACAAATTTATAGAATATAACGATGTCGAAAATAAATATTTCCTTAACGAAACTTCGTATAAGATTCTTCAGTTTGAAAGGAAGTACAGAGATTATGCTCAACAGCTGCCAGTTGTCATGGCTGGTATGAAAGCGTATGGATATCGAGTGAAGTCTGAGAACATGAAAAGTTGTACGGAAGAAGGCGATGGACTTTTGTTTACTAACTTAAAGGACATGGTTAAACTGGCATACGATGAAGGTCTTGAGATGAACTCAGAACATATTAGTGAGTTAATACAAATCATCAATGAAAATGATTTGCAGAATTACAAAGACATATTGGCTGGCAAATACGATGTCAAGAAAGGAGATAAGTGGGCTATAGATATAAGTAATAAGAAGGTTACGGTTAGAAACATGGAAATATTTGAAAAAGTGGTGCCTATATTCATATCTCTTTCAAAACTGTTTAGGTTTTCAGATATACCAAAAATTTTCGAGTTCTGTAGAACCAAGGGAGGAACCTATAATTTTGCTGCCATAAGTCGTATTAGGATGCTTGCTAACATAAAGTATAATAATAAGATCAATAGACTTGACCTTCCTATTCAAGAATTTATGAATGAGGCATACAAATTCTCAGAAAGAAAGGTTGCTTCAAAATCAGATATAGGGGCTTTTCTGAGAGGGTTTGCAAACAGATATGCGGGCCAAGCCTCAACAGATTCGGTCAAAGTCGAGCTGGCAAATATGACGATGGACAACGTGATAAAAAATCTCGAAAAAATATTCAAATGTCTTATAAAAACATCGAGACCTAAGAAAAACGGAAATATAGAAATGACTAAAATGGAATTGATATGGAAAGAAAAAACACATACAGACTCCTCAGGAAATAATGTTCCGTCTTTTATACTCAATGATTTTTTGAATATAGTGAAGGAGCCAGATGAACAACAGCCTAAAGAATAACGCATTGTGAAATATTTTATATAAATACAATTATTTTAACATGAATATACAGGATAAAATTCAACAATATATAGACCACAATTCACAACTTGTAGAACAGTATGATTCTAATCACGACAATATCCCTTTGGAGTTAAGTGCAGATGATATAGAAGAATCATATATTAGATACCGGAAATCGGGTGGCCAATTAAATTTACTATCGACATTGGCTTATGCAGTGCAGTATTCTATAGATTATGGCGTGAATATAGTAGACGCATATGACAATCTGATAGCTAAGGGTTCTGTAGATCGTTCAAATTCGGAAAATGTTATTCAATCATACTTTAAAGAAGTGAATGACATATATAATAAGAATGATAATAATTATGACATTGAATATTGCCCAGAAAACCGAGACAAGCTTATTGAGATGAACCTCAAGACCGTAATCAGTATAGCTAAGAAATACCAGGGTCTGGGATTAGATTTAGCTGATTTGATCAGTGCCGGCAATGTCGGGTTGGTCACGGCTTGGGAGAAATATGACCCATCCAGGATGAAGATTAAAGATCAGATTATCAAAGAGTTAGAAGATCTTCCGAATAAAATTTCTTCAGTAGATTTCAAGAACATAATCAGTAAATATATGGAATACGGAGACGCCACATTAAAACTCTACGAATCAGAAATTTTCAATAAGCAAAAGATAACCAAAGAGGAAGCATTGAAATTTGTAGAAGACAACATCAAAAATGCAAAGTTCAATAGTATTGCAGTAATGTGGATTAGGGCATATATTCTTATAGAAATAGATAAGTACAGCAGGGTTGTAAAAAAGCCTAAATCCGAAATCATAGCAGACAAAGAACTTCACGGTGCTTATAGGCGGGAATCTTTAATCAATATAGATGAACCGATAGGCGACGATGACGGTATGACAATAGGGGATAAAATTTTAGGTACAGATGACGATCCCAGTAGTATTGATATCGGAGAGGCTTACGACACATTTAAATCCGGTCTCAAGAAACTTTTAGACGGGGTGAAAACTAGAGACCGAGCAATATTCTTAAAGAAGTTCGGAATCGGCATTCCAAGACCGATGACTCCTAAAGAAATAGCTGAACAGGAAGAACTTTCAATAGCACGCGTAAGTCAGATACTTCAAAATGTATTGGAAACCATTAGGAAAAATCAGGTCAAGTATAATATCGATCCTGAGATGATGTATGACGCACTTGAAAAATTCCAATAAATCAAACAAAACCTACGAAAATTTAAGAGATCTATACAGAGATATATTATTTTATATATAAACAAAAATAACTAAAAATAATGAGTTTAATTGGAATTAGAGGACATAGAGGTAGCGGCAAAAAAACTGTTGCATATCTCCTTGGACAGACGATAGAGTATCTGGCAGAGCGTTCAAATCAAACAATAGACATCGAAGAGTTCCGAGAGTATTTTAAACTCTGGTGCAAGGATATTTGTGAGAATGAAGACATTATATATAATATAGATCTGAAACGGGTGTACTTTGACTCATTTGGAGATGCTCCTAGGATTCATGTAAAGATGTTGCTGGGATGTAACACTGATTGGTTGTATAGTGACTATATGAAAGATCATGTGGTGGTTTGTTTGAATGACTTTACATGCAAAGAGTACGATGAGGTTCCGAGTTCAGTCAAGACCGCAGCCGAAGTGAACAAACTTATGATTGAAAAGTCTAAGAACGGACCTGCAGATCTCAGCAAAGAAGAACCCATATTTATGACTCTGCGAGAATTTATACTTTATTTTGGAATCTTTGTTATGCAGATGGGATTTGGGAAAAATGTCTGGGTAAAGTCATACAAAGCCAATTCAAATATGTTTATAAACATCTTTAACGAAGAGTATAAATATAGAATATATATGGATATTAAGTCTATCTCCGAGTTAATGTTTGTTAAGGATAGCGGAGGGGTAATAATTAACGTAGAAAGACCAGGTCATAAAAAGAAAGATACAGAGTTATCATTCAATAACTTTCAAGACGACGATTATAAAATAAAAATCGGGCCTAAACTAGAAGAATTAGCAGACCCGATTCTAAAAATTGCTCGAGATATTATTTAAGATCTCAGCCAATCCCGCTTGATTTTAGAGTATGTGTCTGCATATGGAGATGTTCGAATAGAGTTTTCTAAAACACGACTCCAGCGATGCATATCTGCGCGTGCCTTTCTCGAGATTTCTACATCCTCGTTATTTTTAACATCAATATAATATTTTAAATATTCAACATCTTCGATAAAACTGCAGCGCCTTACAGATAGTATTGTATCTATGCATTTACGGTTAATCTGACTGAGTTTGCCATATAAAATTGAACATATAATATCCACCCTTTTGGATGCAATTTCTTTGGGGTAAGCTATAATCATCTTTTTAAGATCTTGTTCGTCATGATTGAGGTTCGGTTTTCCATCCTTCACAACCAGATCATCAAACTCAAATGAATAACGCCTATCTCCTGGAACTGCATTCGGGAGAGAACGTGCAATATCTTTCATGTTCGAATCTACCTGCTTCAACTTCGATGTATTTAAACTAAAATTTGGCAAGTTATTTAAATACAGCTCAACCAAATACTGCGCCAAATCTTTCCCATCTTTGTAGTTATCCTCAAAAAGCGTCAACATATTAAAAGTATCAAGCCAAGCAGCCAAATAATTCATGTATTCAAATTTGGTTTTTGGCAGTTCAGATAGGACTAAAGAATTATTTATGTTTTTAACAGTACGATTTATGTCACCGTCTGCAAAGAGACTTTCGCTTATATGAGATTGTAATGTTTTCATGTATATATAATAAAAAAAGAATAAAAAAAGGAACCCGTATGGGCTCCTTTTAGTTAAGAAAGATGAAATGTTATTCATTTTCGGTCAGTTCTTGAGCTAGTTTACTTAGGACTGCTAATTTTACAGGGTCATTCTTGAACTTCTCTGTCAAGTCCGCAATTCTTGTACGAATATCATCTTTCTTTTTTGTCTCCAGTTCTTCTTCGACTTTCTTGCGGTCTTCTTCATCTGCTTTGGCCATGTAACTTTCTACAAGTTCCTTATACTTGTCTCCAAGATTAACATTGGTTTTGCTTTGGATGAAACTGATGGCCTTAACCACATCCTCGTTAATTGACCAACCAGCTGGCTGATGTTTTGAACTTAGTGACATGGCATAGATGTTGGTGTCTCCGCTTTCAATAACCATGAATGTATCACGAGCAGTTTCGTAAATACCTACGTTATCCAAAGTAGCCACGCTGTCATAGTTCTCGGCCAAGAGCGCAACAGCCTCGAGCTGTCCTGCAATCTGATACTTGAATCTAGGATTGGTTGTAGCAACGATCATGTTGTTATCTTCACGAAGTTGTTCACAAGTGACTTCTTTTGCATTGCAAGCCTTTAGAACCTCAGGGTCTTTGCAGTTGCAACCGCGAAGTCTTTCAAGAGCCTTTTTCTGACATTTGATGCAGCTGCCATCCTCACTGATGATATAAGCGTTGTTTCCAACGGTTACATAGATGTTATTATCATCAATCTCAGCAAGATTGCTTTCGAGCAGGTTGCTAATAGTCTTAAATGTATTGGATACTTCGTTCCAAGATGCCTCTACTACGTTTTTGTCTTCTCCGATTTTGAAAAGTCGCCCGAGAACTTCAAAACAATATCCATCACCAGTATTTTCTATGAGTGAAACTGGATGTTTGCAAGTATATTCAGCTGTAGCCTCTACAACAGGAGAAGAAGCATAAACCTGTTTTGCTATATTACGGAATGCTTCGCAGTACATGACGTTTTTTAGAGCCCCGGCTTTGATATACTTCACAACGTTTTCCTCATCCATCTCAAGAAGTTTTTCTACCTGAGAAGCGGCGTTGCGGTTAAGATAGTTATAATGAGAAGTGTTTTCGTTGATTTTCTCTACTGCGCTTGCGAGTGCCCAGGAGGTCTTGTTAGAGTTTACATAATCAAGTACACTTTCAAGCGCCTCGTTTACACCATTATCATAGCGGCACTGTGATGCTTCTTTGATAAAACTGTTTACAAGGGAACAAGTAGACTCATTAGCCATGAGCCATTTTTTGTAATTAGTTAAAAGTGTAGAACCTGTAGTTGTTTGAGCTGATGACTCACCGATGATCTTGTCAAACTCAAGATCTGCTAAAATCTTTTTGTTCATATCAATTATTTGGTATATTTAATCTAATAATAAAATATGAAGTGATGAAAAGAAAAATGACTATTTTTGTACATTGATATTAATTACCAAATTCTACAATATATAGCACCAGAAACGTGGAAGAGAGATTCACCCACTTTGAGCTTCTCTAGTTTTTTAGCCCAGTCCTCGTCCTCTCCAAAGTCATTAACTAAATCTTTATAACTATTCATACCATAAACCCCGACGAGACCAGAGTTATCATCATAATACATGTATCCATATTTTCCGTTTTCATCGACTTCGATCATTTCCTGATTAGAGTATCCTTCTTTAATGTAACTTTGAATATTTTTCATTTTTTATTAATTTAATTTAATTTAATATTCTATATTTATAATAACACTTTTCGATTTAAGATATTTCTGCACATTTTCTATTGTCGGCTCCATGTCTTTTTTTGGTTTTTCTTTTGAGTGTCTTCCGTTGTAAGCCCAGTAGAAAAATTTACATTCTCTCGGTGCTCCTTCAATTGAATTTAAAAGTCTGTTATGTTGACATTCAAAAACGCGGACTTTCTTTGGGCACCCTTCAAGACTAGTAAGACAATCACAACAATTTATTGAGAGCCTACTATCAAACTCACAATCAGGTGTGAACACTGTTGTAAGATCAACACATCCCGACGATCTTAAATCTAAACATCTTGCCTTATCGCCAACGAATTGGGAGATTTTATATTTAAGTCCTTTTTCCGGAAACTTAAATATTGACACTCCACTCACATTCGAGGGGCAAGTAATCACATATCCTTTCGAATCCAAATCCAATCGGACACCAAGACGCTTCAGTTCACGATATTGATATATGTATTTAGCCAGTTCATCTATAGCCTCTTGCTTCAACACATTTTCTGTATTTTTGACTATATCGACATTTCCGCTAAAGATACTTTCGTCTATATACTCTTTAATATCCTTCATGATTTGGATCTTATTTTTTATATAATAAACGCCATATTATTTTACATAAATATAAAGATATTCGTCGTGTTTATGTGGGGTTTTGTTGTTGATGTGTACGGAGCGGTTTTTTGAGAGTTTGAAAGAATATTGCGGAGTTGGTTGTGATTTCATCAGGTCTTCTCTCATGACCAAAGCATAGACCATACAAGAATCTTTCGCTAAAAATTTATTATACAAGCACGTTAAAAATTCATCAAACTCATCTGTACACGTGAATCTCCCACACTCATATATTTCGAGATTATAATATGGTGGACAGGTGAACATAACGTTAAAATCTTCTTGTGGAGTATATGATCTCGCATCTTCATTGTGGAGCTCAGCATTCCAAAAATCAAAATAAGACTTTATGCTATCTACCTTATCATATGTGTGATACGAGAGATCGTTGTATATGTACTTTTTGATTTCTGTCGAGCCAATCATCCTATGCCCCCAACCCCCGCACGGATCAAACACAATCATCTGTTTCATGTTGATCCCCACATTATCTTGAATCCATTGATAGACCCACTTGCAGAGTTGTGGATTAAATCCTCCATAACCGTAGTAAATCGCGCTTTTTTTGAATCCAGAGAGTATATCATAAGTATTAAGTTGATCCGGGGTTTTATTCAGGTAATACATGCGATTTTCGAGGATTTTCTTACGGATGTCCAAATCATACCACATTGTCTTTTCAACACAGAAATAATTATCTTGTTGAAAAGCCTTCACTATCTTATTTCTGTTACAGTTCAGCGTGAGTTGTCCCCGAGGGTGATCGAGATACCAAAAGAATTCCTGGTGTAGTTCTTCGCTAGTAGGACTCCACCAGAGTTCTGGGTCGATATTCGGAAACATTTTTTCAAAGTTCGTAGTTACGTCTTCGTCTGTCAAAAAATGTTTTATATTACTATTGTTCATATAAAAATATATTTAAAACTTCTTTAAGATTTGTGGAGAATACCTCTTTCCAGTTCAATTTATGTTCTTTAACCCAGAGCCGTTTCTTAGGATCTCGGATCGTCCAAGTCTCTATGGCATTATCATAGAAGTCGCTGTGTTTGTCTTTCCAGCTTTGAAGGGTCTTCTGGTCTTGAGCCGATTCCGGATCGAACGGGTGATGACCATGAACCCAACTGCCTTGTATCTCAAGATAAAGGTTCTTATCCGGAAAATAAAAGTCACAGTTAAAAGGATACTCTTCGCTTCTGTATTGATACTTATAGTTTATATTATTCGAATCAAGCCAGTCTTTAAATTCCTTCTCGATCTTAGACGAGTTGAATGTCCCGTTGAGTTTTTTTGTCTCATAGGATTTCTTTTGAATTTCTGATTGAATGTGTTTTATATGTTCTTTATAATTATCTGTTTGAGAATATGATTCGGCGCCGTATCGTTCGAGATTGGTCTGTCTGATTTTAGATTTGATCTCTGAAGAAGCAAATGGGTTCTCAGCACCGTATCGTTCGAGATTGGTCTTCTTTGCCTTGGACTGCACAGTCTCGTTCTGCATAGGATTCTCTGTTCCGTATCGTTCGAGATTGGTCTGTCTGATTTTAGATTTGATCTCTGAAGAAGCAAATGGGTGAGAGACCCCGTAGTGTTCAATGCTTGTGGAGCGGATCTTTTCTTTAAAAGATTTTGTTTTGCTGTAGTGATCTACGCCGTATGTGTCCAACAGGGATTCTTTAAAGTTTTGTCGCACAGTCTCGTTCTGCATAGGATTCTCTGTTCCGTATCGTTCGAGATTGGTCTTCTTTGTCTTAGATCGCACAGTCTCGTTCTGCATAGGATTCTCTGTTCCGTATCGTTCGAGATTGGTCTTCTTTGTCTTAGATCGTATGGTGTAGTATTTTTCTTTAAAAATATTATTGAACTCTTTGGTTTTAGAAAAGTTATCTACACCGTATCGTTCGAGACAGGACGTGCGCGACAGGTCTTTTTTGTTTGGGTCGTTGTTGGAACATCGTCTGCAGCAGTATTTGCGGTAGCCAACCGTACGATTTTCGAAAACAACCCTGCTACTGCAGACTCTACAGACCGGTCGGACATCTAAATTATTCTGAAAACGATAGAGCCTCTCAGAGAACGAATCGCTGTCAGTATAATGAGTCATTAGGTATGAATAGAGTTCTGGATAGTTCCTTTGGAAGTATCTTGAGTCGATCGATGGAAATTTTTTGTGTTTGAATTGTTCCAAATCCTGCATTATATTAATATAATGAAAGTCCAACATGTATTTATTAAATATACAAAAAAAGACCTCAGAGAGGTCTTTTTAAAAATCGGTAAGTATAAGTTGGGCGATTATGCGTTGGTTTCGCTCCACCAGTCGCTTACGAAGCTTACGCTGACGTTGAAAGTTTCGCGAGACTCGTAATCGAAGCTTGATGTGACATCCTCAGGACCTTTAGACATCATAACGTCCTTCAACACGATATCTTGGTAAATATCTCCAACTCTGTTGGCAACTACAACCCTCATCCAATCAGCACAGTAATCTTTCTTCAGAACTTTCTCACCAGTACTGATATCATATCCGAGTTTTCCCCAAGCCTTCAAAAGCTTATAAATGTAGTTGTCGATTCCGTTACGGAGGTTAAGAGAAAACTCTACAGTAATCTCTACTCGAGTCTGGTCAAGACCACTCTGAATGTAAGAACGGTCGGTTCCCATAAACCTCTGCTGGCTAACAGCAGGAACTTTATTTAAATTATTCAGACCATCAATCTTCAGAACATGCTCTGTAAGAATTGCTTCATCTTGAGCAAACTGACTACGAAGTGCCTCTGGGAGAGTAAAATACACTTCGAAGAGGTTTCGGTGTATAGGATCCCATTTGTTCACTCCTGCTTTACTATTTGTAATGTGTGGTAACATAATTTTATCTCGTTTATTTAATTAAATAAATAATAAATGTATAGATCAAAAAGTTGTAAACAGTTTTAATTAAAAACTTGTAACTTATTTATTATATTTATATGAAATATAATTTATATTTAATATGAAAATCCCAAAAATAGAAGAACTAGATTCCCCAAAGAAAATGGGAAGCCTATATTTGAAGAAACACTACCCGGAATTTTACCAATACCTTTGTAACAAATATAAAGGTTATCCTATAAAAAAGACCACCGAACTTGTATACCTTTATTACAATGAATTGTCTGAACCACACAGGTGCCCGGTCTGTGACAAATACACCACATTTCTCGACTACAAAAGAGGATATCAAAAGTACTGTGGGCTCAAATGTTCTAATTCTGACCCGGAAGTCAAAGCCAAAAAAGACGCAACATCAATAAAGAAATTCGGAGTTGCTCACGCGGCTCAAAATGCGTCCATAAAAGAAAAACTCATCAAGACTTACACTGAGAGACATGGTGGCATGGGCAACGCTAGTTCGGCCGTGCAGAAGAAACAGCAGGCCACTATGGAAGAAACTTATGGTCATAAACACGCCATGCAGAACCCAGAGATACTTAAGAAATCTCAAGACACTCTCGAGAGCCATTACGGAGTCAGAAACACTTTCAAATCGGATCAAATTAGAGAAAAAATTAAGCAGACTAATTTAGAAAGATATGGAGTAGAATATGGTCTTATGGCAGAAGAAATTAGAGAAAAAATTAAGCAGACTAATTTAGAAAGATATGGGGCAGAATGTAACTTGTGTTTGCCAGCAATGCGCGAGAAAATCCGAAGGACTAATATAGAAAAATACGGCTCGTCAGAACCGTTTAAAGCCAAAGACATTAAAGAAAAAATCAAACAAACCAATCTCGAAAGATACGGAGACGTTATTCCGATGAGAACCGATAACATAAAGAAAAAAGTCCAACAAACCAATCTCGAAAGATATGGAGTAGACAACCCTTCTAAATCACAGGATGTTGTAAACAAAATAATTGAAATCAAACGAGCAGCTGCAATTGATAAAATAGAAGATTTGTTGGGATATACAGAAGAAGGGGATTGGATTCGTAAGTGTCCGCACCAGGGATGTAATAAGTGTAATGAAAAAACTTATATAATATCTCCCGAACATTATCGCACACGTAAAGCATCCAACACAGAGCCATGCACAAATATTCTTCCCGTTCAACAAGGAAGATTATCTGGTACGTCTATAGAATTGTTTGTAAGAGATGTGCTTGATAAAAACCATATTGAATATATTACTAATGATCGTACAGTTCTAGAAGGTAAAGAACTTGATATATATATTCCAAAATATCGTCTTGCAATAGAATGTAATGGTATTTACTGGCATTCATCAGCATGGAAAGATGTTAAATATCACTTTGATAAATACATCAAGTGCGCCCAGGCTGGAATTCAACTGCTTACTATCTGGGAAGATCAAATAGTTAACAAACCAGAAATAGTAGAATCCATCATCTGTTCTAAATTGGGAATATATGATATTCATGTTGGTGCTCGATTATGTAGCGCACGTGAAATTCCACAGAGCACAGCCAAACAATTCCTGAACAAATATCATCTTCAAGGTTCTGTAGTGTCTAAATATAATATAGGTTTATTTTACAAAGATGAACTGGTGTCTGTTATGACGTTCGGGAGAAAACGCAGGGCTCTTGGAAACAAATCTGCAAGACCTACAGAGTTTGAATTATATCGTTATTGCACAAAATCTGGTGTTCAAATTATTGGCGGTGCCTCAAAATTATTGAAATATTTTATAGATCACTACAACCCGACTATCATCGAATCATTTTCCTCTAATGATATTTCAAACGGCTCTCTTTATGGATCTCTTGGTTTTTCCAGGGTCAGCGAAACATATGGTTCTTATTGGTACATAGATGAAAACCTAAGAAGATATCATAGGTTTAACTTTACCAAAGGAAAACTAGTGAAAGAAGGAGCAGACCCAAACTTATCAGAATCTGAAATCATGATGAACTTAGGATATACGAGGATTTATGATAGTGGTCAGACTAAATGGATTTTAAAATTACATTAAAAAAGAGCCCTTGTGAGCTCTTTTTTTGATCATTTAAAGAATATACTTATCTCTGCAGACAAACCCACACATATCCATAAGGATCTGTATAACTCTCGCCTGGTTCTAGGCTATCTATTTCTTCTCCTTCAGTCCACCAATCGTTTATGCCAATAGCAGAACACATATTGTCAAAGCTTCCGTCGTCTTCACCATTTCTGACATCGCTCATATCAAATTGTCCCATATCAATAGTTATAAAACTGATTGCTTCTTGTCCTGGGTGTTTTCCTGTATCAATTTTTAGATACTGGCTTCCATTTGTACGAGTGCCAATAGGCAGTCTCTTGAGAACTGATCTCTTTGTATATCCCTTTCCTTCTTCAATAGCAGCTTCATTGACAGCCGATTTATTCAAGTAATCTTTAATATTTTCCATAAATAAAATGATTAATTTATTAAAAAATAATAATATCAATATTCAATTTTTAATCCATTCCCAGCGTATATGCCCACTGTCATATACTTTTAGGTATGGAATCCGAATTTATGATAGCGGACAAACTAAATGGCCCTTAAAGATAAGTTAACATTTATTTCACGGACTAAATGGGTATCGAAGGTTATTTAATAAACATATAAAGATACTCTCCATTCTTCGCAGTCGCCCCATTCGTAAGATGAATTGCGCGATTTTTCGAAAGTAAAAACTTCTGATCTGGCTTATGAATATTTTCATCTATAAGATTTTCTTGAATCACTAAAGCAAAAACTTTTGCAGGACCTGTCCAAAATACTTCAAATAACCTATTCATAAACAGATCGAAATCTGTTCTTGATGAGAAATCTCCACAAGGATAAGATTCAAGATTAAAATAAGGAGGACACGTAAACATAACATCATAATCTTCTTCTGGTATCCACCGAAGACAATCTTCGTTGTGAAGCTCCACATTAAAAAACTCAAAGTAATCCTTTATAGATTGCACCCCATTATATGTTGGGCGAGATAAATCATTATAAATGTATTTTTTAATCTCTGTTGATCCAATCATTCGGTGACCCCAACCACCACAAGGGTCGTACACCACCATATCATCCATCTTGATACCTACGTTTTCTTCTATCCAAGCATACACCCATTTACAAAGCTGGGGGTTAAAACCACTATAACCATAATGTATTGCGGATTTTTTGAATCCACTCAATATGTCATATGTATTGAGTGTTTCAGGCGTTTTGTCTAGGTATTTGAGCCTGTTGAGAAGAATCTTTTGTTTAATTTCCGGCTCTTGCCAAAGCTCTTTTTCTCTCTTATAGAAAGTATCCTGCTGGAAGAACTTGACAATTTTATTCTTATTACAGCGGAGGGTAAGTTCCCCAACTGGATGATCCAGATACCAAAAAAATTCATCATAGAGTTCTTCTCGTGTGAGATTCCAATGAAGATCCGGATCAACGTTTGGAAATGAGAGTGTTAGTGATGTTGACGTATTATTCGCCTGTCTCCACTTTTGTACAACCTTGCTGAATTGCATGGGGTGTTCGGTTCCATAATGAGATAAGGATGTTTGTTTCTTCAGAAGTTGAACTTGAGAAGATCGTTGTGCACAGGATTTAGAACAATACATATGGTAACCCTTTTTAGAATTTATAAATTTAACAGGATTACCACAGATGCAACAGGTTGGTGTTGTTGTTATATTGTTGTAATACCAATACAGTCTTTCTTGAAATTTCAAGTTCGGATATACGTTCAAAAGATGTTGATAGAAGTCGGGATATTTTTGTTTTACCTGATCTTCGCGGCAACTATATTTATTTAATTTATTATAATCAGGAACATCCATATATGATTTCTTTATATTTTTGAATAACTACATCCAAGTCCGTTGAAAAAACTTCAACCCAGTTGAGCTCGTGTTCTTTAGCCCATTGTCGTTTTGTGGGGTCACGAACAGTCCAGGTCTCTATGGCGTTGTTGTAAAATTTTGTTTTCTTTTTAACCCATTCATTTAATATGATTTGATCTTGGGGTGAATCTGAATTATATGGGTGATCATTATGAACCCAGCTACCTTGTATCTCAAAATAGAGATCTTTATCAGGAAAGTAAAAGTCACAGTTAAACGGATAAGAATCAGAACGATATTGATACTTATAATTTATATGATTATCATCTAACCATTTTTTAAACTCCTGTTCAATTTTGGATGTGTTAAATGTTCCGTTTTTCTTTTTAGTTTCATATATTTTTTTCTTATATTCGTCTGTCTGTGAATAGCTATCTACTCCATAACGTTCCCTTACAGTGTTCCGGAGTTTTTCTTTAACCCCCTTTTGAATGGATCGGACATACTCCAGACATTCTGGATTTTTCATAGGATTAGAAACACCATATTTTTTCTTACATGTTTCTTCGTATTTCTTTTTATTTACATCTGAAGCATTACCACAACCTCCATACAGTTCGATGTTTCTTAAGTTCGACTTTCTTTTAACTGATTCGTTTTGCATGGCATTGGGTACTCCGTATTTCTCTACGCAAGATTGTTGCATTCGATCCCTGACTGTTTTCGAAGCAGCTGGTGATGAACCTCCATATTTTTTCTTACATGTTTCTTTTGTCTTGATTTTTTTATCAGTATCAGAATTAGAACACTTTATACTACAATACGCCGTGTATCCGTATTTGGGATTGATGTAGTTAGTAGGCTTACCACATATCTTGCATGTTGGATGTACAATTATATTGTGCAGATACCAATAAACTCTTTCTTTCCAAGGAAGCTCGTCTGGATATTTATCCATTATAAACCTATAAAATTCAGGAAAATGTTTTTTAACACAAATCTCTCGGTTATATTTTTGCAAAGTTAGATCAGGAATTATCATATCTAATTATATAATAAATAAAAATAATGAAAAATTTAATTCATTATTAAAATTTTCATATAAATTGAGTAAAAAAAGAGCCTGCACTTTTGTGCAAGCCCTTTTCTTTCAATCCTTTTGGTTTGATTAGATAACATCAACTCCGTCGCTGTCAACCATGAAGGTGAAGTATGACTGCTCTGGCCAGAAACCAGCGTCAACGATAGCAAATCTTGAGTTAACAAGAAGCTTCGGAGCCATAGTGCCTTCAGCGGTAATCTGAACGGTGTCAGCTAAGATATATGGCATGAAGATTACGCCCGGGTCGTTGCCCGTAGATTTTCTTCCGACACATATACGGCAGTCGTCCCAAGTCATGTAAGGGTCAACATAGAGGTTCAGACCTGCTACGGAACCAGCGAAATACAGACTCTTGCTACCATCCTGTACAAGGGTGTTAGTCATAGGAGCGATTACAAATCCAGCTGCATCCTGAAGAGCAGACAGAATCTGAGTGTTAGTTACAACCCACTGACCTCTTCCCCAACGGCTTACGTTAGCGATAAGGTTAGCTGCTGCAAGAATACGGCTCATAACCCTTCTCTGAAGAGTGTGAGTGTTCTCAGCTGCGGTGTTCTGAGTAGCGTTCTTAACTGCGCCCCAGTTGGTAGCTGCATTAGTTCCATCGATGCCGATGAACTTCTTAGCTGCAGAGAAAGCAGACAGATTCTTGGTAGCTGCGGCACCAGCATTAGAGAAGTACAGGTTAAGGTCAACACCCTGATACTCTTTCTGGTTCTTAGCGTTGGTTACACCAAGACGGAATACTCTGTCGAGGATTCTGTTGTTGATTTCCTGAGAAATCTCGTTCTGCATAGCCTCGAGAACCTTTCCTACTACGTCAACTCCGTAAAGCGGCATATCCTGAAGCTGCTGACGAGTAACAGTACCAGTTACTTCATAAGCACCCATCTGAACGAGCTTAGTGAACATGCGTGCACCGATAGTGTTACCAACACCAGTCTCGTTCTGAGCCCTTGTCATAGGGTCATCACTTCCATTGAAGAAGTTACCGAATCCCTGAACGTGATCAGCGTTTCCTGATACGAGCTGAGGATCGCAAGCCTGAGCTGTCTGAGTACCGAGAACTGCAGATGCAGCGGTAGAAGACAAAGTTACGTTAGCGCTAAATACGTCAGCGATAGATACATCAGCGTTATCAGCAGCGTTACGAACTTTTACAACCTTAACGATCATACCGTTGTCGATACGGCTGAAACCAATGAAACTACCAGTGAATACACCAGCTGTACTAGTGAACACGATATCGTTACCTACAACGAAATCTGCTTTAGTCTTACCAGTAGCATATACAACATTGTACTTAACCTTAATATAAATAGGTTTGTTCTCTGCATCTGGACCAATACCATCAACACCAAGAACTTCGTTTGCACGACCGGTCTTACCACCAGCATAAGGGGTATCCATGTAAGAAAGCATAGCCCAAGGGCCCTTTGAAGGGATAACTGGAACGAGCTCAAGACCGATAGTCATAGCTGCGATTGTAAGAGCCATTGTCAGGGTTGACATTGGAATGTCACCTGAACCAACCTTATTTGTATAGAAATCAGCTGCACCTGGGCCAGAAACCTCAGGATTCATAGGATTTCCCATACCCATAGTATTCAGAGGAGTAGCATAAATGTTCTGACTCACGTTGTTAGTATTAGGCTGAAGGCCTTCATATACCTCGTGGTTCTTTGCATACTCACTCATCCAAGCAAGCTTACTAGCGTTCTCAACGCCGAGCTCTTCTTTGATAATCTGTGACCACTTCTGATCACCGTTTTCTGTAATGAACTTCATAATTTGTAAAGTATTATTTTCGAGTTATTTATAAAAATAATAATCAACCAGTTAGCCTATTTGGAACTGGTTGATTATGAATAAGTTAGGACGATGTTTTTAAATGTTCCTTATTAGACACATTAAATATATGTTATATTTGCATGTGACCCATCCGCTACGAAATTACTATCATCACTAATTTCTCTCCATATCAGCCCGGCTTCTAACGTATCGCCACTGGTAGATAGTCCACGAGATCTGAAAGTTATTGTATTATTTTCCATATCGTAAGAACCAGCAGTGTCGTTTTGATCACCTATATAAACAGCAACATCTCCTGCTTGTATTCCTGTTAGGCTTATTCCAAGAGCTCCTCTTGTTACCGCATCAGATACCGCCCTGCTAATGGTGTTGTTCCAATCAGTACTACAGTTTAAAACTATATTGAACAGCATTCTCGTATCTTCCACGTCGGAATCTGTACTATATGTCCCGCTTGATATTGATACCGCTGGTTTTTCTGTAATAGATATTTGTAAACTACCGGTTACATCTATTTCGTTTCCAAGCGTTGGTGCGGAACCGGAAACACCAGTAACAAATTTTGGTTTCATGGTAAGTGTTACGGTACCGGAGGCACTGTCAGAAAATCTTATAGTTATTTTACCGCTGGCGTTGTTTATAGTGATATTGTCTATTCCTCTTGGGGTGATTGAAGGAACGGGCACATACATTTTTATACCTTCGGAATCGTTTGGAATGTATGCCCTGGCATTAAAGTTTACTTCTTTGGTTCCTCCAGCTGGAGCCTGAAGAGGATTGCCAGAGTTTACAACAAAACTATAGTTATTTACAGTAGCACCAGCTTGCGATACACTACAAGTTTTGTTAGTTTCTTCGGAAGCAGACATGATAAGGGTATTACCTGTTACTGGAGATGATGTTAAAGATTTTAAATATTTAACGTTTTGATATGTAGTTGCTGAATAATTTTTTGATGTTGGACTAAGGGTTATAATACCGTTGGTTGTTCCAGGTAGTATATTGGAAATTGGCAGTGCCGGGTCGGTGTCATATAGTCCACTAGTATTGTCTGTTCCTTTCGTAATTGTAGCAGTATTATCAGGGAGAGTGTTTGAATATCCAACCTGAACCGATCCACCAGCTGCAGGAAGAACTACAGAAGTTGTTATGGATATAGCTCCAGATGCTGTTGTGGTTATTACATAACCGTGATCACTTGAAGGATCGGATATCATTAGATTTAAGGTAGTGGCGCTTTGTCCAGCATTGACCTGGAAGTAAAAATAATACACATCGTTGTCTCCCCAAGTAGAGTCAGATGGACAAATGTAAGCTGATGATCCGTCTGAGGATTCAGTACCATTTACAAATTGACTCATGTTTGTTGGCTTCTCATTACAAAATTTGCTAGATTCAGAAACAAGTGTACATGTAGTCATAGCATATCTTATTTTAGATAAATTTGATAAGCCATATACATAATACTTTCCGTTAGAAACTGTAGCTGAACTGGATATTTGATTCCTGGTTGTCGGCACAATTTTGGCAAGTCCATTGAAATCTGCTATTGTCGGTTCACTTGATTTAACACCAACTGTTAACATTCGAAGTGAAGCTGGAGACTGATATACTGTAAATGTTTTTACCGGCGGGTGGTTCAAATCGCCGAGCTCGGTTGTTCTAGTCGAATCTGTGTATGTGGTTAATTTAAAATTTTGAGTTTTTGTAAGTCTACCAAAATTTTGACTATCAGAAACGAACTGTACTTGTGTCTCGCTCCATTCGTTTGTTCCACCAATTTCTTGTCCTGTTTTTATATTTATAGCCATATATTATATCCTTTATTTATACTGTTTCTATTTTCCAATACGAGTCTGCGCCAATTATAACATTAACCGATGTCTGATTTGCGGACATTGTCGGGTTTTCAGGAGTTACTGATTTCGCACCAACAGAGACCTCCCCATTGTTTGGCCCAACAATCATCACCTTGCCTTTTCTTAACTCTATTCTAAGATATGTATAAGGATCTCTATACCAAAGAAAACCATCAGGGCACATAAATGACTCGAATTTGTTATTGCTATATTCAGAAAAGTCCGGCCTTAAATCTGAATTACCAATCTCTGGGTAACTAGAACTGCTATCTTTATTTCCTGATTTCCAAATATATGTGAATCTTTTTTCTCCGCCTACCACGCCGTCCCTGTTGACATATAAATTGTTAAATATTGTGTTTACGCTTGCACTGGATGATTTCATTGTGACATCGGGGTACTGAAGCTCTAGTTCTGCTTCTGAGTCTGGTATGCTTATATTATCTATGTCAGTTGTTGGGGTTATTGTTAACTTTTTATTGACTGGTGAACTGGCGGTTGGTTCAGCATATATCATGTGAACTCCTTGATTGTTATTCCCATTCATTCCAGGAACATATGGAACAAAAATTCCGCGATTATAAGAGACATCGCTATCATACTTTAAATTTTGAAACCATGTGGCATCAACCGCAAAATCAAATGGAAATATTGTTTTTACGAACCCTGTATATATAGTAGTATGATTTGATGTTGTATCTCGTACTATGACATTGGACAAATATATTGGTCCAGTTACTTGTAAATTAGAATAATTAACTGCATATGCCATTGTAGTCAAATCATTGGAGTTCTTGTGTATCTCTTTTAAAATCTCCTGAGCTGCGGCGGCAGTGCTCTCCACCCACTCACCACCAATCATTATATTAGTTATAGGAACATCTTCGCTTGATGTCCCCGTCGGTTGATATGTGACCAAAAGAATATATCCGTTACTTCCTTGTGGTCCTTGTGGACCACAAGCAGGCAGTCCTGTTTTTTGTTCACCAATCATCCAACAAAAATCTTCAACTGACTGGTCATAATAAATAGTAGGAAACCCTGCGAATATTTTGAATACAACTTCATCGTTTTCGAAATCTGTGCATACTATACCGGAGCAATCAGTAAAAGATTCATTTTCTTCAAGAGACTGAAGTTTAAGTAAGCGTCCATCATAAAATGGAAATGGTTGAATACCAACATATTGAGGAGTTTCATTGCTTAAATAATACACCATTACTTGCTGTCCCTCCAAAGTACTCAAACACTTAAGTTTTTCTTCGTCTGATTCATTGTTGATTTTGGTAAGAATGGCGGTTTTTATTTTATAGTTTACCCAACTATCACTCCACTCTATATTTGGTTCTTCTCTTGGCAAGTCACTAGTCAGCGTTACGAGATCGAAATTGTATCCAGCACCGTTCTCTCCTTTGACAAAATCATAATTTCCAAGTATTTTGAAATTTTTATCTATGTTTGAGAACTGCTCCTGGACGCCTCGACCATAATTACCACTACTAAGGGTAGGTGCAGATATATTCTTTAATTTAGTATCCATATTTTTATTTATTATTTCAAGTTCAGTGTTATATAATAATTATAAGTATAAATGTCAGTATTTGATGCATATTCCCAATTCATTGATATAGAATACAAGTTATAAATCGAAGTAGCTTGAGTTTCCGTAACCTTATACAATTCTCTAATTTTTGCGAGCACTGCTTCTTTGATCAATGAATCTACATCATTTGATTCTTTGATATTGACTGTTACAAGAACCTCTAAATTATTTTTCACATAAAACACTTGACTGTTATCAAACCAAGGGCGTTCTGTAGATATATACAGCTTCTCGTCTTCTTCATAATCTAGATCTTCGTAGTGGTTCTTATCCAACGATCTGTTTTCTATAGCAAAATAATTAATAGAAGGATAAAGTGGTTCATATTTAGTTCCTCCATAAGTCTTAAATTCACTATTAGCAAATTCGTCCGAAGTCAGTTTTGTTTTATAGTATATTTTATTATTCCACGCCAAATCTTTACCTATAAATGTCGGAGCAATTGGGCCATCATACCTTATTACATGGTTATTAATATTGTAGTCTTTTTTAACATAATTGAACTCCGTTGTTGATTTTACTGGACCATCTGCTCTGTTGTATGTGAGACCTCTATTAAATTTCACGGTTTTTGGTCTTTCTACAGACAAAAGAACGTTTCTCCATTGTTTAAGCACAGGATCTTGAGAATTTCGAAGTTTTTCACAAATACCAGATACAGTTAAGTTTTTTATATTATTATTCCATTCTTCAGAAGAAACAAATAATAAATATAGTATAGAATCGCTTAATGAACTTGGAATTGTGGTTGCACCAGACATCACATCCCAAACCTCAATGCCACCATCTATAACTTCTATCTTGTCTCCGAGGGTCCACTCAACTCCGAATCGCTTCACGTTTGGACTAGCTACTAAAGCCACATAAAATTTATTTATAACTCTCAGGTCATCACCAGAACCTATAGTCACAGGACTCCATGAACTTGTATATTTCAATCCGTGTGTTATGTTGGAATCTATCGAATATACATCCATGATCGATGCAAGATTTTGAAAACCTTTAACATGTAATGGGTCAGTATCTATGATTGTGTCATCGTCGTCAACTTTAATCAATCCAAGTTTAGATGATACTTCTTTTGGGGAGATATAAGATATCCAATTGAGTGATGTATAATTATAACTAGGAACTTCTCCCCAATTCGTGGTGGATGGATATGTATTATAATTATGAGGCATATCGTTTTCATTTATGCTTCCACCAAATCCACCATATACATTAAATATATAATCGTTTTGACCTGAAATAGACCAGTGAACTATGTTTTGAGATAATTTGTTTTTGTTAACCAAATCTATACATTGGTTGTCTCTCAAATATTCCACTGCGTTTTTTTGAGACGTTGTTATATCAATCATAGGGATTTCGCCCGGTTCTGCATCTGAGTCGGAATAGCTTGAAACCGATAAATTTTCCATCAAAATTTCTTCGTAGTTGTTAAAGAAATCTTTTTTCTCGAGCAACTGCCCGTCAACGTAAACATCTACGCTTACACGAAAAGGCTGACCTAACAGATCTGCTGTAAGCATGGGTGAAACAAAATCCTGCATAGAAAAACATATAGAGAAGTTCATCAACTGTTTACAAATCATCTGATTGTTTTTGAAACTTTCAATGATCATATTATCGACTTCCATCAGTGGTCTTTCTCTATAAAGAATATTACTTGTAAGCGAAGGTAGTTCTTTCGTAGTCAAGTTTCCGCTGCTGACTTCTAATCCGTGCACACTGCTCAGTCCATCGAAATTGATATTTATGACCTGATTTCCGCTACCGGAGTTATCATTGCATATCCTTATATACTTAAAGTAATCAAAAAGATATTTAGAAAGTTTTGAGTTAAAACTTGTTCCTGTGTCATTAATTTTAAACGATAATGATTTATGAAACAAAGGAGCAGTATTGTTAGAAGAAACAGGATAAAGATTAATCTCAAATCTTAAACTCTCTTGTACACTTTCCAACCAAACCGGAACGAGAATTTGAAACTGTTCACCGTATCTATTATAATTCATTCTCCGGCAACCATAAATATATGTATCGTTATAACGTTTCGGTTCTGGTTCTTCGCTGCTAGAGACCGGATAGATGATAGGCCAGTCATGTGAAAGTTCTGGGTTTACAAACGGCTGGTAAAAAGAACCCTCTGTCTTTTTATAAAACTCTCTGATGTTATCTTGATGTTTATATAAAACAATATTCTCTTGTGGTGAATATGTGAATGGAACCATTGGGGATATTGGAGACAGATGTGCATTATCTACTTGAATTTCTGCACCGTTTTTTGAAGAAGTCACCAAATCTAATTGAAGCTGTCCACCTAGCAATACGTTTGTTCTATATAATTGATAGTTTTTCATGATTTAATAATAATCAATCAAGACACGGATCTAAATAAAGCGGCTTATAATAATTATTATTTTTATAAGTAAATTTATAAATCGTGAAAAAAGTAAATATACTAATAGGAAGATTTCAACCATTTACCTACGGACATCTTAAATGCGTAGAAGAAGCTTGGAAGAAATTGGGCGTTCAATCTGTAATAGTTATTATAGACACGCCAGAAAATAAAGTAGATTCTAAACATCCGTTCCCAACATCGATGCTTCTGCCAGTATATAAGGAAGTTTTTAAAAGAAATGGAAAGGTTGCAGATATAGTTACATGTAATAATGCTAATATTGTTACAATCGGTGAGACTCTTCATAATATGGGTTATGAAATAGTTAGCTGGACTTGCGGAACCGATCGTATAGATTCTTATAAAAGAATGTCTGATAAATATCACAAAGATGCGTTTTTAGCTGATGATTTTCAAATGATTGAAATCAAGAGAACTGCAGAGGACATTTCTGCTACTAAGGCTCGTAAAGCTCTTGTTGAAAACGACCTCGACACCTGGAAAAAGATCACTCCGTTGTATAACCTTCGCGAAAAAATGGAAGGTAACAAAATTTTCAACGAGTTTAGAAATCAAATATTAAAAGTAGTTAAATGAAAACTTTAAGTCAGTATATTATTGAAGGTGGTGCGAGCGGGCATATGATGCACCCAACAGACTATATAGACTTCACTGGGGAAGATCTGATTGAATTAGTACAGTCATTGTTTAGCGGAGAAATAGAAGATGTTACTGAAAAGATTGACGGGACTAATATCCAGGCGACTATGAACCCAAGTGGAGAAGTCGTTTTTATAAGAAACAAGTCCGATCTCAACAGTGCTCGCGGCGGAATGACTATTGACGATATGATACTGAAGTGGAAGGATAAACCAGGTATTGCAAAAACCTTTGTAGATGCCGGAAGAATAATCACTAAAGTATTCCAAAAAGTAGGTAAGTCTTTTTTCAACCCCAACCCATCAACGAAATTAGTTTTAAATTGCGAATGTGTGACTGAAGGCATTACAAATGTCATTCCTTATGGGTCAGCGCAGGTAGATTTCCATGATATATGGGTGTACAAAAAAGATGGAGACGTGTGGGTGAAAGATACAGTTACTAAAACTGGATTAAACGTTATAGAAAAAGCTTGCGAAGGGGTTGACAATGCACAACTAACACCGAAACTCATATTTCAGTTAACGAAGGATTCAGATAAATACCTGGAAAAGTATAAAGAAGATATAAAGAAATTGTTTAATCCTATAACTCAAACCATTGATGAGTGGAGAAAAAAGAAATTTATCGAATACATATATGAATCCGATTATCGTTGGATTATGGATTCTAAAGAGGGGTTAGAAGCTCTATATGAGAGATGGTTCAACGGAGTTAAGGCAGTGAATATGAGGCAATTATGCCAATGGTACTCAAAAAATGCCGATGAACTTAAAGAAATAGATAAGAAAAAATATAAGGATATTGTTTCAGAAATAATGGCTCCGCTAGATACTTTATTCCTTAAAATCGGAAACAGTGCTATAAAAATGTTCGGTGGGATGCTTAACAGTGGATCAACAACAGCATCGAGGATTCTTATTAATAATCTTAATTCAACAATCAAAGAATTGTCTAAAGATCCGGACCAAGAAACTCAATCCAAACTCATCAATCAGCTTAATAGACTTAATAGGATTGGTGGAGAAGAATCAATCAACGCCTCAGAAGGAATAGTCTTTAGATATAAAGGAAGGCTCATGAAGCTCACAGGTTCATTCGCTCCTTTAAATCAAATACTTGGACTTAAAAAATTTGATTAATACATATATGAAATCACTATTTGATTATTTAAATAATATTCTGTTACTTGAATCTGCAACGAAATATGACCAGGTAACAGATTCTTATGAAGAATTATTAGAAAAATGCCCCGGCCTTGCAAAGAAGGTTGACGAAACAGGAAATAAGAAACTGCTCGGCAGTTATCTCAAACAAGTTGTGTCTCAAACAGATTATAGTGGTGATAAAATATTTATTTATTCTGCAGATGGGGACCGATTTAAGATTCCATATGCTTTTCAACCAGCTCTGTTATCAGTAGCCTCCGATCCAAAATACGCCGATGTTATTTCTGCAGAAATTAAATCAGACGGAAAAGTACATATAGCTGTTTCCAACGGCAGAAAAATGATAGGCGTTGGACAAACCGGTTCTGGGTCAGTCGGCAGGGTCTCTACAACTAATCAGGAAAAGGCCACGTGCGTTGTATGGAACGCTTATGTGAAGAATCTTCGTGAAAATGACAATTTTGATGTTAATAATCCAATTATGATAAAGGGACTTGTTGGGGATATCTCTGCAGATTTTGATAAAAAATGGATAGAATCATTCCAAAAACAAATATTTTCTATAACTCGTTATATGGAATCTGTCAATATGGATCCAAAGAATTACAACATGACAAGATACGATGACGGCCCTGTTGGAAAAGCATATGCTAAGTTTATTCAAAATTATACGAAAACCATTGGCGGTCAAAAAGATAATTTTGATCCAGCTGATGTAATCATTTACGATGTAAACGATGAAAACTCTATCATCAGTTCATTGAACTCTTTCGCTGCTAGTGTAAAGGAGAATCCTGAAGGTACAAAAACAGAGTTTACAAAAATATTATTCAATACTCAGTTGCTCCAGGGAATTAGCCTTAAAAAGATTGAAAAAGGTACAGGAACATATGATAAGTTCAACATTGATGGTGCTGGAAATCGAGTAGAAAAAATCACCAATTTTACTGAAATTACTTCTAGGAATGACGAAGTGAACAGTGGACAAGTAAAGGTTCTATGTTCCGGTTCTTTTAATCTCGATAATTTAACTGATGGTGAAGGAGAAGAACTCGGCCCTGAAAAGCAAGTAGTTATATGTATGAGGAGTTTTGGTGCACAGCATGGTATTGACGTACAGCTGAAGAGCATCAAATCTGGAACTAGTCCAAGTCTTGGTAAGTGTCCTGTTAGGGTATGGAAAGAAATCATTGGCAGCAATGAAAGCAATGATTTAAAAGCAGACGTTAAACTTTTTAGAAAAATGATTTCAGGAAAACAGCGCGCGTCTATTATCAGAAACTTAGAGGACATTGTTAAAGCTGCAGTTAAAGAGGGTCCAGCATGCTTTCCATTTATATTAATACATTAAAAAAACAGAAAAAACAAGTTCGATATGAAAAATTTAAACGAACATATTATACAACAGAAGAACGAAGTAGCAGACACTAACGAAGTAGTTGGCCTGCTGCTCGGTCTTTCATGCCTTGCTTTTGCATCCAAAGGCAGCCAAGCTATGACAAACCTCACTGCCCCATTCGCTAATTTGTTTGGTGGGTTGTTCGGAAGGTTTAAGAAAGAAACTCCAGAAGAGGAGAAGAAAAGACTTGAAGCTGAGATTAAAAAAGAGAAAGATAAACTTGAGGTTGAAAAACTCCGCAAAGAACTCGAAAAACTCCGCAACGGAGAAGATGTCGATGATGACGATGATAAGAAGAAAGATAAGAAACTCAGTGAAGAGGAAATGTTTGATTCTAAATTGATTGCCCTCAAGATAGCAAAAGATGCAAATGAGGATGAGCAAGATCCTGAAAAGAAAAAGAGGATCGACGACATGATCAAAATGCAAGAGAATGCTATGTTTGATGATAACGGCAATCCGAGGAAGTGTGCTGACATCGAAAAGGAGATGCGCAAGATGCTTCCGAAAGATGCAGACCTTGGTGAGTTCGAAAAGAAACAAAACGAGCTTCTTAAGAAACTCGAAGAACCGGAATTGCAGTCACAACTCAAAAAACAAATCAAAAATATATCTAACGACGATCTTCGTGAGATTAAGAGTAATGCTAGAATCGGTGCTGCAGAAACCAAAAAGGAAATCGCTGAAGCCTCAAAGAAAGGTGAGATTCCTGATTTTATGAAAGGTGCATGTGCGGAGATGGGTCTTCCGGAGCCAACGCAAGAAAATGTACCTATGTTGAATCCTCCAAAGGAAGAACCAGAAAAGAAGGAAGAACCAGAAAAGAAGGAAGAACCAGAAAAGAAGGAAGAACCAGAAAAGAAGGAAGAACCAGAAAAGAAGGAAGAACCAGAAAAGAAGGAAGAACCGACAGCAGATGAAATCGAACAGATGCAGAAAGATTACGCTGATGCTGAACCTGGATCTGATAAAGCAAAAGAACTAGAAGGAAAATTGAAAGCCGCAAATGCCGATGTACCTAAGACAGAAACTGATAAAGAGGGGAGACCTAAACAAAAACGTACAGGCCCACGCGGAGGAAAATATTTTAGAACAAAAGTTGACGGAAAATGGGGAGAATGGCAATCAGATACAAATGAAAATCTAAAATGGTATTTGGCTGATAAGCTGAGTCAGACAGCAGAATCAAAAACATCAAAGCTAACAGAATACATCAACAAAGTACTCGGTTAAACCTTTGAATTTTTAATTATTATTATTAAAAATAAATATAGATATTGAAATTATGTCAAATAAAACATTTATATTTGAAACACTGAATGATGTTAAAGGAATGTCTGCAAAGAAAGACGGTGAGTTTATGACTCTTAGTGGTGTCTTTGGAGTTTGCGGAGTTCGAAACAATAACAATCGTGTTTATGAAACATCTAACTATTCAAAGATGGTTTCAGAAATGAAAAAACGAATCAAAGAAGAAGGTGGTATCCCTGGAGAACTTGAACATCCTCAGATGATGAACATTACTCTCGAAAATATCAGCCATAAAATTACTGATATCAACATAGACGAGAACGGCGTGGTTAGTGGTAGCATTACTTTGCTGAATACTCCAAAAGGAAAGATAGCTCAAGCTATTGTCGAAGGCGGACTTCCTCTTTATATTAGTTCTAGGGCAACTGGATGTGTCGATCAGAAGACTGGTGCCGTTACACTTGAGAGGCTTGCTACTTATGACCTCGTAGGATCTCCGGGATTCTCTCAGGCAAAGCTTCATCTAAACGAAAATCAGATAGCTGAATCAATCAATGAAAATATTTATTATATCACCGAAAAAGAAACAAAAGAAAATAATACAGAACAAGATATGGATACAAAAGAAATTCTCGAAAGGCTCGAATCTCTTGAGAATACAGTTAAAGACCTGCAGCAGGAGAACGAAAAACTTAGAGAGAGCGCGAAAGATAACATTCAAACAATCGCAGAAGGAGTTCAAAGCTGGATCGTTGAAGAGTACAGCCCAATGATTCAAAAGTGGATCGTTGAAGAATACGAACCAGAGGCAAAGAGCAAAATCCTCGAAAGTGTTGATACTGAATCTATTATGAACAACGTTAAGACTATGATCTCTGAAAAGGTTGCTCCTGCAATCCAGGATTGGATCGTTGAAGAGTATAGCCCAATGATTCAGGGTTATTTAACTGAAGAATATAGTCCTGTTGTAGAAAAGTGGATCGTTGAAGAAATTGCTCCTGGTATTCAAAATTGGATTACTGAAGAGTTCAGTCCGGTTCTCGATGAGTATATGACAGAAAACATCAAAACTCAGGCTGCAAGTATTGTAACCGAAGCTATTAACGAAAGCAAGAAAAATAGTTTAAGTTCAATAGAAGATACATTGAAGCTTCTTGAGGGCATGGAAGTCACAAAACCCACATATCAATCTAAGACCATTGTTACTGAATCAGCTAATGAGCCTATGTTCATTGCACAGATGCCTGCTGAACTCAGACCAAAGTGGGATATGGCTTCAAAAGATGTTAAAGAAAGCATCACTCGCAGAGCAAAACTTTACAATTTCAATAACGAAGGAGCAACTCAAAGATTCTGGGAAAGTATTAACTTTGATGAAATTAAACCAACGAGTGCCGTTTATGAGGGGCTAGATCAGATCGAAGATCAAAGAGAGAGAATGATCCGTGAAAGTCTCCGTAAGTGGATGAAGAAGTAAAGAAATAAAAAAGTATTTAACGGATATAATAAAAAAGGACCCACATGGGTCCTTTTTTTAATCATCATCATAAATATCAAAATCTTCTACTTTGATATTGTGTGATTTTATATATTTATAAAAATATTCTTCTGTGATCTTTGTCGAAGCAAGATTTATATAATCATATTCAGAATTTTTTTCTAATCCTTCTAAATTATAAATTGGACAGTCAAATACGTAAAGCTTTCCAGGAGTTTTAAATTTCGGAAGTCCTTTTAAAGATTGTAAATTTTTACAATCATTTATATTAAGCTCTGCGTATATTTCCGCAGCTGGGTCGAAAATATCTTCCAGAGTAGTCAATCCAGGACTTCTTATTATATAAACGTCTGATGCGTGAGAAGAACCAGGATATTCAATATCAATTATATTTAGCGGGTTGTTAAGTCTACTTTTTATGTTTTCTATAGATAAAAGATAATATTTGTTATCTAATATTATTTTTATTTTACCTTCTGGAGTTACTTCAACTTGCTTCGATATTGTTTTGGGGTTTAACGGAGAGTGACTTTTTCGGAAGGAATAGGGTATAAGATCATATCCATATTTTTTTAATTCTTCTAGGGCGATTTCCCGTTTAGCTGTAGATATCATATCTTCTTCAGATTTTCCAGAGAAGAGACTTTCCGTTATATATTGATTTATATTTATCATAACAATCTTGTCAATTACAGTTCTTTTAATACATCGTCTATCTTCACGTTAGAATTAAACTCGAAGTCTGTTTCTTTTAACCACTTTTCGAAATGTTGTCCGATATTATAAACAATTTTCGAAGGTATATTATTTTTCTTATATAATTCCAATAGGTAAAATACTATCATTTCCGCGTGGCAGCTGACTCCGGCTGCAATTGTGTATAAGTATATTATATCAAAAAAGTCTTTGAAATCTGAATTTTCCTTATTCCACTTTCTGGTTATGAATTGTTTTAGTTTCGGAGTACATATGCTATTCCAAACCCTATCCACGTCTTTTTGTGATATGCTTTCGTTTATATAATCAATCAGATGTCTCATACAAATATATATTGTTTTGATATTATAATAATTTTTTATACCACTTAATGTGACCGCTATCGTATATTTTCCAGTAAGGTAAAGAAGCCATAATCTGGGATTCCGTATTGTGTTCTATATCATACCCCATTTGTTCAAGCTTTCTTTTGGTGAATGATGTTCTATGATATCTGTGCAAGTCGTTTTTATTTATATACCAATATGCTCCTGTTATTTTTCCATCGCTCGAGAATCCCAAACTTTTATAAAGTCCACCATTGCTAATATCATTAGATGAAAACGATGTGATAGATTTTGGGTTATATACATTAATAAAATAACTCATAAGTTTCCCAGCTGCTCCTACCACTTGAGTATTCAATTTTGTACAAAATCTGGTCAATTCCCAATCAGTCTTGCTGTTTCCGGTATTTCCGGAAAGTTGTGATCGTTTATTAAAAGTCATAATACCCACACATTCTTTATCCTTAAATATACCTAAACTAACCTTAGCTGGACATGTTCCTTGTATGTGGTTGCTGTTTAAAAATTCCGTTTTTGTTTTTGAATCCACTTCGAGAATCTCACAATTCCTGGCGTATATTCTATTTTTATATATTCCTAATTTAGAAAGTAATATTGACTTAATAATCTCAGAGTGTATCTTCACCTGATCTTCCCAGATAGTTAACAATTGAATATTTTTATCTCGGCATTGTTTAAATTTGTTAATATGATAACTACTGTTTTTTAACTCAGTGGAATGCCAATAACACCCATTACATTCTATCGCAAGTTTGTGACTTGGTATGTATATGTCAATTTCTCCTGCGATGATGTCTCTTACATTACAGCGATAATTTATATCATATTCATCTAATATATCTCTTATAAAAATTTCTATACTTGATATGTTTGGAGAAACTGGAAGTAATTTTGTACAAGTTTCAATACCGTTATAAATCCTGTGGAAATATACTTCAGAATTAATATTATATTGTTTGTTGGTGCATTTATCACAGCTTGGATTTGAACATTTTATGGTATATATTGTATTTCCATCAAGCATTTGAATATCAATGACATTTGGATATTTGTTGGTAATTTTATTTTTTATAGAATTTATATAATTATCAAATATTTTAGGATTAGGATGCGCACTCCCATATCTTTCGAGATTTGTCCGTTGAATTTTTTGTTGTATCTGCTCCGAGGCACCGGCCCAGTTAACTCCATATCTTTCGAGATTTGTCTGTTGAACCTTTTTCTTTATGTTGTCAGTCCTCATTGGAATAATGTCTCCATATCTTTCAAGATTGGTTTGCGCTGTTTTTTCCGCTAACTCTTTTGATGCAAACCCTATACCCCCGTATTTTTTTAAATGAGTATCTTTAACTTTTTTATTAACCCCCGGGATCTGAGATATATTAGAAACTTCATATTTTGTTTTAACTGTGGATAATGTTCTTTTTATTCTCTCAGGTGAAGACTCAGAGCATTCCCGACTGCAAAATTTTTTATAACCCTTATTAAAATTTACATATTTGGTTGGTTTACCACACATCTCACAAACCGGTGCATGATTTATTTGATTAAAATACCAGTATAATTTTTCAGAAATAGTTGTTAAAAAATTATATTTATTGTTTATAAATTCATAAAAGTCTGGGTAATTTAATCTAATAAATTTATCTTGACATGCGTGCTTTGAATTTTCGGATATAAATGCTTTTGTTGGTTGGCTTATTTTGTGAGTCATAATTGGTTCAGTATAATTTTCAAACTGTATAAATAATAATAAAAAAATAAAGCGGGATATTTAGTCCCGCCTTATCTTATTGATTTTCAACGTTTTAGTTATCTAATTGTTGAACTAATCTCGCCTGTTCTGTGAATAGTCAACTGATGAACCATCTTACCAGCACCCCGGGCAGGCTCGATGTGTGTATCTAGTACCAGCATCTCGTTGTCTATGATCTCAGGGGTATTGTTTGTGCTGTCACAGATATTCAAGAAGTCGTATACACCACCATTGTTCTGAACAGTCTCAAGAATACTATCTGCCTTTGCTTTGATAGTATCACGAAGCTCTTGAGTATTTAACTCCCACTGATAGTTCTGAAGCAAGTTAGCAACTTCATCTGTGAGATAGATAACCAGTTCACGAACATGGATTTTACTCAATGCACTTACAGGAGCTTGTTTTGCAGTCTGATTACTATTGATGTAAGTACCAAGTCTCGGTGTGTAAACAATGGCGTTAATTCCTGCAGGCTCGAGGATATCAAGCTCGCTACGGGCAAATCCATATTCTGGACCAACCATTCCTGTAGCGCTTAGTCTTCCGTAAGTAGGACCAGCAACTATGTAATAAGGTTGTCTTGCTCCGTATTTGTTCATGAAGTTATTAGATACCAATCCAACACTTGGAACAATGTTTCTAACTGTGCCATCGCTGAACAATAGTGGAGTAAAGTATGCACAGTAACTTGCACCGTCACTCTCGCCGGCGATCGGATACTTCTGTACAACAGCGTTCATGTCTACTGTGTGTGCTGTAGTGTCTATAACGCTTGAACCGAAGTCCTTAATAGCAGGGAAGTTAATCAATGCAAGTGCATTTTCTTTTGCCTGGGCAAGTGCAGCGAACTTAGCATGTAACGTTGCTGTCTCAGGGGTAGCCTTAAATGAATCAAGAATATAGTGATATTCAACATCAACCCTGTTAGTCAAAGCCTCATGGATTCCTTTATAATCAAGAACATCCATGCAAGATCTCATAATCTGAGTTCCTGGAGTACTCTGCGAAATTGTTGTGTAGTTATAACCTTCTACATATCTTTCTTGAATACCCTGATTGTAAATTGGACTGTTTACATCATTTACAGTTGTCCAGCCATTGTATGGAAGTGTCTTGTATTCAGTCAGAGGGGTCAATGCAGTGTCAAGTCTCAACTCGTTAAGTTTCATCATAAGTTTGTGGCTATCGTAATCAGCATTTAGAGCAACATCTATAGAAATATAATTTCCGTTAGCGTCCTTGAAGTAAGGGAATATGATACCTCTATATGATCCAATGAATCTGCTATTTGGATCGCGTGCAAGAGCAAGAAGTACGTCAGCATCCTGTCCAAAAGCATCCTTATAGTCTTCGCGAATCTTTGAATAATTTGCTGCAGGCACTGGTGTTTCGTCGTCATAATCAACAGCAGAAGCAATAGTTGAATCGATTTCGTCAGCCAGTGCTTTAGCAGCAGCACGAACGCTAGCTTGTTTTTCGGCATCGCTATCAGTATAGTTTTTAGCCATGGTATTCAAAGTAGTTACGTCTTCGAGAGCAGTCTGGATAGTTGCAACTGTAGCTGTAGGGACACCTTCAATACCGTGAAGTGGCTTGCCGGTAGCAGTAGCTGCTGTAATTTCAGCATTTACATCAGCAACCATTTTTGCTATATCTGCCGCAGATGGGTAGAAATACTTACTCAGTGCGCCTGACTTAACCGCGGGTGTAAACTGGCCTTGGAATACAAATATATCTTCGAAATATTCATCGAGATATGTATCTAAGATGCTTGCGTCTTCCAAATAAGACGGGATTTCATCCACGCTTTCATTGTTGAACCAACTGCGTACTGTTAAGTGATAATTGGTTGTATATGTCTTAGGAGTCTTACGAATGAATACAGTGGTGCTGTTTTCTTTTGAATCAGTTGCAGTCAAAATACTGTATACATTGTTAAAAGAACTTGCCATTTCTGGAAGATGATCCGGATCTAGAGTCCAGAACTTAGTAGTATCATAAAGATCTGTTACATTTACACTGGTTCCTTCTGCCGGCATTGCGGATACAAAATTGTCGGACCCATATGCTTTAACAGTTTCAGTTGTGAACGGTTTAAGATTCAGTGCAAGAATCGACCCATTGCCTAATGCCTGATCTGAAATCCTATGAAAATACACACCTTTGCGTTCAAGCCTCTTGCTTGCTTTTCCAAATGTATTAATAAAATCAGTTTTGCTATTTACATATACTGGTGTATTGAACGGTCCCCTTTCGCTGTAACCAATCACCAACCTCAATGTCTCTGCTACTTGAGTAGGGACAGTACTTTTATCCCATATAAATCTGTAAATACCACTAGATTTTATACTTTGAAGATGTAATGGAATACTCATATTATTTATATTAAATTTATTTCTATTTAATTTATTCCTATTTAATTTTAATAATAATTAAATTCACTCGTCGAATCAAATGATATATTATTTATTAATATCCGTGTGTTTTCAACGCCACGTCTGCTTTTTGAATGGTCTGTCTGAGTTCAGCGAGGGTATTTGTAAATTTTTCTTTTAAATCCTGGGCTGAATTATAGTGTAAACTGCCCACATTTTGTGTTGTAGGGTCAGTTACTTTTAAATCAGAAGCTATGGTCGCACATTTTGACAGAAGCTCAATCACTCCATCCCTTTCAAGTACAGTTGTACTGAAGTTACGTTTATTCCATTCACTCCTGTATCTGCCAGTTAAAAGTTTTTGGATGGAATCTAAATCATACTTACTCATGTTTGTCTTTCCGGTAGCGACATCCATAGTCAGTTTAAGATATCTGTTTAAAAGTTTCTGTACCTGATCACTTTCAGCGGATATATCTGAAATTTTCGTAAATTTTTGTTTTGCGAGGATATCCTTGTATCTCTTTATATTTTCCTGGGCTATTTTTTTATATTGTTCTGCGTCGCCCGGGTTAATCATTCCTGCTCGACTATCTGCTCTGTTTTTTCTTTTTTTGCGCACATTGTCCGTGTCATAATCGTTCAAATTTATCGGCCAAACCCACAGCAAATCACAATCTGACAAATATTCTTTTCTCACATCTGAAAATTTGGTCAAGTCTACTCCATATTTCCAAGCTGAGTAATTTATTTTTCCTTGAATATTTATATAAGGGAATCCATCAGTCCTCCCTGCTCTTCTACCACCTACGGAACCCTTGTGTGGTGTCCCTATTATTATCATTATTTTATTGCCCTTTAATCCGACTATCAGCCCGTTGCTTGTATCTGCACGGGTTGAAAACATGGAGTTTAACAATTTTTCTTGATCTTTCGAGAGAGAATTGAGACGCATTTCTATAATTTCTGATGATACATTATCCCATTCTATATAACTATAAGAATATAAGTTAGTAAATCTATATATAAAATCAGAAAATTTGTTATATACATCCGTTTTGCTTTTTACGAAGTTCCAAATCATTGAAAGTCTACCATCTGCAAACGCTTCATTAATTTCATTTTCGTCTTTTTCAACAACATCTTCTTCGGATTCTGCCAAGATGTTCATCGGAGTATTTGTAATATAACTTTTAATCACTGATTTTTTTATTCGTGTGCCAAGTTTTCTCATAGATATGGTTCCTTCTATTTTCGACGGCATACCTTTAATATCTTTAAGAGATGGGAGGTTTATACATACAAAACTACCGTCTATGCTCGCAGGTGCACCAGCCAACGAATTCAACTTTGGGCAGTTGATTATTTCAAGTGAAGCATTGACAAAATCAACACCTGTAAATAAATTCCCAAGGTCTTTTATGTTTGGACAATCTTTTATGCAAACTGTTATGTCTTTAACCTTTGAAAATCTGAGACCGGTTGGCCACTCAGATTCCTCGAATTTGCTGATAGTGACTTTTGGACCTACACTACCAATAAGGCTACCATCAAGTACCAGGTTTATTGTTGGTGTCTTGGCCAATTTCTTGATACGAATAACACGCGTATTAGCTTTTGACTCAGGTATGTTCATATATTTTTTTAAGAACTGTAGAATTACTTCTGTTTCTATTTGTGCAACAGCTGCGTTGTCATCCGTGGCAAACAAACTCTCTAAAATCTTAGAAAATTTTTCCATATCACTAAATCTTCTTTAATATTTGTTATTTATATATAAATCAATAATAAAAAAATCATGAGGATAAATGTAGGAATTGCACCGTCTGCGTTGACCGACGAACATCTTTTAGCTGAGGAAAGAGAACTTGCTATGATCCCAGGAACATTTAAAAGAATCGGATGCAATAACATACCAGAAATCATGAATCTGGGAAATGGATATATCAAATTCTTCATGGATAAAAGCGAGTATACATTAGATAGATATCTTGATGTTCATAACGAGTGTTTGAAACGAGGGTTCATTCCAAAAGACAAAAGTGAACTTTGGTTTCAATCAAACATGAAGTCTAATGTTTTCTCATGGGGTTCTCGAGAAAAAACAATCATCAAAAACCGCATCGTCGAAAGAATCAACAATTCTCCAAAATTGTATTTTCACTACAATCACAAACGAATATCTAAAGAGGAAGCCATTAAACTATTAGACACGGAAGGCTAAGCAATAAATATTCATAGTTTGACATTATTATTATATTATGTTGAACTATGTTACACTTTCAAATAAAAGTACTTTATTAAGCGAATATCTTGGGGAGGAAGTTTACAATCTTCTTGACAGAACATTTGAATATCCTCAGGATTTTTCGTTTAATATTTTTAGTGTTACCAAAGACTATATAGCAAGACCAGATCTTATTTCTAAAGATGCTTATGGTGACCCCATGTATGCCGATGTCATATGTAAATTAAACGGTGTTTCAAATCCATTTGAATTGAACATGGGTATGATACTTATCTTGCCGGCACCTGAAAATATTACAAGTTTTCATGTAAAGCCTAGTCGCGAAGAGGTTGCTATAGAAACTAAGACTGAAGATATTATTCCTCAAGCTAAATCGAAAACACAAAAACGCAAACCTAATGAAGCCATCATAGGAAGTTCAAGATTTAAAATAGATCAGAGTACTGGTGTTGTAATATATTGATAATAAATAAGTTATGGCACAGATAGAAGTAGAAATAGACCCAGTTCTTAAGAAAAAGAGCATAGAGATGCAGTTGGTAGCTTCTTCAAAGGAAGAGGCTGGGGGTTCTTATATCAAAAATCAAAACGACGTTCAACAAACAAGCATATTCGGTGTGTTGGTGCCATTGATTAAGATAAACAATACAGTGATCGACTTTATGGAGATTGAAGAGTTCACGCTTAGATCTCGTGGACCGCTTCCTGAATTGTCTTTGTCTTTCTACGATCATTTTAACTTGATAGAAAATTTTTCTACTCCAGGAAATGACAATTACGTGCTTGTTCAGATTATTCCTCCGTTTGATAATGCATATAAAAAAATCAATTTGGAATTTTATATTTCAGACATAAGCATCACTAATAAGTTTGTATCTATTGTGGGTATATATAAAGTACCGGAGTTTTTATCTTCGCGATTTAAATCTTTGGGATATATGGATACCCACGAACTATGCAGAGAGATTTCTACAGAAACTGGTCTTGGGTTTGCTTCTAATGTTAAAGAATGTTCAGACGCTAGATGGGTTTATTGTGACCATATATCATACAACGATCTTTTAAGAAGAGAGATAAGATTTAGCGGTGGCAAAACCACAGAGATTTTTGATTGGTGGGTAGACTTCTGGGATTATATCAATCTCGTTAATATATATGAAAGATATAATAGTATAGACAGACCTGAGGATATGAAAATCTGGGTGGGAAATACAATAATGAAAGATGTTACAGAAGGAAACAAAATCACCCCTTTTTTGACTCATTGTATTCTTACAAACTCAAAAGCATTTTCCTCAGAAGACCTTACAATAGTTAACTATAGTATTGTTAACCCATCGGGGTCACAAGTGGGGCAAGGAACAGATAAAGTATACTCTATATATGATAAAGAATTGGGTGAATATAAAGATGTATTGATTCAAGATGGAGACGTTCAGCAAGACATATTTCGTAAGTATGAATATGTTGGAGAGACATATGGAGAGTATAATTATTTGTTGTCTGAAAAACTTAGGAATGCATACCTTCAAAAAATAAATACAGAAACGCTTGAAGTGACTCTTGCTAACCCGCTGCTGGGAATCACTCGAGGTAGTAAAGTTGATGTGGTTATATATGATGATGATACGAACTTCAATATAGCCCAAAGCCTTGCGGATGAAATAGGTGTTGCAAACCCGACCAATTCTAATATTTCTCTTAATGAAGAAGCCGATGGTGAACCTCCATTTGATGATGGATATGGCGGATTCCATATTAAGAAACAACTTTCTGGTCAGTATTATGTACTTGGAGTAGAGATAAATTATAGTGATGGTAACTGGGAAAATGTGTTAACTTTAGCTAGGCCTGCATCATCTAAATATAACCCACTGCTGTCGTTAGAGGATAATACAAACCAACCTAGACAAGCTACACAAGGCTCAACTGAACAAACTACTGTTGGTTTATAAAAAATATTATTATTAAACAAATGGCATCTTCTTTAAATAATATATTAAAAACTGTAGACAACATTTCAAGTCTAGATAGGTGGACTCAAAATAGAGAGTTGACTCATAACCCTCTATCATATTATACTCTTATACAAGACCGACTTAATTTCATCAGGTCTGGGACAAGAAAGGGAAGCGAGTTTAACTATTATGATAATCCATCAAAACTGTACTTCAAAATCATGTTTTATTTTTGGAACAGTGATTCTGAATTGGGATCTTCTTATACTGGGTTGTTGGCTCCATCTTGGTTAAAAAGAACTGATGCAAACTACGAAGCTTCTGATAAAGAATGGGAAAAACAGTCTCAACCAAACTCTATAGAAAATCAAATAACTCAATACTGGAGGTATAATTCCGCTTGGGGTTATCTGATGAACAATAATGAATTAGAAAGAGCTGAACTATTAAAACAATTTATAAGTTTACTTTCTAATATCTCTAGCGAATCCCCGTGGTATTTTCAAGAGGTGTCTGGCCTTGCAGATGCTCTCAAGAGAGATATGCCAGTATCATTCAAAGACGAGCGTAAAAAGATAACTATTAAGTGTTTACCTGATGCTGTAGATAATCGTATAGCTACATTAATGGATTTATACAGAGCTATAGTGTGGAGCTGGCAGAACAAATGCGAAGTATTGCCTGCTAACCTCCGAAAATTTGATATGGGTATATTTATATATAGTACTCCTATCAAGCCAATGCATCATATGTTGCCTAAAGATCCGAACAGCAAAGAACGTTTTGCCCACATATCTTCTAGCTCAGAAGGATATCAAACCAGTTATAAGTATATTGAATTTCACAACTGTGAATTTGTATACAACAGTCCTGGACTAGATACTTTAAAAAATGATAACGGGTTCTCTCCAGAATATTCCATTTCTATAGAGTTCGATGATTGTTACGAACAGAGGTATAATGAATTTATGTTTCGTTATATAGGGGATATGATTGAATGGGATGCTTTACAATCTACTGCTGACATGACATCTTTTAGAAAAAACACATACTCAACAGGAGAGATAAAAGATATTGAAAATCAGTTAGAAGAATCAAAAAAGATGCTCGAAACTGATGTTAACGAACTTATATTGGCTACGGTGAACAACGAAGATGACAAAGAAAGTCGAGAAAAATATGAAAAGATGCATAAAGACAATGATGCAAGGACGAAGAAATCAAAAATCGGTGATGTTGAACGCTGGATAGACAACGCTGAAGAAGAAATAGAAGGAGCAGCAAAGCGGTGGGTAAACACAAAGATAGCTAGTATAGTTCTTGGAAATACCAATACATATTCTATTCCTCGAATAGCTGAGCAACTGACCGGCCTGCAAACAGGTCGTATTCTCGAAACTGCAGATGCTGTAAAAAGCTACACGGAAAAAAACTCAAGAAAAACACTTAGTTTTGAAGGAGTTGGCAACGGGAAGAAGGTTAGAAAAAAGTTCGATGACTATACAGGTCAGGTTTTAGGTAATATATACAGAGCAAATACAATAGCAAATAATTTATAACCGATTTATTATTATAATTAAAAAAAATTATCTATCAATGAAACATTTACACGAATTTATAGTAGAAAGTGCTACCAATTTAAAGGTAAATTCGAAGGCTGCCGCAAAGAGCAGGGCGCTTACCGAGCTGAAAAAATATTCCTATGACAACTTGGATACGAGAGGCCGTAAAACTAGTGTTTGGGAACTTGGATTCTTATCCGAAACAGCTAACGGAATCGTTGTTGAATTTCCAAAGACTAAGTCCGACTGCAAGTTGTATATCTGTGATGTAAAGAAGCTGAATGTTCCATTTAATATTTGTAAGCTTTCTGGGAACGGTGTGGTAGACATTATTGAAACTGGTCTTACTTCACTCGAAGAAGTTTTCACCGCAGACTGCAAGGGAGCAAAGAAAGTAGATTTGTATCTTTGGGGCAATAAGGATTTAGTATCACTGAAGAACTGTCCAGATTTAGTTAATCATTTTACCAGCGAGTATAATGAGAAGCTGGACGACTGGGAAGGCGCGCCTAAGAATTGTCACGAATTTGAATACTACGATTCCTATAAGGGGATTTCTTATAGCAACCCTTCAATTGGTTGGGGAGGAGATAGTTATAATGATAAGATGGCCCGCAGACGTCAGCGAATGCAAGCATTCGATGAATGGAAAGAACACATTGATAAGTGGACTATTTAATCAGGTTCGTGCACAATTTCAAAAAGACATCTTCATAGAGATGTCTTTTTTGTTATTATATATATGTTATGAAATCATTAGCAGAATACGTAGTTAAAAATTTCGGGATATATGATCCGGCCATCAGTCATGGGTTTATATTAATTAAACCTGGAGAAGACTCTCACACTCAGGAAATTATAGAGATGTTTGAAAATGAGGGTTGGACTGTTTGTAAAATGAGAACAAAGGTCCTGCTCAGAAGCGAGGCACAGAAACTCTATGAACCGCATAAGAAAGAAGAATGGTTTAAACCGCTGGTCGAATACATGACCAGTGGTCCTTGTACTGGTATCATTATCAGTCATAATGGGTGGGCAACGGATAAAAAAGACTTTAAAGAAATTGCAAAAATCAAAGATGTGGTTCGTGAAAAATGGGGTGAAAGCGAAATGAGAAATGTTTTACACAGTTCTGATAGCGAAGAAAGATTTAAAATAGAAGCTGGTATATTTTTCTGGCTGTAATCATTAAAAAAGAATCAAAACAATGGAAGATCTTAAATTATATGTTAACGAATCATTGTTTTCTGATAATGATGAGAATGCTGTTATCCAATCCGCTGAGGAACAAATAGATAAAGAAAAAACCGAAAAATTGTTGAATTGGCCTGGTGTCAACTTCCGTGAATTGCATCGTCGTGGTTCGATAATAAAATATGAGAACGGGGGACTATCAATGTTCATCAACGAACCGGACTTATTGATTGTTTTCTCAGATATTCCAAGTTCTTTATTGCCATTGAACATTGAGCGTATAGTATTATCACCAAAAGTAAGACGATCTGCAAGAGTAATAATATTGTTCCGCGATTTTAAAATTAAAGATTGTACGGAGTTGTTCACCCCGAACTTTGATGATAATATGAGTGCTAATCCTAACTGTGAGTTGGATATATCTTTCAGTGGAGTTTCTTTAAATAATTATAAGGGTCTTCCTCAGAAAGTGGCGAAATTTGCAGAGAATGTGGAGGGTTATATGCCATACAATGTAAATTACTTTAAACAACATTATAAAGGAATCCCTCAAAACATATCACGTCAATTGGTGTTGGCGGATAAGTCTGCTCCCAGACGCAGATATGATACTACCATACTTAACTCCGGTGATCCGCTTGTCTATAGTGGTGTGAATATTGAGAATCTGGAAAAGATTAAAGTAGTATATGACTATTTAGATCCAAATTGTGAAATAGCTAAATATATGTTAAAACAAATTAAACGAGCAGAGCAAAAATAAAATAAGGAGTAATTTATAGTTTGATCTGATTTTCAAACATCATGTGTTTATTATTTATACATGGATAGATCTATCAACATAACAAATACCTGTGGGAAAGCCGGTGTATCTTGGACCGCATCAGTAGAAGATAATGTGGACTTGGAGTTTATTCAAAGGGTTCAAGCCGAAGTGACACAGTCATGTGCCCTCCCATTCGCCGTCCCGGCTGAGCGAATCCCTGAATATATTATCCAAGCTGCACAATACTTTTGGGAGACTTGTGACTTTGCAGTAGAGGAGAGATATTATATTGTAAAAAATAGTGATATTTGCAAAGGCAATAAACTTAATAAAATAGTTCAACTCCCAAAACAAGTTATGGGTGTACACGGAGCATATAAGACTCGGTCCGCTATGAGATATGGTACTATGGGAGACTTTAGTCTTGAGAGGATGATGATGAGCAGCTACAGCATGTTTGGTGGAGTCGGCGCTATAGGTGGAGGACTCAGTGCAGCAGGAAATGGTCCTGGGGCAGCAGGTTACTCTCTTGCAGATGTGGTGACTGCTATGTATGAAGTTGACACATTTAACCAAACCCTTAATGCTCCACTCACATATAATTATAATTATTTGAGCAATAAACTAGTTTTATTAGGAGATCTCGGCTATCAGGATATATTAGTATGCTGTAATGTAAGATGTCGAATACAAGACCTTTATAATAGTTATTACTTCTTCAGATATGTTGTAGCTTTAGTCAAGAAGGCGCTCGGGTTTATATATGGTATGTATGAATTTAAACTACCTGGAGGAGTGACTATCAATTATTCTAAACTTGACGAACAAGCGAATGATGAAATGGAAATGGTTAAGGAGTGGATAGAGAATAACAAAGCAGTAGACTACTTCTTTATGCCTAATACACTTTAAGTTATTAAGAACAAATAAAAATAAATTAATAAATTATGAAACCTTTAAATTTATATTTGAACGAAGGTATAAACGAGAATTTTATTCGAAGTACATTCGATCGCATAAAAACTAATAAAATGTATAAAAAAACACACGCCGATAGATTTGAGAAAATACAAGCACCAAAATATATCGTGCAGGGATTTAATAAAATGATTAAGTCGGATTCGTTTAACCTTCAAGAGTTTAAAGAATATCTGGTTTTCGTTAATAATTGGCGAATGGAAGAGGTGCTTAAAAAGCATCCAAAATATCGCGACGATAAAAATTTTCAAAAAGAATTTATGTTCAATTCGGACTTTGACGAAGATCAAACTGTCCAGTTTTTAGTAGGAAACTATTGTATAACCATTGCCGTGGGACGGGAGACTCAATATTCTGCATATGTTGAAATAGATAATTATAAAAACAATGGAGGTGGAGGTATGCAATGGTGGCTTGGGACATGGCCAGTTTATAAGCAGGTTCCAGACCATGTACTCGAATACCCGATTTCATTTTCTGGTGCATTTGATGCGGATGATTATAAATTAGGTCCAGATGAAGATGGAGAAGAAGATACTGATGTTTGGAAACTGGATTGGGTTAAAAAAATAGTTGCAGCTTATAAACCATTTGGAGATCTTGCATTTGGACATCTTTTCGCAAAAAGCGAAAAAAAAGCAATAAAAAGATTGAAAGATGCATTCACAATACTTGAATCTATAGCTAGATAAAAACAAAATGATTTTAAATAAGAAAGGAACTCAATGAGCTCCTTTCTTTTTTATTCCTCTTCGGCTTCTTTTTTCTTTTTAGTTGTCTTCTTTTTAGTTGTCTTCTTTTTTTGAACACTATCGTCAATTGAATCTTTTTCAGTGTTATCTGGTTCATTTTCAACGACGTTGGCTGGCTCAGACTCTAACCCTTCCATGCCTTCTCCTTCCTCAGCCGTAAACTTCTTAAATTCTTCCATATCTTCTTTCTTCAGTTTCGCGTTGAGTTCAAGATCTGCATCAGACAGTTTCAAATATTTCTTAACTAGGAACTGACTAGAGAAGAATTTAATCTCAGATCCATCAGGGCTCATATCTACCAGTCCGTCCTTCATCTCCTGGATGCTCTGGATACGCTTGCTCATCAGATCAAGCTCCATCAATTCTTCGAATAAGTTATAAGACTTATACTGTAATGTAATAGTATCCAAGAATGCTCGATTTTCCTGTAATTCCGGAAAGTCCAGTGCGAGCTGTAACTGCAGTGGTTTGATCATTATCTGAGCAAACTGATTACGCAACCTGGTTACATACCTACCGAAGTTAATTTCTGTTCTAGCAACGCTTGTTGCATCAGCACCGAACCACGTCTCTCCACTCTCCTGATCGAATCTCGTAATAGGAATCTTTGAGATTTTATATAGACAATTCTTAAAATATTTCAAAAAATCCGGGTCATTAATTTCCGGTCCGTCTCCGCCAAGCGTTTCGATATTCGGAGTACCACTATCGCTTTCTGGAAACCAATACTCTTTATTAAAAGGCATGTTTACCTGTCCGTTAATAGTCAACTCACCAGTATCTGCAATGAACTTAATATCTTCTTTATATCTATTCATAGCGCTAGATACTGTTTGCATACCCATAGTACGGTTCATACCTTTGATAGGGATGGTAAACTTCATCTTATATGATGCGTTTGTCACATACCAGATCAACTGCGCCTGTTCAATAATTCTATATATATTAAAAGGTCTAATCAGCCTTTCAAGATACGACAATCTTGCTATGCACTCAGTTTCTTGGTATGAAACATATATGACTTGACTATCTAGGAGTTTACGCTCTTTTCCTTGAATACCTTTATACTGCAACCAATACCATTTATTGTTCTCGAATTTCTTAGTCAGTGTTGCAGGATCGAGTGGTACAATTCCTATAATTCTCGTTGGTTTATCAAGAGAATCATACACAATCTCCCAAGCAAGTATTCCTTCCACCAGCCAGCGCTTGAAATCGTCCCAGGCCTTATATTTCCAATTCAACATCTTATAGAACCTTCTGAAGTTTCTCGAGTTACTCTCAGTAATACTTTGTCGCATTTCCGGTTTCAAGTCCTGAAGCTCTTGTGGGTCTATGAATGGTTCTGCAAAGTATGTTTGATTGGTATCATATACTATTGCCTCGTTAGACATAGTGTCAAGTATATCTTCAAGTTCTGGTTGAAGTGCTAGTTTCCTCAACGCATCTCGTTTTTGGGGAAAATCCTTCTCAAAGAAATTCTTGTCTTGATTTTGTTTGACTTTCCAAGCGGTGCTTAACTGAGTAAACAAGTCCTGATTGGTTAACTGATAATCTTTCGGAAGGAGATTTTTATCAGCAGGTATAGCTCTCATGTTGTCTATGACTTGTTCATCATAGTTCATGCCAAGCCTAGACATATTAGAAAAGAACCTGCCGATTAATGACTTTTTCTTTTTCTTGTCTATTTTTTCTGAAGCATAATTCGGGCGGAAGTTCGTTGTTTGTTTAAAACCAGGAATGTTTGTCGGATCATTCAGCGGTCCCTCATTTATCAACACAGAACTTCCTTCACTAATATTTTTTCCTTCTATTTGAGTATGCTCAGCCATTCTTGTTTATAAATATTATTTTTTATCGTTTTTAATGTAGATGACTTTTGTGTTTGAATCTTTCTTAGTTGCTGGTAAGTTAAATCCAACATTATCTATAATACACCAAACGAGATTCTTCATAGTTTTTGGATCGCGTTTCGGTATGTCTAGATATCCATCTGTAAATATAATCACACAATCTGCACGTTTTGAACGGAATTTGGGATCTTTTTTAATATACTCGAAGCAAGGTTTAACATCTGTTCCGCCACCACCTTTAATTTTGATTTTACTCAATTTCAAATCCTTTTCGAACGTTTTCAAATTATTATATATCTGTATATCTGTTACCTTTGTATCAAACTGTAAGATCAATATCCTGCATGGCTTTTTGGCTAACGCCATTGTATATACTTCTCTCAGACAAAGCTTGAGCTCTTCGTCTCCCATACTTCCAGATGTATCTATAAATGCAGCTATATAATCTACCGCCGTATAAGAATCTTTATCGGTCTTATGTATTTCTCCGAATGCAGCAAGTTTGTTTCTATGAGTGTATGCCTGGTATTTATCCATTGGACTTATGCTGCGTCCAACTATTTTTTTAAGGATAGATTTCCAGTCGGTTGCTGTCTTATATATACCATTTATTTTATTTCTCAATGCTCCGAGAGCACCGTCTCCTTTCATTTTTGCTGCAGCACTCAAAGCAACGTCTTTCCATTTACTCTCGTCCATTCCTCCCTGTCCTGGTTGATATCCTTCGGCTTTTGCGATCTGGTCTCCTGTTGGCTTATCCAGTACTCCTCCGGCACGGCCAGGAACTTCTTTTAATGCAGATGGACCTTGACAATCACCGGGAGTTACAGATCTACCCCGACCACCGGCTTGGGTTGTGTACTCACCCCCCTGTCCTGATTGTCCGCTCTGTCCTGATTGTCCGCTCTGTCCTGATTGTCCGCTCTGTCCTGATTGTCCGCTCTGTCCTGATTGTCCGCTCTGTCCTGATTGTCCGCTCTGTCC
>Ga0256404_1000171_pt1 | contig 159733 bp, 144 predicted proteins | sample RumenRJG_01DNA_FD_185990 | JGI IMG/M metagenome (GOLD analysis project Ga0256404, IMG submission 185990) | Bovine rumen microbial communities from Lethbridge, Alberta, Canada - RJG_01 | ecosystem: Host-associated > Mammals > Digestive system > Stomach > Rumen | place: Canada: Alberta...
TGGGGACATTCAACGAGACCCGGCATGTTAAGTTTCCATGCGCTTCTGTGACGTGCAGTCCTTGCCTTCGACCATTTACGCTTCGGATGTGCCATTCATCTTCACCTCTTTCTTTTCACAAATGCTTAGAGATAATACCTTATATTTCTCCGTTTTGCAAGAGCCTTTTTATCGAAAAGATATTCCTTATCGGATCACCGCTGTCCGGATCGAGTGTATAACTGATCTCAGCGCCGTCAATCAGGCCTCCCGGGAAGTTAATATAATCCGTTTCAATGACAACTTCAATAGGGCCGAAAGACGTATTCATGGTGCTGGTCGTCTTATTGCCCGGCTCGAAGACCATCCTTGAAGTAACATCACCATTTCTTACAACAATGGCTTTTGATTCTTCTTTAATAAGAGTCATAACAAAATGAGTTTCCTTCTCATTCTCGTTATGCTTCTCCGTCCAGTTGTAGACAGTCCTGTTGCCTTCCGTAGTCACGGTGCCCTTTGTCGTCAAGGGATCACCATACATTCCGGACTTGATCTCAAAAAGACATTTTTCTTCACTCTTATTATCCATTAAAGGGTTACCTCATATCTGTCAGTAGTAAAATGCTTTGTTCCGGAAGGCAGTCCCTCGCCTAAGAACGGTGTTGCAACCTGCTCGAAAAGTTCAGGCTCATCGCTTGTATAGAATTGCCTTACGGGACTTATATTGCCTTCAGAAGCAGTTCCTTCCTTTTCGAGAAGTTCCCTTACGACCTGTGCCGTGGCCTCTCCGGTATTTACGAGGACAACATCGTCACCCATAACTTCTTTAATAACCTTTGAAAGCAAGGGATAGTGTGTGCACGCCATAACGAGAGTATCAACGCCTGCTTCCTTCAAGGACTTGAGGTATTCTTCAGCCGTAAGCTTTGTAACTTCCGTATCCCACCAGCCTTCTTCTGCAAGTGAGACAAAGAGCGGGCACGCCTGCTGGAAGATCTCGATATCGTTCATACCAAGTTCTTTTGCCCTCTTCTCGACGGCATCTTTATAGACTCCTGTGGATACGGTTGCTTTGGTGGCGATAATGCCTATCTTGCCGTTCGTGGTGGCACGGCAGGCGACATCCGCACCCGGAGTTACCACTTCAACAACAGGAACCTTCGCCCTTGCCTTAAGCTCCTCATATGCATATGCGCTTGCTGTATTGCAGGCGACGACGATCATCTTGACGTCATTATCTTCAAGGAACTTCATGTTCTGCAGAGAATAGCGGATGACAGTGCTTCTGGACTTTGTACCGTAAGGTGATCTGGAATTGTCACCAAAATAGATGGTGCCTTCCTGCGGCACCGTTCTCCAGATCTCTCTAAGGACTGTAAGTCCTCCTATACCTGAATCGAAAACTCCGATCGGTCTGTTATCAGTCATCAATATCCTTCTTCCCCTATTTCAGGCGAACATTATAGTCTGGTCCTATTTTAAAGGTTTTGCCCGACACGTCAACGTGCATGTTGTTTGCCGGGATCCTTCCGAACATGATCTGGCAGGAAAACAGCTGCTGGTACTTTACCTTCTTACCGTCTGAAGTCTCGAAATGAAGGTTTACCTTATTCCTTCCGTAATTGCCGTCCCCGATGACAGGATGGCCCAGATGAGCAAACTGCGCCCTGATCTGATGCGTTCTTCCCGTGACCAATTCTAGTTCAAGGTCTGATACGCTCTCACCGTCAGGTCCTGCGTTCTCGAATGTCTTCAGGATCCTGTACTTTGTGGCGATATCAAGATCGCCCGGCTGCTTCTCGTCATGAATATAGACTTTGCCGGCTTTTGTCTTTTCGAGATATCCGGTTACTTCCTTATAAAGCGTGCCGTCCTCACCTACCGAAGGTTCACCAACATCAGGTTCACCCAGAACAAGGGCTCTGTAACGCTTGGTGACAAGGCCGTTCTTAAATAGTTCGACACAGTCAGCAAGAGCAGCCTTGTTCTTTGCAATGAGCACCAGACCGCCTGTATTCATATCGATACGGTGGCAGAGCTCTGCATCCTTATACCTGGTCTGGGATCTTATCTGGTCGATAAGAGTATCTTCTATATCGCTCTTTCCTGAATGTACGGCAATACCCTGCGATTTGTTGACTATAAGAAGTCCCTTTGTCTCAGCGACGATCTCATACATCTTTCCGGCGGGCTTTGCCTTGGGAGCTTTCTTCGCCGAATCGAAAAGTTCATCCGGCAGCCATATCTCAACTACACTTCCGGCCTTAACTGCTATATCTTTATTGATCTTCTTACCGTCTATCCTGATATCGCGTCTTTTGAGCGCGTGGAAAAGATCGGCTGACTTGAGCTGCGGAAAAGCTTCTATGGAAGCCTTCACAACATGAAGTCCGTCCTGAGATTTACTTACTGTAAAATCACGCATCGGCTGTCTTTACTTCTTTCTTCTTTCTATATTCCTTAGCAAAGATGAATAATCCGAATACCACAAGATCAAGAACGAAGATCTCGATGAGGTAGAACCACGGCACATGCTGGTTCTGCATAACATCTGCCGAAAATGTACCGGTAAAGATCGGAATAAGATTATTGTTAAGGAAATGCATGCATACGCAGATCCAGATATTATTTGTCTTAAGATAGACGAAGCCGAAGAAGATGCCTATAAATACGCATGTAATGATCTGGCCGATGATCATCTGGGGAACTGAATCCTCTGTATAGAACATCGTGTCTACCGGAATATGCCACAAGCCCCATACGATACCCAGGAGGATAACGCCCAGCTTCAATCCGAACTTCTTCTGCATGATGGGCTGCAGATAGGATCTCCAACCATATTCCTCACCAAAGAAAGCGATTACAGTCAGCACATAATTGATGGGGAGACTTATTACAGATGCCCAGAACAATGAGTTCTGAGTAAGCTGTATATACGCATCCAATGTCTGGGGCATTGTATTGGTAAATGCCGCCTCTGCAAAGACCGGCCCAAGCGTTCTTAATGAGTAAAGAGCGATAAAGAGAAGGACCATAAGGATTCCCAAGCCTTCCTTATTGCGTGAAAGGCCGGCGAACTTACGTCTCTCCTTGCCTGCAGCAAAATAAGCTATCCAGAGAAGGATAGAGAAAAAGATGAGAACATACTGTCCCAAATAATTATAAAGCTGGCCAATCGGGAACTCTGTGGGGACTCCATTCAGATCAGCGTTAAGTCCATATTTGCCAAGGATCTCAGCAAGATTGATAACATCCGAAGATGAAAAAGGCATAAAGAAAACACTCGCGATACCGAGAAGCAGCTGGATAATGTAATTGAGGACCAGCACGACCATAAAGAACTTCGGGACGCGCTTTTCGCCTTTCATAAAGAGAAGATAGCCTATTGCAACTCCTGCTGCGGGAGAGCACATCTGGGCATTTACGATCTGGGTAATATCCACCCCTTTCATCTTGCCGATATACATCGGGAACATCATGACAAATGAGATTCCATACGCAAAGGCAATGAAAGCAAATAAACGCTTCTTATCCACTGATCTGGTATCAACAGAATTGGACTCAACATTTTCCATACAGACGAGCCTCCCTTTTTAAATATTTAAATATAAATGCTTAAATTATATTTTACCATAGAACATAAGGCGGGATTTGGCCTGTCACTTCGGGATCGGCAAAAGGCATCTTGTGCAGGCCTTATAATCGGCATAGCCAGGCTTTTTTGACTGTCTTTTATCTGCAAGAGGAATGCTTACCGTCAGGAACAGGACCGTATTTGCAATAGCACCGGCAATTAGCCACCAGCGCGCCGGCATTACAGATACCGCCTGGATAGCGATACCCCACCACATTGATATCTCACCTAAGTAATTGGGATGTCTGGCATACTTCCAAAGACCCGTGCGGATAAGCCCTTTGGTACCGCTCTTTCTGAACTTTTGCATCTGAACATCAGCGAAAAGCTGTAATGTCGCTGCACCAAGGCAGATTACTGTTCCGATGACACTTCCGATATTAGCATCAGACTCTTCCCTCGTTACGAATACTGCAGGAAGAGTGCACAGGTAAACTATCAGTGTCGGCATCATGTGGATCCCGGCAAAGTTTACTATCTGATAGAGTTTTCCCGTCTCATTCTGGTATTTGGTGTAACGCCAGTCCTGATGCTTAAGGCCTCCGAATGTGTAAGCCCAGTTAGCAGTAAGCCTTACTCCCCAATATACGATCGAGACGATCAGAAGAAGTGATGCTGCTGTGATCTTCGAACCCAGTGCAAAACCTGCAATAATAATTACCGGCTGGACACTCCAGTAAGGATCATATACTGATGCATTATTGAAGATCACACTGAATACATATACGAAGACTGTTGCAGCGGCATCGGCGATCAGGAGATTGAGCCAGAATGCGAACGGAAGCATGAGATAGATATAAGCACCCAGAAGAACAGCCATCACATAAATGACTGCGATAATTAGAATGCTTACCGCTTTACTGTTCTTGACCGCGTCCATATCCCTGTTCTCAACTGTAATTCTTCACTCTGCCGACTGATACATAATTATTCATGATGGCATAAAGATCCGTGCCCTCAGTTGCAGTCCAGTCACGTTCAAAGTTAACCATATAAGATATCTTGTCACCGTCTTTTGCAACGACATCATAACCGCCGGCATAGAAATCATCCTGCGACAATACGCAGTCATACATGATTCCTTTGCATTCATCAAGAGAGCAGTTGGGGAAATTGACATTCCAGATCTCATTACGTCCCAAAGGCCTGTCAACGAGTTCTGCTGCAATCTGTTCGATATACTTGTCAGTAACTTTATGATCACCTTCATGCGATTCCGAGAACGCAATAGTGTGAATGTGATGATTGGCAGCCTCGAGCGCAGACCCTACAGTGGCGGAATACTGAATGTCCGATGCGATGTTAAAACCACAGTTAATTCCGCAGAATACAAGGTCAGGTCCACCGGGAACGATCTCATTAAGTCCGATGCTTACGCAGTCAGAAGGAGTTCCTGAAGTGCAGAATGCATGAACTCCTTCAACGGGGAAATCAACAGGCCAGACATCAACCGGTTTCCAGAACGTTGCCGAATGAGACATCGCGCTATATTGTTTACTTGGTGCGACTACCCACACCTCACCGAATCTTTTGCCGACCTTAACAAGTCTGGCAAGCCCTTCAGATTCAATGCCATCATCGTTGCTTACCAAAATCTTTCTCATCTATTAAAACCTCTGACTGTTAATCGTATGATATGCCGTAGGCAGGATTTATCGATGCCATTCTAATAAATTCATACTGATTTTCAAGTGCTTTTCCTTCCTCAAGAAGTTCGGCATATGTATGGTCCTTATTAAACTCGATCTGGAAATCGCTCGTGATCTCGATATAGCCCACTATCTCGGCATCGATCTCTTTGCAGATCTTCTCGATCTCCTCCTTGGGGGTTCCTATCTCACAGCTGATAAGAAGCTGGTTCTTAACATATACGATGCCTGTATCTTTATCAGTCTCGACATCATCGGGAGATACATCCTTAAAATAATTCTCGCCGATATCAGACAAAGTCTCTTTACTATGAGTTGTATCTGAAGTTGATTCGCCGGTGCTCTCAACAGTATCAGAACCGGAATTGCTTATAGCCGGATCAGAGGATACAGAAGTATCAGATATGGTGCCGGATGTTTCCGGCGTAAATGTATTGCAAGCAGCAATAGAGAGGATAAGTGCCGCAGCAAGGATCACTGAACAGAGCTTTCTCATTCCCGTTTCCTCCTGATGATTCATCAAGATCGTCAAAGGGCCGCCATTACATAAAATATATTATATCAGTTTAATAGGTATTTACTCAAACATACCCTATCAACGGCTGAAAATGACCTTATACCATACAGATAATTTGCCCTGCTATCTGATACAATAAAAGGAAGTGGGGTCCTTCGGATCCACAGCTACTGATCTGAAAGGAAGATTGCTATATGGGTATTATTGAGAAGACTTTCAGGAACGGCGAGATCATCATCAATGAAGGTGACATCGGAAGAAGCTTTTTCCAGCTTTTGGAAGGCAGTGCTCTCGTATATGCCGGCTTCGGCAAGAACGATCAGATCAAGCTTGCCACTATCAAAGAAGGTGAATACTTCGGTGAGATGTCCATCCTCGAAGAATACCCCAGGAGCGCGACGATAGTAGCTTCCGGCAATGTAAAAGTCTTGGAGATACCGGGAGACGAACTCAGGGCATATTTCTCAGAAGATACCGACAGGATAATCAAGCTCATGATCTACCTCGGCAACAGGGTAGATGCCATGATCAAGGATCAGAACGAAGCGTCCGGACTTTTAAACCAGCTTAAAGAAGCGGATGCGTCGAAGAAAAAGTCATTATTCTCGATGATCAAGAAGCATGTCGACATGTATCAGTCAAACAAGAACATGATCATCGAACCGAGCGCAGAGGCACTCCGTGATGCCAAGGAGGTTTTCTCAGACGAAGGCTCCGGCGAACTCGTATCTTACAGTAAAGGCGCACCAATCTTCAGCGAAGGTGATGATGCCCCCTGCATGTATGTCCTTTATGCAGGCAAAGTAGGGATCTATCAGAACTACGGCAAAGCAGATCAGGTAAAGACTGCCGATTTAGAGTCCGTAGCTTTTTTCGGTGAGATGGGTCTTCTGACAGAAGCACCCCGCAGCTCGACTGCGATCGCTGAGACAGATAACACATGTGTGGAGATAATCTATCTTGAAGATCTCGAATCCATTTACCGCACATGTCCTGTTAAGATCGATCTTATCCTTCGTCATCTTTCCTACAGGTTAAGAAAGGTAAACAACGATTTCCTGATCACATGCAAAGAGATCACGGAACTCTACAATAAGAGATAATCAGTTATTTGTTTTCAGTTCTTGAGTTTATAGACAGCGTTAAGATTCAGTCTTTTGAAATTGCCGTTGTCCGGTGTTAATGTGCGTTCAAAAGATATTCCCTGATGCTCCAGGCAAAGGTCCATGAAAAGCATGAATATTCCGATGTCTATGCCGCCGTAAAAAGCGAGCAGGAACGGCGGGATGATGCCATGCTTTCCGGGGCGTCTGTAACGGTAAACATCAAGTGTGCCGTCACCTTTATTTACTACTCTCCAAGGCTGTATATTACATGCTGTCGGAGTAAGTCTTACGACTTCCGTGATACCGTCGATTACAGGACCTTCCCAGAACTCTTCAACCGGCACACGGTTAAAAGTCGAAAGATCACCAGGTGTCCTGAACTTTGAATCATCATCTATCTTGCGGATAGCCATCATGATGACGTATTCAAGACCTTCGAACCTGCGCTCTTTTGTCCTGCCCACTCCGAACCAGAGTGGTCCTATTCCCTTACCTGTGAGATAGAGATCTAACTGCTCGCCAATATATCCGATATTCTGAAGATAGCCGGGCTTCTTCTCGCTATAGATAAGAATGCAGTATTCTTCGCCTCTGTTGCAGCTCGTCTGGTTTCCGGGAACGATCTTAATTTTTGTATTTATTCCATCGAAAAGAGGAGTGAACTTATACCACATTTCGCGTATCTCATCCAACTCTTCCGGTGTGATCTTTTTCCCGTCCGGTTCACCATATCTGTGAAAAGATTTACGCTTGAAGATCAGATCATAATAGTTGGCATCCACGGTGGTATTCCTCCTGCAATAATCAGCAATCATGTTTATAATTCTAACATAAGAAGACAGGCAATCAGAGTTGCTATAATATGTTCTATCTTTAAAAACGAGGCGCGATAAAAATGGAATACGTAAAACTAACTGAAGACAGACTGGATGAGTTTATATCTTTAAGGATCAACCAGTTAAGAGAAGAAGGAGCCAAGGAAGACATCGATCTTGTTCCGCCTCTTAAAGATTATTACATCAGACATTTAGCTGACGGCACATTCGTTTCGTGGCTTGCCATAGATGACAGTAAGATCATCGGCACCAGCGGCATGTCATTTGTCGAAAGGCCTCCCTACTTCAGCTGCCCGAGCGGCAAAACGGGTATCCTTTCGAGCATGTATACGAATCCTGATTACAGAAGAAAAGGCATCGCAAAAGAATTGCTTTCGAGAGTTGTCGAAGAGGCACGTAAATACGGATGCGGCACTGTACAGATCACAGCATCAGATATGGGTGTTCTTCTTTATACGGATTTCGGGTTCGTAAAGAACGGGAACTTTATGCAGTATAAGCTCTGAAATAAGTAGATAATTACGTTATATTTCAAATGTCTCAGCCATCACTTCAAGAATCGGAGAATTGTCATAAGCATCCAAAATAATCATGCTCCTGACTTCAGGCGGAACATTATCCATACCGCCAAACAAAGATTTGGCCGTTTCACAGAAGAAATCCGATTCTCTGGAAAAGACAACGTCTCCTATTTCCTCATCCATATTTGCATTGTTCTTGATTCCGTAAACTGCGCGGCAACTGATTTCGAATTTCTTGTTGTCCCACGTTTCTATTTCGATACAAGATGACTTGGAACTAAAAACGACCTGAATGATCTTCGCATCATTATTCCTGATTACATCAAATTGATCACTGCTCATTTTCCCATTCCCCTTGCGATCGTTTTAGTAACATTATACATCTCCTGCTTTGATTTAGACGGACAATAATATCCGGCCTCACGAAAAGAGCCTGCCCGATAAACGGACAGGCTCATGTCATTTAGAATCTGATGTTTCTTAACCCCTTGCTTTTACATATGCGAAAAGGAATACAAGCGGTGAATTCCAGTAGATAGTAACTTCATTCAGAGAGTATGCCTGATCGTTATCCGCATAACAAAGCGCCGGAGCTACATCCTTTAACACTTTTTCAGCATAAGGATCTTCGAGGTTCTGGTTAGGACCTCCGACAAGCATTCCGGGAACAGTCTTACCCTTAGCCTCTGAAGGTCTGTGGTGGGTAGATGTGGGGGACAGTGTTCCGAATCCTGTCAGGAAGCAGTACCCTGTACCATTTGTTCCGAGGAGGTAGTTAAGCTGCTGTCTTGCGCAGTTATCACCCTTGCCTTCTCCGTTGATCGCATCGAAAAGAAGCAGGTACATACCGTTATTTGCGATAGTCATGTTGCTTCCCCAAGGATATTCCTTAAGTGTTGAGTTATAGCTGTCATCTATTGCAGATGTCTCTACCTCAGCGATACCGCTCATGAAACTTGCAAGAACGACATCGTAGAACTTACCCTTGCTCTTGTCGGCAGAAAGATAAGCATAACCTGCATATGCACTTACGCCCTGCCAGCCGAGATCCTTCGCGCAGGATGTTACATTGGCCATAACTTCGCTGAACTTATCATCGTACTGTGACTTGCCTGTTGCCTTGAAGAGTTCTGCATAAGCCCAGAGTCTTTCGTCGAGGTCGAACTTATCACCATACTCACCTGTTACGATACCGTCAGGGTTTGCTGTGCCTTCGACACCTGTGTGACTCTCAAGATACTTGGCAGCCTTTTCAGCAGCAGCAAGACACTTGTCAGCATACTTCTGATCGAACTTTGCAAAGACGCCTGATGCCATTGCCATAACAGCTGCGAAGTCGCCTGTTGCAGTTGTGGAAACGGGTGTTACGATCAGCTCTTCCTTCTCTTCTTCAGGCATTACAAAGCCGGGGAAGTTAGCACATGTAACCTTGTGGTATACACCGCCGTCAGATGTCTGCATCTTGAAGAGCCAGTCAAGCTCATACTTTACTTCATCAAGAACATCCGGAACTCCATTGCCTGACTCAGGGATGCCGAGTTCATCATCAAATGCATTCGGATAGAGTGAATATGCGAGCATAAGGTCAGCTGCAGCCTTGGCACCGGATACTACATATCTTCCGTAGTCACCTGCATCATGCCAACCGCCTGATACATCGATCTTTGTCTTTGTTCCGAATACAGTTGCTTTCTCAGCGTGGCATACGCCGTGAGCAAAATCACCTGCAAGATCAGATGTAAGCTCGCATCCGCATCTCTGCAGATAGAACATGCGGAGTGATGCCTTGAAAGCCTCATCATAGACCATATCACCGATCTTGAATTCGCATGATTCGACATCGCCCGCCTTGATCTTATAAGTGCCGGGTGTCTTTACGCTTGAGAAATCAAATCTCGCTTCATTTCTTCCGGTGGATTTGTTGTTGACCGCAGGATTTACCTCTCCTTCAAATACGCTCTTGCCGGTAGCAACATCGATTACTGATGCCTTATCGACAATAGCAGCACCGTTCATAACGGCAATCTTCTCAGCGTTGGGAAGATATCCGATCTGGTTAAGATTGATAGGAGAATTCTTAACAGGTCCTGTCTCTTCACTTGCGACATAACCTGAATCGTCAATACATCTGAGGTCAAAATTATCAAACATAACAGAGTGCTCACCATGATCCTCAGCATCCTTAAACTTACCCATATTCAGACAAAGACGGGGTGCGGGATCGTTGTCCTCTTCCATAGTAAATGTAAAATCAAAGTGCTTTACTTCAGGTCCGACTTTGATCGTCTCGATATGATAAGGGTGGTAATCCTTACCATTGATCTGGATCCTGTACTCGACATCACGTTCGATAGTTGAATATGCATCAAACTGGATCTGATACTTACAGTTCTTATAGACGCTGAATCCGTCATAGAAGATCTGGTTAGCCCAGTTAACACTGCCTTCCTTCTTGATATCGAGCTGCAATTCGCCCTTATCGTTTACGGAAAGCGTAGCTTCACCACCTTCAAAATAAGTACCCCATGCATGATCCTTAGATGCGAAATCGCCATTCTCGATCATATTGAAACCCATGATTGAATTGGGGTCTAATGTAGTCTCTGAAGTTTCTGACTCTGTCGCAGATTCAGATGCTGATGGTTGTGTAGGTTTGATCAGTGAGCAGGAAGCAACACCTAGGAGCATTGAACCTGCAAGGATCGCACTTACTAACTTCTTTTTCATAATAAGCCTCCCCATTGGAATTCTACATTTGAGAATTATATCATCACTAAATCCCAAATCCTATCAAAATAAACTGTTATTATATGTTCCCGCGCGTATGATAAAATACTCCATAGAATAATAGGGATAAAGAGATGATCCATGAATAAAGAGACTGCATTAAAAGACCGCCAGGACATAAAGAAAACGCTTACCGTTGCCGGAATCTCATTCTTCATAACAGCGGTACTTACACTGATTTTTTTCGCACTGTCAGAGATGTCCCCGTTCGGCAAAAACGCTCTTCTTTACAGAGACGGCGAGATACAGATGGTCGACCTGTTCTGCTGGTATAAGGATGTCCTTACCGGAAGATCTTCCATCGATTACACTCTGACCAAGTCATTAGGCGGAAGCAACTTCTCTGTATTCACCTACTATCTGGCATCACCGCTTTCACTTCTCGTAGTCTTTTTCGACAAATCACAGATCCCGGCATTCATCAACATGCTGTTCCTTATCAAGGCAGCATTAGCAGCTTCCTTCATGAGCATCTACCTCACCGCACGATTCTGTCCCGGTGACAAGACAAGATACGTCTTCTATGTGATCCTTTCGGTAACTTATGCTTCAAATCCTTTCTTTATCACCCAGAGCAGCAACACGATGTGGCTTGACGGTGCTTATATGCTCCCTCTGGTCCTGATGGGAGCAGAACAGATCGCACACGGAAAGAAGAGCACTCTTTTCGCCATTACTGCTGCGCTTGCGGTCTGCTTTAACTGGTACAGCGGAATAATCGATCTGATGTTCGCATGTTTCTGGTTCCTTTTCGAACTTGCCCGTTATCTCATGCAGAACGGTTTCAAAAAAGATACTGCACTAAGGAAATCTCTTACCGCTATTCTCCGCTACGCTCTTTCCTGTATCTGTGCCCTGCTCCTCGCATCAGCAATACTTATTCCCACACTTTTAAAGCTCTCCGGACGAACACACGGAAAAGGCGGATTATCAATGCTCCTAGACTTCTCTTTTATGGGAAGCGTACAGGATACTTTGCTTAACTATTCATTCGGAATGATCAGTATTAAAGGTCATGTAAGCCTTTTTGCAGGAAGCTTTGTGCTGATCGGCACAGGACTTCTTTTCCTGGCCTCTTTAAAGCCGATTAAAGAGAAGATCCTTTACGGCATCTTATTGCTGTTTACTGTCCTGATGTTTATCTGGCAGCCTCTTGTTGCTTTGTTCTCGATGCTCCGCGTGGTCGAATCTTTCTGGTACAGATATACATATCTCGGAATATTCGCACTTATCTATCTTGCTTCCGCATTCTATCTGGATACCGGCAAATCAAAGGTAAAAGCCTGGATGCCGCCTGTCATTGCAGGTGTATTCTCACTTATAGAGATCTTGCTTTTCTATCTGCTTCCTGCAAGACTTGAAGACCAGTTCTTTGCAAATTCAGTTGCAAGGATCACATCCGGCACTCCCGACACGACAGTCATTCCTATAGCTGCAAAGGTCATATTCCCTATCGTGGTTTCCGCATTCTTAAGCCTTTACATAGCCGGACAAAAAGAGAGTAATTCATTTAAGAGCATCATCTCAGGCATCACTGCCGTCATACTTGCTTCTGAACTCTTATTAGGTCAGCTGATCCTTGCCATTGATTATTCCACACCGAATTCATATACGCTTGCTGACTACTTTAAAAACGAGGAAGCACTCCTTGGCAACATAAATGACGATTCCTTCTACAGGGTCGTTCAGACGTCATATCACAGCATCCATGTAAACAACCTTCCGGCATCTTACAATGAGCCAATGGCATTCGGATTCAATTCCGTCACTTCATTCGTATCAGATCCTGATGAGAATACTATCACTTTCATGGACAATGCCGGATACAAATCCCACAGTGAGACTATAACTGTAACAACATCCGAGAACCTCGCAGCTGACAGTCTGCTGGGAGTTAAGTATGTAATGCTCCCTACAGGCGACACTAACAATGCCGGCCTCGAGAAGATAGCAGGAACAGAAGGCTTTAAAGACTTATACCTTAATCCCTATTCTTTCCCGGCTGCCTTTGTATATTCCCGTATACCAGGCAGCTACAAAAGCACCTCAGATGTTCCGGCTCTTAACTTGAACGATATGTATAAAAAGCTTACGGGAATAAGCAAAGATATTTTCATCCCCGCTGCAAGCGAAGCATCCGCAGTGGGCAACGACTATAATTATCGTGTAGATCTCGGAGACAGCTACGATCCTGAGCGCTATATCCTTTATGCTGATTTCGTTACCAACACTGAAGAAGGAGCCAAGATTTTTGTAAACGGTGATGAATACACGAACTATTCAATGTTCCTTGCGCCTTCAATGGTCAGGATCAAGTCCGATACAAAAGAAGTAACAGTAACCTTAAGGTTTAACGGGAATATCGCCGGTCCTGAAGTAAAAGCCGCACACTTCTATCTCCTTGACCTTTCAGTCCTCAAGGAAGCGGTTTCAATAGCCCGCGCAAACCAGCCGTCCTTGATGGAGATCAAAGACGGCTACGGCAGATTTGAGATAGATAATGCCGAAGCAGGCCTGAACCTGTTCGTATCCATTCCCCGTGAACAAGGCTGGCATGTCATGTTAAACGGCAATGAGATCATCTATGATCACTCTTCGCTGATGTCAATTCCTTTAAATAAGGGAAAGAACACCATAGAGATCAAGTACAGCCTCCCTCACAAGACTGAAGGCATTGCAGCAAGCCTCTTGGGAGTGGTGCTACTGGCAGGGATAGCTGTTTTCGAGAAAAAGAAACTCAGCCAAGCCTGAACTCTAAGGGAAAAACCATGACGTTATCGTCAAAACAGTCCCGGGGCAAAAGAAAAGGTTACCTCAATACTTGAGATAACCTTTATATTTGGCTGCCGAACAAGGATTCGAACCTTGACAAACGGTGTCAGAGACCGGTGTGCTACCGTTACACAATTCGGCAATTCTTAACGCAACTCACGAATTATAGCAAAGAGAAATCTGAAAATCAATAAGGAAAATCATTCTTTTACCGGCTCTAAGGGAGGCATGGCTCCGATCTCGGTCAGTTTCTCCCTGACTTTGCCCATATCTTCGTAGATCGGCATCTTATTTGCAGGGTTGCGGAGAGCATAAGCCGGATGGTAAGTCGTCATGATAAAGTACCCGTTCTTCTCGATAAAACGGCCTCTTACGTCATGCATGACGGGCTTGGTGCCGAAGAATCCCTCATAGGCCGTCGAACCGCACAGGAGGATCACCCTGGGCTTTACGAGCATGAACTGTTCAGCGAGCAAAGGCTTGCAGCTGTGTATCTCCTCCGGTGTCGGGCGCCTGTTCTGAGGCGGCCTGCACTTGGCGATATTGCAGATATGATAGTCATTATTGGTGAAGCCGTAACTGCCGAGAAGGTTCTGAAGGAGCTGGCCGGATCTTCCGACAAAAGGAAGTCCCTGGATATCCTCGTTCTCTCCCGGTGCCTCGCCAATGATCATAAGCGGAGCTTTCCTGCTGCCCCTGTATATAACGACATTTGTGCAGCCGTCCCTGAGCCCGCAGTTATGACAAGCCTTGCATCTGGCTTCAAATCCGCTCCATTTCTTATCAAAATCGTCTGCCATATTAACCTCTTACTTGAACATGATAACGGTTATACCGTCATTCTGACGTCCCCAGTCCACATCTCTGGACACCGCCGGATGTCTGGCGCTCATATCCCTTCCTTCCGAGGAAAAAGGTCCGAAATCCTCACCGGGACAATAGGACTTGATCATCCCTCTCGCGATATACTTGCGGAGTTCAACACCAAGTGCCTGCTTGATCGCCCCGCCTGTGCCGGACGAACCATAGCCGTGAACTATCTTTGCCACCGGCTGGCCCGTCGCCCTGACGCGGTATATCCCGTTCTGGAGCTTGACCATAGCCTGCTGCACATTCGGATGACCCTGTTCGATGTTGATTATCTGCATTAGTAAGACCTCTCGAAAACAATTATACGCTAATTAAGCTATAATAACCTCATGAGACTCGACAGATTACTTGCAAACAGCGGTCTGGGAACAAGATCCCGGCTAAGAGATAAGATCTCTCATGGCAGCGTTCAGGTTAACGGTGTTGTCGTTACTGACGCTTCATATCACGTAAATGAGAGCGATTCCATCACCTTTGACGGACAGGAGATCAACTGTCAGACAAAGCTTTACTATCTTCTCGATAAACCGGACGGCGTACTTACAGCAATGGAAGACAAGCGCCTGCCTTGTGTTGCAGATTATATTCCCTCCGAACTGAAGTCCAAAAAGCTCTCCCCTGTCGGAAGGCTCGACTATCACACATCAGGTCTTCTGATCATCACCAATGACGGTGAGCTTTCACACAGGCTCCAGTCTCCCAGGTATGAAGTCCCCAAGATCTACCTGGCGACATATAGAGGACTGGAATGGACAGATGAAGAGATCGCGACTGTAGCAGCCGGCTTTTCGATCCGTGACAAAGGCTACAGCGAACAGATCGCACCTGCTGACCTTAAACTAAAAGACAAGTTGAGCGACGGAACCATGAGGGCTCTCCTTACACTTCACGAGGGAAAGACTCACGAAGTAAGAAGGATCTTCGCGCACTTCAATAAGGAAGTCTTAGAACTTCGAAGGATCGAACTAGCAGGAGTAAAAGTAAGCGAAGACATCGATTCTTGCGGAGAGTTCCGACCTCTTACAGAAGCCGAATTAGGTCTTCTCCTTAAAGCTGCGGGGCTTAAATAAGACTTACTTGAACGCCGCGTTGATGATCGTGGTGATGATCAATACAGTCATGTCATCATCTTTGCTGTTGGCACAGCGTCCAAGGACGAACGTCGTCTTACGGGACTTCCACTTTGCTTCCACGCCCATTTTCGTAACTATATCAGGATCCGTGATCTCGATACCGATAAGTATCGGGTCATCAGGGAATTCTGCAGGGTTTCTTAAATCTTCAGCTACAAATCCGCTGGACTGCAGAAGATCATTATTCTTTCTTATCGCTTCTCTCTCCGACATATAGACAGGTCTGATGCCGGCCTTTGCCTTGTCTGACAAGCCGGCCATGATCCTGTCGTACAAGGGACCCAGATCCTGGAAAGTGCTGAAGTAGTATTGATAACTCCTCTCATCTGAGATGAGCACATCAGGATTGGTATAGAACTGCGCATTGAAAGCCTCATTTCCCATCTTGTCCATCGGAATATTCTCATCGTTAGGAACGACGATATCCGCGAGTCCTACATAAGGATTCTTAAGGTTCTGTTCTTCCAGAGCCTCACGGATGTATGTGTTATCCAGATACATGTGCCCGAAAACAAGGACCGAACAGTCCGACTTGGAGTTCATAACATAGCCGATGATAACGCAAAGAGCTGAGATACCGACAACAGCTCCCAAAAGCCAGTTCTTCCAGTTATATCTGATGATATTATCCCAGTCGCTCTTATATCTGCCGAAGTACATGGGCTCATTCTTCTTGCGCTCTTCTTCTTCAGCCCTGATATCACGTCTTCCGGAAGCGATATCGTAGATGGCGGAGATCTCATCTTCCATAGCTATGGATTCCGGATCTTCCTGTCCTCTGTACTTCTTGGACATCTGCCAGAAACGGTCGTCGATCTCTTTGATATCGGCATCTGAATTAAGGCCCATGTATTCAAGAGCATCTTCGCGTGTCATCTTCGAATACTTCTCTTCAGCAGCTCTCGAAGAGTCGATATCGTTTATTACATCCTCATAGCTCTTGCTGATAACTGTCTTGATTTTTCCACCGCAGAAATTAACGACCTTCTTAACAAGATCTGTACTCTCTGGTGTGATGAGGATAAGCTTTTCAAGACCGCTCTTCTTAAAGTTGTTAAAGAGGATCTTTTTGCTCCAGTTAAGATCTGCCTCACAAAGTTCCGGGTCTGCCTGAAAGTCAACAGCAAGGACCTTGCAGGAATGCCTTAAGAGCATGTCAGAAGCATGCATCATGGGCGTTCTGTAGTTATCTCTTTTGACCTTCCCCTTCAATACAACAAGGACGATGTCTTCGTCCTTCTTGTATTCCACATTGATATGTTCCGAATCAAATACTTCGTTCATTTAACTCCTGTTTACGAGCACTTGATCGCGAGACGTATTACATTCATGGCGGCAGCCTGAACATCTGCAAGTGTAAGTCTTCCATTGTTAACGGCTGTCACGATGTCTTCTGCATTCTTGGCACATCCGGGCATCTGCATATCACATCCGGCATAAACACATAATCTTGAGAATGCCGGCGGATACTTAAGCTTGGATTCATCATAGCCTAAGAATTCAACATCTTCAAAAGATGAGAACCAATCGGTCATAACTGCACCTTCATAGTCCCATTCATCTCTTAATACGTTCTGGATCAGCTCATAGTTATTTGCTGTATGGATTCCGTTGAGGAGATTGTAAGATGTCATAACGCAGAAAGGCTGTGCCATCTTAACTGCGATCTCAAATCCTCTCAGGTATATGTCGCGCAGAGCTCTTACTGATACGTGAGAGTTGCTGAACATTCTGTTATCTTCCTGGTTGTTGCAGGCGAAATGCTTAATGGTTACACCCTTGCCGTCAACAGACTGTACACCCAGGGTATCGTAAGCAGCGCAAAGACCTGTAACCAGCGGATCTTCTGAATAATATTCGAAGTTTCTTCCGCACAAAGGATTCCTGTGGATATTCATTCCCGGAGCAAGCCAGATGTGAACTCCGAATTCCTCCATCTCTTCACCGACAAGACGGCCGAGTGTACCGATAAGATTGAGGTTCCAGCTGGATGCAAGCGCATTCGCAACAGGGATCATCGTGCAGTACTGATAGTAATCGATTGCGTCTTCAGGTGTATCTTCCGGGAATTCATTATAGATAAGACCAAAGGTCTCACCGCCTCTTAAAAGTTCGCCGTCCTTTGTTGCCTTGAAATGAGGCTGAAGTCTTAATCCCGCAGGACCGTCAGCCATAACAAGAGGATGGATCCGTCTCTTTCTTTCAAACTGGGACGTTGTCTCGGCAGCAGCACCGGGAACGTTCATGGCCGATGAGAATACGATATCCTCAAAGCCATCCTTGATATAGTTTCCGACAACAAGTTCAGCCAGTTCTTCCAAAGAGAACTGTGCAACCAGTTCTGCAACACCGGCATTACGACCGATTACCGAACCTAATGTGAGAACTTCATCTCTTCTCTCGTCCACATAAGTCTCACAAACGCCTCTGTATCTGGTAACACCTCTTCTGATACGGAAAGTATTGAGGGTGAACTTTCTGGTACAAGCGGCAAGCTGGGCTTCTTCAACGGCCTGGTGAGCAAGCTTTCCTGTTCCGGGATTCCTCATGTCTTCGAATCTGAATCTCTGATCGTCTTCAAGGATCCTGTCATACTTTTCCTTGACTATGAATTCAGGAATATTAAGGACAGCTTCGATCTTTGTCTCACGTGAACTTGTACCGACTCTGATGATGTAATCGCCGTCAGGGATTACTCTTGCCGGATAAGAATCGTCAAAGCAAGCGAAATTATCGATAGGGAAAGATACTTCAACATTCATGCTCTCGCCCGGATAGATAAGATCTGTCTTTGCAAAGCCGGCAAGTTCCTGATAAGGTCTGTCAATATAGCCTTCAGGTGCTGAGAAGTAGACCTGAATGACCTGCTTTCCTGCAAACTCAGTACCGGTATTTGTTACCTTGACCCAGATCTTGATATCGGAATCTTCCTGGGTAACGCTTAAGACTTCAGTAGAGAATGTCGTATAGGATCTGCCGTATCCGAAAGGATAGAGAGGCATGATGCCGAATGAATCGAAATATCTGTATCCTACATAGATTCCTTCCCTGTAGAACTCGTCATCAGTATTGCCGTCAAGGCTCGAAAACTCATTCGCGCAAGGATAATCCTCATAAGACTTAGCCCATGTATCAACGAGCTTTCCTGAAGGATTTGTCTTGCCTGTAATTGCATCAGCAACGATGTATCCTGTCTGGTTGCCGACCTGGCCGACAAGCAGGATAGCATCCACACCCGGACGGTGCTTAAGCTGTGACATATCGATAACGCCGCCGATATTAAGAAGCACGATGATCTTCTCAAAGTGGTCAGCTAAGAAATCAAGATTATAGTCTTCCTCATCGGTAAGATAGTAATCACCCTTTTCAGGCTTTCTGTCTCTTCCCTCTGTGGAATCACGTGAAATAACGAAAATAGCAGTATCACAAGCTGCTTCAGCGACATCTTCCTCTGTGATCTTAGGCATAACAGGAGCCTCAAGAGCCATCTCGAAGTAAACGCTTGTAGCAGGAACGCCGCGTTCTTTTGCGGTAGTCTCGACCTTATCCATGTATGCCTTAACAGTCGCATCATAGACCGCATCATATCTGTCGAGCCATCCGTTCGATGCCACATCAAAACCGGCATCAACAAGGCCGTCATAGATCGACACTTCAAATCTGGTATTAACCTCTCCGGAACCGCCGCCGCCTTTTACTGTGTGTCTGGCACCGTTTCCGTAAAGGGCGATCCTTCCCGGATTTCTTATCGGTAAAGCCCCTCCGTTCTCAAGAAGGACCATACACTCACTCGCAAGCTCTCTTACGGTGTTCAAATGCCTGATCTCAAGATCTGTCATTTCATCGCTAGTCTTTGCACGAAAATCCATAGAGCACCCCTTTCGTATGGCCAAGAAAACCCTACTATACAATTCAGTTAACACCAGATAATTATAATATAAAAAGCAACAAGGTCAAACTTGGACTTGCAGTAAAAAAGCACTCCGTATCATCCGAGTGCTTTTGTTGTATGTCATTTCAGATCCGTTATCGGTATGACCTTACTGCCCGTCAGATAATCGTAGTAATTGATCGTCTTGCCGCCGTAATACCTCATATCTTTCGCGCCGTAGATTGCATACGTGAGCTTTCCCTTTTTATCCGGTCCGGCCTCTATCCTGATTACCAGTTTAAATATAGTCTGATCACTGCCTGCAAGTTCAGCATTCTTGACTTTATATGGTGCCATATCCCGTCTGAGGTAAAGTGTACGTTCATAGACATCTTTGTCATCAGAAGGCCAGACCTTGATGCTGTCTAAAGCTGTTTCATCTTTTAATGTACAACTGCTTGCGAGCCTTCCGATCTTCGTCTTGCAAACTGCATCTTTGTATACTGAAAAAGAGAAATCACTTGAACTGTTTTCCGAATCAGCAAAAAGTCCGATCCTGGCAGGTACATCGGTCAAAGCGACAACGCAGGCATAATCGAGATAACATACTTCATTAGTAATCTCGGAAAGGTTCTGCTTCATAACTTTCTTCTTGACCGCGGAAGCATGCCACATCTTGGCAACGCCCTTTTCTATTCCCGCATAGATTCCAATATGAGTCCAGAACTTATCATCTTTATCGTTATCCCAGAAAATAATATCTCCGGGCTGAGCACCGATCTTATTAAGATACTCGACCCACTGGGCATTATTCATGCCCTCCACCTTTTTACGCTTGGAACCACGGGGCTTTACTACCTTGTTTACATAGTTCTTGTAAAGCCATGTAACCGAGGTGCCGCCCGGTCTGTAGACCTCATACCTGTCGACATAGCTGCAGGCGACCTTGTGCTCTTCTTTGATATTGAACTTACAATAGTATTTATCCTTACGCTTTGTGAACTCATGTGCAGTTCCGAATGTCAAACGGAACACAAGACTTACAAAGCCGTCACAAGCGAGATAGTTTTCCTGATTGCCACTGGAATAGCCTATTCCGGAAAGCTTTTTGCAGTTCGCAAGGACTTTCTGCTGCATAACTTCCTGGGTCATGAACTTAGACGGCTTACCACTTCTGTCCTTAAATACATCATAGAGGGTTGTGTACTTAGCACCGTCGGCCGTTACGTCCACCGGATTCACATAACTAACACCAATGCCTGCAACTACTGCAGCCATTGATATCATTGCTATAGCCTTAACGGCATAGTCCTTTACGCTTTTTAAACCCATTAAGCCTCTCATTTTTTCCCCAGGCTTATATTCTATCAGGCAAAAAGCCGATTATCATTAAAATTTTATTACAGAAACCCAGGTTACCTCTGAACTCTGCCTGAGCCGTCACCCTTGGCAAGCTTCTGGACTTCATCAAGTGTTACCCTGTTGAAATCGCCGTCAATGGTGTGCTTTAAGCAGCTTGCAGCAACAGCAAACTCAAGAGCTTCCCTGTCACTTCCAAGTTCATTAAGACCATAGATAAGTCCGCCTGCGAAGGAATCTCCTCCGCCAACACGATCTACTATGTCATACATCTCATATTTACGGCTTACTATGAATTCAGATCCGTTATTAAGAGCTGCTGCCCAGAAGTTGATATCCGCACTCTTGCTCTCTCTCAATGTGATAGCAACCTTTTTAACATTAGGATACTCAGCAAGGAGGCTGTCACTAAGTTTCTTATAGTCTTCCTGATCGAGCTTTCCGCCTTCGACATTGCTCTCGCACTTAAGTCCCAGAGATTTCTGACAGTCTTCCTCATTTGCGATTATGATGTCGGCATACTTAGTCATCTCACTCATGACTTCCTTAGCATCGACACCGTATTTCCAGAGATTCTTTCTATAGTTAAGATCGATCGATACAGTGATGCCCCTCTTCTTAGCTTCCTTTACTGCCAGCAAAGAAGCATCCTTTGTCTCTTCTGAAATGGCAGGTGTAATGCCTGAGATATGAAGCCACTTTACATCCTTATAGACCTTCTCCCAGTCGTAACCCTCGGGCTTGAAAAGTGATATCGCAGAATAAGCTCTGTCGTAGATTACTTTGCTTGCACGCTGGTTGGCACCTGTCTCAAGATAGTAGATGCCCATTCTGCCTTCTGTTCTTATTACCTTGTCAGTTCCGACATTAAATCTTCTGAGCTCTCCTATTGCAGCATCACCTATCGCATTTTCGGGAATGACTGAAAGAAACTCTGCTTCAAGTCCGTAATTTGCAAGAGATACGGCAACATTGGCCTCACCGCCGCCGAATGTGGCTTCAAGAGAAGGAGACTGCATAAAGCGCTCTCTTCCGGGACTCTTAAGTCTTAACATCAATTCACCAAAAGTAAGATATTTACTCATGTTCTTGTCTCCTTAATGATCTTTACCGCATTCTTCGAAAGTGATGTTATCTTATCCCAATCGTGGTTTGCAATATCGTCTTTCTTGCAGACCCAGCTTCCGCCGATAGCTGCAACTGATTTGTTTTCGATGAAGTCCTTAAGATTAGCTTCTGATACGCCGCCCGTAGGAAGGAACTTGATCTGTCCGAAAGGAGCTGACAAAGCCTTAATAGCTTTGATACCGCCGTATACATCAGCCGGGAAGAACTTGACCACTTTAAGTCCGAGACTGATTGCCTTCATGATCTCCGTAGGAGTAACACATCCCGGAATAACAGGAATGTTGTTCCCGATCGCCCAGGTAACAGTTTCCTCATCAAGGCCGGGTGATACGATGAACTTCGCACCGTTCTCGACTGCGAGCTTTGCCTGTTCAACATTCAGGACTGTTCCTGCACCGACAACCACTTCAGGCACTTCTTTGCTGATCTTTGCGATGCATTCAGCTGCACATTCTGTCCTGAAGGTTATCTCCATAAAGTCGATGCCGCCTTTAAGAAGGGCATTAGCCAGAGGCACTGCATCTTCAACATTATTTAACACTACGACCGGTACTATTCCGGTATTGAATACTCTTTCTGAAAAAGTCATTTTTATCACCTCTCAAATCAACTGGTATTCTACCATACTTTTAGTTGCGATAATAGCGGAAATAAGTTATTTTATAAGTCATAACATATCACAGAGGTGCAAAATGAAAAGCTTAGTCGGTGACAATTTCCTTCTTGAGAACAATACCGCCCTCAATCTCTATAACGAGTATGCAAAAGATCTTCCGATAATCGATTACCACTGTCATATCGAATCAAAGGAGATCGCCGAAGATATCACCTTCAAAAACCTTACTGAGCTCTGGCTTAAGGGCGATCACTATAAGTGGCGTCTTATGAGAGCCTGCGGAATCGAAGAAAGATACATCACAGGTGACGCATCTGATGAAGAGAAATTCAAGATGTGGGCCAAGGCTGTGGAATCAGCTTTCGGAAATCCCCTTTACCACTGGACATGTCTTGAGCTTTCAAGATACTTTGGGATCAACGAACCTCTCTCTACAATAAATGCAGATAAGGTCTGGAATACTGCCAATGATGTTTTGCAGTCCGGAAAACTGTCGGCAAGGAGCATCATGCAGAAGTCGAATGTCGAAGCTATCTGCACCACCGACGATCCCTGCGACTCACTCGTATACCATGAGCAGATCAAGGAATCCGGTTTCTCTTCCAGAGTCCTTCCCGCTTTCAGACCTGACAACATCGTTGACATAGAGAAGAACACTTTCAGTTCTTATGTGGAGAGGCTCGAAAACATTTCCGGTACGAAGATCAATACTATCTCAGAACTCAAGGAAGTCCTTTTATCAAGACTTGACCACTTCGCATCACACGGATGTGTCATCTCCGATCACGGAACAGAATACATCTGGTACGGTAAGAACTTAAGCGTTACTTCAGAAGATGTTTTCGCGAAAAAGATGGCATCACCTGACGCTGTCCTTACCAATGAAGAGATCACAGCTTACAAGACAGACCTAATGCTTTTCTTCGCAAGGGAATACGCAAAGCGCGGCTGGACGATGCAGCTTCATTTCGGATGCAAGCGCAATGTTAATTCATCCCTGTTTAAGAGCATCGGTGCAAACTGTGGCTGCGATACTATCACAGGTTCATTTGACTTCGTGACGCCGCTTACGGGATTCATGGATGAGCTTAACAGCGAGGGGCTTCTTCCCCGCATGATAATCTATTCGCTTAACCCTGTAGACAATACAGTGATCGATACACTTTGCGGATGTTATAACGACGGCAGCATCCCCGGCAAGATCCAGCACGGTGCAGCATGGTGGTTCAACGATAATCTTATCGGAATGGAAGAGCACATAAGATCACTAAGTGCCCAGACTTCCCTTCCCTGCTTCGTGGGCATGCTTACTGACTCAAGATGCTTCCTGTCCTACACAAGACACGAATACTTCAGAAGGATATTCTGCAACTATCTTGGTAGTGTTGTTGAGCGCGGAAGATTCCCCAAAGACGAGCGTATCCTAAAGGATATAATCGAGAGAGTCTGCTACAGGAACTCCCGCAGCCTGCTTATCAAAGATTAATAAACACGAACGGTCCGGTCTGCTTAAAATTGCATTCCGGACCGTTTTGTCTTCCAAACAAGTCTTATATTACTGTTTTCTTATAACTATTCTCTGAAGAACCACCATCGAATCGATGACCTTGTATTCGAGGCTGTGTTTGCCTGCTCCAAGACTGTAAGAAGCCTTAAGTTCACGGCAGTTCTTAAGCACTGCTTCACTCCAGTTTGCGTCAGTGCCATAGCCTGCCATATAACCTTCAGGGAACAGATCTATCTTCTTATCTTCTCCCTCATCCATCTTAAGGACAAAGCTTAAGTTCTGATTCTTGAACGTATTGTTCGAAGGCGCAACGAAAACAGACACCTCATAGGAACCATCCTCGGGAATATAGAAATCATACGTCAAAGAAGGCGCCAACTCAGGTGAATAATCCTTAGTAAGCGGATAGATCTTAATTGCTTTTCCTGATAATCCGTAGTTGTCGATCGTAAGGAAAGAACTGTCACCCGGTTCGTTCTTGCGGGCATATGAGTCGCAAAGCATATTAAGGAATCCGCCTACCATGCAGGGACAATCTGCAATAGACTTGCTGTCGACTGCTTTTGTCTTGATGGTAACTGCATGTGAGTCGAAAATGACCTTTACAGATGTCTCAGACACGACGGAAGGAAGAATATCAAGCCTGTATGCACCGTCAGTGATCTTAACCGTCTTAATGCCGAGCAAAGACTTATCGTACTCGAGCCTGAAAGGATCCTCCCTTATAGACTTTTCGAGGATATATACTTCCTTGGGCGCGGGGTCATTAATATCCATCTCAGGCAATGAACATTCACCGTCGTAATAACAGGCTGAGCGTTCGATAATGACTTCGGCATGCTTCTCGGAAGATACAGTCTTCTTAATAACCGGCTTCGGATACTCGGAATCCTCATCGTTCCAATGCTGGAAGTTTACATGCTTGGAGCTCATCATGTATTTCCACTTGCCGCCGGACATATCCTCGTTATAGAACCTGACAAGTTCAATGTCTTTTTCAACTGTCTTGTTGATCTCCTCTGCGAGGTAGTTGGATACGATGAAATCAGTGTTTGTAACAATGTTATAAAGACCCGTGAGCACCATCATGCGGCGCAGATTAGCAGATGCAACCGCCGGGAAATAAACAAGTCCGTAAAACTTATCGTAGATCTCTGATGGCAGGTTTGCTTTAAGTTTTTCTGCATCGGAAATGATCTTATCCGCACATCTGAGTTCGGCAAAAGCCTGGTTGGAAGGAACATCAAATGTATCAGGATGGGTTGCCTCAGGTCTTCTTCTGCCATTCATGTTGATGTAATCGTTAAGAAGATCACCTATTGCATCACGGTCCTTCTCTGATACATCAGCGAACTGCTGCTTTACCCACTTGGAAAGATACTCAGCTGTCTTATTCGGCTGCTGCCAGTAATCAAAATCAAAGGCAAGGTCCATAAAATAGCTCAAAGGCAATTCATCAGGTCTTACATCACCCACGTTGCAGATCCAGAGTTTCCTTATGCCGTATTCATAAGCAGAAGTCAGCTGCTCCCATGCTTTGGTGATCGGAGTGGAATTGACCCACTCATAAGAGATCGGATCTCCGTGATAGTCAAAGTGGTAGTATATTCCCCATCCGTTCTTTCTGTCTTTTAACTCAGGAGTCGGAACAGTTCTCAGGTTTGCAAAGTTGTCATCAGACAGGAGCAAGGTCAGGTCGTCTAATCCATCCCATTTATTAAGACCTTCAGCGGTCTCATCGCCATAGTAGTAATCTTCAACTTCCTTATAGAGAGCAAGCACCTTGGGACAGCCTTCAAGGCCATTCTCGGCAAGTATCTTCTTCTGATCCGTGATAGTCTTTTTCAGAAGATCGATATTATCCTTCATGGTCGCATCTTCGCCCAGGATCTTGCTGTCACGCTCACCGCGCATACCGACGGTAATAAGGTTCTTATACTTGCCTCTCGCCTTAATGGAATCAGACCAGAATTCATAAAGACCGCGCGGATTTGTATAGTAACTCCAGTCCTTTCCATATCCCACATCATTGCTGTCAGTCATCATGTGAGAGAACTCTTCACCGGCCCTTATAAGAGGCTCGTGGTGGGATGTACCCATCGTGATGCCGAGCTCATCAGCAAGCACCGCAGATGCTTCAGGATACGCCTTTCCGTCGTTATTAAAGACCGCAGACCACATTGCAGGCCACATAAAGTTGCCGCGGAGTCTTAACAGAAGATCGAAAACATGTTCATAGAACACTTCATTGAAATCATCAAAAGCGTTGGTAACCCAGCCACCAAGAGACGGCCAGTCGTCATTCATGAAGAAGCCCCTGTATTCGATCTTGGGCTCATGAGATACAACAGGGAATTCGCTTGGATCAAATACGATCTCTTCCCTAATAAGCGGCTTAACATCACCGAAATAGTGCCATGGACTGACACCTATCATTTCGGACAAATGATAGAGTCCGTAGATCGTACCGAGCTTATCACTTCCCGCGATCACGAAAACCTTTTTGCCTTCAAGACCGGGAAAGCCCTTAACTTCATCAAATGCATATACTTCACGCTTGCCCAGCACCTTATCAGGACTGACAGTTGTCTTTGCAAGAAGCCTGTCTATTAGACTTTCAGATGATCCAGTCAGGATCCCTGCAAAAACAAGTGTATCCGCATAAGCGGTCATGCCGCTTTTCTCATTATCAGTTACGGCAATCCGGCACTCTTTTCGAAGTGAATCAGTAACACGCTCTATGTCCTTGATAACAGCGGAAGCTACTCTTAGTATTCCCTTATCACTGCCATCAGTTACTATAGCGATCTTATTGCCTTTTTTGAAAAATCCCGTATTGCCCATATTCAGCCTCTGTTAGTCTATTTTGATAAGGGGCATCCCAATGCAATCATACATCGGAATGCCCCCTGTTATTTGTTCAAATCGATCTTGAATCGTTCAAGAATTATTTGACGTAAAGTCCAGCGTAGATTTCAACAAGACCGGATACATTGAGTGCATCACAAGACTTAACATATTCATCCCACTGCTTATCGATATCAGCCTGACCGGTAACGAACTTGAGTGTCCAGGAGTTAACGTTACTGATGAGAGGTGTAGCGATAAGGTTGATCTGCTCGTTCTGTTCAGGTGTAGGAGCAAGACCAGGAGCAAGCGGAGGTACGTCTCTGTCCTCAAAGTCACGCTTTACATAATCTGCAACAGCGCCTGTAAGGTTGTCAGACATTTCTGCAACAGTTCCGCCATACCAGAAGTTACCACCTGCATAACCCCACTTAAGTCTGATATCTGTCATGGTTTCCTTAGCATCATTAGCGAAGCCTAATCCTGAGCAGCAGAAACCTTCCTTAAGCTTCTTATTGCCCTGTGCATCTTCTGTGTAGTGAACATCTTTAACGCCCCACTTAACAAGATCATATGCTTCGTGAGAATAGAAGAGCCAGTCAACGAATCTGAGCATCTGCTTGAAGCCGTCTTCGCCGAGATCATCAAGAGCCTTCTTGGAGATCATGACACCGTTCTCAAGTCTTGCAGGATCAACTGTAGAATTTCTTGTGGAACCGATAGGCATTGTGATTACATAGTTCTCATACTTGCCTTCGCCGAGCTGAGCTGTCATGTTCTGCTCATAGTTAGCCCACTGGCCCTGGTTGATAGACATAATAGCTGTCTTGCCGTTGTAGTACTTAGCTGTAGCCTTAGCGTCATCCTGTGTGAATGTCTCAGGATCAAGAATACCTGCTTCGATGAAGCTGTGAGCTGTCTTAAGGAACTGCTTATAGTTATCGGTTGTAGGCGAGAAGATGAACTTATCCTGTTCCTTGTTATATCTCATGCCGTTGCCGATGTTCCAACCAGCATTACAATCGTATGTGGAAGCCATAACACCGAGGAGGTTTCCGCCGGAACCCTGACCAGACTCGTTTCCGCACCAGAGGTCAGACCAGATATAGTCAGACTCTTTGCACATACCCTGTGAAACCATGTAAGCCTTAACCTTCTTCAAAGACTCGAGAAGATCTGCCCATGTCCAATCCTTCTGGAGCTTAACAACATCAACACCAGCTGCATCCCAGATATCCTTTCTGATAACGAAAGAATAGTTGATGAGGTTGGCTTCCTTCATACCAGGAAGCTTATAGTACTTACCATTAGATCTTGTGATCGTCTGGATATCCTTGGAAAGGTCATACTTGTTATAGAACTCAGTATAGTTAGGCATATACTGAACGTAGTCAGAGATAGGTACGATAGCACCACCGTCTACGAACTTTGAGTCATCATAGATCTTAGGAATGATGTAAGCTGCGTTGCCTGCATTGATATCGAGTGTGATCTGGTCCATGTAGTCGCCGCTATCATAGGACTTGATGTCAAGAGTAACGTTAGTTCTCTTTCTGATCTCCTCGAAAATACCCTCTGTCTTCCATGTGTCAACCATTGGATACCATGATGCATCACTAAAGAACATCGTGTAAGTAACAGGCTGATCAGCGTGGAATGTCTTGCCCACGCCATAGGTGTAAGGTACGTTTTCTTCAGTCTCAGTTGCAGATGTCTCGATCTGGCTGGGGATCGTTGTCATCTCAGAAGTCTCACCTGCACCACCGGCACAAGCTGCTAAGCTCGAGAGCATAGATACTGCAAGACCGACAGATGCAACTTTTGCAAGTTTTGTTGTCTTCATAACTGTTTCCTTTCTTAACATTTTTTCTATTGCCGTGGGTAATCCCCTATAGCACAAAGTAATTACTCTTTTACGCCGCCGAGCATCATGCCCTGTACGTAATACTTCTGAATTGCAGGATAGATACAGATGATAGGAAGAACCGTAAGAACCATTGCGCATGACTTGATGTTTGCAGTCATAGTCTGTGCATCAGGTTCGGAAGATCCGGCACCTCTGATAATGGTCTGAAGGAAATAAGCTACAGGCCACTTGAGCTTATCCTGGAGATAGAGTTTTGCATTGAACCAGTTGTTCCAATACATAACTGCGTAGAACAAAGTCATTGTCGCAATGATAGGTGTGGACAAAGGTCTTGCGATGTACCAGAAGACACCGAACTTATTAAGTCCGTCAATCTCTCCTGCCTCTTCAAGATCCTTAGGAATCGTCATGAAGAATGATCTCATGAGGATTACATAGTAAGTGCTGATGAGCATCGGGAGAATGAAACCCCACATAGAGTTCTTAAGGCCGAGCTTGAGCATCAATACGTAGTTTGCCATGAGTCCGCCGCCAAAATACATCGTGAAGATGATAAAGGGCGATAAGAATCTGTTTACTTTAAGTGTAGGCTTGGAAAGCGGGTATGCCAGTATAGCTGAGAAGAGCAGTGACAACACCGTACCTACAAGTGTATAGAAGATCGTATTAATGTAATAAACAATAAACTCAGGAAGCTGGAAGTCAGGGAACACCTTGGGCAATACCTTGACCGGGTTTCTGGTAACAACATAAACGTATGTGTCGATATTGAAGCCCTTAGGAATAAGTCCTGTGTAACCGTCGATGATTGCCTGTGTCGAAGTAAAAGACTGGGCGATCAGGTAAAGGAAAGGATATAGCGTAACGAATGCTACGAAGATCATTATGATCGTATTAAATACTGTAAAGACCTTATATCCTTTGGATTCCTGGATCTTATTCTTCGGATTATGAATATGTATCTGTGCTGTTGAATTATCAATTCTGCTCATACTGCTACCCCCTTACCAAAGACTTGTATTCGCAACTTTGCGGGATACAAAATTCGCTACAGTCAGGAGTACCAGGTTGATCAATCCTTCAAACAAACCAACGGCAGTAGCGAAGTTGATGCTTCCTGATTCGATACCCATACGGAAGACGTATGTGGATACGATATCTGATGTCTCATATGTGAGAGGGCTGTAAAGGAGATATACCTTCTCGAATGCTCCGCCTGATCCGACAAGTCCGCCGATATCGAGGATGAGAAGTGTAGCGATCGTGGGAAGGATGCAAGGGATAGTAACATGCATAACCTTCTGGAAATGTGTTGCACCGTCAACGGTTGCAGCTTCGTAAAGTGAAGGGTTGATACCGGACATAGCAGCAAGGTAAAGGATGGTACCCCAGCCAAGACTCTGCCATACACCGGAGACAACAAATATCGTTCTGAACCATTGAGCAAGTGAGATAAAAGGAATCTTCTCTCCGCCGAATCTTGCGATAACGTCATTGATAGGACCGCTTGTGGAAAGGACTTCCTTGATCATACCGCAGACGATAACCATCGAGATGAAGTGCGGAAGATAAGAAACTGTCTGTACGAACTTCTTCCAGTGAAGATTCCTGATCTCATTGATAAGCAAAGCGAAAATGAGTGTAAGAGGGAATCTTACTAAAAGATAAAGACCGTTAAGGATCAAAGTATTTGAGAATGCCTGCCAGAAAGGCTTAGCAGTGATGAACTGCTGGAAATACCTGAGAGTAAGCGGGCCTTCACCGAAGATATTACCGCCGGCATTATACTTACGGAATGCAAGGATATTACCGAACATCGGGATGTACCTGAAGATGATGTAATAAACTACCGGAATGACACACATAACATAAAGCTGCCAGTTGACTCTGAGATCCTTGCCGACTCTCTGCTTAAGTGTCAGTTCTTCGGGTTCCCATGCTTGCAGCTTTTGTTCATGAAATTTTGTTTTGCTAGACATTTCTGTTTCCTCTAATACTGCAGATATGACAAAAACTAACCTACTAATTACTCTTGTATACTTGTATGTTAGTTGACTTGCATTGAGATTATCACCGCATGGGCGATATGTCAAGACAATCTTCAACTAGAATACTAGTTTTTTGTGCATATCGAATAAGATAAAGGACAGGTGCTTATGACACCTGCCCTTTTAAAGTTCTGTCTTTTATTTAAGAGTTATTACTATATCAACTAAAACTCATTGCAGCTTTTGCAACATCAGCACCTATTCCGCTCTTGTTCTGCGGATGGAGTTCATGGATCGGATCCGGACAAGGACTCTTAACTACCCTTATCCTGCTTATATAATTCGGTGCCTCATCCTGAAGCTGCTGTACCTTCTTCCAGCCTGAAGGAACCGATGTATCCTTCAGAGGATTGATATAGTCTGCGATCCTGATCATTACGACAGGAAGTTCTCCGAAGATCTCTCTGAACTTTTCGAAAAGAAGTATCATCTTCTTCTCATATCCTTCAGGGAAATCAGAATTGGATTCACCCTGGTACCACCAGATCTGGGATATCTTGATATTCTTCAGCGTCTGAACACTTGCATAGTAAAGCGAAGAAGGAATGTTCTGAGCCATCATATTAGGCTCGAATTTATCTGCCATCTTCTCAAATGCCATCTTCCAGTCGCCTGTAAGATCTATGTTTCCGTCAGGTGTCTCAAGCCTGTAAGGGTGACCGGGTACAAATCCGCCGGCACCTTGCTCAATGATGAGTCTTACGCGGATCACGTTCTTTCCCGCTTTAAGCAATGATCCGTCGAATCTGTATTTGCGCGGCGGATACTGATACTCAGTCCTGCCGACTTCAACGCCGTTGACATATGTCACATCTGCGTCGATCAGATCACCTAATCTTAAAAGGCACTCGCCATCAACTGCCTTATCAAGCTCGAAGTCCTTTTCGAACCAGAGACTTCCGCTGTAATCTTCTGCGATAATGCAGGGCATCTTAATAGTGAAAGACTCCGCAAAAGCCGTATCCGGATCGAAGTCAGCTGCGATCGTATTTGCACGCCATGCAGCAGTCTTCCTGTTGCCTTCATCAACATACGCTTTAAGAGCACCTTTGCCTCTATAAGGAGCGATCTCTTCTTCCTTTGTTCCGGTCGCGAAAAGATCTTCTTCACACATGAATGATTCGATGTTCGCTCCTCCCTGTGCATTAAGGATAAGACCAATAGGGACATTCTTTTCCTCAAAGATCCTTTTCGCAGCATAAAAACCGACGGCGCTTATCTCATATTTACCTTTTCCTTCTGCCTTTACCCAGTCGAACTCAGGAAGAACATTTATGGGTTCACCGCCCTTTTCAGGAATCTCAAGATCAGGTGTAAGACGGTATTGTCTTATGTACTGATAATCTTTAGCTTCGATCTCTTCTTTATTGAGGTCATAAGTCCTGATGACAGGAAGTTCCATGTTTGACTGGCCGGCGAGCATATACACATCACCTATGCAGACATCCTTTATGGTGATTTCTTCAGATCCTGCAACTTTAAGTTCGGTATCGAAAACTACATCCATCGGAGACAAGACAGCAATAAATCTGCCGTCCTCGACTTTTGCTGTTACAGACTGATCTGCAAGTGTTACCTTGACCTCAGCAACCGAACTCTCAAAGCCTTCGATCACTATCTCCTTGTTTCTTTGGAGAACCATTCCGTTTGAATAAATACCCTTAAGTTTTGTGGAAGCCATATTATCACCGTCCTTTAAATGACATTGTATATTTTGAGTATTCTCTTGTCTACCATTCTAGTCTGCAAGTAATTGATTTTTATTCAATTCACTTTTATACTGACTCTGTAAGGAAGTGCAAAATGGCTAATAAATCTTTGGACCGCGTCACAAACAGCTGGTTATACAGATTATGTAAGACCGTAGGAGATGTCGTAATCATCTCCGCTCTTTTCCTGCTCTTTTGTCTTCCCGTAGTTACGATCGGAGCATCAGTAACGGCTTTATATTATACCGTTTACCAGAAATATTATAAGAAGCATGACGAGATCTCCAAAGACTTCATGCATTCACTTAAGGACAACCTTAAAGAGGGCATAATTATTAATCTTATATATCTTATCTTCGGAGGAGCTGTAGGATTCAATATCTATTTTGCTTTCTCCGGTCTGGGCAACATCAAGCTTCCCGAATGGTATACGATAGTATCCCTCGTACCCTTATTGCCAATTATTTTTTCACTTCCTTTTGTTTATCCGCTTCTTGCCAGATTCAGAAATGGTATCAGGGCTACGATCAAGAACAGCTTTACGCTCTGCATGATCAACTTCCCTAAGTTCCTTTTGATCTGGCTTATAGTAATAGTTGCTCTTGCAGTCAGCATTGTCTTCCCTCCTGCAGCACTCGTTATACCAGCCGGAGCCATGTATCTTTGCCAGATGATCACAGAGAAAGCTTTCGCCCAGGCTATCGAAGTCGAGAAAGCACGTGATAACACTGATGATGAAGATGCTGAGGAATCAGAGACTGCCTCTGATGAAGAAGATTCTGCGAATGATGAAAACAACGATGATGAGGTAAATGAAGATGAGTGATTATCTTAATCTGATCCAGTTGATCTCCGGCATACTTGCCGCAGCACTTGTGGCAGTCGGCCTTTTCATTACCGTTAAGAGTCTTAACCCCGAAAAATATGAGACCATCCCGGTCAAGAAGACAGTAATATCGACACTTGTAATCCTCGCAGGTCTTTTATTCTATGCCGTGACCAAGACATGTACCAACCTTACTGCTGCTACAGAAGAACATTATGAATTATGGACAGTCTATCTTGTATCAGCAGGTGAAGTATTTAAGATGTTCGGATTCATTCTCCTGATACCTGTCGTATTCAGATTATTCAAACCCAGGAACCGTAAGCCACAGGAATCTGAGGATGGTATTCCGGAAGAACCAGAAGAATCCTGATTCTATTTTTTCGAACACTTTCCGAAAACCAGGCACAACAACGCCTGGTTTTATTCTTGTAAAACAATAACTTATCCCGTATTTTACTGTACTTTGAGGGGTGTTTCCGTTTCTTTTTGAGGGGTAACATCTGTATATGTCATAATCTATTGACAGAATACAAGCGGACTAGTATACTAGTTTACAGAATGAGGCTTGAGTATTTTCTCATATTCTCTTTTCAGAAATGATTGGCGGTAATAGTGCATATGAAATTGGTTTTGCGGTGGTTCCCGTATGGTGATGACAGCGTCACTCTTAAGCAGATCAGACAGATCCCGGGTGTCAGCGGTGTTGCCACTCAACTGACGAGGATTCCTGTCGGAGATGTATGGTCCATGGATGAGATCAATCTTGTAAAAGATGAGATCAATTCATACGGACTTGAGATGGAAGTAATTGAAAGTCTTAATATCCACGAAGATATCAAGAAGGGCCTCCCTTCAAGGGATATGTTGATCGATAACTACATCGAATCAATGAAGAATCTCTCCAAGGCCGGCGTCAAATGCATCTGCTATAACTTCATGCCTGTTATGGACTGGTACAGAAGTGATCTTGCAAAGGTCTTATCAGACGGAAGTTCCGCTATGGCTTACAGTCATGAAGTTGCTGTCCAGCTTACACTGGAGAAGATCACATCTTCCATGATCGACGGCTCTAATAATTTCAGTCTCCCCGGCTGGGAACCTGAAAGATTTGCCCAGATGGCTGAAGACATAAAGTTCTACCAGAATATATCTTCAGAAGAATACTTCAAGAACATCAAGTACTTCCTTGATGCGGTCGTTCCTGCAGCTGAAGAACTCGATATCAATTTCGCAGTACATCCCGATGATCCTCCGTTCCCGCTTTTCAATCTTCCCAAGGTTGTTAACAGCAAGGAGTCCATCGATACATATCTGAATCTTAACAAGTCCAAGAGGAACGGTCTTACACTCTGCACCGGCAGCCTTGGCGCAGGCATCCATAATGATGTAGTTGATATCGCAAAGACATTCACTCCAATGGGAAAAGTTCATTTCGTTCACTTAAGAAATGTTAAGCACGAATCAGAGACTGATTTCCATGAATCAGCTCACCTTTCCTCCTGCGGAGATCTTGATATGCTCGCAATCGTTAAGGCACTTTACGAGAATGGATTCGACGGATATATCCGTCCTGATCACGGCCGCATGATATGGGATGAAGTAGGAAGACCCGGATATGGTCTTTATGACCGTGCTCTGGGAGCAACGTACATTAACGGTTTATGGGAAGCCGTAAGCAAACTTTGTTGACTAGTGTTTTCATACAGGCAATAACTCCTCCCTTGCCCGCAAAACCGATGATCTTATAATCACTTATAAGGTTATCGGTTTTGTTTGGGAGAAGCAAAAAGCAAAGCAAAAAGAGAGGTATCTGTAATGGATCTTTCAAAAGAGAATCTTAAGAATAAAGAATTTTGGGACAGCATAAACGTTGTATTACCCAAGTATGATATTGACTCTGTGATCAAGGCTACAACCGCTGAGCCGACCTGGCTTCATGTCGGCGGCGGCAACATCTTCAGAGCATTCATCGCAAGGATCAATCAGAGACTTCTTAACCAGGGACTTACTGATACCGGTATCGTCGTATGCGGTACTCAGGACTATGAGAATTTCGAGCGCGTATATAAGCCTTTCGATAACCTCGCTATCATCTGCGACTTAAAGCCGGACGGTAATACAGGTTACGAGATCATTGGAAACATCACAGAAGCTATTGCCGCTAATTACGACATAGAAGAAAACATCAATAGACTTAACGAGATAGCAAGTAATCCTTCTCTGCAGATCATTTCCTTCACGATCACTGAAAAGGGTTACGCTTTAAGAGACGCAGACGGCAAACTCTTTGAGTCTGCCGAAAAAGATATGGAGAACGGACCTTCACATCCGCTCACATGCATGGGGTTTATCGCATCCCTTCTGTATCAGAGATACAAAGCAGGCAAATATCCTCTGGCTTTGGTCAGCATGGACAACTGCAGTCACAATGGCGATAAACTCAAATCATCAATATTGGAGATAATCGATGCCTGGGTTGATAAGTGCTTCGTCGATGATGACTTTAGATCTTACGTAAATGATCCGTCCCGAATTGCATACCCCTGGAGCATGATAGATAAGATCACCCCAAGACCTTCTGATGAGATCTTGAACAAGCTTACCGGCTTAGGCATCGATAATCTTAAAAGTGTTAAGACCACAACAGGTGTTTTCGCAGCTCCGTTCGTTAATGCGGAAGTTCCTGAATACCTTGTTGTCGAAGACCTCTTCCCTAACGGAAGACCTGCTCTTGAAAAGGGCGGTGTCATCCTTACTGACAGAGATACAGTTGATAAGTGCGAGAGGATGAAAGTCACAGCATGCCTTAACCCTCTTCATACATCACTTGCTATCTTCGGATGCCTGTTAGGCTTCACAAAGATCTCCGAAGAGATGAACGATGAAGACCTCAAAGCGCTGGTAACAAAGATGGGTTATAACGAATGTCTTCCTGTCGTATGCGACCCGAAGATCCTTAATCCTGAGGCTTTCCTTAAGCAGGTTCTGGAAGAAAGATTCCCTAACCCGTTCCTCCCTGATACACCTCAGAGAATTGCGACCGACACGAGCCAAAAGCTTCCTATAAGATTCGGCATCACTCTGAATTCTTATCTTAATGAAGATCCTTCAAAGCTCGCTTCGCTTAAGCTGATCCCGCTTGTTATCGCAGGTTGGCTCCGTTATCTTCTCGCTGTAGATGACAACGGAAACCAGTTCGAGATAAGCCCGGATCCGATGGCCGGATTATTCCAGAATGAGCTTAAGAAAGCAGGTGTTTTCTATGGCATGACAGAGAGTGTCACAGGTAAGATCTCAGGCATTTTGTCGAACGAAAATGTTTTCGGACTGGATATAAACAAGACCGGCTTAACGCCTGTGATAGAGAAATATTTGGATGAATTATTAAAAGGTAATGGTGCCGTTCGCAACGCTCTGCACAAAGCTGTTGCTACTTAGTATGTAAGTGGTAGACATAAATATTTTTTAATGTTATTTTCTTTATAGTTTGTCGATTTAGTTAAAGGGGATACTATAATGATCATCACGCCAAAGAACAATTTTGAACCTAACCGCGAGTATGCCTTTAGGATCGTAAAGGATAACATTATCAACATGGAGATCAAGCCCGGCAGCCTCATCGGCGAGCAGGAGATCGCAACCCAGCTTGGCATCTCAAGAACTCCGGTTCACGAGGCTTTCCTTGAATTATCCAAGTCCAAGATCGTTAACATCCTCCCTCAGAAAGGATGCAGCGTTTCACTTATCGATTATGAACTCATTAAGGAATCCCGTTTCCTCCGTATCGCCGTTGAAGGCGCTCTTTTAAGGGAAGCGTGCGATGTCGCTACAGAAGAAGATATCCAGAAGCTTTATGCCAATATCAAGCTTCAGGAATTCTATATCGAGAACGATCCGCCTAAGTTCCTTGATCTTGATAATGAATTCCATAAGGACATCTATATTATCTGCAATAAGCTCCAGTGCTTCTATATGGTAAGCCTCATGAGCCTTCACTTCGACAGAGTAAGATCCCTTTCGCTTAAGACTATCAAGGACGTTAAGCTCGTATCTGATCACAAGGCAATCGCAGATGCTATTGCAGCTCACGATAAGACGGCAGTCGATGCCGCATTCGCAAAGCATATGTCCAGATTCGATCTTGACTGGGACATCATCAAGAAAGCATACAGCGAATACATCGCTGACTGATCGGTCAAAACATAATGGATACTTTAAACGGGCTGCTTTTACGGCCCGTTTATTAATGCTTTAAACTGAGGAGCAGATACAGTCCGAAAAGCAGCAGGAGCGCAGCAACATTGATCCATGTAAAGTTAAGGATATAGTTCTCCTGAATGCCGTTTCCGTTATTCTTGTTGTTTTTCGAGAAAGATGCATGGAACCTGTATGTGATAAGGCTTGCCATGCTTGCTATGAGCGTTCCCAGGCCACCTAAGTTGGTTCCAATGATAAGGGCCTTACCGTCTTTGGTAAACGCTGAGAGGAGCATTGCTGCGGGAACGTTGCTTATGATCTGGGATGACAATATGGCAGCCGGAACCGGATTCCTGGATACAAGGCCTGAAAGCGTTCCGGTAACTGCCTCCATCCTTCCGATATTGCCGATAAGGATGAAGAAGAATACGAATGTCAGAAGCAGATTGTAGTCCACTTTAAGGAAAGATCTTCTGTCCATTATCATCATCACCACCATCGTGACAAGAAGCGATACGAGATAATGGACGATACCTACTACAGTAAGTATGTTGAAAATGAAGAGTGCGATATATATGAGAAGCTTTGTTAAGGAGATGTGCTCATCAAACTGCTTTGCAACTTTGGGAAGTTCCTTTGTCTCTCTAATGAGTATAAATGTCAGAGTGACAACGATCGCCAGCGACAAAAGAGAATAAGGAAGCATGAGATATAAGAACTCACCGAGACCTACTTTATACTGCTCATAAAGATACAGATTCTGAGGATTTCCGATAGGCGTCAGCATGCTGCCGAGATTGGCTGCAACAGTCATGATGATCAACGTGTACATGAGTTTTCTGTTCTCACCGAAAGGTTCCAGAACCATGATGGCGAACGGGACCAGAGTAACAAGTGAGACGTCATTTGTCAGGAACATGCTCATGAAAAAAGCCATAAGTGACATGAGAAGACTTATGCCTCTCAGCGTCTTAACTTTGGAAAGAAGTTTATTGGTCAGGACATTAAATGTTCCGATGCGGCTTAATGCAGCAACTATCAGCATCAGGCAGAAAAGGATCGCGAGAACACGCGAATTGATATACCCGATATACTGCCTGTCGGGCGTCACGATAAAGCATGACAACAATGCCAGAAGGCCGGATATGACCAGGATCGCATTACTTTTAATTATGCTGAATATCTTCTGCATATTCCCTCCGTTAACAAAAGAATTCTACATCATTTCGCGAAATATGAAACACCAATTTCTGTCTGCCTGTGCATAAGAAAAGCCCGGAAAAATTCCGGGCTTTCAGTGAATTGATCAAAAGGAGCGTCAACCCCAGCCGAGCACAGTATATGCTTCCTGCAAATCCTCTGCCTTACCTTCTTTCAACACATCGATCAATTGTCCTACATGAAAAGATGTCTGATACTTTTCAGGTACCAGGTGCTCATAAAGATGCATCTGTGTGATGTTATCCTGATAGATATCAATCATCTTCTGGTTCTTAAGACCCATCTTATATCTTTCCTGAACTGCCATATTCATCCGGTCGGCACTGCTGTTAAAGTCATGCTGCTTTCTCTTGGATACCTTAACACCAAAGAAGATGAGGGCAGCTGCAACGATCAGGCCACAGACAAAAGCCGCAATAGTATCTCCCATCAATGCATTGGAAAAAGCGGCCTCAGAAAAATAGTATGAACCTCTGTTTAAAGAAGAAAACGCTACGATCATGATACCTATCATATAAACCGCATAGAATCCTACGATTGCACCGACAAGGAAAGGCCAGAAATACTTAATGAAAGATCTCTTTCTGTACTCATTCTTATCAGACATCGGGAATTCGCTCTGAGGTCTTATCATCGTCTTAAGTTCCTCACATTCTGAAAGAAGAACCCTGAAATTCTCAAGCTTCGCGATGATGGTATCTTTGTCATTCGTAAAACCTGCTACAGTATTAATGTTACCTACAGGTGTACCGCATTTCGAGCAAACCTTCTCCCCTTCAACCATCGGGCTGCTGCATTTACTGCAAAAAATCATTTTTACCTCCTAAATAAATCTACCCTTGATATTCCTTTTTGAAAAAACCTGTGTTTCCAGACACAGGCTTCTTCTTATGCATAAATAATACAGTAATAAAATATAATTTACAATTATTTTCACTCCCAGCAGACGCGGTTCCTTCCCGTCTCTTTTGCGGTATAGAGCTTCTCATCTGCCCTGCTGATATTTTCCTCAATAGACTTTTTCGGATTGAAAAGTGCACAGCCGAAACTTAGCGTACACCTGATCGTCGTTCCGTCTGCATCAATGTCGGATTCCATAAGCTTAACTCTTATCTCTTCAGCCTTCTTTACGGCATCTTCCAACGTGGTATCACGCATTACCATTACGAACTCTTCGCCGCCCCATCTGTAGACACCATCGTTCTCACCGCAGAACGACTCGATAAGATGGGATGTGAATGCAAGAACATCATCACCCGCATTATGTCCGTATGTATCATTAACACGTTTGAACTTATCGATATCACAGATAAATAATGACATGGTCTTTCCTGCCTCAGGAATAATGTAATCCTTAAAGCGCTTTCCGAAGTCGTAGTAGAATCCCATTCTGTTTTTAAGTCCTGTGAGCTTGTCATGATGGGAGTCTTCAAGGAATGTCTCAGATTCCAATGCGATTCCGCAAACAAGTGCAGCCAGAGAAAGCTTCTTGGGATCAGCTTCATCATCGAAGCCTTGTGGATCATTCTTGTTGATGAGCTGCAGCGCACCAATGAAATCACCATTGATATCCGCAACCGGAAGAACTAATACAGACTTGGTCTTGTAACCGGTCTTAACATCGATCTCCTTATTGAAGTCAGGATCTGAATATGGGTCGTTCGTAATTACTGTTTTCTTTAATCTCAGAGCCTTTCCTACAAGACCGGTATTGTCTGGAATAACGATCTTATCAATGCCTGTAGCAGACATCGTCCAGATCTCACCCTTACGCTTATCCCACTTCCAGAAGCTGGCTCTGTCAGCATCAACTATTGTCTTACCAAGCCCGGTCAGATAGTTAAAGAGCATGTTGTGATCTGCACTGTTGTTCATGCACATGTCTTTGTAAAGACTGTCGGTGATCTCGAAAATACCGTCTAATATCCTTGTGGTATCACCGACTGTCGTTCCGCCGTTAATGAGCGGAGCAAACTCTGCGCCGGTCTCCTTGAGAACGTCACCGATCCTCTTCTCGTCATCCATATGCATCAGGAAAACATGCACACCGTGTGAGATGTATTCCTTTATCTTCTCCAGAATATCAACGCAGTACAGATGAACGGGAGATTTATAAGCTGAAACTTCGGTATAAAGATAGGAACCGTCGCTGATGTATTTCTCATAAGGAAGCAATGTGTTCGTATCACCTGTGTATACTACTCTGTTTCCTTCAACATTCAGGCAATAGCCGAAGCACTTTCCGGAGAGCTCATCTGTATGAGTTGTAGCGATGGGACATACGAACCATTCAGCCTCAAGTTCATCAGCGCTGATGAGTTCATACCAGGCATTATTGCAGCCTTCGATCCTGGAGATAAGATAGAAGAGGTCACCTTCGACTTCTTTGGAAGGAGCAACGACCGTGACCGGTGTCTTAACGGAAAACTGCAGAAGATCCACAAGCATCCCGATACCGCTGATGTGATCACCGTGAGTATGTGTGACAAGGATATAAATGTGATCGAAAAGCGTCATGTTCATGTCGTTGAGCTTCTCGAAAGAACTCATCGGACAATCGATCAGGATAAGGTTACCGTTATCGATGAAAAACGCACTGTTGTGTTCGTCCGCAAATGCAGAACCTCTGCCTAAAAATGTAAGCATCTTTATTCCTCCGGTCCTAATAATTTCAATATCTCAAATCCGTCGGCCTTGCCCTTGAGCTTGATCGGCTTTTCGAGCGGCTCGTACTTCATTCTTCCCTTTAATGCATCAACTACTGCCCTGCTCACATAGATGGTTCCGCCGGGCGCATTGGCTTCAAGTCTTGCAGATGTATTTACGGTATCGCCAATTGCAGTATAGTCCATACGCCTTTCGGAGCCCATGTTGCCTACAACTGCAGGTCCGTAGTGCACACCAACTCCGACATGGATCTCTTCGTTGACTTCTGCCTTAAGTTTGGCAGAAAGCTCATCTGCGCCTTTAACGATATCGAGAGCAGTAAGTGCAGCATGGTAAACCGGGTCATCATCTTCGATCGGCGCGCCCCAGAATGCCATCGTGGCATCTCCTACGAACTTATCGAGAGTACCCTGATGTCTTTCAACACACGCACTGGTCATGGAAAGATACTGGTTAAGGATATAGACAACTTCCTCAGGAGATAATCTCTCTGACATCGTCGTAAAGCCTCTGATATCTACGAAGAGAACTGCAATATTACAGAGCTTGCCTCCGAGCTTTAAGTTATCCGTACCTTCCTTAAGGATCTCGTTTACGATGTTCGGAGCAACATATCTTTCAAATGTTTTCGTGACATTCTGTCTGGCTATGGCAGCACGGATATAGTTGCCGGCAACGCTTACAACGAAAAGTATGAGAATACCGAGAGGCAGCCACAGAGCATGCGTGATATAACCAAGAGAATAAAACCAGAGGCTGATTCCAATAGAAAGTCCCTCACCCATTGCAAGTGCCGGTACTGTAAACAAAAGCCTTCTGTTATTGCAGAACACGAAAAATGCCACGCAGACAATCCACAATGTACCGATCTGGAAATAATCCGGAGCTTCAGTTTTATACTTGCCGTCGAGGATGCATCGTATGCAGTTAGCCTGGTATTCCACACCATACATCATCGTAGCCCTGTCGATAGAAGTAATAAAAGAGTCCTGAAGACCCGGTGCATAAGGTCCGATCAATACGATCTTTCCGTCGAAAAATTCCGGAGCGATCTCACCTTTTATCAACTTACTCAATGAAATACCATCGTAGAAATCACCGGGTTCAGCCGAGAAAGATACAAAGTACTGTCCTCTTGAATTAACCGGCGGTTCCTGAATATTGTAACCGTTCTGAAGAGCAAATGATCTCGCAGTCTCATAAGCCAATGAATAGACTCTCTTTCCTTTGCTGCCTTCAGGCTCCAGATAGAGCTGGGCATGGCGGAGGATACCGTCTTTATCGTTCATGCAGTTGATGAATCCCTGGCCCGTAACTTTCTTCAGATCATCAAACGGCTCTTCATAATTAAGGACAGCAAAATCATCTTCAATAACAGTGGAAGAACCCCAGTATCTCTGTCTTCCGATCTTAGCTTCAGAAGCAACGATGACGTTAAGCTGTGATGCAGCCGCTACGAGTCTGTCATCCTTTTCCTTATCTGTCGTTCCTGCATAAAGAGCATCGATAGCCACTACAGCAGGTTTCTTAGAAGGATCTTTTGCAAGTGCTTCCAATGCACTTGCCATGACAGTCCTGTCCCATGAATAATAAGGACCCAGTTCACGGAGATCATCTTCTGTTATTCCTATAACAACGATATCACCAGGCAACGATTCAGGCTGCTGGTAAAGCTCATCCTGAAGCCATAACTCCGGGATCCTGAAGACATTAAGCGCACATAAGAGCGTTATTGCCGTAGCCCAGATTATAGCAACTATTAGATTCCTGGTTCGTTCATTCATATTTCAGACAGTCAGTTCTTACCCGTTATTTACTGATTGCCCGGTCTCACCGGTTCCGTAATTCTTCGTTTCCTTATAGTAAACAGTGCCATTATCAAGGAAGTAGGAAAACTCGACCTTGGTATCACTTATCTCTCTTCCGGCCTGATCAAGCTCGACCCACTTACCATTGTAATAACCCTTGAATAATTCGTTCTGCTGGTGAACTATGTAAACAGTCTTGCCATTATACTTCGCGCCCCAGACATACTTCGAATAACCGCTCGGAACAGAAGGAGCTGTGCTCTTCTTTTTCGGTACAGGTGTATTTTTCTTCTTGGGAGTAGTCGTCGTCTTCTTCTTCGACTTCGGCTTTGGCTTAGGTGTTGGTGTTGGCGTGCTTGTCGAAGTCGGAGTAGGTGTAGGTGTAGATGTCGGCGTAGATGTCGGTGTCAGAGTAGGCGTGGGAGTCTGAGTAGGAACAGTAATGCTTCCAAGGCCTCTCAAAACTTCCTTGAGCTTATTCTTATCCCATCCGGTGTGCTTGCTGATCCTGTCCATCAGCTCATCGTTTTCTGCAAGTCCCGGGAATGAGAAACGGCCCAGTTCATCAAGCGGAACATCTTTTATCTCAAAATTTACGCTGTTTCCAACATCATCAGTAAGATATACTTTGAGCATTTTTCCCGCTTCGACCCTTGCAGTCTTTGTCTCTCCGGTCTTTGCATTAGTAGCAGATATTTCAACTGCACCGTCAGTAACTATAATGGACTCCCTGTAATCATCTGTCTCATCATAGTAAACGATGCCTGAAGTTCCTCTGATACCTGCCGTCATGGTGGATGTCTTTATATCAAGGCTCTCATCGTCCTTGAGTTTCTGTGTGACATTAAAGAACAGAGCGCCCTGGGTAAGCTTAAGCTCAAGCTGCTTGCCCTTCTTCATGAATTCGGCTCTGCTGTCATTCTCGAGAGTTACGATCTTAGTATCATCAAGACCTACAGAAGCAAGTCCGTCCTTACCGGTACTGAGCGCATCTCCTGACTGGAATCTAATATTATCGATTACAGGCTTAGAGCTACCCTTGGTGTCTTCGATGTTTACTGTTCCCTCGACACGGAGAAGCCTCATGGTATTGGCAAGCAGACTATTCTGTCCCAGCACTATAGCTATGATGGCTCCGGCAATTACAACAATTGCACCACCGCCGATACCTATCTTCTTCGCCTTAGATAAGTCTTTTATCTTGTCAACAATACTCATAAGATCTGCTCCCCCGTCATTGCAGTTTTCTTATTTTTTAATTATAGCATATGCTTATTAGTTCCCTGAATAATATACACAAGAAGATCCTGAAAGGGTATATACATATCCGTTAGAACCGGATTTACGCTCAAGAAGGCACCAGGAACCATGCCATTCTCCGAAGTATTCTCCAGAGGATAAGTAAATATCAACTGCATGCCCATTATATGTTTTACCTGTAACGATTGGCTGTGATGTGTCTATAGCCATAGAAGCTTGGCCGGACCAGGAAGTCATTGTACCATCCTGATATATGATAATATCTGCATTGATCGCTATATAATACAAATCATGTTCATTCTTATGTGTGAGATCAAACCAGGCTCCTTCATAGTATCCCCTGTATGTAGGTTTACCATTGCCATAATCTTCAGCAGCACTTGAATTGCTGAGCTCACAAATGTAAACCTTATTACCATTGTATGTAATATCCCATTTTGACGTCTTCGTATAACCGGAAGGAACACTCGGGCCTGCAGGAGTAGGCGTCGGGGTGCTTGTCGGTGTAGATGTTGGCGTCGAAGTCGGCGTTGATGTAGGCGTCGATGTGGGTGTTGATGTGGGTGTTGATGTAGGTGTTGATGTAGGCGTTGACGAAGGTGTTGAAGTAGGTGTCACCGTCGGCCTAGGTGTTGAAGTTGCCGTTGGCTTAGCTGTTGCTGTTGGCGCCGGAGTCGGAGTTGAGACCGGAGCCGGCGTCTCTGTAGGAGTAGGAGTCGGTGTAGGTGTCGGTTCTTCAGTCGGTTCCGGTGTTGCTTCCGGAGTTGGAACCGGTGTTACCGTACTCTTGGCATTTGCGGGTTTTGAACTTCTCAAAGCCTTCTTCAGCTTGTCATTATTCCAGCCTGTGTATGCACAGATCCTTTTCATGAGTTCTTCGTCATCTGCTGCAGTGCTGAATCCGAATCCAGCGAGATCTTCTTCATGGATATCTTCAAGATCAAATCTGACACTGTCTACTTTTCTGTCTGAAAACAGATACACTTTGATCTTCTGACCGCCTTTAACTGTAGCTGTCTTTGTCTCACCGGTATCAGGATTCGTTGCTGATACCTCAACGGTTCCGTCGGTAACGATCAAAGTTTCCCTGTTATTATCTTTCGCATCGAAAAAGGTTATTCCTGATGTTCCTCTTATACCTGCAGTCATTGTTGAGGTCTTGATCTCAAATGACTCATCAGCTCTTAGTTTTTCAGTAACATTGAAGAATACAGCACCCTTTGTAACCTTAAGCTGCAAGTTCTTTCCCTTCTTCATGAACTCGGCTCTGCTTTCATTCTGAAGAGTGACGATTTTCGTATCGTCAAGACCTACTGATGCAAGTCCGTCTATGCCGGTATTAAGTGCATCTCCGGACTGGAATCTGACATTATCGAAAACAGGTTTTACCTTACCCTTTCCATCTTCGATGTTGACAGTTCCTTCAACACGGAGAAGTCTCATTGTCGTAGCAAGATAGCCGTTCCTGAAAAAAACGGCACAAAAAACGGCAGCTGCAAGAACAGCTACCGCTATAGCAGAAATAATAATCTTAGTCTTAGTGTTCATCTGCTTGATCTTGTCGGTAATCATAACCAGGTCCCCTTCTGGTTCGACAATAATGCATACGAACCATATCAGAATATCAAACAGGATGAAAAATGCAATAGTTATATCTCGATTTTTTCAGACTTATCTTTTCGATACAGGAAAACATAGCCTCCGAAGAAGGTTGCGAGCGATACTGTGCCGAAAACAACTTCATTTGCCCAATCAGGGAGCGTAAACAAACTCGCCATCTGAAGACCGAAGAAGCCGTCGACCAAGGTATGGATCACGATCGCAAAAGGATAGAGCCATAACTTTTTCTTATCCTTGCAAGCATAGAATACGAGAATCGACGCGCCGGTATGATATAAAACCGCGATCACACGATCGATTACCGTGACCCCCAGAGTTGCAATGTTAAAAGATGAGATCTGGTTTAATGTAGCCGTTATCTGCTCGGCCATTCCGGGCATCGGTGCAGACTCGAGTGCTTTACTGATCTCTGCGGCTATAGAACCGTTGTTGATCATCAAACCCATCATGATATATGAGACAAGGTTAAGCCCTATAATAAGCATTGCCTCAAAGCCGCCGTGACCTATGCCGTGTGATATGGAAGTCTCTCTCTGCTTTCTCTTGCGGAGCAAAGTCTTATATGCGACAAATCTTCCGGTCTCTTCGAAAAGCCCCGGGAAAAAGCCCACAAGGAATCCCCAGAGGACCGGTCTTGCATTAATAAACACACTTGCCGCATGCTCCGGCAGACCCATCTGAACGGGAAAGATCAGTATGTTCTGAAGAGGCTTTTCGAGCACTAACGCAAACAACATGAAAGTTGCTGCACCAATAAGGACTGTCGTGAACGGTTCCTTCTTTTTCCGGCACCAGATGACAGCAACGATTACCGGTATTACGATTGCAAGAAAAGCTCCTATGCCCATCAGCACAAAAGACTCTGTGCTTACATGCCCAAAATCATAATTATCCATAGATACTATTCTCCCTTATTCCCGATTGTTAAAAGATCAATTCTCTCCCTTATTCTTAGAGATAACCTTCTTGTGATATGCCTTCTTGCCGCAGTAAGGGCACGTAAGTTTTCTGTTCCAACCCATGTGAGGTGCCCAGATTATCGCTTTCATGGTCGGGACATAGCGTTCACCGCAGTTCGGGCATTCATAGTATCCGGCATCGTGTTCGATCTTCAATCCGAAGTAAACGAACGGAATGAGAAGTAATAATGAAGAGAAGATCAGTATAGTGCCCAGAACGACCTGCCCGTTCTCGCACATATATGAGCCTATAGAGGTCATTAAAACAAGCAGGATAATCACTACAGTGATCATGACGATCTCGATCTGAAGAAGAAGCTTGTCTCTTTTCTCGACCTTTGCGGTCATTTCCAGAAGGTTCTCTTCTGCCTTATCCTTATAATTTTCCATGGTGATATGTTCCCCGGTCAGGAGTTCGTTTACATCAATATTTAAGATCTTGCAAAGTTCGATCATGATGGATGCATCAGGAAGGCTCTTGCCTGTCTCCCACTTCGATACTGCCCTGTCTGTTATACCGAGTTTATCGGCGAGAGCTGCCTGGGTTAAGCCTGCTTCCTTTCTGCATGATGATATGAACTTTCCAATCTTTACCTGATCCATTTTTAAGGGATCCTCCTTTCACCTCCGACGATAAGGCTACTTGGATAATTTTACCACGAACCGGCGGTTGAGATGCCTGAAAAAGTGCCTCCCAACCTATAGTTGAGTCAGCCTGAAAATGCCTAAAACAATGGGTTTTCGCTTCAGATGGCAAACATAGACGGAATTACGAAGCCGGAACTAAATACTCCTTTGCATCATATGCTTCGAGACACTTATTGCCGCACATAACAAGATTATATTTCCTGCCCTTTGATCCGTATTCATAGTCCTTCGAATTGATCTTTTTCGAAGCGCCGTTCTCGAAGATCAGGACATACGAATCATCCATCGAATATCTGTTTCTCTGATACTCCGCATAAACAAGCCTGGATGTTTCCACATGGGGCTTTGCCAAAAGCGGTGCAGCAGAGATCACAAAGAATGATACGAGAATTGCAATATCGATTCCGATAAGAATAATCGTGAACGGCTTGCTTCCGACAAGCGCCGTAAGAACGCATGTAATGAACAGACCTATAAAGAGAAATGAAAGGATCTGCGAGATAGTGTTAAACAGATAGTAGGATCTCAGATTCTCAATATAGTAATCAGTAAGATATGTTCCACTCGGCTTTTCAGATACATTTCTGAAAATAAGCAACAGGATGATATCTAGTACAGTTACTCCGGCCACGATCTTAAAAAGGACAGACGAAGTGTTCTCGCGTAAACGGTCGCCCATGGTAATATTCCTCCAAAAATAATCTTTCCCTTACTGATAAGCATACTCTAAGAGATTAAAATTCTCAAATAGTTTTAACCAGCTCATGAATGCGTTTTTACTGCGGCGAGGCGGAGTGCAAAAAATGTGCAGAATCAGCTTGTTATTGACACCATTTTCGACAAACGAGGACGAATTTGCTCGGAATGGTGCCGAAAACGTGGAGAATCAGCACCATTTTCGCACCCTGCATAAAAAGAACCCGGCAACATCCACGGGGAGATGCTGCCGGGCAAATACGGGCAAATAAAAACGCTCTTTACGATACGATCTTATAGTATGCGTTAGATGTGAGCTTATAGATCACCGCATAGAAGATTCCGCATACGAGTACGCAGATTCCTGCACTTACGAGGAGCAGTGGCATATTGTTGTGGCCAAAAAGCTTTAAGAGCTTATGGATAATCGGAAGCACGGTAGCCAGATGGACGCACGCAAAAATGATAGGAATAAGGAATACCGTCAGCATCTGGGAGTTGATGCTCTTCTTGATATTATCCTTTGTCATTCCGACCTTCTGCATGATACCGAATCTTCCCTGGTCTTCGAATCCTTCAGAGATCTGCTTGTAGTAGATGATGAGCACGCAGGATACGAGGAATATGATGCTGAGAAGAATACCAAGGTAGAACAGTCCGCCGAATGTCCTGACAAAATCGCTGCGCTGTTCGACCCTGCTGTCGCAGACGACTCTGAAATAATTCTGTTGCTTCGGATAAAGATCATCTCTGATGTGTTTTGAGAGGATTTTTCCGAGTTCTTCCTGTTTATCTTCATCAAGGTTGGTATCGAAAGCGAAGTTCCACTGCCACATAAGCATTGTATCGCCTCTTGAATCTTTAAGACCGGAATAGCGTGAAGCTGTCTCACCGAGATCATCGACAACAAGCGTGATCGTAGATACGATTTCATTTAATCCGATGTACTTCAGATCATCTGCTCTGGCATCGATCCTCTTTGCGACCTTGAATGTCTCATCACCGATACAGATGCTGTCTTCAACCGGAATATTGCCGCTGACACCTGCGAGGACTTCTCCCTTGCCAAGTACAACATTCTTTCCGGTTATCCTGTTGTAATCCTCAAGATCAATGAAATAAACAGTAGCGACATTATCGAAATTGATGCTTGTTCCCATTGTAAACGGATCTAAATCGACACGGAGTCTTCCGTTTTCCATATAACCTGAAAAACTGCAGCAGGAAAGAGAGATGTCATTTGTGGTCTCTGCGCCGAATTCATGAGCCTTCTCAATGACCTCTTTCTCAAGTCTTTTAGCTGTTTCCGTATAGCTGTCCGAATAACCGTAATTGCTGGCAGAAGCGTTAAGCTGTCTCGGATAATGATTCTGAAGAACATCTTCCCTGTTAACATACAAAGATGAAGTAGATGACATCATTACGAGGACCATGGTAAGCAGGATGCAGATGGATGCAAGACCCGCACCGTTTCTCTTCATTCTGTATGCCATAGAGGATACGGATACGAAGTGGTTTGTCTTGTAGTAGTATCTCTTGTTCTTCTGAAGGATCCTGCAGAGCAGAACAGAACCTGCGATGAGTACAAGATATGTTCCGATAATGATGAGGATTACGGCAACAAAGAACATCGCAAGTGCCTGCATAGGAGTCTTGATCATGAGCACGATTCCATAACCTGTCAGAAGGATAAAGAGGCCCAGGATACCTACGAACCAGTTTGCCTTCGGGGGCTTTTCGCCTGCCTTATCGGAATTGATAAGATTAATGGTTCGAGAGAACCTTACGAGTCTTGCTGCATTGAGGAAGATCAGGACGAAGACAATGCTGTATATGAGAACAGTGAAGCTAATCGACTGTCCGCTGATAACAAACTTATAGCTGGATTCAAGGCCGAGCATCTTTCTAAAGCCCAGCTCGGCAAGCTTGGAAAATCCTATGCCGATCGCAAGACCTGCAGTAACAGATACGAACCATGTGATCAAGGTCTCGAAAAATATGATCTTACCGAGATTTTTCCTGTTCATTCCGAGCACGCTGTATAGGCCGAATTCCTTAAGTCTTCCCTTGATAAGAGCTGACTGTGTATAGAACAGGAAAATGGTTCCGAAGATTGCCATTATAGTCGATCCGAGCTTCAATATATCTCTTGCTGTTCCGACGCCCTCAAAGTCCTGCATCATATCGGAATAACCAAGCAGATGCATGATGTAATAAATCGCAACCATCAGGATGCATGCCGCAATATATGGCACATAAAGCCGGCCGTTCTTGCGCATTCCGCTGACGGCCATCTTGGGATAGAAACCGGCCTTCATCAGTTGTCACCTCCCTGAGCGAGAAGTGTCAATGTATCACTTATCGACTGATACATCTGCTGATCTGTTGACTGGCCCTTGTAGATCTGATGGAAGATCATTCCGTCCTTGATAAAGAGGACACGTGATGCATTGGATGCAGCCTTTGTCGAGTGAGTAACCATGAGGATCGTCTGACCAAGCCCGTTCACCTTTTTGAAAAGTGCGAGGAGTTCATCTGAAGACTTCGAATCAAGTGCACCGGTAGGCTCATCCGCAAGGATGATCTTAGGGTTTGTGATAAGAGCTCTTGCGACAGCTGCTCTCTGTTTCTGACCGCCTGATACCTCATAAGGATATTTCTTTAAGAGTTCGGATATGCCTAAGGTTCCAGCGATACCGTCAAGTCTCTGCTTCATCTCGGCATGTTTTTTGCCTGCAAGCACCAGGGGAAGATAGATATTATCTTCCAAAGAGAACGTATCGAGGAGATTAAACTCCTGGAAAACATAACCCAGATTATCTCTTCTGAATTTAGCGACATCCTTGTCCTTAACTTTTGACAGATCCATGCCGTCAAGGATTACGGTTCCTTCAGTTGCCCTGTCTAATGCGGCAATGATGTTGAGGAGTGTTGTCTTTCCTGAACCGGATTCTCCCATAATGGCGACATACTCGCCCTTTTCGACAGTAAAGCTTACATTCTTAAGTGCCTCTACAGAAGCACCTCCGAATCTTGTCTTGTATATTTTTTTGATATTCTTTGCTTCAAGCAGACTCATAATTCAATTATCCTTTCCTTGGTTTGATGGCAACAGTATAGAATTACCAGTAAAACCATTCCTTAGCTTCTGCTTACGCAAATCTAACAAGTCTGTCACATTTACTCTATTCCGATCTTGCGTCTTCTAAGATCGATCATTATAGTCGTTCCCTTACCAGGTTCAGATCTGGCACTTATCTTATGTCCCAGATTGTCGCAGATCCTTTTGCAAAGATATAAGCCGATACCGCTCGCACGCTTATCCTCACGGCCGTTAAATCCCGTATATCCGTTCTCGAAAACTCTCGGCAGATCTTCTGCGCTTATGCCTATTCCCGTATCCTCGACGCAGAGTATTCCGGATTCATTCATGTAGATCTTTATGCCGCCGTCTTTTGTATATTTGACTGCATTGGATATTACCTGCTCTATTACAAAAGATAACCACTTATCATCAGATAAGACCTTCGCTTCTGTGGGCTTGAAGTCCATAGAGAGTTTTTTGGATATGAAGTCCCTCGCAAATTTTCTTATCGCCGGCTTGATGACCGCATCAAGGTCGATCTCCCGGATCACATAGTCTGTACTGTCGGAATCAAGTCTTAGGAATGTAAGGACCATCTCGACATAAGCTTCTATCCTGTTAAGATCCCCTTCAAGGCGTCTCGAAAAATCAGTGTCTTCAGACTGGAGCTGAAGGCGCATCGAAGCGATAGGTGTCTTAATCTGATGAGCCCAAACGGTGTAGTATTCGACCATGTTGTTGTAGTCAGATACAGATTTCTGCTTCGAGTATTCCTGCTCCTCTTTAAGCTTTTCTATAATCTCAAGATAATCCTTTTCGATAGTTCCGGAAGGATCAGGGAAACTGTTCTGCTGAATCTTTTTATGTTTATTAAAGATTATCAGGTAATCGATAACTGCAGCTGTCAGAATGACAACAGCACTCAGGATCAAGGGATATAACACTGTTACAGCAGGCATATCAAAGAGAAAATACGAGGATGCAAAGATGCCTTCCGCCACTAAAAGCAGAATGATCACTCCAAGCCTGGACTTAAGGTAATCCTTAAACATTAATCCTCCAGAATGTATCCCACGCCGAACTTGGTCTTGATCAGATCTTTAAGTCCTATGCTCTCTAATGTCTTTCTCAAGCGTCCGACGTTGACTGTAAGTGTATTCTCATCCACATAAGAGTCAGTCTCCCACAAAGCTTCCATGAGTTTCTCACGGCTGACGACCTTATTCTTATTCTGCACGAGTGTCAGAAGGATCTTGTACTCGTTTCTTGCCAGATCCGCCTCTTTCCCGTTAAATGAGATCGTGTTGTTGTTCGTGTTAAGAACGGCTCCTCCCACTTCCAGAGTGGCAGAAGACTGGCTGAAATCGTAAGTCCTTCTGAGGAGAGCTGTGACCTTCGCTATGAGCACACTCTGGTCGAAAGGCTTGGCGATAAAGTCATCCGCACCCATATTGATCGCCATTACGATATTCATGTTATCCGTCGCAGACGAGATGAAGATGATCGGCACGGAACTTGTCTTCCTTATCTCCTGGCACCAGTGGTATCCGCCCATGTAAGGCAGTGTGATATCCATGATGATCAGGTGAGGCTCGTATTCATTCACCTCTTCTATGACTTTCATGAAATCAGATACCGAGCGGCCTTCCATGCCCCAGTTGCCAAGGCAGGATACTATGCCGTCAGCGATCCCTTTATCATCTTCAACAATATAAACCTTATACATGTAATCCCCGTTATAAAATCTTATTCATCTTCACGCAATCGAAGGTTCCGCTCTTGATCACGCTGTCATCAATATGTTTATACCCGAGCTTTTCATAAAAATCTATCGCTTCAAGTCTGCTGTCGATCTTAATCTCTTTATAGCCCAGTTCAAGTGCCCACTTCTCGGCTTCAGTCACCACAAGCGAACCAAGTTTCTGACCTCTGTACTGAGGAAGGACTACAACACGGCCAAGCGTTACGGCATGCTCACCGCTCTCATAGAAGCGGCATGTCGCGACCGGATATCCGTCGTCTAACAAAACGATGTATTTTGTGCCATCACAATCGTGTTCATCGAATTCATCTCTGAGCGAAATGTGATGCTGGCGGTTCATGCCCTCGATCCTTACAGAGTAAGCTCCGGCTCTCTGCCACTCTTCTTCAGCCCTAAGGATTTCCATGCTTATCTGCCTCCGAAGTGATTAAAGCAAACACGCTCGGAGAAAGCCTTTTTCGAAGGGGCATGAAAATCATCCAGAGCCTTGCCGACAGGAAGGATGCATACGACATCATATTCACCGGGAACACCTAACACGGAAGCGATCTTGTCGCATATGCGGTCTTCGTCTGTAATGTGACCTTCGTACCAGCAGCTCTGGTAACCGAGCTCTACTATCGCAAGAAGCATATTCTCTATTGCAGCCGAATAATCCTGGATCGCAAAGCATCTGTCACGGTAAGCGTTGATCCTTCTTGTCAGGACAACGATCATGGCAGGAGCAGTCTTGGCTACCGGCGGATCGATCAGGCTCTTAATCTTATCCAGCGTGTCTTTATCGTCTACTACGATAAGGTCCGTCGTCTGCTTGTTGCAGCCGGAAGGAGCATCGATACCGCAGCGTGCGATAGTCTCAAGATCTTCTCTCGGAACTCTCTCATCTGAAAACTTGCCTCTGTAACTGTGTCTGGTGGCGATAGTGTTCACCGCGCTCTTCAGGTTCATCACGTAGATCTGGCACGGGTTTGCCTCGTCCCAGTAATCCGGAAGCACTTCAAGCTCTTTAAAGCCTAAGTTTCTGTAGAACTCATTCGTGATGTCATAGTCTTCATACATTCCTGAACGAACGGACTTAACCTGTATGAAAGAATAGCCTTTCTGAACTGCATAATCCTTTGCAGCAGCGAAAAGTCTCCTCCCGTAACCATTCCTGTGATAATCCTTCTTAACTCCCATAACGGCAAGTTCTACTGTCGCATCTCCTGTCTGCTTAAGGCAGAGAAAACCGGCAAGAGCGTCTTTCTCATACGCTGCCCAGAAAGGCCAGCCTGCAGATTCCCTGATATACTCTTCCCTGCTCTCTTCGACTTCGAACCACTGAGTCAAAGCCTCGAGCACCTCACGGGAGATTTTTCTCTTTTCATCAGGATCTTCGATAAATCTGATCATATATACCTCAATTGCTTAGAAATTCACTTAAATTCAGCTAAGGCTTATTGTACCATTTTCAAGAAACATGATTCTAAATCAAATGGGTTATAATCGTGGAAAAGTAATATCAGGAGTAATCTTAAATGATAAATAGAAAACTGACCTCAGTGATCCTCGCAGCTTCGGTCATGACGACCGCATTCTGCTCATGCAATTTCATCACGGTTCCAAGTGAGTCATCATCAGACCTTACCACTGCATCCGTATCGGAAGAACCGACACCCACACCGGTGCCTACACAGCCTCCGGTCGAAGTCATAGTCAAGACAAAGGATGGTAAGACAATAGCCGATACCGACTATGTTCGCCTTATGGATGACGTAAAGCCCGAGATGATGAATCCTGAATACTGGATCAAGGAAGGCGACGATCAGATACTCATGAACGACGAGCAGATCGCTGCTTTTAACGATAAGAACCGTGCTGTGATCCTCGCTGGAGACAACAAGACCAGGATGCCTCACATCAACGATTTTGAGGAGACACTTGACGGAAATGTCTTAAGGACATTCTTAAGCGACAACGCGAAGTCTGTCCCGTCAAAGCCGGAGAAGTTCTTTCTTAACGGCCAGCCCACGACAAAAGAATATTGGGATGAATTAGTCCGTCTTTCAAATATGGACGCTGTGCCTGATGAGATCAAAGTGCAGTACGGCTTTACGACCAAGAGAATGTCCGTAAGGATGTTCCCCACTGAAGACCGCGTTTTCGAGAGTGCCGATGATAAATTCTTCGACAGCCTTATCTATTCGGAATGCATGCCTTATATGCCGGTCGTCGTTCTGCATGAGAGCGCTGACGGCGAATACCTTTATGTCGTCTTCGACAGTTTCTCTGCATGGCTTCGTAAAGACGCAGTAGCTCTCTGCCATGACAAAGATGAATGGACAAAGAGACAGTCACCTGACAAGTGGCTCGTCGTTACCGCCAGAGAGATCAGATTAGGAGATGACCCTCACAGCCCGCTCACGACTAACCTCGTTCTCCCCATGGGCACAAGGATGGAACTCGTACCTGTCAAAGATGCTCCCGACATCATTAACCAGAGAACAACTTACGGTGATTACGTGGTAAAAGTTCCTGCAAGAGGAGAAGACGGATATATCAAAGATGAGTATGTTCTGATCCCTGTATCTGACGATGTTAATGTCGGCTACCTCCCTCTTACTCCCGCCAATATCGTCAGACAGGCATTCAAGCTCCTGGGCGACCGTTACGGATGGGGCGGCGACCTTCAGGCAAATGACTGCACCGGCATCACAAGAGAGATCTACAGATGCTTCGGAATACTTCTTCCAAGAGTAGGACAGTCAAGTTCAAAGGGCATCTATAAGGTGGACATGAAGAAGATGAGCTCAAAAGAAAAGCTTACAGAGATCGAGAAACTCGCTCCGGGAAGCCTTATCTCTTTCCCCGGCCACATGACGATCTACATCGGAACTGTAGATGGTGTGCCATATGTCATCAGCTCAGTCGGCACGTTCGTTCAGCCTGCACCGGGTTCCAAGGAAGTCCTTCATCCGAGGAGCGTTGTCTTAAGCAGCCTTAACGTAAGACGAAGGAACCTTGTATCCTGGCTCGATACGGCAACTACCGCGCTCACGATAAAGCCGGAAGAAGAGAAAAGCGAAGGTTAAATTTAAAGGGTTCACTTGATCAATGAAGTGAACCCTTTTTAAATCAATTAACGATCTCGATATTCTTCACATCTTTATGCGACCAGTCGTTGGACAGATCCATATTGGCCCAGTCAGACCGGTGCGCACTGAAGCTTATCGTAAGCGTATCGCCTTTTGCAAGAGAACCGCCGCCGACAGTGATCGCAAGACATGTATCCCTGTCTTCACCCGTGCAGGATGAGTACTTGCCCTTCACTTTGCTAGTCAGTTCAGTGTACTTGCCTGAAGCGGAATTCGTAGCTGCGTGATAGCAGTCGAAAACCATGTCTCCGCCTTCCTTCTTGAAATAGTAATTGATCTTGATCTTCGACAGATCGACTTTTGTCTTGCCGGTATTTGTTATCTCAAGAGTTCCTGCAATGGCATTAACATTTGTTGATTTGTCATTATAGTTCATCTTGATGCTGAGATTTCCGACCTTAGTCTGGCCGCCGGAAGATGAAGTGTCAGCCTGTGTTGCGGAAGTTGCTGTGCTCTGGTCAGGAACCGTTCCTCCTGCTGACTCACCGGAACCTTTGCCTTCCTCATCAGGAAGTGTTCCGTATACAAGCTTGCCGTCATCAAGAAGCACCGCACCCTTCTTGAATGAATAGTCATTGCCGTTATCCCATGTGCCGTTAGGGCTTGTCATCCTGACCTGGATCTCAGACTTATACTGGGACTGTCCGCCAGGTCTTAAGTTCCCGTCATCGAAAACTACTGACAGATAATAGATATGATTAGCCTCATTCCATACCTTAAGTCCGTCAACACGGCCTGACTGCATGTAGTTGGTGCTTATCTTTACTCCCGCTGCATTGCCGCCTGCCTTATAGATCTCCGAAAGATCCACATAGTATCTGAATTCGAGCTTGGTTGCCGCTCTTGCAGGCCATGCTGTCTTGTTGTAGATAAGGGCTTTGATCTCGGCAAAATCCTTACCTTCGACATTAAGACTGCAATCTGTGGAATACTCATCAGCAGGTACTTCCTCCACTGCTCCGAAGCCGATCAGAGTCTTGCCGTGATATCTGGAATACATTGCTGCGAGAAGGCCCGTGAATCCTGCATTGTAATCGCAGGCGACCTCATTCTTGTTATAGTCACTTACCGTATCCGTATATCCGTCAGAAGCATCAGGGCCACCTACAAGAGCACCGTAAAGCGTATGTCTTGAAGTGCCTGGCTCATTCATATTGTCACAGTAAGAACCCTGGCTTGTTCTGTGGTGAGGGTGCACAGGAGGATTCTCGCCGAATCCGACAACGTAGGATCTGCCTGATGAGCCAAGAGCATAATCAGCCTGTGATACCGCAAAATCCCAGTATGTATTGACCTTGTCTTTGGGGCAGCCATCCCATCTGCTGTAGACGGTTGCTATAAAGGCAGTTGTGGTCGCATATCTTAATGAACCCCACTGGTCAAGCCATGCAAGACCTTTGGGTGAATATGTGATCTTCTGGCCGTCTGATGTTCCCTTAGTCCAGAAATCAAGATGCTTCTGGACTTCGTCCTTATATGCCTTATCACCTGTTATCTTTGCAAGAAGCACAGCTGCTCCGATATGAACATCATCCCAGCACATGGACCAGTTGTAATCGTGGCCGGCTTTGGTGAAACATGTTTTCGCATTATCGAGATAAGACTTGTCATTAGTTGCCAAGTAAAGCCAGCTGCCCGCCCATGAAAGCTCATCGTAAAAACCGCTCCATGAATTATAGAATCCGTTCGCCGCGGTATATCCTGAATCACTTCTGGTCGAATCTGCAAAACTGTATAAACTCTTAGCATGTTCAAGGCAGAGCGCTGAATAGTCTTTATCAATGTCCTTGAAAACGATCGATGTGACAGCCAGCGCTGCAGCTGCCTCACCGACTACTGCAGAACCCGGATTATCCTTGGTGACCTTATAAGACGGTCTGTTCATCGTCATTACTTCGCAAGGACCCCACCAGGAGTGATCCGCATTTCCGTCGCCGACCTGATAGTAGAAGACTTCCTTCTCGGGATGACACTTGATCAGATAATCGCTGACCCACTTGATATCTCCAAGTACATACTCGAGCTGGCCGCTCTGCTCGTAAGAAGCCTTGTCCTCATAGACAGACCAGCCAAGCATAGCAGCGGAATATGCCATCGGGAGATTGAACTTCACGTTGTCTCCCGCATCGTACCAGCCGCCTGTAAGATCGACATTGTTGTCTGCGCCGTCCGTAAGGCCGGAATCACCGCGCCAGTTGCATCTGGTATTCTCAGGAAGCTTGCCGCTTCTCTGGAGTTCATAGAACAAAAGAGATTTCTGAAGGGCTTCACCGTAATTGAACTTTCCCGTTCCCTCAGTTCCCTCATAGCCTTTGCCTTTCTCAGTAAGATCCTTTGTTGAATGTGTGCTGCCGGACACCACAACTGTAGTAGTGCTTGCGGCGGACGGATCTGTAATATCTCCTGATGCTTCAGTAACTGATTCGCTCTGACTGTCTTCAGAGCCTGATACGGGTGCCTGGTTGCATGCTGTAAGAGCAATTGCTGCAACAGTTATAAGCGCCAGCGGCTTGATCGATCTCTTCATAAAACCCTCCGGAAAGTGATAGCCACATTATACGACAACACCTTCAAAGCGGCAGTTAAACATCTGTAAATCATTGAGATAGTACATTTATTGGCTTAATTAATAAAATATTGTTTATCCGCTCACACTAAGTTATAATTTTTAATTAAATTGGAAGATTGTTTTTTGCAGTCTTTCCCGGACAAGAGGATTTAGGAAACAATTATTTTAGCGAGGTAATTCCATGTTATGTATTGGATGTGGTAAGCAAGTCGGAGGCGGCAGATTCTGTCCTTACTGCGGCACACCTATAGAAGATTCAGCTAAAGCTGCAGCAGAGGCAGCTTCTGAGACTTCCACTGTAGACACTGTAGAACCTGAAACAGCTGAGGCTGATCCTGAAGCAACTGTAGCAGAACCGGAGACTGCTGAGGCAGAACCTGAGGCAGCTATAGAAGCAGAAGAACCTGCTTACAAGCCTATGGAAGAACTGGCCGCTGAATCTGAAGCAAAATCATTAGCTGCAGCAGAAGAGACCGAGCCGGTTCAGGAGAAGTTATCTTCAACGCCTTCAAGCACGGCATCTGTTCCGTGGGCACCTATGACAAATGCTCCGTCAAATGCACCGTGGAATAAGACTCAGGCTACGCCCTGGTCATCTCCTGCCACATCTGCTTTTGCTTCAACACCGGCAGTTCCTGCCCAGGAGGCAGCCGCTGAGACTCCGGCAACTGTATCTTCCGCTTTTTCAGCTCCTGCAGCACAATCTTCATCAGCACCTGTATCACTTGATACACCTGCTCCCGGAGTAACCACTATCTATGAGGAGCCCAAAAAGAAGAATCCGTTCCTCCCTATGTTCATCATCATCGGAGCGGTCTTACTTGTTGCAGCAATAGCAGGCGGTGTTATCGCCATCTGGCATTACAGCCGTGTCCAGAGATACAACAAGGGCATCGAGGCAATCGATGCAGGCAACTATGAAGAAGCTCTCACTATCTTCAGCGGAGTTTTGGACTTCGAGGATGCTGATTACTATTCAAGAATGGCCCAGGTCGAGATCGACTATAAGAAGGTAGACGGACTTCTTAAAGAGAACGATTATGACGGCGCCATCAAGATCCTTAAGACAGTCGACGCATTCTACGGAAGCGAGGAAAAAGGAAACGAAGCGCGCTCCCTCATGTATGAGTGCAGTGCAGCCAAGGAAGCAGAAAAACTCTATAAGGACAAGGATTATGCAGGCGCAAAATCCAAGTTCAGTGAACTGAAAAAGCTTAAGGAAAAGTATCTTAAGGAAGCAGTAACCTGCGACGGATTCCTCGCAGTGAAGGAACAGGACTGGAACACAGTCATCAAGGCTGCTTATGCTATCCAGACAAACGATTTCGAATATAAGTTCTTAACAGAACCTCAGAATGAAGATGCAAAGGTAATCTCCAATGCCGTAGCAAACGGTACAGATGATTATGCTGCTGTCGATGCTGCATTAAAGCCTGAGACAGAAGAGGCAAAAGAACTCGCTACTGCAGGTGTTAACGGACTTAAGTACAAGTATGCAGACAAGCTCTTTAATGAAAGAAATTATGAAGAGGCAAAGAAGATCTTCGGCGAACTCAATGACTTCCTTGATTCTGAAGCAAGATATAAGGAGTGCCAGAGAAAGATCGACGAGATCGAGCAGGTCATCCAGACTTATAACCAGGCTGAGAAGTACTTCAAGTCAGGCAATTACTATAAGGCTTATGCAGCTTACTCCTCTATCGCAGGTTATAAGGATGCTTCCGAAAAGGCGAAGAAGTGCCAGCAGACAATGCCTAAGAACGGCGCTATGAAGAAGGGTTCAAGCGGCGTTAAGCTTACGATCAAGAATCCTCCGAGAAATGCACTTGTCAGAGTCTATAACAAGAAAGGTGCGGTAGTCGGACAGATCTTCATCAGAGCCGGAAAGAGCGCCACCATCAAGGTCAAGCCCGGCACATATACAATGAGGATCGCATACGGCGACAAGTGGTATGGCTCCAAGGATCTTTTCGGTGATCTCGGTGTATATTCAAGACTCAGAAACGGTTCAAGCTATAACTTCACATTCAAGAACTATTACAGATATACATTGACTCTTAACACATGGAACGGAAACGTTGGAACAGAGAACATCGCAGGCGGTGCAGCAGGCATGTGATCCGTTCCGTAAAAGGAACTTACGGAGGCTGTCTCTTTACGGGGGCAGCCTCTTTAGTTCTTTATCTTTTGCAAGCCCTCTTCCCTGATCTTTTGCTATAATTCTAAGTTGGTATGGAAGGAAACATATATAACAGATGCAAGATACAGATAACATACTGCTTAACGATCAGGAATCATTGAACTTCAGAAGGAATTCTAATACGCTCGTCATCCTGGGAACGGGTGTTATCGTATTTGGCTTCTGGAGCGTTATCAAACTTGCTGCCCAGCTTCTTTTCGGCTATCAGCTTTTCGATGATGAACAGATAGAGGAATTAGGAGATATAGGAATCCTGATCTCGACAGTAACGGTATTCATCATCATGGGTGCCGATGTAATCCTGAGGCTTATAGCCGGACTCAAAGCCATAAGCGAAGGGCGCGGCAAAAAGGCAGGCAAAGGCTATCTTGTCATACTGATGCTGCTGATCTTAAGTTCGGCAGGCTCTCTAATCATCGTCATTCCTACACTTGCAGACGTAGGTGAATCATTCATCGAAGGCTTCGTATCAGTATTCATGGAACTTACTTCACTCGTGATCACGCTCGAAGTGTTCATTGCAGGGATAAGTGTGAAGAAGCACAAATCCAAACAGATCGGGGGTGCCGGGTAGTTGCAGGCTGATTTCCATTACTATGCGACTTACTGCGCAGCAATACTTGCAGGCTACTCCCACGAAGAGGCGCTCTCATTATGCTACAGTGATCAATTTGTTGATTGCTGCACGAAAACCTTCCTCAAATCAATTTCCGCATCAATACATGCAGCCACATCGCAGACACAGGCAGAACTCGTTGATACAAGAGCTGACATAGTCGGTCTTCAGGACATCACCAGGATCTGGGCATCATTCCATTTCCTTCCCAAAGACCTATATGCGAAGACTCCGCGTGCTACAAAGACATATAAGAACAAGTACAGGCTTATCTGCGGCCCCAACGGTGAACTTGTAAAAGACACTGTCGAACTTGCAAAGGATAAGAGCATCCAGGCTGCAGGGATCGCGATGCATGTCCTCGCAGATACCTGGGCACATATGAATTTTGCAGGTACCCCTTCCCTTGCGATCAACAACACAAGCAATGACTTCTACGAGTTATTATTCGACAATACAGAGCAGAAGATCTCGTTCAAACATGCTCCCGGTGCTGCAGATGACATCGAAAACTCTGTATATAACAGTACAGTCTTTAATCCCAGTGAGACCAATATCCTTAACCTGGGGCACGGACACGCAGGCCATCTTCCCGACTACAGCTTCATCAGATACAAGTATCTTCCCGCCTGGGGCAGCTACAGGGAATTCCTGAAGGATAACCCGTCTGATTACATGAAAGCATTCAGCCAGATGATATTTGCGATGAAGTACTTAAGAGGCGAAGCTGAAGAATTCACAACAGATACTTACGATGAAAAGACTGTAGAGCCTTATAAGGACAGGATCCATGAGATCCTTATCAAAAGACAGCCGGATGCATCTGAAGACTGGAAAAGATTCGGAGAAGAATTATCCGGTAAAAATATCCCTGACTTTGATGTAATGACTTATGCAGAAGAGTATAAGAATGCTGAAGATAAGGATGACACATTCCTCGGAAGATTCATACTTGCCGCATTGTCACAAAAGAGCATGGTCACAAATAAGATCTTTACTTCAGGCAACGGCCTTGCAGGTTATTCAATTGACTACAACAAGAAAGGTTTTGGCGGGATCAAGGATTACATGAAACTCGTCAAGCAAAACTTAAGGAGCGGGTCATGAGCAAAGCAAGACGCGTGTGGACAATAATCGGAGCGGCATTTGCTCTCATCGGCGCACTTGCAATAGTGCTGATGCCGGACATGGCACTTGAGTTCCTGGCTTTGGGAATCAGCATCACGCTCACATATTACGGTGCAAAATTCCTTATCTACTATCTGACGCATGCACAGCATATGGTAGGCGGTAAATGGTTCCTGCTTATAGGTCTCATACTTTTCGATATGGGAGTTTTCGCGATAGCAATATACGATCAGGCTAAGATCATTACGGTCATTTATGTCATCGGAACTCATCTTGTCTCAGGAATCTTGAGTATGATCCGTGTCGTCGGTAACAAAAAGGATAACAATCCCGGATGGAAGACTGATCTCGTACAGGGCATTGCCAGCATCTCACAGGTAATACTCTGCATCATCTTCATTAACTCCGTCACGATAATCTCAATATCTTACGCTATATACACCATCTACTATGCAACCATGATGGTCATATCCGCATTTAAGAAAACGGCTATAGTATATGTACAGTGACTTGCTCTGATGCAAACGTTCATTTGTGAAAATGAATAATTGATAATGTAATCCTCTATTTTTATAATTTCGTGGTTAAAAATGCTAATTAAAGAATAGAGGATGTTATATGAAGGAATTTACGCCGAAGCTGTTCTCCGTAATGAAGAAGTATTCAGGTGCGCAGCTAGTTAAAGATATCGTTGCCGGAATAATCGTAGCTATCATCGCTTTGCCGCTTTCAATAGCTCTTGCCATCGCATCAGGCGTCGGACCTGAAGCAGGTATCTATACTGCGATCGTAGCAGGCTTCATCGTATCTTTCTTAGGCGGAAGCAGAGTTCAGATCGCAGGTCCTACGGCAGCTTTTGCGACCATCGTGGCCGGAATCGTTATGAAGGACGGCACACAGGGACTTATCATCGCGACCATCATGGCGGGCATTATCCTTATCATCATGGGTTTCTGCAGATTCGGAAGCCTTCTTAAATACATCCCTGATCCTATCACCACAGGATTCACTGCAGGTATCGCCGTTACCCTCTTTATCGGTCAGATTAAGGATTTCACGGGTATCGCTTATCAGCACGGCGAAAAGCCGATAGAGACATCCGAGAAGATCATGGCACTTGTTAAGAATGCCGTAACCATCAACTGGCAGGCAGTCATGATCGGCGCTATCGCTCTCGTAATCCTTATCGTTTGGCCTATATTCTTTAAGAAGATCCCCGGTTCTTTCATCGCTGTTATCGTAACTGCAGCCATCGTGGAGTTCTTCCATCTTGATGTAAACACGATCGGAAAGCAGTTTGCCGATATCCCTGCAGGCCTCCCGCCGTTCAGCCTCAACGCTTCAATGTTCACATTCGAAAACATCAGAGGACAGCTGACCAACGCAGTTACTATCGCATTCCTTGCCGGTGTCGAGTCACTTCTTTCTGCAGTAGTTGCAGACAGTATGATCGGTTCCAAGCACAAGCCCAATGCGGAACTCATCGCTCAGGGTGTCGGTAATATCGCATCTGCCTGCTTTGGCGGTATCCCTGCCACAGGAGCCATTGCAAGAACTGCAGCAAACATCAAGAACGGCGGCAGAACACCGATTGCGGGTATGGTTCATTCAGTTACACTTCTTATCGTAGTTGTATTCCTGATGCCCTATGCAAAGCTCATTCCCATGCCCTGCATCGCAGCTATCCTTTTCCAGGTCGCATACAACATGAGCGGATGGAGAAGATTCGTTAAGCTCGTTAAGAGTTCACCTAAGAGCGATATTGTAGTCCTTCTTATCACATTCGCGCTCACTGTCATCTTCGATCTCGTAGTAGCTATCGAAGTAGGCGTACTCCTTGCTGCAGTCCTCTTCATGAAGAGAATGAGTGAAGTCACACAGGTCGAAGGATGGAAAGATGTTGATCCTGAGAACGATCCCGACAGTATCGATCTGCGTGTCCTTCCTGAACACACTCTCGTATATGAGATCTCAGGTCCTATGTTCTTCGCATCCGCAGGAAAGATCCTTCAGATCTCACCTAAGGAAGACACCAAGGCTCTCATCCTCAGAATGAGAAGCGTAAGCACTATCGATGCCACAGCCATGAAGAATCTCGAGATACTCTCAGACGAATGCCAGGCAAGAGGCGTACAGCTCATCATGTCCCATGTTAATGAGCAGCCGATGAAAGTCATTAAGAAGGCAGGCTTTGAGAAAAAGCTCGGCGCAGAGAACTTCTGCGCTCATATCGACGATGCTATAGCAAGAGCAGAAAAGATCGTCAGCAAATAAACACCGCTAACCTTTTTCACTTATATAGAAAACTCATCCTTTCAAGTTCCTGCTTAGGACATCCGGGATGAGTTTTTGTTTTACTTGTTTCCTGTCAGCATATCGTAAGTGACGCCGTACTTTTTCGCGATATCGGCAGCATAGGAAGAACCTTCAGGCGGCGCTATCGCGAGCTTAAACGAACGGTTGCCTCCATCACTTCTCACGATGAGTGAGGATGCTTTGAACTTACTGTCCTTTGAGAATTCTTCAGCATCTATTCCCAGCTTATGCATATGCGTGTTATATATAGTCCTGCTGCCCTTCGTAAGAAGCGCTTTAATAGAATCACATGCGATGTAATAACCTTCTTCAAACGACGTGGTGGAGAATGTCTCGTTCATGAGTACGAGGCTGTCTTCCGTCGTTTCATTAAATATCTCTTTGAAACGGATGCACTCTTCTCCCAAACGTCCAAGATCCATCGTCTTATCCTCATCTGCAGGGAAATGCGTAAAGATACAGTCCACCGGAGCAAATTCAAACGAATCTGCAGGGACATATACACCGCCCTGTGCGAGCGCGAAAAGAAGTCCAATGCCCTGTGTAGCAGTCGTCTTGCCGCCTCTGTTGGCACCTGTCAGGATATAGATCGTGTGATCAGGATCGAAGTCAAGATCGTTTACCACAAGTTCCTTGGGATCAGAAAGATTAACGGCAAGCTTGAAATTATAAAAGCCTCTCGCCTTCATCGTTACATCGCTCTTAGGAACTGCAACTGCCCTGGTAAGCTTGAATCCCTTTGCTTCAAGTTTGCTCATGAACTCAGCAAATCTGATGTAGTACACGAATTCAGGGATGACATCAGCGACTTCGCCTAATGCCATGTCCGCATATTTGTCGAGCGTCCTTCTCAGATTCTTCGCCATGACATCGAGCATCTTGTTAAGGATGCTGTCAAACTGGGCTGGAGTGTTTGCGAGTCCGTCTCCCTGGGCGATAGAAGCAGTGGTGCCGCTGCTTGCACTTCTGACCAGAGGATTGGTAGCCTTGATGGCTTCGGTCATGGTATTCGTAAAGCTGAAGCCTGCTGTCCTGTCCACTAAGCGGTAATGCATGTCACCGTTCCAGTCGTTACCGTCCTTTATCTTGTCTCCGCCTATACCGTCTGCAAAATTACTTACGATTCCGGACTTCTTAAACGGTTTGTTATTTACTGATACGATACCCATGCTTACGGCTTCAAGCCTGTTATTAAGGTTAAGGCCCAAAGTAACGCTCTGGATCTCGGAAGTGTCCTTTGTTAAGGTCTCCAGGTCTTTTTTCAGATCATGGAAATGAGCATCGTGATAGATCTCATCGATATATGCCCTGTAATCCTTAAGTCCTCTGGACTTGATCCTGTCATCATCGAGGCAGTCCTTAAGAGCATCAACGCATGTGATGTAATCACGGTACTGGTTAAGCCTGTGCATCAGGAACCACAGACCTTCCACCTCATCTTTTGACTTTCTTAAAAGACCATACTGCTTGTTGAATTCGATCTTCTCGAAAAGCTCGACAAGCTTAGTCTTAAGATCAGGAAGATCCTTAAGATCTTCGAAGACTTCCTGTCTGTAATTGGTGATATCAGGATCAGAACTGAAATGAGACAGGATATCCGATATGATCGCCTGCTCCTTCTGTTCGGAAGTTACTTCTTTTGTGATGACATCAAGACCGAGATCATGAAAAGCACTGTCTTCGATCTTTTTAAAGACTGCTTCTTTTCCTCTGGGATAAAGAAGACTGAATCTCTTATTTCCTACCATTTATCAACAGACCTCCAGTCCGTTCATTATACAAATTTGAGGAACTCATCCTCTCTGAGAGGCTTTGCATAGAAATAACCCTGGAAGCTCTCGACATGATACTTCTGAAGGATATCCCTCATGCCTTCCGTCTCGATGCCTTCAACGCAGACCTTAGCACCAAAGAGAGATGCAAAGCTGGAGAAGTACTTGATAAGCTCTCTTTCGACCTCATCTTCTTCGATCTTCATGACAAAGCCTCTGTCTATCTTAATGATATCAAAAGGCAGTTCCTTAACGATAGCGATCGAAGAGAAACCTGTTCCGAAGTCATCAAGTGCTACAAGAATACCTCTTGATTTCAGTCTGGCAATTACATTTTTAAGAAGATCTATATCGAGCAGTCTGCATCTTTCCGTAACTTCAAAACAAATGTGTTCAGCAGGATAGCCGGTCTCTTCAAGGATCTTAAATACTAAGTCGACGAAGTCCGGCTTTTCGAGCTGGGTATAGGAAAGATTGATATTGATCACAAACTGCGGATTCTTCTCAAGCACCTTCTTCGCAGTATATATGGCTTCCCTTATGATCCATTCACCAAGTTCAGGGAATAACGGATCTGATTCAAGAAGCGGGATGAAGTGGTCCGGAGGAACGATCCCGTACTTATCGCTCTTCCATCTGAGAAGAGCCTCGGCACCTATCAGCTTCTCTGTTTTTGCATCAACAACAGGCTGATACATGAGATAGAATCCCCTGTATCCGTTCATGATGGATGCGCGGATGACATGGATCTTCTCGAGTCTTTCCCTGTTAGCCTCATTGAGATCATCATGGAACATTACCAAGTCTCCCTGGTGACGCGTTTTGGACTCGTTATATGCGTAATTAACGCATGCATATACAGTCTGGGAATCGACCTCGAACTGGTCCACTCTTACTGCACCGCAGTTAACTTCCAAAAGGATCCTCTTATCGTCGATCTGGAAGACTTCACGGAAATAGTTTCTGAATCCGATATACTTCTGACGGATCTCATCTTCGGAAAGAGTGTTGCTGATAATCGCAAACTTCGTTCCGTCGATCCTGTAACAGTTGCCTGTATTTCCGGTAACATCGAAAACCTTTCTCGCATAAAGCTGCAATACACGGTTACCGTAGTGATAACCGTACATCTCATTGATCTCGGAGAATTTGCTGATACCGACCATGATCACGTAGACTGCAGCTTTTCTATTGATGCAGCTCTCAAGATCATCAAAGAATCCGTACTGGTTCCTGAATCCCGTAAGCATATCGATATGTCCCTGAGTGCTGTGGCTTCTGATGGTACCGACAAAATAATCAGGCTCGCCGACTGCATCCCTTATTACAACACCTCTGCATGTACAGACATCGTATTCACCATTTGTCTTCATCGCGCGGTACTGCATATCATGTCCGGATGAATTGCCTGAGAAGATCTCATCAATTCCTTTACGGTAAGCCTCACGGTCATCAGGATGAATGACATTCTCCCAGATATCACCTGCACCATACATATACTCAGAAGGAAGACCATATGTGTCGACTGCGATCTTCGACCACTTCGAGAAGTCATATTTCATGTCACAGAGATATACATAAGTACCTTCTGCAACGACATCATATGATTTGTATAGTGAATCAATCGCTTTCTTTCTTTCGTCTGTGATTATCCTCTCAGCAGGTAACTCTTTCACTGAGTGGCTCTCACGCAAAAGCTTCATTTCCTTGAGGTATGCTTTATCCTCATACATACGGCCGTCAGCACGTTGGAAGATCTCCTCAACGGTCTTATCTATATCAGGCTGATACTCGGCAAGTCCGCAGGCGACAACAGGGCCTTCGCCCAATCTGGTGTTATCCTCTATCTGTCTCTTGAAGGAAGCGATGAGATCATTGCGTTCAATATAATCCTGATTCCTGATAATTACTGCAAACTCATCACCGCCGACTCTGAAAACAGGGCAATGGGCAAAAGTCCTGCAGATAAGTCTGCAGGCAGCCTGAATGTATTCGTCTCCGGCTTTATGGCCCTGTGTATCATTAACGATCTTAAGGTCGTTAAGATCGCAGACCAGGATACCGAAGGGTGATATCGAATGTTCATCTATCTCTTTCTGGAGATCTTTCTCGAATTCCTGATAAGAAGTCTTATTTCTTGTACCTGTAAGACTGTCCCTTCTTGCGATCTCATTTGCTGTCTTTATTGCCTGAAGATGTTCGTTTTCTTTTTTGACGATCTCTTCCCTGTTCTCGATACAGATGATGAAATGTGATTTATCCGAAGACCAGCTTATCGTCATTCTCGTGTACTGAGACTGACCATTTCCAACTATCATTCTGTAGTCCTGTATCAGTTTCTTGGATTTTTCAAGTCCAGTGATGAAGTTGTCTTTGTTGAGGAAAAGCTGAATTCTTCCCAAGTCTTCCGGATGGATCAGTTTATCAGAGTTCTTCCCTGCAACACCAAAGAAATCTTCACCTTCCTCCTGGATCTCAAGTTCGCCATAGAGTTTATGGGTAGAGAACTCAGTGTAGTAACATGTCTGCGCATCGACGTAGTAGATCATGTCATAGTGGGAAGCAAGGCTCTCAGCAATCCGGTTATAAACGGCGCTCTTCTCAAGGTTTTCTTCAAGCTCCTTATTCGCCTTGATCTCTTCATCGATATTCTCGAAACAGACGATAAGATGTCTATTGTCCTTGGCCATGATCTCGGTAAGTCTTACATGGACGACTCTTTGATTCATGATAATTCTGTATGTAATGGCATAAGAATTCCTATGCTGAAGATTCTGAAGCATCGTCTCTTTGTAATGGAGTTTTAAGACTGTTTCCAGATCCTCAGGATGAACAAGCCAGCGGAGGTTTCTTCTGCTATCAGCAAAGAAATCAGTACCGGACTTAGCAATATTGAGCTCTTTGAATTTTTCATTTGATGCGATCTCGATGTATTTCCCGTTCTCGATATTTATGTAATACAGAGTGTCGAAACGTTCAGCGAGACTCGAACTTACCTGGTTATAGATCTCCCTCTGATGAGCGATCTCCTTCTCATTTTCCTTACGGTGGTACTCGTCATCAGTATTGATTACACCAAGAATGAAATAATCGGAATTCTCATCAAATCCGTGGATCATCCTCAGTGAATGCCACACGGGTTTACCATTGATCATAAGACGGTAATCAATACTTTGCATCATACCCTTGCTTAAGAGGCTAAGAAGATTCTCTTTCTGGATATCTTCGCAGAATATGTGCTGATCTTCTTTGTATATAACTTTTTTGCTGTCACGGATCAGGTTCTTAAAGAAGTCGTCGCCGCCCTTTTCGAGGCTTAAAGAGTGGAATTCAGGATTCACGGAATACCAGTAATACTCGTTCGTAACCGCGTTAACATAGTACACGCTGGAATAATCTGAAAGCAGTGCTTCTGAGATCTTCTTGAAAATTTCATTTTTCATCATTTGCATCACCCCGTTAGACTTTCACATAAGTCCTTAATCAAACCATTGCTTCTCAAAATCCTCCACCGGTACCGGCTTCGAAAAATAGTATCCCTGATACAATTTGCATCCCATCTGATAGAGCTTTTCAAACTGCTTTGCTGTCTCCACGCCTTCGGTAAGCGTATCGATCTCAAGATTTTCTGCCATGCTGATAATGCTCTTAATGATCGTGTTCGCCTTGGGATTACGTTCTGAATCTTTAAGGAACTGCATATCGATCTTGATGACATCGATATCCATATCCTTAAGAAGATTAAGCGAAGAATAACCGCTTCCGAAATCATCCATCTCAACGATAAATCCGGATTTGCGGAGTTCAGCTGCGGTCTTAAGGATATCCACAGCTCCTGTGATCATGGCAGTCTCAGTGATCTCTACCCTGAGCTTAACCGGATCAATTCCAAATTCTTCCACAAGATTTTTAAGCTCAGATACAACATCCATATAGTAGAAGTCCTTAGGTGAGATGTTGACCGAGATAAAACAGTCGATATTCCTGGATTTCCAATCAGAAAGGATCTCACAGACGGATCTCCACATATATCTGTCAACCTCTGATATCAAGCCATTACGTTCAAAAGCAGGGATGAACATTCCCGGATTCATAAACCCTTCATCCGGATGGATCCATCTGACAAGTGCCTCTGCGCCTGCAACCAAGCCCTGTGAATCCATTATCGGCTGAAGATATGGTCTTATCTGCTTCGTCTCAATGGCATTCTTAAGCTGGTTGGATATCATCTGATCATGAATGATCTCATTTCTGAGCTTATCATCGTAGTAGACCACAAGACGCTGGTAATCATCATGAACCATTGTGGCTGCAAGACGTGCGCTGTCAAAGAACAGAGGAACATCAATAGCCTCATCAGGATCGATATCATAAATACCGAAGTGGATCAGGATATGGTGTTCCAGATTATCATCTTTAACTGTAAAGTTTTCCAGAATGCCTTCAACGCGTTCATCTTTGAAAGTCGGCTTATCAAGTAAGATACCGAAGGAATCATCAGAAAGTCTTCCGTAGATACACTTCTGACTTGTACCCTTGTCAATAAAGTCAGCGATCTTCTTAATGGAAAGCTCGGCAAATTTCTTTCCGAAAACGTCATTTAACACTTTGTAATTAGAGACCTCTATGTATCCGATCATATAATCTGATTCGCGATCATTGTTAAGTCTCTTCTCGATATTCTCATACAGATATTCTTTAGTGTACAGACCTGTAAGGGAATCATGCGTGGATCTGTACATCTCACGCTTCATCTCCCTCTGATCTTCGGTAATATCACGAATGCTTAAGTAGGAACCTGTAACCTTACCTTTCTCATCAGCGATCGATCTCATGGCAAGATAGGAATACTGGGTTTCATTACCTGTCCCCATTGTTATCCTTCTGAACCATCCGCTGCTGTCAAAATCGAGATCGCCGAAGAGGAACTTCAGATTATCCTTAACATCATCGTAGTTATCATTATTAATGCCTATCAATTTTTTTCCTGGATCGTTGATCCAGATGCATTTTCCGCTCTCATCAAAAAAGAACAGAGCATCAGGCATATCAGAAGCAACACCGGCAAGCATACGGTCCAGAAGTTTCAAAGGCCTGTAATGAAGTGCGAAGAAATAGATAAGAAGGCCCAAAAAGCCCAATCCGATCATGGATACATCCATCGGCTGTCTTGAGAATACATAGTATGTCTCAACGGCACATGTAGCCAACAGTAAGAAGAAGATTATCCAGTACTTCTCTGCATAGACTTTGGACGCTTTCCGGCTCTTGATATAAAGTATTATCAATACCACACAAAACAATCCGTAACAGATAAATCTGTGATATACCTGGCCATAATAAGGTACTACTCTGAAATAAGCTCTGTCTTCGACCAGGATCTGTTCATAAGAGAATGCATGTCCTGTAAACGCGTTAACGATATATTGAAGGAAATCAATACCGAAAGCTGAATAAACAAGAGTCTTTAAGAATGGCTTAGGAGGTCCCATCTCACAGTAATCGTGTGTGAAATGCCAAAGAGAGAGCACGGTGGCATCCATACCCAGAAAATAAACATTGAATCCGATAAATGCCATGTAGCTGTCTGATGAGAATATCAGGACCAGATTGCCGAGCACCGGAATAGCAGTGCAGAGTAATACGTAAGAGACGGACTTGCTGACAGGCTTCTTAGAATGCTGTGCAAACATCATACACACAACAAGCGCAATTATCAGTAAAGAAAATACGACTGATAACGCTATTCTCATAAACCGGCCCTCATAAATTTTTTATTATTTTAACATGTATTAAAAATAATCTCATTCACAAGCGATTTACTTCTTATTAACAGTTCGGGATGTAGATCTGACATCTCTAATACAGATATCACCTTATTTCATGTGCGTTCAGGCCCAAACGGCGTATCAGACCGGCTTATCCCCTGAGAGTGAAATATATGTGTCCGTTTTATTATGAAAACGGCCCCGGCCGTGATTTTCACACAACCGGGACCGCCCATATATACTGCCAGTGTTATTGTCAGATTGATTATTTGATCGCTTCTCTCCAGGTAGCAGGCTTGAATTCGTCAAGCAAAGGCAGGAGGCGCTTATCAACGTCGATCTTAAATACAGCGTTGAAGTTGTTTGTAGCGATCATCTGGCCTGCGAAGCCGACGATAACTACGAGTTCCTGATCGTTGAAGAACTTTCTGAGCTTGTCGAAAAGTTCATCAGATACTGCTGTAGGATTCTTTACGATCTGCTCTGCGAGTTCTGCAAGAGCTGTCTCCTTCTCGTCATATACGAGGTTAGCGGGATCAAGGCCCAAGCCCTTAACGTCACTGATAAAGAAAAGTGAGCAGAGCTGGCATGAGTTTGTTGTTGAGATCTTGTGAGCATAGAGGATAGCATCCTTCTCGCCGATGACTTCAACAAGTCTCTTCCATGATGTGTACCAGGCCATATATGCGTCGTATGTTGCAGCATCGTTAAGAAGGCCCTTCTTCATGTTTGTTACTGCGTTGCGGCCGGCGAGCTCATCATAACGCTCCTTCTCGGCACCTGTTGCTTCGTTCTGTTCTACAAGTTTGATTCTTGCCATGGTTGTAATTCTCCTTTGCGATTTTCTTTCCTCGGTATTTATATATGCTTAAAGCGCAAGCTTTAAGATCTGAATGAATTTGTCTGCGTCAAGAGGGACATAATGTCCTACAGTGCCGCCTGCTGTAGCGCGCTTTGCCATTACTTCGAAGTCCTTGTCATCGATTCCCAGTTCAGACAAGTGAGTCTTAAGACCAAGTTTCTTAAAAAACTTTTCGAGTTCTTCCGATAACAGAAGCGCACGTTCTCTTTCTGAATAGTCATACGGATCTTTTCCGTAAACCCTGCTAGCAAGAAGCGCCAATCTCCAGGGCTTGATATCCGCGATATACCTGGTCCATGCCGTGAAGACTATAGCCATGCCTTCACCGTGTGTGATGTTGTATTGTGCGGAAAGCTCGTGTTCTATACGGTGTGATCCCCAATCTGCAATTCTTCCTGCATCAAGGAAATTGTTGTGTGAAACACTTGCGAGCCACTGTATCTCAGCTCTTGCATTGATATCTGACTGATCTTCTAAAAGCCTGTCTGCATTTACGAGCAAAGCTCTAATGGCACCTTCGATAAGATAATCTGTTGTATCTGAATTCTTGGCATCCGAGAAGTATCTCTCCAAGAGATGTGATAAGACATCTGCGATTCCTACGAAGGTCTGGTATGCCGGAAGATTTACTGTATACCTGGGGTTCATGATCGCGAACTTCGGAATGATGCGGTCATCCTCAAAGCCCTTTTTCCATTCGCCATATGACAAGATGGCGCAGTTGGATGTCTCGGAACCGCTCGATGCCGTTGTCGCGATAACTCCGATATTAAGAACATGCTCGGGAGAAACACCTTTATCGAAGAAATCCCAGACATCGCCATCGTACGGTATACCGAGTGCTATCGCCTTGGCGGTGTCGATGGAGCTGCCTCCACCGACTGCCAGAACGAAGTCAACATTATCCTTCTTGCCCTGTGCGACAAGCTTTCTTACGAGTTCGATAGAAGGGTTAGGTACTACTTCACCGCTCTCCGAGAACTTGATGCCAAGTTCGCTTACCGCATTGGTAATAACATCGTAGATTCCTAATGTCTTTATAAAATCTCCGCTGTATACAAGAAGCAAACTTGTAACTTTATACTGCTTAAGAAGCTTTGTTAAGCTCTGTTCGCTTCCTTCTCCGAAAACTATTTTCGCCGGATTATAGTACTCAAAACCAATCATTTTACCCGTCTCCTAATGTGCTATTTATTAACCGAAAAGCGGAACAACTGCACCGTCATATGTATCCTTGATGTACTTAGCGATCTCAGGTCCCTGAAGTACTTCTACAAGAGCCTTGATGGAAGGATCATTTTCCTTCTCTTTTGATGTAGCTACGATGTTGCCGTATGTCTTTGCTGCAAGGCCGTCATTTGCCTCTACTGCGAGTGCCTGGCTTACGTGGAGACCACCCTCGATTGCATAATTGCCGTTGATTACTGCTACGTCTACGTCAGGAAGTGCTGCTACGAGCTGCTCAGGTGCCAATTCCTTGAACTTAATGTTCTTGGGGTTCTCTACGATATCGCCTACTGTTGCATTGATTCCTGCACCGTCCTTAAGCTTGATGATGCCTTCCTGTGCGAGGAGAAGGAGTGCTCTTGCTTCGTTGGTTACGTTGTTAGGAACTGCGATCGTAGCGCCGTCAGGAAGGTCCTTCAGATCCTTTGTCTTTCCAGCGTATACGCCGAAGGGTTCATAGTGAACTGCGCCAACTGAAACGAGTGTGGAACCATTCTCTTTGTTGAACTGCTCAAGGTAAGGAACATGCTGGAAATAGTTTGCATCAAGTGAACCTTCGATAACGCCTGTGTTAGGTGTAACTGAATCTTCGATCTTTACGATCTCCAATGTGATTCCTTTCTCTGCGAGGATGGGCTTTGCGATCTCTAAGATCTCAGAGTGAGGTGTGATGCTTGCGCCGACCTTAAGTACTACATTTGTCTTAGCGTCAGCCTGTGCCTCTGTCTGTGTGTCGCTTCCTGCGGCAGAGTTAGCTGCTGTGGGCTCAGCCTTGCCGCAAGCTGCGAAAGATCCTGTAATTGCGAGTAAAAGTCCTGTGGCGATTGCCTTCTTAAATAAGTTTTTCATTTTTGTAATCTCCTTTTGATGTGTTTGTTTTTTGCTTTAAGAATGATTTTGTTTTGGGCATAAAAATGCCCGGGTAAGTGATTAACCTCCCGGGCGCATGGCATATGTTCAAATGCTATTTACTGCTTTAACATCGATCGTTCTCAAGGCGTGAGGAATGCTTTCCTGTGCCCTGGGCCATATTGCGCACCCGGGAGCTAAACATTCGACAACACATCATCATGGTAGCTGTTGTATTAGTTGTTCTATACATTTCTCACTCCTCCTTTCGTCGTGATGGCGATACTTTACTCCTACTTTCCTATCAAGTCAATAGGTTTATTGAATGTTTTTTCGAAATTTCTTCAAATGCCTGAATATATTGCGTTTCTGCACTAAATCACTGTGATACTACTGCTTTTTTCTTGCTGATTTCACCATTCTGTGACAGCTGATATCTGTCGAAAAGCTTTACATACATAAGTGGTACTGCACCTACGATAGCTGCACTTGCCTGGATGCCGTTAGGGATGACTGAACCCAATGCTGCAGTAACACCATACATGAACGGAAGTGATTCAAAAGCGAAGTATCCTGCGATCATGATGATCTCAGCAACAAAAGATGCTGAAAGCTTTCTTCCGAGAGATGTCTTTCCTTCCTTGTTTCTCTTAAGAAGTGCGCCCGCAACAAATCCCATTACACCCTTGATAATGAATGTTGCTATTGCATACTGCGGATATCCTGCGAGAAGATCCGCCAGTGTCGATCCGATCGCAGCAGGCACAAACGCAAATGGTCCGAGTATATATGAACTTACAAGTATCACGAGATCTCCAAGATTTATATGTCCGATCGCTGTTGGGATGTGAAGTTCTGTTCCTACGAATACGAGTGCTGCAAGAACACCTGCATATGCTATTTTCTTCAAATTGTTTCTGTTTTTTTCGTTGCTCATAATATTGTCTCCTAAAAAAAATGTTATTTATGTTTTTCTGTTCTTCTTGGACATCCAGATACCTATCTCCTGGATAAGCATTACCATTATGATGAGAAGCGTTACCGTTGTCCAGAGCACGTCTTTCTGATAACGGTAATAACCGTACTGAAGCGCGATAGCACCAAGTCCGCCTCCTCCGATAACACCTGCCATTGCGGAGTATCCTAAGACTGTTGCTACATTGATCGCACCGCCCTGAAGAAGCGAAGGTGTTGCTTCAGGGATGATGAAATGGATTATCGTATAAAACGGTGAAGCTCCCATCGATGTCGCTGCTTCTATGATTCCGGGCTGTACTTCATTAAGGGATGACTCAACCATTCTGGCGACGATCGGTATCGCGCCTATCGTAAGAGGAACTATCGCTGCTGTCGTACCGATTGACTGTCCTACAAGCAGTCTCGTAAAAGGTATAAGCAATACGAGCAGGATCAGGAACGGCAATGAGCGCGCGATATTCACGATAAGACCAAGCGCAAAGTTTACCGGACGGTTCTCAAGAAGACGTCCTCTCGATGTCGAATAGAGAAGCACACCAAGAGGCATGCCGATAATGTATGAAAATAAAGATGCAAAGAACGTCATTACGAACGTCTCCCATACACCTGTTAAGATCGCATCTCTAATATAATCAGTCATTCTCTTTTACCTCCGATACGGAAAGACCGCCTTCCTTGAAGAAGTCTATAACCGTCTTTCTGTCCTTTTCATTTGCCGGCAGTTCTATGATCATCTGACCGTAACCTATGCCGCCGACACTTCTGGTATTTGCACTCAGGATATTTACCTTAAGGCCTGTCTTTTCGACGAGATTCGCGATGAAAGGCACATTGGACTGTGTCCCGTCGAAAACGATCCTTACGAGCTTTCCGTTCTCATCTGAAGGATCGAAAGGATTGCTCGGGAACACGAGCTTCTTAGCAGCCTTTGACTGTGGGTTCGAGAATACTTCCTTCACATCACCGATCTCAGCAAGATTGCCGTCATCGATGATCGCGACTCTGTCACAGATCTTTTCAACGACGCTCATCTCATGAGTGATGATCACGATGGTAAGTTTTCTTTCTTCGTTGATCTTCTTCAAAAGGTCTAAGATCTCGCCTGTGATCTTCGGATCCAATGCACTCGTTGCCTCGTCGCATAAAAGGACTTTGGGGTCTGCTGCAAGCGCTCTTGCTATTGCGACTCTCTGCTTCTGGCCGCCTGAAAGTCGTGCGGGATACTGGTTTGCCTTATCAAGAAGCCCTACTATCTCAAGCATCTGTTTGGCTTTTTCTTTTCGCTCGGCACGTGGCGTTCCGATGATCTTTAATGACTGTTCTACATTCTGAATGACCGTACGCTGATTGATAAGGTTAAAACCCTGGAAGATCATGGAGATGGAATGACGCACTTCACGGAGCGCCTTCGGCTTCAACGCTGCAAGATCTTTTCCATAGAATTCTACAGTACCCGAAGTCACTTCCTCCAGACGGTTAAGTGTCCTTACGAGAGTAGATTTGCCGGCGCCGCTCATACCAATGATACCGAATATCTCACCTTCTTTTATCGTGAGACTTACATCTTTAAGTGCGGTAAATTCCTTTCCGTCGTTCTTGTAAACCTTATATACGTTTTTCAGCTCGTAAACGTTTTCCATCAGTCAAATAATCCTTTACTTAAGTATCTGTCTCCCCTGTCAGGGAACACTGTAACAATGTTACCTTCGTCAATTTCCTCAGCTAATCTCAGTGCTGCGGACAATGCTGCGCCAGAAGATGATCCAGCAAGGATACCCTCATGCTTAGCAAGTCTTTTAACAGTATCGAAGGCCTCATCGTCTGTTACCTTTATGACCTTATCGACCAGAGTGATATCCATGGTGTCAGCGATAAAGTCATTTCCGATACCTTCAATGTCGTAATCGAAATGCTCTCCGCCTCCGATCGTGGAGCCATATGGATCAGCTAGGATCCCCTTGATCGAAGGATCCTGCTCTTTCAGATACTTCACTACGCCTGTGAATGTTCCGCCGCTGCCTGCGCCTGCCACGAAATAATCGATCTTGCCGTCCAGCTGCTTATAGATCTCTGGTCCTGTTGTCTCATAGTGGGCAAGAGGATTTGCAGGGTTCCTGAACTGTCTTAAGGAGATGGAACCGGGGATCGTCTTAAGGAGCTCTTCTGCCTTTTGCTCAGCACCGAGCATGCCGCCCTCTCTTGATGTGTGAACGATCTCAGCACCCAAGGCTCTCATAATCTTCTGCTTTTCGATAGAGAACTTCTCAGGAACGGTAAAGATAACCCTGATTCCCTGGTTAAGAGCTGCTACTGCAATTCCTATTCCTGTATTGCCTGCCGTGGCATCAATTATCGTTCCGCCTTCTTTAAGCAAACCCTTTCTTATCGCATCGTCGATCATGTAAACACCGACACGGTCTTTGACGCTTCCTGCAGGATTCATTAATTCAAGTTTTGCATAGATATTTACACCGGGCTTAACGCCCATATGGCTTAACTTAAGCATCGGAGTATTGCCGATCATCTCTCTGACATTTTCGTATACGTTATTCATCTTGATCACCTTATGCTTTTACTGAGTTTTCGATTGCCTGCTTCAGATCATCGATAAGATCATCCACATCCTCAATGCCTACTGACAGTCTGATGAGCTCATCAACGATTCCTACTTCTTTTCTGATATCAGCAGGGATTGCAGCATGAGTCATCGTCGCGGGATGGCATACGAGTGATTCAACACCTCCAAGGCTTTCAGCCAATGTGATAAGATTCAGCTTCTCGAAAAAGAGTTTATAGTCATACTTCTCATTAAGAACAAAAGAGATCATCGCACCGGCACCGTCTGCCTGCTTCTTCTGGATCTCATAGCCCGGATCAGATTCAAGACCCGGATAATAGACCTTGCTGACAAAGCCGCTGTCCTGAAGCCATCTTGCGATCTTATTCGCATTGGCAACGTGTCTGTCCATACGCACACCAAGTGTCTTGATTCCTCTGATGATAAGGAAGCTGTCCCATGGAGCGAGCACTCCGCCGATCGCGTTCTGGAGATAGTAGAGTCTGTCAGCAAGTTGCTTATCATTTACCACTACAAATCCTGAGATCGTATCTGAATGTCCGCCAAGATACTTCGTACCGCTGTGGATCACGATATCTGCACCGAGCGTAAGAGGTCTCTGCAGATAAGGTGTAAGGAATGTATTATCTACGATAACAAGTTTGTTATGCTTCTTTCCGATCTTTGATACTGCTTCGATGTCAGTGATGGTAAGAAGAGGATTTGCAGGAGTCTCGATGTAGATTGCTTTTACGTCATCGTCGATAGCTGCTTCAACAGCTTCAAGATCAGATGTGTTTACGATCTTGTATGTGATATTGAAATTCTTGAAAACATTATCGAGAATACGGAAAGTTCCACCGTAGATATTATCAGATACGATAAGCTTATCTCCTGCCTTGAACAGCGAGAGAACCGTGTTGATAGCTGCTAGGCCTGAAGCAAAAGCGAGACCGTACTGTCCTTCTTCAAGATCTGCGATAAGCTTCTCAAGCGCTGCTCTTGTAGGGTTTCCTGTTCTGGAATACTCCCATCCTCTGTTCTTTCCTATTCCATCCTGCTTATAAGTTGATGTCTGGTAGACAGGAACATTTACTGCACCTGTAGTCTCATCTCCGTCGATACCGCCGTGTATAAGTAATGAATTTCTCTTGTAGCTCATTTTATATTTCCTTCTTTCTTGTAGTCATAAAAAAGCCCGGAAGTTATCTTTCCGGGCTGTAGGTTTTGATGTTATTTGTTATCATTCAACATCGGAAATCGTCTGGGCGCTTTTTAGTGCAATCAAATACGCGGGACGATACAGCCCTTAAATAACGCATTCGACAACAACACATGTTCTTGAACATTTTTACTTACGCCCTTTCTTTGAATTTATGACACATTATGCCACATAAACCTACTATGTCAATAGGTTATTCTTTCAAACCCGATAAAATTATGTTCGAAAGATCTTTAGATTACTTTTCCTGCCTGGACTCGTAGTCCTTAAGTGCAGCTTCAATTGCTTCCTGTGCAAGTACAGAGCAGTGCATCTTATAATCCGGAAGTCCGTCCAAAGCCTCTGCTACCGCCTTATTGGTAAGCTGTCTTGCTTCCTCAACAGGCTTACCCTTGATAAGCTCTGTTGCCATTGAGCTTGAAGCGATCGCACTGCCGCACCCGAATGTCTCGAACTTAACATCCTTTACGATGTCATCTTCGATCTTGAGATACATCTTCATGATATCTCCGCACTTTGCGTTGCCTACTTCGCCTACGCCGTTTGCATCTTCAAGCACTCCGACGTTTCTAGGATTTCTGAAGTGATCCATTACCTTTTCGCTGTATAATGCCATGCTATTTCTCCCTTATAAAATAAACTTTGTCTTTCCTGCTACGAGGTCTCTCCATACAGGCGAGAAACCTCTCAAATACTCAACTACTTCCTTAACAGACTTAACGATGTAGTCAGCCTCGTCATCTGTGATATCCTCACCGATACTGAGTCTTAAGGAACCGTGTGCAACATCATGAACTCTGCCGATCGCAAGGAGTACGTGGCTCGGATCCAATGAACCTGAAGTGCAAGCACTGCCTGAAGATGCTGCGATTCCCTTATCATCAAGAAGGAGAAGAAGTGATTCACCCTCGATGCCCTCAAAGCAGAAATTGATATTGCCCGGAAGACGGCTTGTCTCATCTCCGTTAATCGCTGAATGAGGGATCTCCTTAAGTCCTTTGATGATCCTGTCTCTTACGGCAGTGAGACGGGCCGTATTCTTTTCGATATTGTTTACTGATTCAGCAAGTGCTGTTGCCATTGCAGCAATTCCGGGAACATTTTCAGTACCTGCTCTCTTACCCTTTTCCTGCGCACCGCCTTCGATAAGGTTGGATACTTTGATGCCCTTCTTCACATAAAGGAAACCAACACCCTTAGGACCGTGGAACTTATGCGCGGAAGCAGAGAGCATGTCGATATTCTGTTCCTGAACATTGATAGGAAGGTGTCCGACCGCCTGTACAGCGTCTGTATGGAATATAACGCCCTTCTCTCTGCAAACAGCACCGATGCCCTTTATATCCTCGATCGTTCCGATCTCATTATTTGCATACATGATAGTAACAAGAATCGTATCTTCTCTTATTGCTGCAGCAACTTCCTCGGGCTTGATGATGCCGTTCTCATGAACATCAAGAAACGTAACTTCGAAGCCTTCCTTTTCGAGCTTCTTGAGAGTATGAAGAACTGCATGGTGCTCAAACGCACTGGAGATGATATGCTTCTTGCCCTTCATCGCACCGATCTTCGCAGCAGAGATCAAAGCCTGGTTATCCGCTTCGCTTCCGCCGGATGTGAAGATGATCTCTCTTGCATCAGCGCCGATTATCTTAGCGATGTCCTCGCGTGCCTGCTCCAATACTTCCTTGGCTTCCTGGCCGAAGGCATAAAGGCTTGAAGGGTTTCCGTAGTTCTCCCTTATTACTTTTGTCATTGTCTCGATTGCCGCATCGCTCATCTTTGTAGTAGCGGCGTTATCTGCATAAATCACGTCAATTATCATCCTTTCGGGTTTTCGATGAAGGTATGATAATCCGATTAACCCACCAAGTCAATAGGTTTATTTGTGAGGGCGCGAAAATGTCTCCTCTTCCGTTTTTCGAGTGCGATCCGGATTGCGTTTTGCTGATTTTTTGCCAAATCAGCAGTGGTTTTGGCAAGGATTTTAGCAAAACGTTTGAGTTTTGCTGGCGAATTTTTTGCTGAATCGAGACCCGATTTGGCAAAATTTCAGCAATGGCTCATGTCTCACCACTTCAGCGTACGTAAAACTGTACGCATTTACCCCTGAAATGAGTACATTTTTGACCGTTGTACGGTACAAGGCCGGAAATTGTACGCATTTAACCCTGAAATGCGTACGATTTTGCGCACTGTACTTTGCAAGGTCATAAAGATCCCCTCCGGAACCAGAGGGGATCATAAGTATCAATCTATCAGCCGTTCTTCGCCGCTTCAATGAATTTCTTGAAGATCGGATGAGCCCTGTCCGGTCTGGACTTGAACTCCGGGTGGTACTGGACACCAAGATAGAACTTGTGGCCGGGTATCTCCATCTCCTCGACGAGAGAATCATCAGGCGCTGTGCCGGCAAAGCGTGCTCCGCTCTCGACAAAGCGTTCCCTGTAGTCATTATTAACCTCATATCTGTGTCTGTGGCGCTCGAAAATCTCATTCTGACCATAGCACTCGAAAAGAAGACTCTCAGGTGCAATCTTGCAGGGATATGCACCAAGACGGAGCGTGCCGCCCTTATCGATATCATCACTTTGGCCGGGCATGAAATCGATAACCTTGTTGGCGCACTGTTCGTCGAACTCGCCGGAGTTTGCATCAGCGATACCCAAGACATTTCTGGCATACTCGATTACTGCGATCTGCATGCCGAGGCAGATTCCGAAGTAAGGAATGTTATTCTCACGGGCATATTTAGCAGCGAGGATCATGCCGCTGATTCCGCGGTCACCAAAGCCGCCGGGAACGATAATGCCGTCAAGGCCTGAAAGCATATCGCCTACTGTCTGCTCGTTGATGAGCTCTGAGTCGATCCAGTCGATATTGACCTTAACGTCATTAGCGTAACCAGCACTCTTGAGAGCTTCTGCTACTGAGAGATATGCGTCGTGAAGGTGGACATATTTGCCGACAAGACCGATCTTGACTTCCTTCTCGATGTTATGGATCTTATCGACCATCTCTTTCCAATGTGTAAGGTCAGCTTCACCTGCATCAAGGCCGAGTTCTCTGCATACGATCTCGGAGAAATGAGCTTCCTCGAGCATAAGGGGTGCCTCATAGAGAACAGGAAGTGTGATGTTCTCGATTACGCAGTCTTCCTTAACATTGCAGAAGTGAGCGATCTTCTTCATGATCTCATCTTCAAGCGGTTCGTCACATCTGAGGATCAACACGCCGGGATTAACACCCATTCCCTGCAGTTCTTTTACGGAGTGCTGTGTGGGCTTTGACTTGTGTTCGTCAGAACCTCTTAAGAACGGAACGAGAGTTACGTGGATGAAGAGGCTGTTCTCTCTTCCTACTTCCAGAGATATCTGTCTTACTGCTTCTATGAAAGGCTGTGACTCGATGTCACCGACCGTACCTCCGATCTCTGTGATAACGACGTCAGCATTTGTTTTCTTGCCTACTCTGTATACGAATTCCTTTATCTCGTTTGTAATGTGCGGAATAACTTGAACGGTCGAGCCTAAGTACTCGCCTCTTCTTTCTCTGTTGAGGACGTTCCAATAAACTCGACCGGATGTGAGGTTAGAATATTTGTTGAGGTCTTCATCGATGAATCTCTCATAGTGACCTAAATCGAGATCCGTCTCTGCACCGTCTTCCGTAACGTAAACTTCGCCGTGTTGGTAAGGGCTCATCGTGCCGGGGTCGACGTTGATGTAAGGATCAAGCTTTTGCGCCGCAACCTTAAATCCCCTTGCCTTCAACAGTCTGCCCAATGATGCAGCCGTGATTCCTTTTCCTAATCCCGAAACAACTCCTCCGGTTACGAATATAAACTTAGTCATAAATCATCATCTCTTTTCTGAAAATCTTATAAATAATTTCTCTAAACAAAATTCTAAGTAATCCCCAGAGTCCGAGGACTCCGGGGGTTACTTAGTTGGGTGGAATATGAGGATCTGTTATTTTACGCTGAAGAGCAAGTCACCGTAAGAAGGAAGCGGCCAGCATTCCTTGGATACGTATGTCTCTGCTTCGTCTGCTGCCTTACGGATGTCGTTCATCGCAGGGATGACTGTATCCTTGATGAAGGCACTCTCTGCTATGATGTCAGCTTCACCGTTAGCACCTTCGATTGCTTTTTCGAGAGCATTAGCGCCGGCATAAACCTTATCAGCGAGGTCTGAGAGTTTAACGATGATGTCACCCTCATAGCTGCATGCTGCTGAAGGAGCTACTGCCTTCTTTGCGGAAACGCTTCCGGCGAGTTTATTCTCGTAGCACTCGATTGCAGGAAGGATCATGCGTCTGCTCATCTCGAGCATTGTGTTAGCTTCGATCAAGACTGACTTGCTGTAGTTTTCGAGCATGATGTCAACTCTGGACTTGAGCTCTGCCTCTGTGAAGACCTTGTGTGATGTGAGCATCTTTACGTTCTTCTCGTCGAGAAGATGAGGCATACAGTCAGGTGTTGTCTTATAGTTGGAAAGACCTCTTACCTCTGTTGCTTCCTTGACCCATGCATCGTCGTAACCGTTGCCGTTGAAGAGGATTCTCTTGTGATCCTTGATCGTCTTCTTGATCATGTCATGAAGTGCTGTCTCGAAATCTTCTGCGCCTTCAAGTCTGTCTGCATAGATCTTCAAGGACTCTGCTACAGCTGAGTTGAGCATCATGTTTGCGCAAGCGATGCTGTTGGAAGAACCAAGGCTTCTGAACTCGAACTTGTTGCCTGTGAAAGCGAAAGGTGAAGTTCTGTTACGGTCTGTTGTATCACGTGCGAAGCGAGGTAATACGTCAACACCGAGCTTCATGATCTTCTTCTCTGCACCTTCATAAGGTGTGTCATTCTCGATGGCATCGAGGATGGCTGTGAGCTCATCACCAAGGAAGATAGAGATGATTGCCGGCGGAGCCTCGTTAGCACCGAGTCTGTGGTCGTTGCCTGCTGTAGCAACTGAGAGACGGAGGAGATCCTGATAATCGTCGACTGCCTTGATTACTGCGCAGAGGAAGAGCAGGAACTGTGCGTTCTCATAAGGTGTAGCACCGGGGCTTAAGAGGTTGATGCCTGTATCTGTAGCCATTGACCAGTTGTTGTGCTTACCTGATCCGTTAACGCCTGCGAAAGGCTTCTCATGGAGCAAGCAGACCAAACCGTGACGAGCTGCAACCTTCTGCATGATCTCCATCATGAGCTGGTTCTGGTCAGTAGCGATATTTGTTGAAGAATAGATAGGAGCGAGCTCGTGCTGAGCGGGAGCAACTTCGTTATGCTCTGTCTTAGCGAGGATACCGAGCTTCCAGAGTTCCTGGTTAAGATCGTTCATGAATTCCTGAACCTTGGGCTTGATAACGCCGAAGTAATGGTCGTCCATCTCCTGTCCCTTAGGAGCCTTGGCACCGAAGAGTGTTCTTCCTGTGTACTTGATGTCAGGACGCTTGTCATACATTTCCTTTGTGATGAGGAAGTATTCCTGCTCAGGACCTACTGATGTATGAACATACTTAGCATCTTCGTTTCCGAAAAGCTTCAAGATACGGAGAGCCTGCTTATTAAGAGCTTCCATAGAACGGAGCAAAGGTGTCTTCTTATCAAGAGCTTCGCCTGTATAAGAGCAGAAAGCTGTAGGGATGCAAAGTGTCTTATCCTTGATGAATGCATAAGATGTAGGATCCCATGCTGTATATCCTCTTGCCTCGAAAGTAGCTCTGATGCCGCCTGTCGGGAAGGAAGAAGCGTCAGGCTCGCCCTGGATAAGGTTCTTGCCGGAGAATGCCATGATGACGCCGCCGTCAGGAGAAGGCTCGATGAATGAATCGTGCTTCTCAGCTGTTACGCCTGTAAGAGGCTGGAACCAATGTGTGAAGTGTGTAGCACCCTTTGAAAGTGCCCAGTCACGCATTGCTGCAGCTACTTGTTCTGCTACATCTGTATCGAGCTTAGCGCCCTCATCGATTGTCTTCTTGAGTGAATTGTAGACCTTGTCGGATAAAACCGCTCTCATCACTCTGTCGTCGAATACGTTCTCACCGAACATTTCCGGAACTGTTTTTGTTGACATATGTATATCCTCCTAAAAATTTATTAACTGTTTTACCGGCTTCATACGAGCGGGGAATAACCCATCAGGTATTTATCCATTTCCGCTGCGCAGTGCCTTCCTTCTGCTATTGCCCACACTACGAGTGACTGTCCTCTATGCATGTCTCCTGCCGTGAACACCTTCGGTATCGAAGTTTTATACTGTTCAGGTTCTGTCTTTACTGTTCCTCTCTGCGTAAGCTCGACATTGCTTTCTTTCGCAATATAGTCTTCAGCTCCAACAAAGCCTGCGGCAATGATCAGGAGATCGCACTTAATTGTCTGTTCACTGCCCTCGATCTCAACCAGCTTTCTGTCTTCGAACTTGACCTTGACTGTCTTGATCTCTTTGAGCTTTCCCTTTGAAGTAATGAATTCTTTTACGGTAGTCTCATATATTCTCGGGTCGTGACCGAACACCTTGATCGCTTCCTGTTGACCGTAGTCAGTCTTTTCGACCTTCGGCCACTCAGGCCACGGGTTACTCGGTAATCTCTCGACAGGGGGCCTTGACATCATTTCCAATTGGGTGATGCTCTTGCATCCTTGTCTTATGCATGTACCGACGCAATCGTTTCCGGTATCACCGCCTCCGACAACTACTACGTTCTTGTCTTTGGCACTTATCGTCCACTTTCCGGCTTTTCCTGCGAGGAGGTCCTTTGTAGCGGACTTAAGGAAATCAACTGCCAGGTGCATATCCTTACAATCTTCGGAACCCTTTGCAGTAATCGTTCTTGCTTTCTTTGAACCGCAGCAGAGTGCTACCGCATCGAATTCTTCTGTTATCTTTTCGAAAGAAGCTCCGTTGCCTACATCAACACCTGTCTTGAAGACAACTCCTTCTTCTTCCATGAGCTTTCTTCTTCGCTCGATAACGCTCTTGTCAAGTTTCATGTTCGGAATGCCGTACATCAGTAAGCCTCCGATCTGGTCTTCTCTCTCGAAAACCGTCACCTCATGACCTCTGTGGTTTAACTGGTCTGCGACTGCAAGTCCTGCAGGGCCTGCGCCGATTACTGCGACCTTCTTACCGGATCTGGTCTTCGGGATCCTGGGTTTCATGTATCCCAGCTCATATCCCTTTTCTATGAGGAAGAGCTCGTTATCGTGAATAGTAACTGCTCCTGAATTTATTCCGTTGATGCATGCCTTTTCACAAAGTGCGGGACAAACCCTTCCTGTGAATTCAGGGAAGTTCGAAGTCTTCAAAAGTCTTCCCAATGCTGCTTCGTAATGTCCTTTGTATATCTCGTCGTTCCACTCAGGGATAACGTTATGTAAGGGACATCCCGTTACCATGCCCTTAAGGCAGATGGCCGACTGGCACATAGGTACGCCGCAATCCATGCATCTTGCTGCCTGGCAGCGTCTTTCTTCTTCATTTAAATGGTTGTGGAATTCTTCAAAGCCTGTGATTCTCTTCTCTTCTGTCACCCAAGAATCTTCGTGCCTGTCGTATTCCAAAAATCCTGTAGCTTTACCCATAAGATCCTCCTGATATCAAGCACCGACTTTAGTGAATTCTTTGAATGCTTCGTAGACTGCCTGTTCACGTGCAATACCTTGTTCTTCGTACTTGGCGATCAAGGTCAGCATGTGACGGTAATCTGTCGGTATGATCTTCTTAAAGCTTCCAACATACTTGTCGAAATCTTGAAGTATTGCCTTCGCTTTTGAAGATCCTGTTGCCTGCTCATAATCTTGAAGGATCGTTTTGAGCTCATTCTTATCTGCGTCTTCTGTGATCTCGCTCATCTCTACCAAAGCCTTGTTGATCTTTGTATAGAGTGTGTGATGTTCATCCAATACGTACGCCATACCGCCGCTCATACCTGCTGCGAAGTTCTTTCCTACTTCGCCGAGGATTACGGCCTTACCGCCTGTCATGTATTCCAGGCCGTGGTCACCGGTACCTTCGCATACGCCCGTAGCGCCTGAGTTTCTGATCATGAATCTCTCACCAGCTACGCCGCAGACGTATGCTGTACCATTTGTTGCACCGTAAAGTGCGACGTTTCCGATGATGACATTCTTTGAAGGATCAAATCCGGAATTCTCATTAGGCTTGATGATGAGCTTGCCGCCGGATAATCCTTTTCCGAATCCGTCATTCGCATCACCTGTGAGCTTTAATGTCAGGCCCTTCGGAATGAATGCACCGAAGCTCTGGCCGCCGCCGCCCGTAAGTTCTACGATGACGCTGTCATCTGCCAACTCTGTTCCGTATTCGGCTGTGATCTCCGAACCTAAGATAGTTCCTACTGCTCTGTCGGTACTCGATACCTTAACGTCAGTAATCTTGATGGATCCTTTCTTAAGGCCTTTCGCGAGTTCAGGGAGGAATACTCTCTCGTCGATCGTCTTTTCGAGCTCGAAGTCGAATACATGGTCAGGCTCGAAATGGCGTACTTCGGAATCCGCATAAGACGGATCTATAATCTGCGCGAGAGAGACCATCTCGGCTCTCTTTGTTATCTGCTTGTCCTTAACCTTGAGGAGATCGGATCTTCCGACCATCTCGTCGACTGTTCTGAAACCAAGCTCTGCCATGATCTCTCTTAACTCTTCTGCGATGAAGAGCATGAAGTTCATAACGTGCTCGGGCTTACCCTTAAATCTCTTTCTTAATTCCTCGTTCTGGCATGCGATACCAAACGGGCATGTATCCTTGTTGCAGACTCTCATCATCATGCATCCCATGGATACCAGAGGTGCTGTAGCAAAACCGAATTCCTCTGCGCCTAAGAGTGCTGCGATAGCAACGTCTCTGCCGCTCATGAGCTTACCGTCCGTCTCGACTGCAACTCTTCCTCTAAGACCGCTCTCGATCAACGCATGGTGTGTCTCAGCAAGACCTAATTCCCAAGGAAGACCTGCGTTGTGGATGGAGCTTGCAGGAGCTGCGCCTGTACCGCCGTCGTAACCTGAAATCAGGATTACCTGTGCGCCTGCCTTAGCAACGCCGCATGCGATAGTACCAACGCCTGCTTCGGATACGAGCTTTACGGAGATCCTTGCTTTTCTGTTTGCATTCTTCAGATCGTAGATGAGCTGTGCCAAGTCTTCGATCGAATAGATATCGTGATGAGGCGGAGGTGAGATAAGAGCAACACCGGGTGTTGAATATCTTCTCTCAGCGATCCAGGGATAGACTTTCTTTCCGGGGAGATGTCCGCCTTCACCGGGCTTTGCACCCTGAGCCATCTTGATCTGGATCTCTTCAGCGCTGTTTAAGTATTCGCTTGTAACACCGAATCTGCCTGATGCGACCTGCTTGATTTTGGAGTTCTTCTCTGTACCGAATCTCTCGGGTGACTCACCGCCCTCACCTGTATTGGACTTGCCGCCCAGACGGTTCATTGCGATTGCCATGCACTCGTGTGCTTCCTTTGAGATAGAACCGTAAGACATAGCGCCGGTCTTAAATCTCTTAACGATCTCTGAAGCAGGTTCAACTTCCTCGATAGGGATAGAATTGCCTGTCTTCTTGAATGCGAGGAGTCCTCTTAATGTATGGGGCTTCTCATTATCTACGATTGCCGTATATTCCTTAAAGAGTTCGTAAGAACCTTCTCTTACTGCCTTCTGGAGGGCAACGATCGTCTTGGGGTTATACAGATGATCTTCCTTGTCATCACCGCTTCTCAAGTTATGGAAGCCTGTGCTGTCCAAAGTCTCATCGTTTTCGAGTCCCATGGGATCGAAAGCCTTGTCGTGTCTGAAAAGGATTCCTTCAGAGATCTCTTCCAAACCGATACCGCCTACACGGCTTACGATACCCGTGAAGTACTTATCTACTACTTCTTTGCAGATACCGACTGCTTCGAAGATCTTTGCGGACTGGTAAGACTGCAGTGTGGAAATACCCATCTTTGCGGAAGTCTTAACGATACCGTGAAGGATCGCGTAGTTATAGTCATCGATTGCAGTATGGTAATCCTTATCGAGGATTCCCTTGTCGATCATCTCAGCGATGCACTCATGTGCAAGGTAAGGATTGATCGCACGAGCACCGAAGCCAAGGAGCGTTGCCATCTGGTGTACATCTCTGGGCTCGCCGCTCTCGATGATGAGAGATACTGCAGTTCTCTTTCTTGTCTGGACCAGATGCTGCTCAACTGCAGAAACTGCGAGCAATGAAGGGATCGCAACGTGGTTCTCATCGATGCCTCTGTCTGAGAGAACGATAATGTTGGCGCCCTTTGCACATGTCCTGTCTACAGTGATAAGGAGCTGGTCCAATGCCTTCTCGAGCGATGTGTTCTTATAGTAAAGAATAGATACAGTAGCTGTCTTAAAGCCCGGCTGGTTCAAAGACTTGATCTTAACCAAGTCAACGCCTGTGAGGATCGGGTTATTTACTTCGAGTACTCTGCAGTTGCCGCTCTTTTCTTCCAGGAGGTTACCGTCGGAACCGATATAAACTGTTGTATCTGTAACGATCTCTTCTCTGATGGAGTCAATCGGCGGGTTTGTAACCTGTGCGAAGAGCTGCTTGAAGTATGAGAACAGAAGCTGGTGCTTTTCTGAGAGAACTGCGAGAGGGATATCCGTACCCATTGAAGCTGTTGCCTCAACCTTGTTCGTAGCCATCGGCAGGATCTCATTCTTAACGTCTTCGAAAGTATAACCGAATACTTTATAGAGCTTGTTTCTCATCTCCTGTGTATGAACCGGGATCTTCTTGTTGGGGATCTTGAGTTCAGATAAGTGAAGAAGATTTAATGCGAGCCACTCACCGTAAGGGTGCTTTTCAGAATAGTACTTCTTGCACTCTTCGTCAGATACGAGCTTACCCTTTTCCGTATCGATCAGGAGGATACGGCCGGGCTGCAGTCTGGACTTCTTTACGATATGCTCAGGCTCGATATCAAGTACGCCTACCTCTGATGAGAGGATAAGTCTGTTATCGTCTGTGATGTAATATCTGGAAGGTCTTAAGCCGTTACGGTCGAGTGTAGCGCCTGCAATAACACCGTCTGTGAAAAGAATAGCTGCAGGACCGTCCCAGGGTTCCATCATGGTTGCATAGTAATGATAGAAATCTTTCTTTTCCTGCTCCATGTAAGAATCGTTCTTCCAGGGCTCAGGGATCATCATCATGACTGCCAGAGGAAGCGGGATTCCGTTCATCATGAAGAACTCCAACGTGTTGTCGAGCATCGCAGAGTCAGAACCCGTCTTATGGATGATCGGGAAGATCTTATCTACGTCGTTCTCGATCGAAGGGCTGTACAATGTCTCTTCACGGGCGAGCATTCTGTCGAAGTTACCTCTGATCGTGTTGATCTCACCGTTGTGAGCGATCATTCTGTAAGGATGTGCTCTCTCCCATGAAGGTGTTGTATTTGTTGAGAATCTTGAGTGGACCATTGCGATTGCTGTCTCATAGTCCTTGCTCTGGAGATCCTCATAGAACTTACGGAGCTGTCCTACGAGGAACATGCCCTTATATACGATAGTTCTTGAAGATAAAGAAGTAATATATGTATCGTCCGTGCTCTGCTCGAACTCTCTTCTTGCGACATAGAGCATACGGTCGAAAGCAAGACCCTTTTCGCAGCCTTCAGGGCGTCCAATAAAGCACTGCATGATAACAGGCATCGCATCTCTTGCAACTTTTCCAAGGATATCAGGATTAGTGGGAACCTCTCTCCAGCCAAGGATCTTAAGTCCGTTCTTCTCGGAAATGACCTTGAACATACGCATCGCAAGAGTTCTCTTCTTCGCATCCTTGGGAAGGAAGAACATACCGATACCGTAGTCACCTTCGTCCTTTACTTCGATGCCTGACTCTTTTGCAGCATTCTTAAAGAACTTATGTGATATCTGTACAAGAATTCCGACGCCGTCACCTACTTCGCCTGATGCGTCCTTACCTGCTCTGTGCTCTAACTTCTCTACAATGGATAAAGCATCATCAAGAGTACGGTATTCTTTTTTACCATCAATGTTAACTACTAAGCCGATACCGCAGGCATCATGTTCTTCCTGCATTGCTCTATAGCATTCATCTACATACTTCTTCTCGTATGGTCTCATATTCTCCTCCACCCAGCCGGCAGTTCCATCTTTCATCCACCATGATCTGTGCCGGTCTCGAAATCATTCTCTACGAGTATTGATATTCTTTTTCAATGCGTTTAGAATATCGTTAACTGATTTCAAGTGAGATTGTATCGCTTGGGGCTTAGGAAATAAAATACATATAATATTCGTATAACAATACCTTTAGGGTATGATTCGAAACCAGGAGGTAAATACATGGATCTGCGTCAAATACGTTATTTCTTAACTGTTGCAGAGGAACGTAATATCACACGCGCTGCCGAGCGTCTTCACATATCCCAGCCGCCTCTCTCGAGAGCTCTTATGGATCTTGAGGAAGAACTTGGCTGTACACTCGTTATCAGAGGCAAACGTCACGTAACCCTTACTCCCGAAGGCCTTGCCCTGAAGAGAAGAGGAGAACAGATCTTAGCACTTGCAGACATTGCAAAGACAGAGATCTCTGACGTTAAGAAAGGCTTAAGCGGCACCTTATATCTCGGACATGTAGACAGTAACGGACCTTCCCTTGCTGCGGAATGGATCTCAAGTTTTAAAGAAGAATTCCCTAATGTTACCTATAACCTCTGGTGCGGCACCGTGGATGACCTTACATACAGAATGAAGTCAGGTCTTCTTGAGCTTGCCATTACCATGACACCTCTTAACACAGAACATCTGGACGGCATTACGGTCTACAGCGATCCGTGGGCTGCTATCATCCCCGGCAATCATCCTCTTGCCAAGTCCAAAAAGAAAACCGTTACCCTTAAAGAGCTTGCTGATACAGATCTTATCATCTCATCAAGACACTCAAGAGAAGAAGAGATCAGAAGCTGGTTCGAATCAACAGGAAAAGAACCTCACTTCATTGTTAAGACGGCACACTCATCCAATGCATCAAAGCTCGTCGATAAGAACATCGGCATAGCGATCTTCCCCGCATCAGTTGCCAAGAATATCTCAGCAGATTCCAATGTAGTCGTAAAGACCATTACACCTATCGTTAATGTCGACTATGTACTGTCATGGGACAAAGAGAAAACGCCTAGTGCTCTGGCAATGAAATTCATAGAGCATGTAAGGAATAAGTACGCGTAATTCTTTTTCGAAAATAAGAAGAAAGCCGTCTCAAGAATGTGAGGCGGCTTTTTATATCTTTATTTATCGTAAGTGATCACCTGGTGACCATATGTGTTCTTAAGCCAGTCACCTTTGCTGTTATCGGATGACGGGAATACGATCGTATCCGGATTACCGTCTGAGATATATCTCCTTCCCTCACTTAACTGCTTGAAGTTCATCTCGATATCCCAGTCTTTTCCATTATTATCGTAACCTCTTATTCTTCTTAAACGTCTGACATCATAATCTCTTACAAAAGGGGAATAAGATCTTGTCCATGAACAAAGGAGCGAAGATTTTGTCGTATAAGAAAAACCTTCATATGTACCAGAGAATATCTTCTCATACTGCGGCTTCTCGGGAGGGAAAGTCTCAGGGGAACCATAAGGCAATGCGACGATGTTTACATACTGTCCGGGAATGATCTCATTAAGGAGCTTATACATCGAGCCGATCTGCTTCTCGATCTCTGCTGCGTCACACTTACCGAGAGTCTTATGATCGTATGTGTGATTGCCGATATCATAACCGTTATCGACCATCCACTTCATGACTTTCCTGTCATCCGCATCATTGTTGTTGAAAAGCTTATTATTCAGAAAGAATGTTGCTGTTACATTGTAATCAGGGAACTCTTTCTTTATCTTTTCCAGGATAGCAAGAGCACATGTAGGGTCAAGAATCGGAGAGCCGTCATCGTTCCAGCCCTGAATGACAACGTCTCTGATACCGTCATCAAAAGTCAGGATTATGGGGCTGTATCCGAATGCGACTCCGATATTGCCGTCAACATAGTCTGTCAGCCTCATCATGCGGTAACCATCTTGATAGTATCTTCTAAGATCCGCTTCAAAAGCTTCGGACGTTCTGTTATAGCCGTCCTTATCGACATTGCCGCCGGTAAATTCCGTCTCATCATTCTTCATGCCATAGACTCTATGGTACATAAGAATAGGAACTGAGTTAAGCTCGTTAACTCCGGCTTTTCTTAAATCATCAGCTGTATATGTGATCTGCGTACTTGTTTCAGTAGTTGTCGCTTCAGTTTCTGTCGTAGTAGTAGTCGGAACCAGCGAAGGCTCTGTATCTTCTGCTTTGCCGCTGCATCCTGAGAACATCGCAGCGGTCATCGAAGCCATGAGTGTACATGCCGTTATCTTAAGTAATATCTTTTTATCTGCAAAACAATCCATATTAAATTCCCACATTTTAAAAAGAAATGAATCTGAACGTCCCTTATTATAGCAGAACAGCTCCAATGAATCTTCATCCATCAAAATCCTATATGACATAGGATCCTCCACGGCTACATAATACACATAAGATGTGCCACCGGTTGTCACGGCCGAACAATTTGAATTAGTATGTGATAGAGTATTATTATCAGTGTTTTGGGAGCTATTTATATGTTCAGACAAATGAGAAGATTCAAGCAGCAGATCAGCAAAGAAGAATGCATAAAGATCTTAAAAGAGCAGCCCAGGGGCGTGCTCTCACTTATAGGTGATGACGGATATCCATATGGAATACCACTTGATCACTGGTACTGTGAAGAAGACGGCAAACTGTATTTCCACGGTGCAAAAGAAGGCCATAAGATCGATGCCATCAAAGCTTGTGACAAAGCAAGCTACTGTGTAATGGATCAGGGTTTTAAGAAAGACGGCGAATGGGCGCTTAATATCAACAGTGTAATCGTTTTCGGCCGCATAAGTCTTGTCGAAGATCCCGAAAAGGCGAAGATCATCTGCACAGAGATCTGCCGCAAGTTCACCGATGACGAGGCCTATCTCCAGCACGAACTTGAACACGCTTTTCCGAGAGTCCAGTGCCTGGAACTCACGCCTGAACACATGACAGGAAAACTCGTTAATGAGTCGTAACACAAGTTCAAACGTGATAGAATCTTAATATGAAATACGGCGAATCCACATTTGATATCCTGTACCTTCTGTTTGCGATATTAACAGGTCTTATCATTCTGGTCAGACACCGTAACAAGGCTGATAAACTCATGGGAACTGCAGCGCTCGTCTTAGGACTCGGTGATGCATTCCATCTTGTACCGAGAGTTCTTAACTACTTCATCGATAAAGACTTCACTTTTTATCTTGGCCTTGGAAAACTTGTCACTTCCATCACCATGACAGTCTTCTATATCCTTCTGTTCTATCTTTATAAGAATGTATACAGGAAGAAAGATCAGGGCACAAATGCAGCCGGAGCAGCTATTTACTTCTGCGCCTTAGTAAGAGTATTCATCTGTATCCTGCCCGGAAACAACTGGTTCAAAGGTGAAGGCACCGTGCTCTGGGGAACTCTCAGGAATCTCCCGTTCATAGTAATCGGTGCGGTCATCGTATATCTCTACTTCAAAGTCCGTGAGAAAGACCAATATCTTAAATGGATCTGGCTCTATACGACACTTTCATTCCTGTTCTATCTGCCTGTAGCTATCTTCGCGCCGCTTCTCCCGATCCTCGGTATGCTCATGCTTCCGAAGACTGTATGCTATGTTCTGATGTTGGTGTCATTCATTAAGAAGCACAGATCTACTTTCTGATAAACTTCGAGTCCTGTATAGCCTCATATCCTTCGTCTGATACGAACCTTTCAACCTTCATGTGAAGATCATATTTCTCACGCAGCGAAGCTATAGTCTGCATCATGGAAGTCGCATGATGGGCATCGATCGCAGCCTGGTCTTCCCAGGAATCGATAAGAAGAACTGTCTCAGGATCATTCATCGGGAAGAAGTAATCATACCTGACATTGCCTGCTTCAGCACGGATCTTGTCTGCTGTACCGCTCGACTCCATCTCTTCTGCAAACTTTCTGGCATTTCCGTCTTTACCTGTGTAATAAAGATTAACTGTGATCATATTATTTCCTCTTATTCAATCTTATGTACAGCAATATTCATTACGTCATTTGCCGTAACGATTCCGATGATGTTCTTTCCATATGATACCACCGGAGGCACGAATACCAATTCCTCAATCTTATGATCACCATAGACGGTCGGGATATCCACACGAGTCAGATTAGTCAGACTGATATCCTTTACTTTGCTGCCGTATCCCAGAAGCTCTCCGACCTTCCTTGATAGCTTGCTTGAGAAATACCCTGCATGTTCAAGACTTAATGCGTCGACCAATGTGGGATCAAGCTTCCCCATAAAAAGAAGAACGAGATAAAGGCGTCTTTTATCTTCCAGCTTGCGCTTCATCAGTTTCTGTATCTTACGGGCATTTTCTTCAAAGGAAACACTCTTGTTGTATCTGTATTGAAATGAGATTCCTGTAGCCTGATTGCCCATTGATCTGTTGCCATCAGTCCTGCCATCTACTGCAAGACCAATATCTGCCTTGATATCCATATTCTTGATCATATCCGTGATCAGATAAGAGGTTATAGTAACACCTGCCGCTTTGGCTTTCTTATGCATACCGTCGAGCTCAGCTTTTTCATAACGCTTAATGTCAGTTACCGACTTGTGGTCTTTCCAATAGCATTCATAAGCCTTATCCATATCTTCAAAACTGAAGACTTTCTTCTCCTTTTTCCATTTCTTATTCCAGTACTTAAGGAGCATTTCATATAGGGAAGACAATTCACTTCCTTCAGGTATATTTTCGACCGTGAGATTTCTAAAAGGAACCGGTTCTACTGCTTCACCATTAAGACAACGCATAAATGTCTCGATAAAATACAGCAGTGACTTACCGTCTCCTCCAAGATGATGCATCATAAAAAGGATTCCGTCAGCGGATTTAAAGCCTCTGATGAACTCACCATCTTCTATTTGAAATCTCTTCCGCTCATTTAAATTGATAAGTTCCTGTATAGACTTATCCGTATCTTCAAAGCTGTTATGCGTCTCATCAGCAGTTACATAATATGCCTCATCAGATGATTCTATAACAACCTTCGTATTCAAAACTTCATGAACACGGCAAGCCTTTTCAAAAGCAGCTTTTAAGATTTCAAACGGAACATCTTCACTGATCCGTACAAGCATTGATATAACAATGCTTGTATCAAAAAGATCCCCTCTTTCAGTCTCGATCCTATATCTCATATGTATTCCTTTATTCCATTAACCCACAACTTCATTTCAAGCCTGTGAGGCATAACCTTACTTAAGAACCGCATGTAACGGTAGTAGAAAGAGCACACAGATACATCTCTGCCTTTCCTGGCATCTTTTAAAGCTACATCCACAACTTTACCGGCATTTACCATTCCGGGATACTTGATCTCTTTCCCCTTATTAGTTTTCGGAAGCATCTTCGTATCGACCCAACCTGGACAAACAGCTGTACATGTTATCCCTTCATTTTCAACATTAAGGCTTCTTGTAAATGACAAGAGATAAGCCTTACTTGCAGAATATAAAGCAATATACGGATTAGGCTGAAAAGCAGAGGCAGATGCAATATTTAAGATATAAGATTTTTCTGCCATAAATGGAAGGGCCGCTCTGCAGATAAGTGTCGCTGCTTTATCATTGATATCAAGCATGTCACTTATCTCTTCCAATGTGAATTCTGATACCGGAGCCATTCTTGCAACACCTGCATTATTTACCAGATACTTTATCTCAGGCTTATCAGATTCGATCTTTCTGCAAAGTGATAAGATCTGTTCTTTATCTGAGAGATCAGCCTTAACACGGATAATCTTGTCACCGTAAAGTTCTACAAGTTCTGATAGCTTTTCTTCACTTCTTCCTACAGCCCAGATACTATCTACTTCGCCGTAAAGCTTACTTATAAACTCTTTACCGATATCACCTGTCGCACCCGTAACTATTGCAATCATTACTTATCCCCCAGCAAGAGTCTCGACAGATCATCTGAATTGATCATTGCAAAGTCAGTCTGATACATATTCTTTACAGCGTAAAGATAGACGACACCCCAATATAGTTCTGACAGCTTTCTGGAGTTGCCGGATACTACACTTCCTTCTTTCTGGCCCTGCTTGATTATCTTCTCAGTTGTCTTATAGAAAGACTGATCAGCCTCCCCTTCAAGAAGTCTTTGAGTATACAATGCGATTCCCGCAGAGAACATCTCGTCTTCCTTAAGATTCTTGATAAGATAATCTGACATCTTCCTGATCTTCGTCTCAGCAGGAAGAGGAAGCTTAACGAGTGTTGTTAGTTTATCGTTCTTAGCGATCTTATCTGATATGGAAAAGATCTCAGAATATAATTCTTCTTTTGATTTGAAATAGATATATATAGTTCCCTGAGCGATACCGATGTGCCTGGACAAGTCACTTATCTTTGTACCATCAAAACCATTCTTCGCAAAGAAGAGAACAGACTTTCTGATGATCAGATTCCTGGTCTCTTCCCTTATTTCCTGACAGCGTTCCTGAGATTTTGGCATAAGCGCTCCTTTATGAATGAATTTTTATTCATCCATAAAATAGCACGATATCTTCGGAAGTGTCAACAACTTAATTCAAGATCAGCATTTTAGATGATATAGAACCACTCTTCGCTCTGCTTCATTTCTGACTTAATGTGCTTCTCACCTGCAGAACGGTACTCCATCTCAGGATTCTTAATACTTACAACAGTATCAGCCGGAACTGAGCTCGTGATGAATGTGTTACCTCCAACAACGGAATTCTTTCCGATAACTGTCTCACCGCCAAGGATAGAGGCACCGGCATAGATAACGACATTATCCTCGATAGTAGGATGACGTTTCTTGCCTGAAAGCTTCTGGCCGCCTCTTGTCGAGAGAGCGCCGATAGTAACACCCTGATATATCTTTACATTATTTCCGATTATTGAAGTCTCACCGACAACGATTCCCGTACCATGATCGATAAAGAAATGTTTCCCGATCGTAGCACCCGGATGAATATCGATTCCGGTTCTGGAATGAGCAAACTCAGTCATGAGTCTTGGAATGACAGGCACATTTAACAGATAAAGCTCGTGAGCAAGTCTGTATGTGGTGATCGCAATGATTCCGGGATAAGCCAGAATGATCTCTTCAAGGCTGCTCGCAGCGGGGTCACCGTCATATGTAGCCAGAAGGTCAGATTCGATATATTCCCTTATCGCAGGGATCTTCTCGAAAAAGGCTTTGCAGATCCTGTAGCTCTCATCTTTTCTCTGTTCTTCAGGCATCGAACCTCTGGTCTTGCAGAAATCCAGGGCAAGAGCGACCTGCTTATTCAGATGATAGAAGATATCCTCAACCATAACGGCAATCTCATTCTCGGGATTGTACATCTTATACGTACGGTCCTTGAAGTATCCGGGGAATACAACGAAGAACAGATTATTGGTTATATCAATGATCTCGTTTCTGTCAGGCTTATTAAATGTATCTGTGGCATCTATATTCTTGGTGCCGTTATAATCCGCGAGAACCTTATTAACCAGTTCACCGATTTCCTTCTTAACGTCTTGACTCATATAAACAATCCTCTTTCGGTAATTCTCTTTTTAACTATTCTAACGCAGAAAATAAATCTATTATAATTCGATTTATTTATTTTATTATATAAGCCTACTTAGTCAATATGATTTACCAGTTCTCTGAAATCCACATTGTATTTTTTGTTATCCGTTAATATTGATATAATTAGTCTGACTTTAAGGGATGAACCTTAGGCTTACGGAAAGGTTTTTCGATAATGGACGGCATGAATTACTCGGTATTGATGAGTGTATATAGAAAAGAGCAGGCACCGTTCCTGGAGTCTGCCATGAACAGCATCTGGAATCAGACAGTTCCCACGAACGATTTCGTGCTTGTCTGTGACGGACCTCTTACTCCCGAACTTGATTCCGTTATCGCGAAAATGGAAGAAGCTCATCCCGGTGTTCTGAATGTTGTCCGTCTTGAGAAGAACGGCGGCCTCGGCAACGCTCTTAATCACGGCATTAAGTTCTGCAAAAATGAACTGGTAGCAAGGATGGACAGCGATGACATCAGCAGACCTGACAGATGCGAAAAGCAGCTTAAAGTGTTTGCCGATCATCCGACAGTATGCATCTGTTCAGGCACCGTTGAGGAATTCACAGAATCAACGGACATCATTGATGCCCAGCGTGTCCTTCCCGAGAAGAACGACGACATCGTTCTTTTCGCAAAGAAGCGTAATCCTTTTAACCATCCATGTGTTATGTATAAAAAATCAGAAGTGGAAGCTGCAGGAGGCTATCAGGATTTCTATCTTCTTGAAGACTATTATCTCTGGATCCGTATGCTTCAGAAAGGTACCATAAGCTATAACACTCCGGAACCGCTTCTCTGGATGCGCGCAGGCTCTGATATGTATAAGCGCCGCTCCGGCTGGAAATATGCCAAGAGCCAGAAAAACCTGTTCAAGTATATGAAAAAGACCGGCTTTATCACGACCGGTCAATATATAAAGAGCGTTATTATCCGCGGGGGATCTTCTATCGCACCTAACTGGCTCAGGAAATTCATGTTCAAGACTGTCCTCAGAAAATGATCCGGCGTCACTCGTCCTTCAATTTATATAATCTTTCGATACTTCCATATAGGATCTTTTCCCTGAAATGTAATCACCATAGGCGCATTCCGGATCTTTACCGTGAAAGGCTTTGCAAAGACCGCACATATCACAGTCAGAAATGCAGTGGAACCTGTTTCTTATGTATTCCCTGCGTTCATCTACAGTTGATGAGGATATATCCGGTGCTTCATTCATAATATCTGTCTATCCTGACGGTATTCCTTCATGTAGCCCATGTTTATATCCTTGATCTCACGTTTGCCGTCGATATAATCCTGATAAATATCCCAGGGATTTCCCCCGCCAAGCCAGCATGAAGAACAGTTCTCACATCCGCCGCCACAATCAAGGGATGCACGGATGATCGCTTCTCTTTCTTCTCTGGTCGTGTCTTTGATAAGGATAGATTTCATGAGTATCTCCTTTAGGCTTCCACCGTCAAAGCATGCTGTATGTGAAAAGAATTTTTATTGTATTTTTCGAAGTCAAAAAAGCTTCATCACGCGAGATCATATATTTACTCCCCGATACTCTGTAAATTCATTATAATCCTACTGATTGAATATGAATATTGCAAGTACCCGGTCCGTCCAAACCGTAACCTCCTCATAAGAGTATTGAATTGTAATCCGGATATTAGAGATTCTTTAGTGTCTCTTTTTCCATCTCGATAATATGGATCATCCTGTCTATCGCGCAGATTCCTGAATATGGAACGTGCTCTTTTATCAGCATGTCTCTGTTTGCCTTAGTTCCAGCCTCGTATTCATCAAGGATCGCCTGCCTTTTTTTCTTCTCGGCTGCAAGTTCTTTCTTGCTTAAGACATCTGAATAAAGCACCGCCAGACAGAACCAGACTGAGTCGTAATCAACTCTTTCATAAAGATCACATATTGTCTTTTTAAGTTCAGCCGTTCCCTTATCTGTAATTCGGTAAACCGCTTTATTATCAGCTTCCCCGGTGTTCTCGATATATCCCTTTTTCTCAAGACGTATGCATGTCTCGTAAAGTGTGGTTGCACCAATCGGAAGCCAGTATTTCATATTCATCCTGTCGATAACTTTAAGCATGTCATATGCATTCTTTTCACCCTTGGTAAGAATTCCCATTATCACTATTGATGTTTTCGACAGCATTCTTATTTCTCCTTATTCTGCGTATAGCAAACCAGAATATTATAAGTATCCAGATAACACCTGCGAAGATAAACGATTCAATATTCTTGATCCCTTCGCCTGCATCAGATGATATTATAACATCCCACAGCGCACCGACTCCCCAGAAGAACGGGAAAATAATAAGCATATTCTTCGTTATATAGAAGACTGAACAATACATGAGACCTACCAGGAACAAATGCAGGAATTCCGGCTGAAACCCGGCATGGTGAACCGAATAGAAAGCGCTGGTCAATAATATTGACGGAATAATACCGAATGCCTTCTCGAAGATCATTCTTAGAAATCCATAGATGAATGTCATCTCGAAAACTCCTGCTGTGAGTATGTACAAAGACGCATATAGATTCGTTATATCTGATATATTCCCCGGCATGCCATCTTTCATAAACATAGCAGCTAATCCAACTGCAAATACCACATCAAGTATCAGGCTTAATACGATCTTGCGTTTTGTAAAGCCCATATCCGCCAGGATCTGTCTGCCCTTTTTGTCTGTGTACTTTGAAACAAATACTACCCCCAGACCGAATATCATCAATACATCTCTAAGAAAAAATGACATGATCGTATCAATCCTTGAACCACCGGAGAACGGTATCATCAAAAGACTAAGAGCAATCATTACTGATCCGGCAATCAAAGCAATCGTTGTGTCCACTGTATATTCCCATCTGAATAAGTTTTTCACTATAGCAAACTCCTAATCTTCATTTTACTACGTATACGGAGTAGTTGGCGATAATATTACCACGTATACGTAGTATTGTAAAGCCTGTCGTAAAAGTTCCTCTTGACTGACAATCGGTAACATGTTACCTTATTAGCATAAAGGTAATATATTACCGATTGTGAGGAATGGTCATGATCATCGAAGATGTAATTAACAGCAACATAGTTGATTTCTCTGAAATACCGCCGAACTACTATCTTCTCGGATTGTTAAGTGCTTTCGAGAACAGGTTTCAGGCTATGGCAGATAATCTTATGAAAGAGATCAGTTGGAAACAGTTCTTTGCCGTCATCTGCATTAACATGTGCAAAGAGCCCCCTACGCTCAAAGAATTATCCGATGTCTTAGGAAGCTCTCATCAGAATGTCAAACAGATATTGTTAAAGCTTGAGAAGAAGGGCTTTATAGAGTTTCTTCAGGATGAATCCGACAAGAGAAAACAGCTGATCATACTTACAGATAAATGCAAGAATTTCTGTGAGAAAAATGATGATGCCAGCGCTCTCATCATGGCAAAAATGTTCGACGGTATCTCTGACAAAGACATCAGGACAACGATCAAGACCATCATCAATATCGAGAAAAATCTGAGAGGATTGGAATAACAAAATGAATGAAATAATTATCTACGGTTCATATTACGGTACTACGAAAAAATACGCCGAAGATTTATCCGTCAAGACAGGGATCAAGGCATGTTCCTACAAAGACATAAAAGACATTAACGCTTATATAACAATCATCTACTTAGGCGGTCTTTATGCCGGCGGAGTTGAAGGCATGAAAAAGACTCTGAAAGACCTGACTGACATCTCAAACAAAAAGATAATCATCGCTACAGTAGGATTGGCTGATCCGAATGATAAAGGAAATATCGATCAAATTAGAAGCAAAATGAGATCACAGATATCTCCGGATATCTATGAGAAAGCTGAGATCTTCCATCTGAGGGGCGGAATAGATTATTCCAAGCTCAGTTTTCTGCATAAGACGATGATGAATATGGTCTATAAAAATGCCTTAAGCGTTCCTGAAGAAGAGAAGACAGCTGAGATAAGAGCCATGATCGAGACATATAATAAGCAGGTTGATTTTGTCGATCTTAATAGTCTGGATCCGATAATCAATTCGCTCTAAATAATCTGGTGATTTTTAAGACTTTCTTATAGGATGTCTTATGACAGTTTTCATCTTGTCAGGCAAACTTTTTCTCGGATCTGACAGATATATTTCGTGGTGAAGTCGTTTACTGTTGATGTCATTCTCATATCCGTTCTGCTTTATGTATTCATCCATGAGAGCAACTGTTGCAGGCTCACTATCATAAGGACCTGTGTGCATCATCTGCACACAAAGTCCTTCTTCTATCGTCATAACCTTTACAGATGAACAGTCGATTTTCTTTTTATTTGCTGCAGTATCAACTGCCCACTTCACATCATCTTCTGTAATGAATTCAGGCAAACGTATAACTGATATCCAATTGAAAGAAGATTTATCTGAGTAATTCACACAGGGTGTTCCTTCCTGCCACCAGAAACCTTCAAGCGGAGGAACAACATATTCATAGAATCCACTGATCCTATGCTCAGTTTTGTAACTCATCTTGAGAGTGTACGCAACTGCGTATAAACATCCGATGGCCTGATTGTAATCACCATCTTCGGCATTTGGGTCCCCTGTTCCACTTATTGCAAGATAATTGATTGCCGGAACATTAATGATCTCCGGTTTATTCTTCGGCAGATAGAATTCCTTATATACTTTTTTAAAATCGAATGCCATGTTCAGCCTCTAAGTCTCTTTACACGTTCTTCTACCGTCTTCAGGAATTCTTCTTCGGTCATATTAGGATCTCTGGTTCCAAGTATGAGATCGCAAGGAAGCTTGTTGCATTCACCGCATGACTTAAAGCCGTTTTCGATTCTGCTACAAAAATAGACAGGGCATTCTTTACCCTCCGGTGCATGGAATACTTTTCCGCAAAGTGCATTGCAGCCTTCACACATTTTCCCGTAACAGTAACAAGCACCGCAATCAGAACCGCAGCAACTTATAAGATCACTCATCTCCTAATATCTCCTTTTGCTTTTTCTTGCTGAAACTTCCAAGCACTATTTCATATGCTTTATTCAATAAGTCCTTGAGAACATCATCCGGCACGTCGCCCTCTGCTTTTACAGAATTCCAATGCACTTTATTCATGTAGTAACCGGGAATGATATCCTCATATTGCTTACGCCAGAATTCACCTTCCAATGGTTCCAGTTTCAGTGTGATGTATACGGGATTGTTATCGTCATCTCTGCAAATAGCGGCAAACATCTTCCCACCTATCTGATAACGTATCCAGTTCCATTCCGGCTGAAGATCTCTGGTCACGCCCGTCTTATCCATAAGATATTTATCTATCCAATCGTATTTCATATCCACTCTTTCTCCATGCTCATTTCCCACAGTAAGCTACTGCATCCACCTGGAACTGCAGGCCGTCTTTACCGCCAACATGTGCGAACTCTGTCTGGATTGATTTACGGACAGGATACTTGCCATTGAATCTTTCCTTGATGATCTTCTCCATCACAGGAATGTTCCATACATCTCTGAAGAGACAATCCATCTGAACTACGGATTCAAGTGTAAGTCCGACCATGGCAAGCCTCTCCTCCATATTGTCGAAAGCACCATTGATCTGTTCTTCAATGGTTCCGCCGACATTGCCGGCGCAGTAACTTAAGAAGCAAAAATCACCTGCTTTAATGATGCCTGAATGTGCCCATTCTTCACATACATCATATCGTTCAATCTCTGCCATTTTTCTTTCCTCCATATATCTTCATCATTGATTCTGCCATCGCTTTTAATCTCTCGCGCACTTCCAATGGTTCGATCACTTCGACCTTATCGCCAAACGTCAGCATCCACATCGTAAGATTCTCAATATCGCTGTAATCTCTTATCAAAAGAAGTTTTCCGTTTTCCTGTTCCTCGTAACAATCAGGGCCGAATTCCTCGACCAGACGCCATTTCATATCCGGATCGAACAATGCCTTAAGGACAATATTCCGCGGGAATCTCAGTTCAGAAGAAAGATCCGGAACCGGTGCATTCCTGCAAGTAAATTCCTTGTGTGTCTCCTTAACCTTATCCATGCGGTTCAGCTTAAAGAGTCTGTAGTCCTTACGTTTCAGGCACCAACCGTATACATACCAGCTCGTCCATTTGAATACGATGTAATACGGCTCTATTGAACGCTTACTTTCACCCGATGGTGCATAGTAGTAGAACTCAAGTATATGCCTGTTCTCTATCGCATCCTGAATAGATGATATCTTTGGTGCAAGTGTTTCCTTATACCATGAAGAAAGGTCGATAAGTATAGAATCTTTTCCACTTATAAATTCAGACGATCCTGCCTGTATCTTTTCCATCAGCTGACCGTAATATCTGCTTCCGCTTACACTATCCAGGCTCCTTAAACCTGCAAGTATCATCTGCATATCTTTTGAAGTCAGGATAGTCCTGTCAACTTTATAACCTTCAGCGATACTGATTCCGCCGCCCGTACCTTGAGAAGTACGTATAGGGATCCCGGCATATAACAGATCATCTATGTCACGGTTTATAGTCCTCCTAGATACTTCAAATCTCTCAGCAAGCTCGGGCGCCGTTACTTTTTCCTCTTGCAGCAATACTGACAATATTCCGATAAGCCTGTCTATCTTCATATGTTTTCCGCTCCGAAATGATCTTAACAAAATAAACACGACAACTGTATGTCATGTTTATTCTAACAGTTTGAATATTTTTTTGAAAACTTACCCTGTTACGAAAAAACACCTTTTAACTGATATAAAAACAATGATATTGAATTGTTGGTTCAAGACACTTGGTCTATTATCTTACCCATGAATAAATTGAAGAACATTTTCAAAAAAGATCATATGGTCAAACGCATTCTGATGAGCATATTCGGCGTGCTCATCTGCGGTGTTGCAGTAGGCTTTTTCAAGCGCGCTATGTTCGGAGTCGATCCGTTCCAGTCACTTATGGCAGGTCTTGATACACTCATTCCGATCGACTTCGGTACACTCTACGTCATCGTAAACATAATAATGCTTTTGTTCAGCCTTATTTTCGACAGGCACTACATCGGACTTGCAACTTTCATCAACCTGTTTCTGATTGGTTATATAGCTGAGTTTTCTTTAAAAACTCTCGAAAACTTCTTCCCAGACTTAGGAATTCCCGGCAGATCTATCTGTCTTATTATCGGAATACTGATCATCTGCGTCGCTTCATCGTTTTACATGACTGCAGACATCGGCGTCTCAACATACGATGCTGTCGCGCTCATAATCTCTAACACTTGGCACCTGGGCAAATTCAAGTATGTAAGGATCATCACCGACGTTGTTTGTGTAATAGCAGGCGTTGCTCTCTACTTCCTCTCCGGTGCCTCTGTATCGGGTATCGGTGCAGTCATTGGAGCAGGAACCATTATTACTGCATTCTTCATGGGCCCGCTTGTCGACTTCTTTGCCAGGAAACTTGCAAGACCTTTTCTTTACGGGAAAAGTAAAACCTCTCAAACATAATGCCTGAGCTTCATAGAAACATCGATCAGCCAGACTGTGTATAAAACTCATCATTTTTAACCCTGTCTGCTTTTCGTAGATTAGCATTACCCATAAACAAAATTCCTTTCATTGGGCAATAAAAAAGACCCCGAAAATCGAGGTCTTTCGTGTTTTGTTATTATGGAAATACTTTATTTGTTACCTTTTATGCAAAGCAACGGAGATTGAAAATTGCCCCATTATCAAACTCTACATAGAAGTAATAGTTGGAGTTTACAAACTCCGCAGGGATTGTAAAAGTATATACACCATCTGCATTGGTGAGTGTGCAATTATCAATAATCTTGGACATATCAAATGTGATGTCTCCAATGGAATAGAAGATCATTCATGATCGGTATAAGAAGCGCCACTGTCGATCTTGCCTTCAGACAGATTGACAAAGAATTCGGTAGACAGATTCACACCGGAGCCTTCAGACAGGATCTTCACATTTGAAAAAACAACCGCATCATCCGGAGCGGTAATGGCATCTTCGAGATTAATGGTCACTGAGATTGTTAAGCTGACAAGTGTGTTTCTGAACTCATCGCTCTCGTTAGATATCAGGTCGACTGTATCATTTTCGGCGTTGCGAAGTATCTCGTCCATTATGAGTTTTTCGAATGAATGGATGCGTCTCAGATAAGCAATGATCTGTTCCCTGTTCGAGGTGAACTCCTCATAAGAGATATCAAAGCCTTCGGCCCTCTTGATCTTGGCGGGTATCATCAAATTATTTTCCGTTACATATTTAAACTCCACCCCACCGTAATTCGGGAAAAAGTTATCAACAAATTCCAATCCGTTATTAAAGACTTTTATCGTCCCCAGGACTTCATCATTAATAACTTCCTTCGGCTCAGGTTTTGGCTTTCCACCCCAATAGATCTTCATGTGTCTTTACTCCGTTTATAGTTTTTATCCTTACTTACTGCTGTTTCACCATACAACATTAAATGAGACGTCAGCTTCTTGCTTACTGTAATCAACAAAAACATATATATCATAGTAACTGTCATGTTCCGGGTTTTCCGCTGCATTTATACCAATTGCAAACTCTGCATGATCATCGTAAACAGCTAATCCTCTGACATACCAGTTCTCTTTCAGATAATCAAAATTGAATTCACTCTTTAAGTTTTCACCGCAATTATCTTCAAAGAACCCGGTGATTTCTTTATATATTTCGCTATAGCACCCTTCCATTATCTTATCGGAGCTTTTGTAGATCTTCTCCAGAGAATCAAGAACATACTCTATGTTTTCTTCTTCCACGCAAAATTCATGCAAATCACAAGGCGATTCGCTCTTTTTGCCGAATGAATCAAAGAGCCTGTCAAACCCGCTTTTTATATCTTTATAGCAGATATTCTCAGAGCTTGAATCCTTAACTAAGACACCGTTTCCAAAATAAGAATTCTCAATCTCAACATCAGAATAGTATTTCTTCTTAAATTCCTTAGAATTACGGTATGCTATATCCTTTTGGATCTGTTTTCTCTTTTGCTTTTGTTCTCTGGTCAACGCAGGGTTTTCTTTCCTGTATTTTTTCAATTTTACTAATGAAATTACAGCTGTGATCCCCCACCACAAGACCAGAAGAACTATAAAGACCAACATCATATCTTTGTCGTTTAAATAAGAAAAGAATACTCCGTGAAATATGAATCCTAAGACTAACCAAAAAGTCCAAAATAATACTTTCAAAAACATCTTCATGTATACACTTTTCCCGGGACCGCTATTATAGCATTATTTTCTGACTTCTCCCTGACAAAGGCTTCTTACTCTGTCAAAGTAATTATAGCATGATTTATCAATTAAACCTGACATCCCAACCTTAACCGTCAGAAGAGTAATTTCAAGTTGATCGTTGGGCGCTATTCGGCATTTTTATACTGAACTTGGCAAGATCTGTACTTTGGTTCAGACGACACTGTCTTTAAGCTTTTCGAATGCTTTCATGGCCACCTGCTTAACATCAGGATCAGGATCCTCAAATGCCAGTTTCTTCACATACTCCTCGCAGTTCTTGGCCTGTATATCAGCTGCAGCTTCTGCGGCTGATGCTCTTACCATTGGAGACTTATCACGTAAAAGTTCTATCAAAGCCATGCCGGAATCGTACGTTGGAATCATGCCCAACGCCATAGCAACCGTCATTCTTACGTCATCATTTGGGTTGTTTATGTGTTTTATTACTGCTCCAAGTTTCTGCTTTGATCCGAGCTTCATAATCTTTTCTTGCAAAGCGTCAGAAAATGCCATTGTCTAATGACTTCCCTTCTAACTATCATCTATTTGTATTATAGGACGCTCGAAAAGCATTGCAAACAAAGAAATCTGATATTTTTCTTCTTATTATTCTATATTGCCTGACTGCAATGACGGCTAATCATGCTTTCCACTTCTTATGCGTTTTTCGCTTCTTTAGATGAGTGCTTTTCTTTTGTATAATGATCTCATGTATGAACACAGTATTTGGATAATACTGCATTTGGGGCTTGAATTCTGACGGGTAAACGGCACGTAGAGTGCCTGAAAACAATGCTTTTTTGAAGTAAACGATGCATCGGTTGAATCTTTCAGGCGGACGGGGTTAAGATGCAGTCGGAGGTGAGATAAATGGATGCGAACAAATTCGGTTGCTTTGTGGCTGACCGCAGAAAAGAGCTTAATATGACTCAAAAGGATCTGGCTGCAAAAATACACGTGACCGACAAAGCTGTCAGCAGATGGGAAAGAGGTCTGGGGTTCCCGGACATCAATACGATCGAAGAATTAGCTGATGCTTTGAATGTTTCCATTACAGAATTAATGACATCGGAAAAGACTGCTTCCGGGAAGACTGATGCAGTCGTAAGCGATGTTATCCACGTAGCAAAAGAAGATATCAACGGAAGGCAGAAGACTATTCTTTATACTTTTGCCGCCACAACAGCTTTTCTGTCTGTTCTGCAGGTCCTTTTTACTATAGATTGGAACTCAAACGGGATAAGAATGTATTTTGAGTTTCCGACGATAGCGGTTATTCCCGGCATTGCCCTGATCCTGAACGGTATCATCGGTCTTATAAGGGGCCGGAAGATAAAGGGCATGATACCTATCGGACTGATCCTGGTGATATTACCTGCGATAGTCAGTTGTACGGTTTATCTGATCTGCGGAATAGTGAACAGCTGAAACAAGAATAAGGAGTCCTGATAAATGAAAGAAATCTATGAGGCTTCCTCCGGCATGGGGGAAGTGAGTGAAAGTGCACTCAAAACTTACGGAAAAGATAAAAAAACGAATAACAACCTGTTCACATCGATAAGCAAAGCGGTCGGATTATTCTTTGCATCTCAGATGTTTTCAATGATCCTGATAACAGCGTACCTGATATATACGAATTATACGAAAGAAGTATCATCCGAAGGCACGGGTTATCATTTCATGATAGGTCAGTCGGATATATTCAGTACGAAAAGTATCCTGATCCTTCTGTTATCTGAGATATTCATGATCGCAATCTTCATGCTGTATGCCAGGTTCAAGGAAAATTTAAGCTTTAGGTCTTTGGGGTTTGTGACGAAGAACATGCCCTTATCTTATCTGGCGGGCGGTGCAGGAGCCGCATTAAGCATGCTCGTACTGGCACTGATCTGCAAGGCAACGGGAGCAATGACTTTTACTCATGATGCAGCGAGTATTCCCCTTTTGATCCTTTTCGCCATAGGATTCGTAATTCAGGGACTGGCCGAGGAGGTGATGTGCAGAGGCTTTCTCATAGCGCATATCACGAGACGTTATTCCGTAAAGACAGCGGTTATAGCAAGCAGCATCCTTTTTGCGCTGCTCCACGTTTTTAATCTGTCCGGCATTTCCTTTGTGGCGCTTATTAATCTGTTCCTTTTCGGTGTATTCGCATCTCTGATGTTCCTGTACAGCGAGAACATCTGGCTCTGTGCAGGATTCCACACAGTTTGGAATTTTGTACAGGGAAATATCATCGGCGTACCTGTCAGCGGAATACCCATTCCGTCTGTATTCAAGATGACTGCCAATGAGAATATGTCTCTCATCAACGGTGGGGACTTCGGTCTGGAAGGCGGTATCCCTGTAACAATTATATTGGTTGCCGGCTGCGTAATCCTTTATTTCCTTATCAAGAGAAAAGAAAAAATAAGTAATAAGTAACCATTCTGCGGAAGGGTTTCTGTAAACTCAATAAAATAAAATACATCAGCCCATCAAGACTTTGATCTTGATGGGCTTTTCCATGAGACTTTGTACTGTTTATCCCCGACAAGGACTTACTTGATCTTAAGGCCGTCTTTGAATGCTTCTCCGACTCTTCCGCCCACCTTGTAGTAGCCGTGTGTATAAGGATCAAATGCGATCGCCTCCAGGGAGTCTATATCTACTTTTCCATCCTTAAGAAGATCCTCTTCTACTGATGTTCTTAACACCTTACCGATTACTCCTATGCCGGTTGCATCGTTCTGATATTCAATAAACTCACATTCCAAAGCGATCGGGAACTCATTGATAACCGGTGCATCAACAAGATCCGACTTTGTAAATGTCATACCGCTCTTGGCGAACTTGTCAGGTTCCTTGTTTCCGCTGACAATACCAAAGTAGTCGGCTTCAACTACATGCTTAGCATCTGCGATATGAACCACAAAGCCTTTACGAACCTTGATGTTCTGTACTGTCTTGTGTGTCTCTGTAAGGTTAAGCGCGACCTGATCACGCTCAAGCATCGTACCCCAAGCTGCGTTCATAACATCTACAGTTCCGTCTTCATTGAAGGTGGAAATCAATAATACAGGCATAGGAAAGATTGCTTCAGTTGTCTTTATCTGCTTTTTCATAGTGCGGTACTCCTTTTTTACGAAATAATAAATAATATTCAAAATTATAACGCAGAAGGTCTCTCCGTCCAGATCTTCAGGATCATTACACATGATATATCGGTAAATAATCCATGTTTCAGATAAGTCTGTATGTGCAGCCTTTGAACTTGTTTGTGCCTATCTCGAATCTCTTGGGATCTACTCTTACGGCAAGTTCGCTCGTGATGATGAAATCCTTGGTAATATTAACAAGGAACTGTTTATTCCCTGATTCGACAAGATAATAAGATGAATTATTATTAAGGCTGTCCGCCACATTCAAGACACCAGGGGCCACAAGCAGATCAAGCAAAGCTTCTTTTTTGCTCAGTTTCTTCCGCCTTATCAGCGGTATGATCGCATCTGCATCCTTGAATTTTGCAAAACATGCCGCATCTTCCCTGCTCCTGCAATTTCCCGTTTTCTCAAACGAGGAAAGATCTATGGGCTCTTTTGTCTCGCTGAAGCTTAAGTTGTTATCCTCATCAAGAAGGTAATCGATACTGACGCCAAGGAGTTGCGACATGGCTTTGAGATTGGTAATATCCGGCATGCCTTTGTCAGTCTCCCATTTTGCAATGGCAGAACGGGACACGCTCAGTCTCTCGGCAAACTGTTCCTGAGACAGACCGGCATTTTTTCTTGCATCTCTTAACTTTTCACCAAATGTCATATTGTGCCTCCACCGTACATAATTATAGCAGTAACAGCTGCCATTCCGATACAGAACAACGCATAGATCGACATGGGCACGGTCAGAAAGCATTCTCTGCTCCCGGCCTTCAGCGCGTTCCAAACAGAACGGGAAAGATCTGCAAGTTTTGTCCTGTTATCCTTTTTCAGAAGAATGAATGTCACGGTTATAAGGACAATGATACCCAGAGCAGCTTCTGCCATACCTCCGTAATCCTTGTATCCGGGAATAAACGGCAGCAGGACCGAGATCGCATTGTTAAGAAAATGCAAAAGCATGGTGTAAATTATCCTGCCGGTCTTTTCGTAAACATAGCACATGAGAAGACCCATTCCGAAAGCAAATAATCCCTGTGTCAGGTTCTGGTGCATCAATCCGAAAAGTATTGAAGAGAAGACCGCCGCAATGATCTTTCCGTGCTTTCTCATGTATCCGTAGATGACTTTTCGGAAGGCGAATTCTTCGAAAACCGCCGGAAGGACAGCGATGGTAATCAGACCGAACAGCGGTGAATATGACATTCCCTCATCAGGAACAACGGATAACGATGATAAAGAGAAATCAACAGCACCTATAATGAGATTCCAGATGATCAGAGCAAAAAACGCTGCCGGAACTATCATGAAGCTCTGCTTTTTGTTCTTTTCCGGCTGAACCGTATTTTTGCGTGTCACCAGATAAAAGATGCCGAGGATCATCACATTTGCAATGAAACTGCCGATATCTGATCCTATCAGCATGCCGTGGTCAGTTATATTGAATATATACGAGACGGCGGCCACGACAAATACTGCAGTCTGAAAGAACACCTGCCCCAATATCAGAAGCCATGTAATCTTTTTTGAATCAGTTCTCATGTCATTTCTCCCGATCCGAATATAGTTATTGCATCTTTAATAAGCTCATGGATCTTGGCATCCTTGTCTTCTTCCAAAAACCATGTTCCGTCTTCGCTCATTTTTGTTCCGTTCTTATCAGCAATGACGTAATAAGTGTTTTTGCTCGTATTGTCTACTAAAGATACGGTGATCATTGGATCGCTATATCCGTCTGTCTGACCGAAAGATAGCATTACCTGGCAGGGAACGCTTTTGAAAGCTTGGGGTTCTCCGGGATCGTAATTATAGATGGATACGCTGTTTGAGATTTCTTCATCTTCTTTATAATCTTTTTCTATGAAATACTTCTCTCCAAACTTATATGCACCAATCGAGCGGTTGATCTGGTCCCAGCCGCATTCAATCCGGACTGTGCTGACAGCAGGCTGATCAGCGCCCGTGTTTTTGTTCATACCGCATCCGGCTATCGTGAGCCCGATGAGAAGAACAAATGAAATTAATAAAGATTTGATCATGTGATCATTCATGTGTGTCACATCCTTTCCTGAGGTTTGATCCAAGTCTATGACCATGCCTCCGTGACACACAAGAAACGGGCTGTAACAACGCTGTTACTTTGCGTAACAGTGCTTATTTTGTTGTATTTTAGCTCGTTTTACTGTCTGTTTTACCTCATTACTTCTGTTTATTCAGCATTCGCATTAGTATAAAGAATGAATGTGATCTTATCTGAACCTGATGTTATGAACTGAAGTTCTGTTCCGTTTTTATCGTAGATTATTCCGTTCTCACCATTTGAAGTCGGTTCTCCAAAGACCTTTTTAACGTCATCTAACGTTTGGCCGATCTTTATGCCTCCGCAATCAACAGAATCATCATTTACTTCTACCGTAGTAATGTATTCTTTTCCGTCCTTTGTCTGACCGTATATGATGATCGATTTGTAGTCATAGGTATAGTCGATTCCGACATAAGCACATGAAGGATTTTCGGTATATACATATTGTTTTCCGATTGCCTTTACGACCGGAGCAACCTCGGCACCCAGGAAGATATCAACTCCGTTGTAGGTTATAAAGTATCTGTCTTCAGCTTTATCGGCCTGTTGGGCGGTTGTATTATCAGTGGCTGCAACTGTAGTCTGCCCTCCTGAAACAAGTTCCGGGGTATTGTCTTCCGATGATGCACAGGATGTGATCATCAATAAAGTACTGATAATGACTGTTGCCGCTATTATTTTTTTCATATAAACCTCATTTCTTCCGTGATATACGAACAGATTAACTGGTTGCTCGCGGAGGATATTTGCTCTTTTTAAACTTGTGATACTTATCGAGTTGTTTATCTGTAAGTTTAAAATACACACCGGGGTGCGAAATGTACGGAGTAGCATCGCAGTGATACCAGCCGCCATTCATATAGACCAGATTCCAGAGATGCATTGTTTGCGGTATGCTTTTATCTTTTGTGATCAGCGGATATCTGGTTACTATCAAATTGGGTATTCCCGCCTTGTTAAGAAGGATCTGACAGGTATAAGCTATAACACGGCAGTTTCCTTTGTGTTTTGCCAGGCCTTCATAGGCCGCTCTCTTACCGGAAAGCCTTGATGACGAATACACATAGTGGACGTTTTTATGTACCCAGTTAAAAATCGCTCTTGCTGTCTCAACATCGCTGCCTCTTTTCAGTTTCTTCACAAGAGCGGATGCCATCTGGTCAGCACGTTTTGAATAGTAAGATGATTTATTCGCTTTTTTGATGTTTTTAGTAGTCTTTTTGGTTGTCTTTTTAGTCTTTTTAGTCTTTTTCTTCTTAGTTACAGCCTTTTTGTTAACTGTCACTACTGCAACTTCGGAAGACGTATTACCTGCATCATCCTGAGCTGTATAGGTAATCTCGTATTTTCCCGGAACGTCTTTATTGAAACCGCTTGCATTGATACGGACCGCTATGTCATCAGAATAATTATCCGTAGCAAAAATGCCGTTTGAAAGATCCGGTGTTGTTCCCTGAACGATCTCGATATTTTCTACGCCGTGTATCTCCGGTGCAGTTGAATCTACAAACACGACAAGCTGCGCCAAAACAACTGAGGAATTGCCGTAATTATCCGTCAGCTTAACAGGTGTCCTTATTACACCTCCTCCCGAAACATCAGGCACAGACTCGTATTCTATCGAAGAAATGCCGCTTATGTCATTTGCATCTTTAACCAGGTCTTTTGCTTCCGGCAGTGACTCATAAGAAAACATTCTAAAGGCAATGCCTGACCCGGTAGGACCAGTTGTATCTTGTATTTTGAGGGAAACTGTCTCGGTAAAGATCAGATCATAATGGATCTTAAGATTGTAAACAGCAGGGATATTGGTATCTATCGAAGATACATCCGTAATAAATCCGGCATCATCAGGAGTTACATTGAAAAAATCTTCAACCCTTATGGGAGTACCTGCTTCAATTACAGCTTCCCTTTTCAGATTTGCCTTTGAATCTCGAAAAGACATCAAAACAATCAATACAACTATTCCAAAGCAGTATCCGATCTTCAAAAATGTGACTAATATTTTCCGGTTCAATGTGGTGCCCCACGGATTGATTTTTCTTAAATATTTTTAATAAAAAAATAAATCATATTTTACAGCATGCCAAATCAGTGTCAAGAAATGAACCTGCCCATTCCTGATCCGGTCTTTTTTCCGCCGGACACGAACCAAATTCCACTCCGATAACGAATAAATATAATATAAATGCCTGTAAACGCAATGTTTACAGGCATTTTTGGCGGAGATGGAGAGATTCGAACTCTCGTGCCGGTTGCCCGACAAACGCATTTCGAGTGCGCCCCGTTATGACCACTTCGATACATCTCCAAACGCGCCCTATTGTAAATGATTCAGTCTGAATATTCAACTTAACGGGCTGTGTAACAATGTTAAATCGCACCAAATCTGATGTTTGTGCGCAATGCTTCCTTCTCTTCCTCACCGCAGAGGAAGCCTACAAGAGCAAGACCAAAATCAACGGATGTGCCCATGGCCTGGCTCGTGATGATGTTGCCGTTTACTACGACCTTTGAATCCTCGATGACATTTGCACCGTTAGCACGGAGCTCTTCCCAGAAGCCGGGATTACATGTGGATGTCTTGCCGTTAAGTATGCCAAGTCCTGCGAAAACTGTAGGAGCGGCGCAGATAGCTGCTATTCCTTTGCCCTGATCGTTAAATCTTACGATCTGCTTCTTGAGGGCTTCACAGGCATTGAGGTTGTTTGTTCCTCTTACACCACCTGGAAGGACCAGAAGGTCGTATTCGTCAAAATCAATATCATCGATCAGCTTATCAGCTGTTATCTTTACATCTCTTGAAGCGCTGATCTCAAGGGTGGGCATTATAGATACAATGTCAACATCAACCTTAGCTCTTCTTAAAAGGTCAACAGGTGTAATTGCCTCCACCTCTTCACTTCCGTCAGCGATAAAAACTGCAACTTTTGCCATAAATCAATTCTCCAATCTTTACAGGTTGAAAACACCTGTGACAAATATCTCGATTCCGATCAGGATCAGTATGACACCGCCGATTATCTGTGCGATACCTGATATCCTTTCGCCTATCTTCCTGCCGAAAATGAGACCAACTAAGCATATCACAAGCGTGACAGCTCCGATAATCAAAGATGAGGCAAAAGCTCGTAAAGGAGAATAACTTGCTATAGTAAAACCAACGGATAGCGCATCTATGGAAGTTGCCACACCCTGGACAAAAACAAGTTTCCAGGTAAGTTTTCCCTGGTGTTCAGTCTCTTCTTTTTTGCCGTTCTTCTTTTCGAGAATTGCCTCGACGATCATCTTGCCGCCGATAAAAAGGAGCAGGAACAATGCGATCCACGGAATCAGCACACTGAATTTGGTAAAGATCTCTTCGAGAGTAGTAACAAGAAGCCATCCAAGCATCGGCATAGCGAACTGAAAGAATGCATATACACCGGCAATCTTAAGCATTCGTGTCTTCTTCATGCCGGGTTCTATTATTCCGTTGGCTATGGAAACAGAGAAAGCATCCATCGCAAGGCCGACTCCAAGCAATACGGAATTGATGATGAGTTGAATCATGTATTTCCTTCCCGCCCGGGCAAAAAATAACCCAAGGCATTCTAATAATCGCCTTGAGTCTCACACAAAAGAATAAGCCAGGTATTAACCAGTATGTTGACTTAGACAACGCTCTTGCCAGCGTTTGCTACTCCCTCAATGAAGCAAATACTAACAACGCGGTTCCGAGTTAGTCAAGCCTTACTTCAAACGGTGTATCTGAAAGGCCACATTTTTCGCAGTTTCAGATACAAATACCGCAAAAATGTATCTGAAATATAGTTTTTCGAGGTTTCGGATACAATTATCTGTTCACTCATATATATTATTAATAAGCACGCACGTTAAAAATGATGTATAATATTCAACCGCTACGAAAAGAAATGCTACTTGAAGCATCAGGAGGCTAATATGAACGAATACATTAAGCAGATATCCGACAGGATCAAAGAGCTTAGAGACATCCTTGACTTAACAGCAGATGAAGTGGCACAGCAGACAGGCGTGAGCAAGGAAGAGTATTTAGCATATGAGAACGGCGAGAAGGAGATCCCGATCAGCCTTCTTTACAAGGTGGCAGGAATATTCAGAGTCGACCCTACTGTCCTTATGACAGGCGATGTTCCGAGAATGGACGACTATACAGTTGTAAGAGGCGGCAATGGCATCAAGGTCGAGCGTTATCCCGGCTATTCTTTCAGTGCACTTGCATTCAACTATAAGAACAGACAGATGGATCCTATGATCGTTACCCTCTCCAAGTCAGAGACAGCTGAGCTCGTACGCCACGGTGGCCAGGAGTTCAACTATGTCATCGAGGGCGCCATCAAGGTCGTCGTAGGAGACAGGGAATTTACACTTGAGGCAGGAGATTCCATTTACTTCAATCCTGAGAAGCCTCACGGACAGCGCGCCGTGACGGAGACTGCTAAGTTCCTCACGATCATCAACGAGTGATTTAGCAGTTCTACCCAAAGGCAAATATTTATTGAAGTAGAAAAGGAATGAATACCCATGGATTTATTAAACAGATTTGTAGACAGAATTGATTTTGACAGTTACGAGGATTTTAAGCAGAATTTCAAGATAAATGTTCCGGAGGATTTTAACTTCGGTTTTGATGTCGTTGACGTATATGCCAAGGAGGCTCCTGATCAGGAAGCTCTTATCTGGTGTGATGATGACGGCAACGAGAAGCATTTCACGTTCAAGGATATCAGCGAAAAGAGCAACCGCGTTGCCAACATGTTCAAGGACTTAGGCATCAAGAAGGGCGACAGAGTCTTAATGATGCTCCGTCAGCGTCCTGAAGTATGGTTCACGATGGTTGGTCTTCACAAGCTCGGCGCTCTGGTAATCCCTGCTACATTCCAGCTTCTTTATCACGACATCGTTTACCGCTGCAACGCAGCTGATGTAAAGATGATCGTTTGTGCTGATGACCCGCAGATCATCGAACATGTTAACAAGGCACGTCCCGACTGCAAGACAGTACAGTACTGCAGCGTTATCGGTGAGGCACCGGAAGGCTGGAGATCTCTGACAGATGATATCGACAACGCATCCCCTGTTTTCGAGCGTCCCACAGGTGACGAAGCTACACATGCTTACGATCCCATGCTCATCTATTTCTCATCCGGTACTACAGGTGAGCCTAAGATGATCCTGCACGATTACACCCTTCCTTTGGGTCACATCGTAACAGCCAAGTACTGGCAGCAGGTATACGACGGCTGCAGACACCTTACTCAGGCTGACTCAGGCTGGGCTAAGTTCGCATGGGGTAAGATCTACGGACAGTGGATCTGCGGTGCAGTTAACGTTACTTACGATACACAGAAGTTCAAGGCAGCAAGAATGCTCGAGATCATGGAAAAGCTCAAGCTCAATTCCTTCTGTGGACCTTCCACGATCTACAGATATCTTATCCAGGAAGATCTTACAAAGTACGACTTCTCCTCCATCAAGCACTGCTCCATGGCAGGCGAACCTTTGAATCCTGAAGTATTCTACAAGTGGCAGAAGTACACAGGACTTGAGATCCGTGAAGGATTCGGCCAGACAGAAGGAAGCGTTCTTTTCGCTAACTTCCCCTGGCTCGATGTTAAGCCCGGTTCCACAGGCAAGCCCACACCTATCTACGACATCCAGCTTCTTGACGACAATGGTGTACCGGTAGAAGACGGTATCGTAGGAAATATCGTTATCAAGAATGCATCCGCAAAGCCTATCGGTCTTTTCCGCGAATACTACAAGAACCCTGAAGCAATGGCTGAACAGTGGCCCGGTGCGGATTACAGCACAGGTGATACCGCATGGAGAGATCCTGATGGTTATATCTGGTTCGTAGGAAGAAATGACGACGTTATTAAGTGCTCCGGTTACCGTATCGGACCTTTCGAAGTTGAGAGCGCCCTCATGACACACGATGCAGTCCTCGAGTGCGCTGTAACAGCTGTTCCTGATCCCATGAGAGGCCAGGTAGTTAAGGCTACTATCGTCCTTACAAATGCTTACAAGGAGAAGGCTTCACCCGAGCTCGTTAAGGAACTCCAGAACCATGTAAAAAACGCTACTGCTCCTTACAAGTATCCGCGAGTTATCGAGTTCGTTGATGAACTTCCTAAGACTACAAGCGGCAAGATCATGCGTACCGCTATCAGAAAGGCTGACGAAGCCAAGTACAGAGAAGCGCAGGAAGCAGCTGCAAAGGCTAATCTTTAAAGGAAATCTTCGATTACAACATTAGCAAGATCAAGACCGCTCCGTGTTAGACGGAGCGTTCTTTCTTTGCGCTCCAATAAACCCTTTTCGATATTCGTTTTCACGGCATTCCCGAAAACAGAATCAAACTCGACACCGAACATCTTATAGAAAACATCAAGCAGGATGCCTTCTGTTGTCCTGAGCCTTAAAAACGGTACTTCACGCATCTTATCTTCCCTGCTTAAGATCTCTTCAGCATAGAGCGACTTCAGAACGCTCTCATTGCCCTCCAGAAACGCTTTGTACGCATCAGGCGTAATCGTATTCATTTCTTCGATGTAAGCGCTCACATCGTCTCTATGGCCGTATCTCATGTCACCCAGAAATCCGTGTGCGCCCGCGCCTATAGCGAAGTATTCACAAGAATTCCAGTAAGACGAATTATGGATGCTCCTGTATCCCGGAAGAGCACTGTTGGATATCTCGTAGGTCTCAAATCCTGAAGCTTGAAGATGCTCTCTTGTACCGTGATACATTGCACGTTCTTCATCAGGGGATACCAGGTCTTCTATCGTTTTGCTGTATCTGTCGAAAAAGGCTGTCCCCTCTTCTATGCTTAATGAATATGTGCTGATGTGTTTTACACCGAGCTGCTTGAATGTATCGATATCTCTTTTAATTCCTTCCAGCGTCTCACCAGGAACACCGGTGATGAGATCGGAAGATATATTCTCAAAGCCTGCCCGGGTTATCTTTTCGATAGCATCAACAGCGCCTCTGGAATCGTGAAGTCTGCCTAATGTCTTAAGGACACCGTCATCCAAAGACTGAACGCCAACAGACACACGGTTAAAACCCGCCTGAAGATAGTCAGATAGCTTATCAGGAGTAACAGATGACGGATTAACCTCTATCGTTATCTCTGCGTCAGAAGCGATATTAAAGGCTTTCCTGACCGAGTCCAGTAATCCGCAGACAAGCCTGCTGTCAGGAAGAGAAGGTGTGCCTCCTCCGAAATAGACCGTATCTTTCCCGTCTTTATCAGTTACAGGATTGGTTCCGGCGTTATCAGTAATTACGGAACCAATGATCTCTGCTTCCCTTACAGCAGCTTTATAGAAGTCTTCGCAAAGGGATGTTTTCGTGACTGAATAAAAGTCACAGTACGGGCACTTGCGTACACAAAAAGGATTATGTATGTAGATGTGTCTTGCCATCAGAATGCACGCCTGCGGTAGAGCGGAACAGGGTTCTTCAGCGCAGTGACAAGAGCCATCTTGAACGTGTTGAAACTGGGCGATACATTCTTCTGAGGAAGCATATACTTCGAGATATTCTCCGCCCACAGTGCCTTATAGTGACCTATGGCCGGATATCCGATATCGATCAGGTCATCAGCGTTCTCACTTATAGCCCTGCAGAGAACTTCCCATGTGCCGCAGATGGAATCCTGTTCGTAAGCATCTATGACCTCGGTCCTGCAGTCAGGATATGCATCAACAACGGCATTCTTATCACCTAACATCCACGCTTCTATCTCTTCAGTGCAGATGCCTACAACGCTTCTTATATCAGGTGCGAACTTGGATGCGACCCTGTAGAGTTCCTGTCTTAATGTCTGGGGATCCTTGTCATCGGAATCCATGACGATAATGAGGATCAGATCCTTTCCTGCATAGACTTTGTTATATGCACGCAGTTCCGAAGGAAGGAGATCCAGGAGTGAACTCGCGAACTTCGGCGGCTTGGCCGTAAGATCTTTGGGCAGACTTCCGCATCCTCTGTGAGGATGGACATTGACCTCAACATCCATTCCCTCATTTGCAACTATCCGTTCCGCAAGACACTCTACTACGACTGCTCCGGATTTATCTTCTGAAAGTATCTCAATCAGCATATTCTAGCCTTCTGTCAGTCGTCTTCCTGTTTTGGATCAAGATGTCCGCCATACCATATCGCACCCATTCCGATACCCTGATGGAACAGTTCCATAACGAGCGGATCAGCACCTGCACAGCGGATGTTCACGTCACCATCGTCCTTCTCGAAAGAACGCTCGAAGATCCATATCTCCTTAGGAGACAATGTCTCGATGATGTATGGATTGTGAGTCGAGAATATTATCTGGCAATAACGATTCTTCATAGTGTATTCACGCATCTCATCGCTTAATACATCTACCATATCGTGATAGAGATCCTTATCAGGTGTCTCTATGAAAATAGTTGAACGTGGCTTTGAATCGCGGAGCAGCAGCAGATAGAGGAAAAGCTTATCCGGACTCTCTTTAAGAGCCTGGGGAAGATTCTTCTTTTTCTTCATCGCAGGAATCTTATCCTTGATCTCATTTACGATACGCTCGTATTCTTCCTCATTATCCATCTTGATGTATTCAAGAACATTACCGACATTTGACCCTGTGCTGTTAAGGTGTTTATGGCCGCCCGGCGCACCGCCTTCGTAGAAATATGAGCTCTGCTCTTCTGATGAGAAACTGCAGAAGAACCAGTGGTATATTTCTTTATAAAGAAGGACATAATCCCTGTAGCCTGTAAGTTTGCCGTAAAGGCTCAATGCCGTAAGGTGCTCGTCTTCGACACCTATCTCATTGCCTGAAGAGCCGTCTTCGAGATTAACTATTGTGCCCTGTCCCTGCTTAACGTCCAGGATCGTAAGAGGCTTTTTCGCACCGTCAACTTCAATTACGATTATCACCTTTTCGCTGTCGATGATAGGACTCTTGAATCTGCTTGTCACGATCGAGAGTTCATACTGGATGAACTTCGGCTTCCCGAGCTTCTTGTCCTCAAGCTTAAAGAAGATCCTGAACACAGAAGGTCTGGAGATGTCAGGCGTCATGTTGGCAAATCCCGGTCTGCCATAACTTATCGAAGCGACAGCGCAGCCCTGTGTGATAGTGTCTTTGAGGAAAGCCATGCAGCCCATAAACGAGGTCTTGCCGGTGTTGTTACGGCCGATCAGGGCATTAAGTCCGCGGAAAGGATCAGAAGAAGATCCTCCTTCAGAAAGATAATCATCTATCAGGATTCCGGCTTTATCCTTATCGAAAACATCGAAGTTCTCTATCTCGATTCCCAAGATCATGACTGTCACCTCCTGTTATCCCATTTGGTTTACTTTTACAGATATTATAAATCTTTTGAAAGATATATGTACCGTGTTGATGCCCGAAAACAATATGCCTGCAAATCGCACTCATTGGACAGTGAAATGCATACGAAAAAGGGTATCTCAATTTGAGATACCCTATAAAGTTCGTTAATTACTAACTAATCAGATTACTCGCCGTCTTCAAGAGTCGAGTTGATCTCAGTAAGATTTGTCTGGATCTTAGCGATGATGTCAGAGAGAGTCTCGTTAACGTTCTCAAGCAAGGACTTAACATAGATGTGAGCATTTCTTCTGAGTTCCTCAGCCTGAGCCTCAGCGTTAGCAATGATCTGTGCAGCCTCTTCACGGGCGCCTCTTGTGATCTCGTGATCGTTAACCTTCATGGCATACATGCGGTTAGCATCGTCGATGATCTTCTTATTCTTCTCTCTTGCTGTGCTGATTATGTCCTGAGCTCTTGCTACGATATCGTTAGACTGAGCAACTGAAGCAGGAAGATTATTCTTAAGGATCTGGAGTGAATTGATCGTCTCAGTTCTCTCGATAGAGCACTTATCGGAGAAAGGAACGCTCGAAGCATCCTTGACCATATCGATAAGATAGTCGATGTGCTTGATAGCGTCATAGCGCTGACCACCCTGATTAAAACTGCTGTTCTCCATATTAATTCCTTCCTTTCAAAAGTTTTTCCTTAACTAGATCTATTATCTCAGCCGGAACCATCTTTGAGATGTCTCCGCCATATGAACCAACTTCCTTTACCATAGATGAACTTATCAAAGACAGGTCATCTCTGCAAGGCAGAAGCACCGCATCGTATCCCGCGAAAAGCAGGCGGTTAGCAAGTGCGTGAACAGATTCATATCTGAAGTCGGACTCTGACCTGATGCCTCTTACGGAAGCGCAGCAACCGAGTTTCTGATACAGATCGACCAGAAGGCCGCCCCACGCCATTACCTCGACGTTCTCAAGTCCATCGTTCTTTAATGAGAGTTTGATGAGTTCCACACGCTCTTCAGGAGTAAACATGGGCGTCTTTGCCGCATTCTCCATTACAGCTATGACAAGCTTATCACAGAGCCTGGAGGCTCTTCTGGCAATATCTCTGTGTCCTCTTGTAAAGGGATCGAACGTCCCCGGAAAGAGCATTACCTTCAAACTATCATCCTCCGATACTTTTATCCTTAAAAAATGTTATCACTGTAATCCCATAACTACAAGAACGAACAAGATCCAGACCGTGAATTTTCTCGGGCATTTCACAGTCCTTGTCATGTTCTACTATGAGCATTCCGCCTTCAGCGAGCATATTGAACTCAGCTATCAGCTTTGTTGCCTCTTCGAGCCTTAAAGGCACGTCCTTATAGGGAGGATCCATGAATATAATATCAAATTTCTCGCCTGCCTGCCCTAACAGTTCTAATGCCTGGGCCACACTTTTCTTATGGAATCTCAGTTCATCCGAGTTCTCCATCCTGATCTTGGCGATATTCTTTGCAATAATTGAAGCGGCCTGACCGCTTCTTTCCACAAGCGTCACATGCTCTGCACCACGGCTTAAGGCCTCTATTCCTATCTGTCCGGAACCGGCGAAAAGATCTAAGAACTTAGAACCCGGAACATCGGCCTGAATAATAGAAAACAACGCTTCTTTGACCTTATCGGTCGTCGGCCTTGTCTTATCTCCTTCAGGCGCCTGTAATACCGCACCCCTGAATCTTCCTGTAACTACTCTAGGCATCAGATCTGCTCCATTTTCCTGGCGAATCTTAACTCGAACATCTTCTTAATCGCTTCATTAAGACGTTCAGCCTCTTCCCCGCCTTCTTCAATTATCTTATTCACTTCTTTTGTTGCTTCTTCAGCGATCTTCATATCAGTATACAGGTTTGCAGCTCTAAGGGTAGGAATACCGTGCTGTCTTGTACCGTAAAAATCGCCGGGACCTCTTAATTCCAGGTCCTTCTCGGCAAGTTCGAATCCGTCAGATGACTCGCACATCATCTTCATTCTGGATAATGCGAGTTCTGATCTGGATTCTGATACCAGGAGACAGAAAGACTTCTTGTCACCTCGTCCGATACGGCCCCTCAACTGGTGAAGTGTTGATAAGCCGAATCTGTCAGCATCCATTATTATCATGACATTTGCATTAGGGTTATCGACACCGACTTCGATTACCGTAGTGGAGATAAGGATCTTGATGTCTCCTGCTATAAAGCGTTCCATCGTCTCGAGCTTGTCCTTCTCCTTCATGGAACCGTAAAGGACTGCACTCTGATACTGTGAGAGATTGCTCATGGAATCGACCATCTTCTTCATGTCGAAAACACTTGTTACGCTCTCATCGCCGTCAACCGGTTCACCGATAAGATTATCAGAGCCGGCTTCTGTCTCATCCTTATCGATCTTTGCGCAGACGATATATACCTGTTCGCCTGCCGCAAGCTTAACGCTCATCATCTCTTCTATTGCCTTGCTCTTCTTGGAATTAACGAACCATGTCGTTATCTCCTGACGTCCCATAGGCTTTTGTCTGATAACGGAAGTAGCCATGTCACCGTAAATGACCATGGCAAGTGTCCTCGGGATAGGAGTAGCAGTCATTACAAGGTTATGGACGCTTTTAACGGTGCCGTCTGCTTCCTTATCCTTGAAAAGGAGCTTTTCCCTTTGCTTAACTCCAAAGCGGTGCTGCTCATCAGCAATTACAAGGGCAAGGTCATTAAATCTTATATCATCTGTAAGAAGCGCGTGGGTACCGATTATCACCCTGGCACTTCCGTCTGCTATCTTCTGTTTGATCTCAGTCTTCTCTGAAGCTTTTGTCTTGCCTAGCAAAAGAACAGGTTCCATTCCGCTGTTCTGCATGAGCCTTGAGATCGTCTTGTAGTGCTGCGTGGCAAGTACCGAAGTAGGCGCAAGGAGCACAGCCTGCTTGCCCATAAGAGCAGTGATCATCATGGAAAGTGCAGCGACCATGGTCTTACCTGAACCTACATCACCCTGGATAAGTCTGTTCATAGGAACCGTGGACATAAGATCAGTCTGGACATCCCTGAACGCAGATGCCTGATCCTGCGTAAGAGCAAAACCGAGATTGTTCTTTATCTGATTCCATCTTGCGGCAGCTTCAGGACCTATGGCATTTGGACCGGACGGGATAACCTGTTCTGCAACCTCTTTGACACCATGTCCTGAACTGTAAAGCTTCATTCCTATTCCCAAAAGGATAAGTTCTTCATAAGCAAGCTGTTCACGTGCTTTTCTGGCTTCATCCAATGAAGAGGGAAAATGAGCCATCTCATATACTTCCTTGGGCGAGACAAAGCCCTTCTGCTCAGCTATCTTTGCAGGTATTACCGAAAGCAGTTCATCACCGCAAAGCTTCAAAGCAGTCTTTACCCATTTGGAAATATTATTGGAGGAAAGCCCTGCCGTAAGGTGATAGACAGGCCTTACCAGAGCATCATCTCCGATCTTCTCAGTCTTCTCGATATAAGGATTTACCATCTGCATCTGTCCGTTGAAAAGCGTGACAGAACCATGCACAAAGCATTCATCACCAAGCGAGAACTTGCCTGCAAGATACTGTGAATTAAAGAATGTGAGCTTGATCCTTCCCGTACCGTCAGTAACGAAAAAGCTCAGAGGCTTCTTCCTGCTTGTAATGTTCACGGAAGGATTAGTCGAGATGGTGCCTCTGAATGAAAGATCATAACCGGTATTGTCATCAAATCTGTCATTCATATCGAATGATGCAATCGTAGCGACATTAGACCAGTCGTCATACCGCCACGGGATAAAAGCGATAAGATCGTAAACTGTAAATATATCAAGCTTTGCGAGCCGCTCTTCTGCAGCAGGACCGATTCCGTAAATATCGGTAACAGGACTTGAAAGGTGTATCGTAGCCATAAGTTATATTCTCTTCCTGCAAAAAGATGAGAGCGGACATTCATCGCACTTTGGTGACTTGGCTGTGCAATACTTCCTTCCGAGATCTACAGACAAATGTCCGATGCTGATCCACTGATCTTCAGGGAATGCCTTCATTATGTCTTTCTCAACCTTTGCAGGGTCTTCGTATTCTGTTATTCCTATTCTCTTCATTACACGCTTACAGTGCGTATCCACAACGACTGCAGGTGTTCCATAGATCTCTCCGACAATGAGATTGGCAATCTTCTTCCCGATTCCGGGTACCTCCATGAGACGCTCAACATCATTAGGAATGACGCCGCCCCATTCGCCTGTCATCTTACCGGCAAAAGCCATTACAGACTTTGTCTTGGAGGCTGTAAGACCGCAGGGCTTGATCGTCTCTGCTATCGCTTCCGGATCTGCTGAAGCAATGGATTCCATATCAGGAAACCTGTTGAAAAGATCTATTGCAGTTATATTAACCCTTTTATCGGTGCATTGTGCGGACAAAATGCCGCGTATGGCTAAGTTTTGAGGACAATCGTAGTCGAGAGAACAAGTGCTGTCAGGAAATTCTATTGACAGCGCTTTATAAGTCTTATCAGCAAGAGCTTTTATTTTCGAGTTGTTGCCAGCCAAACCTTACTGCTCCTGCTCTTCAGGCGGATAAGGGAAAGAGAATACGAATTTCGCGCCGCCTAACTCTCTTCCTTCATCGCAGATGATCGTCTGACCGTGTCCTGCAAGGATCTGCTTGCAGATATAAAGACCAAGGCCGAAGCCTTCTGACTTACGTGAGGAATCCGCCTGATAGAAACTCTCAAAGATCCTCTGTCTCTTTGATTCTTCAACACCGGCACCGGAGTCCTCGACAGAGATAATGACTTTTCGCATCTTGGGATTGGATTCTGTAGATATCTTTATCTCACCATTCATAGGTGTGAACTTGATGGCATTTGTAATGATGTTGATGATAACTCTGCAAAGCTGCTGAGCCTCTCCGTAGACCATACCGGGATCCGGATCAAGAGACTTGATAACTCTGATCTGCTTATCGGAAAGCTGTGCTTCAAGGTTATCAACGATGTCATTGATCATGTCATTGACATTGAATTCTTCCATCATGTCCGGATCAGGATGTGACAGAGAAGAAGCTTCCGTCATCTGGGTAACAAGGGTTCTGATCCTGTCCGTCTGCTGCTTTATGAGTTCGAGATAATGGGGCTGCTTATCTTCCGGTATCGTACCGTCAAGGATCGCTGTTACGAAGCCGTTGATAGATGTCAGAGGAGTTCTGATATCGTGTGCAATGGAAGAGATAAACATCTCTCGGTCGTGTTCCTGGTTCTCCAGGGATTCGATCATCTTGTTTACCGTCTGACCCATCTCCGTAAACTCAGTGGAGACTGACAGAGTCGTGTAATCGTTCGGGTCAGAATATTTAGGATTAACTCTTACCGAGTAATCACCTTCGGCAACCTTGGAGATTGCATGTGAGATATCCCTGATCGGCATGAGGCTTAAGTATACGAAGACTGCATAAAGTACGATCGCGATAATCATCGCAACCAGTGCAGGAATAAGGATAACGCTGATATATTCAGACTTAGTCTGATCAGTACCTTCGCTGTTGCTTACGATAACAAAATAAGGAGTTCCTGTTATTCTTACACAGCTTACGGAAACGACTCTTCCCGTGTTGTTGGAGCCTGCTCTTGAATAACCGATGAGATCAGCCGTATTAAGAAGATCGATAATGTCCGGCTGCGATATATAGACAGGACCTTCATCTGTCGTCGTAAGGTTATCCGATGCGTCGAAAACAAAAGAGTTACGGCAAATGATCTTTCCCGCTTTGTCAGTTATGTATACGGCGCCATTGGAACGGTAAGTCTGTGAGTTAACGAATTTGTCGATGATCCTTGAATTCTTGAAATTATCAGAACCATCATCGTTCATAGTATATTGGAATGGCTCATCCTGAAGTGACGTAATGGATACGATATCCGATGCCACGTCATTAGCAGCAGCCTCAGTTCCGGAATTAACTTCCAGAATCAGGTTGTTATACATATTCTCATAGGAAAGGAACAACAAGACTGCAAATACAATCAAAGTTGTCAGTACAAGAAAGGATATGAGAAAAACGGCAAAGCCCGCCGATACCCGCTTACCGTCAGCTCTCGGCGCCATTAATTACTTACCTCGTCTCGAATTTATAACCCTTGCTCCAGACTGTCTTAATGCTCCAGTTCTGCTCTCTGTCAGGATTCTCGATCTTCTCTCTGATACGCTTGATGTGAACATCGACCGTACGTGATTCTCCGTAGAAATCGTAACCCCATACATTCTCAAGGAGCTGTTCTCTTGTGAAAACTCTGTTGGGATTTGATGCGAGGAAGAAAAGAAGTTCGAGTTCCTTCGGCGGCATGTAGATCTCATTGCCGTCAACGCTTACCACATAACGGATCTTATCAACTGAGAAGCCCGGATATGTGATGACATCTGTGGAACCTTCTTTATTGTCTGAAGCAGCAGGAGCTGCATCACGCTTATCTGTACGTCTTAATACTGCCTTAACTCTTGCAAGTACTTCCTTAGGCTCGAACGGCTTCGGGATGTAGTCATCTGCACCTAATTCAAGACCTACGATCTTATCAAGAGTATCGGTTCTTGCTGTGAGCATGATGATCGGGCAGTCAGATGTCTTTCTGATCTCACGGCAGATATCATTGCCGTCCATTCCAGGAAGCATGAGATCAAGGATTACAATGTCAGGTGCGAAACTGTTAAAAGCAGCTACTGCTTTATCGCCCTGCATGCATGTGGATACCTGGTATCCCTCTTTCTCAAAATAGAGCTTGAGAACTTCTATAATGCCCGGATCGTCGTCTACGAGCAAAACCTTATTAGCTGCCATAAGATCACCCCTGCTTTATAACATCTTAGGTTTTTTGTTCTTTGTAACAGTGTTACAATCCTTTATTCTCCGTGGGAGCAACGCTTCCGACGTCGAAATTGTTGATCTCGGCCGTATAAGAATCCAGATCAGTGAAGTTCTTATAAACCGATGCGAAGCGGACGTATGACACACGGTCAATATCCATAAGCCTCGACATAATAAACTCGCCTATCTCGGACGAGGTTATCTCTTTATTAAATCTCTCTTCAACAAGATGAGTAATATCAGATACGATATTCTCTTTTACCTGCTGAGATACACCGCGCTTCTGGCACGCTACATCAAGACTTCTCAAGATCTTATCAGGATCGTAGAGTTGCTTGGTTCCGTCCTTCTTAACGACCATAGGCTTCAAGCCTTCGATTTTTTCAATTGTCGAGAACCTTGCACCACAGACAAGACATACACGTCTTCTTCTGATAGCAAATCCATCATCGGTCGGTCTTGAATCTAAGACCTTGTCATCGTTCTCGCCGCATTTGGGACAGATCACGGAATCACTGCTCCCCTATATTACTGTCCGTCCTTACCGAACATGAACCAGGGCTTTGCGGACTTCTGTGCTCTCTCATCAGCAGCGGGAGCTACGTTAGCCTGCGGTCTGCCACCCATCTGTACGGGAGCGGGTGCAGGAGCTGCCTGCTGGGGAACCTGCTGTACAGGCATCTGCTGTACAGGAGCCTGCTGAATAGGCTGAGCAGGAGCTACGGGAGCCGGTGCAGGCTGAGCAACTGACTCATCACCGAATCTGAAGCCGGGCTGAGCTCTCTGAACCGGAACGGGTGCCGGTGCGGGCTCGGGCTGTCTGGGTGTGTAATCAGTTCTGGGCTGAGGAGCAACAGGCTGTCTTGCAGAGATCAATGTAGGATTCTCTCTGGAAAGGACAGAAGTGCTTGCTCTGTGACCTGCGGATGCATTGATAGTTCCGTCAAAACCTGAAGCGATAACTGTGATCATGAGCTCATCTTCGAGTGAATCGTCAACAACCGCACCAACGATGATCTCTGCCTCAGGTGCTGCAGCCTGACGAACGATAGAAGAAGCTGAATCGATCTCGGAAAGACGCATTCCACGTCCGCCTGTGAAGTTAAGGATAACACCTGTAGCACCGTCGATAGTTGTATCGAGGAGAGGTGAATTGATTGCCTGCTTGATAGCAACAGAAGCTCTGTCTTCACCGGAAGCACGGCCGATACCCATGTGGCATACGCCTGCATCCTTCATGACACGTGTAACGTCTGCCAAGTCGAGGTTGATGAGTCCGGGGATAGCAACGAGGTCAGAAATACCGGCAACACCGAACTTCAATACCTGGTCAGCCATGTTGAATGCTTCTTCGAAGCTTGTATTGTCATCAACTACGTCAAGGAGCTTATCGTTGGAAACGATGATGAGTGAGTCAACTGACTTCTGGAGCTCGCGGATACCGCGCTCAGCATTTGCTGCTCTCTTAGCGCCTTCAAATGTGAAAGGGCTTGTAACAACTGCGACTGTGAGGATACCGAGGTCTCGTGCGATCTGAGCAACAACGGGAGCTGCACCTGTACCGGTACCGCCGCCCATGCCTGCTGTGATGAAGAGCATGTCTGTGTTGGAAATAGCTTCAGCGATCTCATCTCTGGACTCTTCTGCAGCCTTCTCACCAACGCTGGGGTCTGCTCCGCAACCCAAACCTCTTGTAACCTTCTCGCCGATCTGTATCTTAATCTCTGCCTTGTTACGTGCAAGAGCCTGATTATCAGTATTAATTGCGATGAACGTGACGCCCTGGACACCACTCTCGACCATGCGGTTTACAGCGTTGCTTCCGCCGCCGCCGACGCCGATTACCTTAATGCTTGCAACATTAGATTCGTCCATTGAATAGCTATGCTTGCTCTCAGACATCCTTTTGTTCCTCCGTATCCTTTAATAGTTCCAACAATTAAAATAATTCTTGATTAAATAAATATTATTAACCATTCAGAATTTTAACCCAAAGAAGAGCTTCAATCAATACACACAACAGGAAAACCTGTGTGATTGTAAAGAAACTTTCATATTTATATTAGCATTAAATACGCGAAAACAAGTATTTTTAATTGTATTCGTTGAAAATATACTCGTCGTTGGTCATGTCAAGTGAACCCTTGACCTTTATCTTCTCAAAAGCATCGCTGTTAAAGGCATAAAGGAGCCAGGCCATGTTGTCGCTTATGGATTCAAGGCTGTTGAGCTTGATCTGAATAAGGTGTCCGGAAGGCGAATAGATCGTAAGGAATATATAGCCGCTGGGCAGTATCCTAACTTCCGATGTATTCTCGAACATCTGATAACTGTCCCCAACGCTGGCATTATCGGCAGCAAGTATGGCACCGAGAACGATGATCGCCTTCTTGTAATCATTCATGTTGGCGATCTTTACCGGCTTTCCGAGTTCGGCATACTGGACATTAAGGCCGCAGATAACAGGCCTTACCTTTTTGTTAGAATCAAGAGACGAAAGCTCAAGTACGATGCCTTCCTTATCAAGTGCGGCATATCCGTCAGGGGTCCTGATATAGCAGACTTTCTGCCTCTCTCTTACCCTGATGTCAACTGTCGACGGCAGTTTGACTGAGATCTTGATATCTTCGATAACCGGGTACTCTTTCTTGACCCTCTCTTCAGTCTTACCGTAATTAAGCCTTAAGATATCGAAGATATTTCCGCTTACGCCGCCCATAAGATGAGCGTTATATTCAAGCTTGACTGCCTGCAGGACCTCCTGGTCTGTCATGGCAACATTGCCCTCGACATGCGCATTTCTTACTCTGAATGCCGGAAGGAACATTATTAGGACAACAAGTGCAATAACCGCAATTACAAGAAGGATTGCAGCAATTGCCTTTCCTGAGATATGGATAGACGACTCGCTGCGGATCTTTTCAGGCTTGACACGCTCGCGTCTTCGTCTTTCTGGCGAGCTTTGAGCGGATTTTTCATCAGATGATTCATCTTCAGGTTCAGACTCATCTTCGCCTTCTTCATCAGACCCTTCCTGGTCTTCATCTGATCCTTCTGAATCCTCATCTTCTCCGGATCCTTCAGAGGCTTCAGACTCCTCCTTTTCTTCATCGGGAGTTTCATCAGAATCATCCGGCTCATCATCAGATTCGCCGTCTTCTTTGTCTTCGGGATCTTTCTTGTCTTTATCTAATACAAACGGATTATCTTCAGCATCACCGGAGGGCTCTGACTTGTCAGGCTCTTTACTTTGCCCAGTCTTCTTGGCCTTGTTCTCTTCCAAGGCTTCGTCGTCAGACTTGCTGTCCTCTCCGAATAATTTGTCTAATTCGTTATCATCCATAGATACATTTTATCAGTTTACTGAATATTCCCAAGTGCTGACTTGATAGCTTCAGTTATTCTCTTGCCTGTATCTTTAATCGCAAGGCTCAGACTGGCTTTCCTTATTTCTTCCTGCCTTGCCGGATCGTTCAAAAGATCGAGCAGAACAGTCTCTAATCTTCCGGCTTTTACGTCATCGTCACTTACGACTATTCCCGCACCATGCTGAGCAAGTGAATTAGCGTTATAAGTCTGATGGTCGTGCGCAGCATACGGATAGGGAACCATGATTGCACAGGCTCCTGTCGCCGTGATCTCGGCGCATGTAACTGCTCCGGCACGGAGTATGGAACAGTCAGCGGCAGACATATAGAGGTCAGGCCTTTCGATATATTCCTTTATCTCAAGATTCGGTAGAGACATAACATCTGGAGTGATCTCGACAGAGTTGTGTTTGCCGACGGAGATCACAAATTGCACATCCTGATATTCCGGCTTTTTCGCAGTCGCGAAAACAAAATTCGTAAGCGTTGCTGAACCAAGGGAACCACCCATGATGAAAACGAGTTTCCGGTCAGGTGCTATTCCAAGTTCATTTCTGGAGCCTTCCTTTGTCCTGCCGAACATATTGCTTCTAACGGGGTTACCGGTATATACGACTCTCTGTGCTTTTGAGAAGATCTTTTCCTGTCCCGGAAAACCTGTCATAACGAGTGCACTTCCCTTTGCAAAAAGCTTATTCGCTCTTCCCGGGAATGCATTTGCCTCATGGATCATTACAGGAACTTTGGTCTTTTTCGCTGCCATAATAAGAGGAGCACTTACGTATCCGCCTGTACTGATGACACAGTCAGGCTTGAATTCCTCTATCAGAGCAAGACACTGCTTCTTGCCGCGGTTATTCGCACTTAATGCTTTGAGAGCCTTGGGAGTCGGCTTATACGGCATCGGAAGTGACTCGACATCCCTGAACTCGTAACCTGCCTTGGGTACCAGTTCGCCTTCAAGACCGATCTTTCTTCCAGTGAAGATTATCCTGCACTCATCACCGTTAGCCTTTGCATCTTCTTTCAAAAGATCAGCTATCGCAAGTGCCGGATTGATATGTCCGGATGTGCCGCCTCCGGTGATTATGTAGCGTCTTTCCATCAGGATCACGCTCCCTGCTTGAGGGCTTTCTTCTGAGCCAGGAGTTTCTTCTTTTTCTCTTCGTATACGGTTCCGCTTCTTGACACTGACAGGATAAGACCATAAGCAATAAGAAGCATGATCTGCGCGGTGCCGCCGTAACTTACGAAAGGAAGCGTAACGCCGGTAGCAGGAATTACCTGCAGCTCAACCGAGATATTCATCAACACTTCGACGAAAATAAGCGCAGTACACCCTGTCGCTATCGTCCTCGAGAACACGTCTTTGGCCCGCCAGCACACAATAAGACACATGATAAACATCAATAGATACATCAGCATCAGTATAAGACCTCCGACAAAGCCGGTCTCCTCAACATAGATCGAGAAGATATAGTCGTTCTGAGCCTCTGATACGTAATTATATTTTGAACGGGAATTGCCGAGACCTACACCCCACATTCCGCCTGAACCCAGCGCATTGTGGGCATTATCGACCTGACGGGTATCATCTCGCGTAAGTCCTTCATCTTCGTTATCAAGTTCCTCATCGTCTGCAGTAAAGATCGCGATTCGCTTGAAAACGTGAGCGTAGTTCTTCATAATCCTGTCGCGGGTTGAAGCAGGCATGACTGCAATAGCGATACCGCCTCCCACGATTGCAACAGCAAGAATGACCACGATTCCCGACAGCCATGATCTTAACGGGATCTCTGATACGATAGCGCACATGAAGACAACCGCTGCAACAATAATGAAGCATGACAGGTGCGGCTGGAGAAGGATGACAATGTCAACAAGAATACAAAGACCGATAGGAAGCAAAAATTCAAACATAGTATGAGTGATTATCTTTCCTGTCTTTGACTTAGGTTCCCTGATTTTTCCTTCTTTTCGCAGCTGGGCCATTACCGAACGGTATCCGGCAAACGCAACGATAAGGGCGACTTTGATGATCTCCGAACTCTGCAGCTGGATAGGACCAACGTTGATCCATCGGCTCGCACCGTGCTCACGTCCTACGCCGAGAGCAAGCGTTGCAAACGCAAGACCAAGGCTGATGACATAAGCAGCAAAGCCGATCCATTTCCGTCTGAAAAAATCTATCGGAATGAACGAGATGATGATCATCAGAACAACTCCGACAACCGTAAATCTTATCTGTCTTGTAAGGAACCATGATGAATCCTGGAACTGTCCGTAAGCGTCTGGACCTGATACCGAATAGAGGATAACAAGACCGAAGACGAGCATTACGAAGATCATGATTATCATCGGGATATTTGATGTTCTGACAGCCTTCTCGATAGTCTTCCTGTTGATCTCAGGCATTGCCGGGGCCGGGGGATCGATGAGCTGATCGATATCTGAAACCGGTTCTTTCTTCGCAGTTACACCTGCGCGCTTTTCAGCGTGTGAATGCTTTTTTTCATTCACCTTAGTCTCCGGCTGTTCCTTGATCGGGCCGTATAAAGGCACGTCAGGAATGATCGATTTTACTTTCTTCTCAGGCATCCGTCAGCCATTTCCCTTCGCGATAAAATACTCGGCAACCTTCTCAAATCCAAAGCTGTGCGAAGCCTTGAAGAGCAGAGCATCTCCGTCTCTTATATAATCTTCAAGACGTCTTTGAACATCTTCGGTATCTTTACATTTTACTATTTCAAGCTTCATATCAACCATATGAGCGCCCTTGATAAAATCATCGGCATTCTCTCCGGTAACAAATACCCTGTCAAAGTCGTAAGATGCACATGCCTTACCGGTGATCTCGTGAAGACCTGCAGCGGATTTGCCCAGTTCGAGCATGCCGCCAAGCGCAAGGACTTTACGGTGTCCCTTTGCCTTCTTGGAAAAGTTCAGGAAAGCATTCTCCATCGATTCGGGTGAAGCGTTATATGCATCATTCATGATGAGATATTTCTTTGTTTCAGTAATTGCGCCTCTGCCTTTCATAGCAGTCATCGAACTTATCACTTCAGCTATCTTCTTCTGGTTTTCGAGGCTTGTAGTGATCTCAGTCATGTAAGCGCAGAAGATCGCGAAAAGAGCGTTCCTGATAACATTCTGGCCATACATTCCGACATTAAGCGGGATGGAGAATTCAGACTTGGTATCCATTCTCTTAAGTACAGCCTTGAAAGACATTCCGGTATCTGTCTCTTCGACATCAGCAGCGGAAATGATAAGAGGGCAAGGAATATTATCATCTGATCCGGCAATAATACCGGCGATCAGGTTATTGATCGGAAGTTCTTTTACGCAGTGGTCAAAGAGCTTTCTGTCATCAGCATTAACGGCGATTATTCCGTCATCCGTAAGGCCTTCTGCGATCTCCATCTTGGCATTCATTATCGCTTCTTTTGAGCCGAGGATGCCAATGTGTGAATAACCGACATTAGTTATTATCGCGATATCAGGTCTTGCGATCTTTGTAAGAAATGAGATCTGGCCGGGGCCTCTCATGCCCATCTCGACAACAATGACATCAGAGTCTTCAGGAGCAGAAAGAATAGTCCTGCTCATGCCGATCTCGTTATTGTTATTGGCATGTGTGGAATGTACCTTAAGACCAGTCTTAAGGACTTCTGCGATCATATTCCTTGTTGATGTCTTTCCTACAGAACCTGTTATGGCAATGACCTTGCATCCAAGCTTGAATCTGTAGTGATTAGCAAGAAGGCACAGAGCCTTTGTAGTATCTTCAACGAGGATCGCAACTGCTCCGTCCGGAACTCTGGATTCATCGTTCGTGATAACCGCACATGCGCCTGCACTTATAGCAGTATCAATGAAATCATTACCATCGAATCTCTCGCCCTGCAAAGCGATAAAAAGATCTCCGGGCTTTATGCTTCTTGTATCTGTGGAGACGCCTCCGACATCTATTGCAGTCGCGAAGACTATCGAGCCGGTCCTTGAGACCAGCTTACCTCCTACAGCCTTCTTTACTTCCTCTAGTGTAAACATCATCTGTTCCCTTCCCGTTCTGATACTGCGGCCTGAGCCTTCTCGCAGTCATCGAAGTGTATAGTCCTGTCACTGAAGATCTGATAATCCTCATGACCTTTGCCGGCTATAAGAACAGTATCTCCTTCAACTGCCATATTCACGGCTTTTCTGATAGCTTCAGTTCTGTCAGCTTCAACTTCGTATTTACCTGATGTCTTTGACATGCCGGTAATGATATCAGCGATGATCGCCATGGGTTCCTCATTGCGGGGATTATCTGATGTGATAACCGTGTAATCCGACAGGTTGCCGGATACTTCACCCATCTCAAAACGCCTTGTTTTCGAGCGGTTACCGCCGCATCCGAATACAGTGATTATCCTGCCTTCGGTATATTCCTTAAGAGTGTTGAGAACGCTCTCAAGAGCTGCTGCATTATGTGCATAATCAACGAGGATATTTACGCCGAAGCTGTTCTCCACGGGCTGCATTCTTCCAGGAACGCTGATATTCTCGAAAGCTTTCTTGACCGCGTTGATACTTATACCTTCCTCGTATGCGGAACATATAGCGCAAAGAGCGTTATAAACATTGAATTTACCGGGAAGAGCCACAAATATCTCACCCTTGTAATACTCGGAGTCCAGCTCGAAAAGCGTACCCGTTACATGACCTCTTCTTTCAGGTCTCAAATTCCTGGCAATGAAGTCGGCATCACCGCCGATAGAATAAGTAAGCAGCTTAACCTTGCCATCACAATATGCCTTTACCCTGTCAGCGACAGAACAATCGGCATTAAGGATTCCCGTCTCACAGTAATCAAAGATCCTGAGTTTGCATGAGAGGTAGTCTTCCATATCGGGATGCTCATTAGGAGCAATGTGGTCTTCATAGAGATTGGTAAATGCCGCCGTGCGGTATGTGATCCCCCTTACCCTGTCAAGCTTAAGAGCCTGTGATGATACCTCCATGACGAGATCTTTCTCTCCGTCAGAGGACAAAGTATTCATCATGTCATAGACTTCTCTTGATTCAGGAGTGGTATGCTCAGCGTGGATCTTCTCACCGGCAATGATATTGCAGACAGTACCGATAAGTCCTGTCTTTCTTCCGCTTCTTTCAAGGATCTCCCTTAACATGAATGCAGTCGTGGTCTTGCCCTTGGTTCCGGTAATTCCGAACACCGAGATCTTCTTTTCGGGATGGTCATAGAAGTTTGCGCAAAGATCAGCAAGATGCTTATGCGTGTCAGCGATCTCTATAACGCAAAGACCGTATCTTCCGGATAAACCTGCAAGTTCTTCATCTGGGAAACCCGTTCTTGTGCTGTCGGCAACGATAACGGATGCACCCTGCTCTGCAGCTTTTGATGCAAATGCATGTCCGTCTACAGTGAATCCCTGAACACAGAGGAAAAGTGAACCTTCAGTTACCTTTCTGGAATCATACTCAACAGATGTGACCTCTTTATCAAGATCACCGGAGATAAGCTTATATTCGATACCCTTAAGCACTTCAAGAAGCTTCATCCAAGCACTTCCTCTGTCTTTCTTCGCAATAGGGCTGATATCTTCAGCCTCTTTACCGGCAACTATATTAAATCAAAAAGTACAATATCTTATGTGGCAAAAAGAATGAAATTACTCTATCCGGGCCACATATGTTTGTGCGGCAGACTACTAGTTACTGTTCTTTTTACGTTTGGGCGGTTCGGTTGTTGTTCTTCCGTCCTCACCGGAAGAATCAACGGTGGGAGACTTATTTGATGACTGGTCAGGCTGGTTATAACCGCCTCCACCCGATGTTGACAGAGTTACCTTGATGATATCGCCGGCATACGCTGTCATTCCCGAAGCAACGCTCTGGGCTACACATACGCCCTGAATATCACTGTTCTTATCGATCTTGCAGTTAAGATTCATCTTAAGGCACGCTTCAATGCATTCGATCGCAGACATTCCGATCATATTCGGAACTCTTGTGGTAAGCATCTCCTCCTGCGATACATCCTTAGGATAGAGAACTACTACACCGGTCTTATAAAGCGTGTGCGAATAGTCAGGATATGTTCTGTCGACGATCGTCTCAGGCGTCATATCCATCGTTCCATATAGAGTTGAAAGGCCGTTTACCGCAACTCTTGAAGCTGCCTGTGAAGCAGGCATACCGTCAACCTTCTGAACGTACCATTCCTTGAGCATCTCGCTGTATTCTTCCTGTGAGAATCTTCTCTCGACACCCATGTAGGACAAAGTGCCTTCAACGATCTTCGCAGCTGTGGAAGCCGCAGATGATGAACCTACTGACTTATCTCTAGGCTTATTGATTACTACGAGGACAGCGATCTTCGGGTCGTATGAAGGTGCGTAGCATGAGAATGAGAGCACATGCAAACCCTTAAGTTCACCAACGTCGATCGTAGATGTCGATGTCTTACCTGCAACTGCGTATCCTGCAACCTTACCTGCTGAACCGGTACCGTCAGAGACAACGCCTTCCATCAGTTTTCTTACTCTCTTGCATGTGTCTTCAGAGAACACTGTTCTAACTACTTCAGGCTCGATCTCATCGACGATGTTTCCTTCAGGATCCGTAACATACTTTACGATGTGAGGAACAAGAAGGTCGCCGCCGTTAACGATAGCGCAGTATGAAGTAATGAGCTGGATAGGAGTAACCGTTGAAGACTCGCCGTATGAGAGAACTGACATATCGACTCTGGAAGGATTCTTATGGAAGATACCCTTACCTTCAGCAGGAAGATCGATTCCCGTACTATCATAGAAACCGAGCATGCGTACATAAGAATAATACTTAGTGATTCCTATTCTCTGAGCGAGCTGGGCGAAGACCGGGTTGCATGAGTTCTCGAAAGCACTCTGCAGTGTCTCCATACCGTGGTTATAGTTAGCCGTCTTCTGCAGCCAGCAGGAGATCGTATGCTGTGAGGAGAGCTTCATCGGTGAGTCATCAAACAACTCATCTTCTCTTGTAAGGTTCTCTTCAAATGCCATACATGTTGTAAGAGCCTTAAATGTTGAACCGGGCTCGTATGTATCTGAAACGCAGCGGTTACGCCATGCATTGGCCATTACGAACTTTACACGTTCCTCTTCCTTCATGTAATTCCATGCTTCCTCACCTACTCCGTAAGGTCTTGCATAAGGGTTATTACAGTCGTAATTTGGAATGGATACCATCGCATAAACCGCACCGGTATAAGGGTTCATGACTATGGCGCAGACACCGTCTATCGGATCGAACTTATCGTAAGCTTCCTTTGCGGCTTCTTCTGCGATTCTCTGGATACTGATGTCAATATTGGTGACGATATTATTACCGTCAGATACGGCAACAGTTGTCGCATCCGAATAAGGCAGAACGCCGCCTGTAATTTCATCCGTCTCTGAATATCTGTATCCGTCATCACCTGATAAAACAGAATTATAGTAAGCCTCAAGACCATAAAGTCCGTTAAGGCTTACACCGTCATTTTTCGCGTAGCCGACTACCTGCGAAGCAAGAGAACCGTAGTTATAGTATCTCTGCGGAACCGCAACGAAAGCAAAACCTTTGATCTTGTTTTCCTTAGTCCACTTTGCGAACTCATCCTTCTTCTCAGCGGAGATATTCTTCATGATGTCGCATCCGGCAACATCATTGCGCTTATCTGTCTTGTCTGTAGGATCGATCGGAATCGTCTTATCAAGTTTCTCGTAATCAACGCCGAGAATGCTTACAACGCCTTCGATTATCTGCTGTCTGTTCATCTGTGTGGATGTAACCATCTTAGGAGAACAGATGAGAGTGTAGTCGTATGTATTAGACGCGAGAGGAACCATGTTCGCATCGTAGATCATTCCTCTGTTGGCGCTGTATGTGACGAGTGTCCACTGTTCATTAGCAGCAGCTCTCGCATACTTGTCATAATCGGTTACCGTCGTCTGATAGAGGTTATAAACAAGGTAAAAAGAGTAGAGGAAAACAACTGCCGCTACGATAACGATCCAGATCTTGGGCCATACACCAGGCTTGATCTTCGAAGTTATATCTTTTTTCGCGGAGTCATTATCAAAAGAGTCCTTAACGGGCTCTTTTACCTGCTTGTCTTTATTAATGGCAGAAGAACCCCTCAAGGGCTTGCCGATGTTACTTGCCGGGATTATTGGCATAGTAATCAGCCAGCGCATCCTTGGAATCTTTGAACGCCTCGTCATTAATTCCGTCGGAGTTATAATTCACTCTTGTGCGGAGTGAATCCGTATTCGGTACCGGAAGATTGATAACCTGATTCTGGTTAGGATCCTGCATTCCGAGAGCTATCGCCTGCGCACGGATAACGTCCATGTCTGCAACGCCGTTCGCATTCTCTTCTGCATTAACGATCTCTCTTTTCGCAGTATTGATCTTATCCTTCAGATTGGAGTTGTCTCTTGCAAGCTCGGAGATCTCTGTCTGAGGATAGAGCAAAAGCATAACGAAGAATCCGATCAGGATTACAAGTCCGATCGATAATATAGTCTCGAAAAGCTTTCTTCTGGTAAGCTTTCTTGTCTGCTTCTTGTGGTCAAGCATGAACTGGGCATCTACATGTTCTTTTGCATACTGTGCTGATCTTTCCTGTACTTCATCGTATGAAACCAAACCGGGATTATCTTCTATGATCAAAGGTTCATCGTCGATCAAAGCAGCGATATCATCCGGTAAGACTTCACCTTCCTTGTAAGTCAGATCAGTCTTCTTTGCAGACAGCACCTCTTGAAGCGCCTCATCGTATGCGCCTACATCGAAGTTATTCATTTTTCTTTTCGATGCTGTCCTGATTGCCATTAGTTCTTACCTTTATGTTTTTTAGTTGTACTGTTCGTTATCGTTTCTCTCGAAAACCCTGAGCTTTGAGCTTCTGGATCTCGGATTGATCTCGATCTCTTCCTCGGTGGGTTCGATCGGTTTCTTTGTTATTACCGTTCCCAGAGACTTCTTTCCGCAAACGCATACCGGGAAATCACGGGGACATGTGCACGGGCTCTCTGCTGTTCTGAATGCTTCTTTGACTATCCTGTCTTCGAGCGAATGGAAGGAAATCACTGAGAACCTTCCGCCTGCCTTAAGCTTTCTGATACCGTCACTTAAAAGCGATTCAAGGCCGTCAAGTTCGTGGTTGACCTCGATCCTTATGGCCTGGAAGCATCTCTTCGCAGGATGCTGATCCTCTCCTCTTCCGTGACCCGGCATGTACTCCTTAATAGCCTGTGCAAGTTCAGTTGTTCTTGTAAAAGGCTTTGTTCTTCTTCTCTCGACGATACCGTCAGCAATCCTTCCGGCATGGTGCTCTTCACCATATTCTCTGAAGATCCTCTCGAGTTCGTCTCTCGAATATCTGTTTACTACTTCAGCTGCCGTAAGCCACTCATCAGGATCCATTCTCATATCCAAAGGACCGTTCTTCATATATGAGAAGCCTCTCTCAGCCGTATCGAGCTGATATGAGGAAACACCAAGGTCAGCCATGATGCCGTCGACCTTGCCGATCTTGAGGCTGCGGATAATATCATCTATATCCTTATAGTCAGCTTTTACCGGCATCCACTCGATTCCCGCAAAAGCCTCTCTTCTCTCCATGCATGCTGCAAGTGCCGCATCATCCTTATCGATAGATACGAGGATACCCTGTCCCTTCATTCTCCTTGCGATCTCAGCACTGTGGCTTCCGCCGCCGGCCGTACAATCAACATAGATTCCGCCCGGTCTGACATTCAGACTGTCAACAGTCTGATAAAGAAGTACAGGAATGTGATCAAAATTAGAGACCTTCAACATAATACTTTGTCTCCAATCCTTCTATGCCGCTGAGATCATGATCTTCGTTGTCATAGAAATTCTTTGTACAGATATCGAGCTTGCCGTCATCATTGAATACGCAGATCTCGTCACCGGGCTTAGCACCGATCCTGTCCCAAAGCTCACTGTTAACAGAAATACGTCCCTGGGAATCTACAGTTACTTCACAAGCCTCGCCGATGATCGCTCTCTTGATCTTACGGGCATTAGCATCCATTGTGTTGAGTTTTGCGAGCTGTGTCTTTACGACATTCTCAAAATGGTCCTTGGAGTAAACGCAAAGATAGCCGACATCAAGGCTGTTTGTTACGACAACCTCGGCGCCAAGCACTTCTTTCTGCTTTGAAGGGATAAAGAATCTTCCCTTTGCGTCTACTTTCTTAATGTCTCTCATCCTGAGTCTCTTAAAACTTGATTTTGTGTTAAAGTGAAGGCTGCGGCCTCGATTTCAGCCACTTTCCTCCACTAGAATGGGAAATATCTCCCCGAATCACCACACATCTGTATTCTATTCGTAATCTTTTTTTAACGCAAGAGGTTTTTTGGTAATTTTATGGAAATTTATAAAATATTTTTTCCAGTGGTGATTTGTGGAGAAATTGCCGCATCAAGTCGTGCTACTTTTCAGTTCTTGGATGAGTTTTCGCCTGATGGAGCGAAAAAAGGGCGTCCGGCATCCTCTTGTGGAAAATAAGTGGCCAGCAATCCCCCTTGTGCAAAAATGGTGCAGCGTGGAGGACTTTTTTGCACCATTACGGACAATTTGACTCTGGATTGCTCAAAAGGGTGCTATTTTTGCAGATTTCCGCACCATTTCGAGCACTCTGGCCACAAAAGATGAATCTCTGGTTCTCCCATCATCACCAGGCGGCCAACCACCACAAATAAAAAGCGGCCACTCCAGGGCCGCTCCTAATAAAATTATTATTTCATCTCATCTATTGATGGATACGAGGGTATCGCGCCGGGCCGCTGGACACTGATGGAGCAGTAGCGGTTCGCAAAATCCAGGCATTCCTTTATCACTGACAGCGGGCACCCGGCAAGGTCTTCCCTGCTGATACAGCGCGACTTTAGGCACCACAGGAACGAGCCGATAAATGCATCGCCCGCGCCCGTTGTATCTGTCGCCTTTACTGATGGTCCTACTGAAGACACAACGCCATTGAGATTGTAAGCATCAGCGCCTTCCTTGCCTTTTGTGAGTATCACAAGTTTTACACTTCCGGTAAAGAGCATGGGAACAGCCTTTTCGACAGAAGATTCGCCTGTTATGAATTCGATCTCCTCATCGGATACTTTGAGCACATCACATTCAGGGAGGAATTCCCAGATCACTCTCTTTAATTCATCCCTGTCATCCCAGAGCATAAAGCGGAGGTTCGGGTCGAAGCTGACAATAGCCCCCTGCCTTCTTGCAAGAGTGATCGCAGTGCGGTGTGCATCCTTCATAGGAAAATCTCCGAGCGATACGCTGCAGAAATGAAGCGCATAGCAGTCATCGAGCATATCACTTGTCACCTCTGACGCATCGAAAAGCATGTCAGCAGAAGGATTCCTGTAAAAAGAGAATACACGGTTGCCATCTTTTGCGAGACTCACAAAAGCAAGTGCAGTATTAGCTTCAGAAGTATAATTTATATAAGAAGTATCAACTCCGGCATTATTAAGCGTTCTTGTGATGACATCTCCGAACGGATCTTTGCCGAGCTTTGTAAGCATTCTTGATTTGCCGCCAAGCTTCGAAAAAGCACCGCATACATTAGCGGGCGCGCCGCCTGTCGCAGGTGAGAATGCACCGACTTCATGGAACTCACAGCCGATCTTATCCGGAATAAAATCAATAAGTGCCTCGCCTATCGCTATCAGAGTATCGTTAAGTCTCAGTGTGTATATCTCAGCTGAAACGCCCTGTGCTGCAATACGGACCTGGCGGTGTTCCGGATAGAATCTTGTGCTCATGACATAACGGCCGCCATTAATATAGATCTCTAATGAAGATATATCTGCAATTATGCGGATATCAGTCAGGTCACTGATCCGGATGTTGCGGACCGTTCTTCCATAGCCTTCCTCATTTGTAAATCCGAGACTTAATACACCAGCCGTTCTGCTCCATGAGATAGATGCGCCTGATACCGAGAGCAGCACATCATCCGAGCATTCAGAAGCGCATACTTCAAAAGGAAGTCCTGCCCAAGCTTCGCCGTCTATTGTCTTGGAAGATCTCCTGATCTTTTCCAATTCCCTAATAGGATTCTGTATTATCTTTCCGTCAGGTCCGGCAGTAAGTTCGCGGGGTAATGTAAGGCAATGCTGCCAGCCGAGTTCTGTCGTGGGATTGGTATACGAGTCGTCACCTATTCCCATCCAGCCGATAAGGATCCTTCTTCCGTCAGGAGCTATAAATGTCTGCGGCGCATAGAAGTCAAAACCGTAATCGAATTCTTCAAAATCAGAAAGCGTATCACCGTCCACAGTAAAATAACCGCTCTGGAAAATATTCTGATACTTATATTCGCCCTGCTCTATTCCCTGTGGACAGAACGCGAGGAAACGTTTGTCTCCGATATCGAACATGTCAGGGCATTCCCACATATATCCCATATCAGGTGCGGTAAGACATCCCTTATATTCGAATGAATCAACGCTTTTGCCTTCATATAAAAGAACTGATCCTTTGTCATCTTTTGAGCGGGCGCCAAGCACCATCTTGTATATGCCGTTTTCGATCCATACCTTGGGATCTCTTACGTGACATGAACAAAAAGGCGGATAATCAGGATTCTTAAGAAGGACTTTTTTCGAAGACATCGCAGATCCGTCGGGAGAAGTCACATAGATAACATTAGCGCCGCGTCCCTCAAGCACATAATCGTGTTCGCCTTCCTCCATGACATTGCCTGTATAGAAGAATTCGATGTGATCATCAAAAGGAACGGCACAGCCTGAGAAAACGCCATCCTTATCCTCCGGAATATCCGCATCAAGAACGATGCCCTGATATTTCCACGAGAGAAGATCAGGGCTTACATAATGGCCCCAGCGGCGGACACTTTCGCCACATGGAGTGCCGGGAGAATACTGGAAATAGACATGATAACAGCCGTCAAAAAAGCACAGTCCGTTCGGGTCGTTCATCCAACCTTCAGGCGGTTCGATATGAAGATTCTGTCTCCACTTGCCCTTCAAGATGTGCCTCCTTATTTACTAAGTATTTCTGGACATCGAGATGTTGAGGATTACTCCGAAAGCCAGATAGTTGATCAGCATCGCAGTACCGCCGTAACTTATGAAAGGAAGCGGAATTCCCGTGATAGGAAGAAGACCAACAGCCATGCCCATGTTCTCGATAAAATGGAAAGCAAAGTATCCCGTAAGTCCGGTAAGCATGTAAGATGCTGATTTGGATGTAACCTTGGCGGCAACATAAAGACATCTGCTCAGGAAGAAGAACGCGAGAACTATTACAGTCGTGGTTCCGATGAATCCCATATGTTCCGATATCGCAGCGAAAATAAAGTCACTCTCCTTAACCGGAACCGGGGTAAGGATGCCGGTATGGTTGCCCGTAAGTCCGCCGGACATGATGGCAAGCTGCGACTGTCTTAAGTTGTACTCTGAACGGGGTGATGAACCCTGGAAAACGAGTGATAAGATTCTGTCTTTCTGGTAAGGCTTCAGGTAGAAGAACCATACAACAGGAACGACGATTACGACGAATGATGAGAACGCGAGAAGGAAGTATCTGTATCTTACGCCCCATGCGAAAAGCATACATACGAATGTAAATGCGATAACCATTGCCGTACCGAAGTCAGGCTGAGAAAGTATGAGGAGCATCGGCGGAGCATAAACAGCTGCCATGATGCCGAAGCCTTTTAGGAATGAATATTCCTTGTTATGCATTGATTCGAAAATATCTGCAGCCACCATGATAAGACCGATCTTCGCGAGCTCTGAAGGCTGGAAGTTACCGATGATCGGTAGATTCAGCCAGGAGTCTGCACCCCATGTTGCAGCAAGCGAGTAACCGTCGATAGGAACAAGCAGCAAAAGGAAAACAGCCGCAGCATAAAGAACTCGGCCTACGATCTTCAGGAGATGCTCATCAAGCAAACTGATGATCAATGCACCGACGATACCGCCTACTGTAGCAGCTATCTGTCTGTAGTAATTTCCGGGATAAGCAGCGTAGCCTTTGGACAAAACCCTCTGAAGAACATAAAGGCCGATTATCGTCATCGCGAGAACCGGAATGACAAGATAATAGTCGACGGTCTTAAGACCGTCTTTCCCGCGAAGTCTTACAACGCCGGAACCAGCCTTATCCATTATTAACCTTTTTTCTCCTCTGTAAGTTCGACAAAGAGCTTTTCAGGAAAACCCTTTTTCTCAAATCTCATGGACCTTGCGTAAGCGATGTAAAGAAGAGCAGCTACGACAAAGATGAGTGAAAGGAGCTGGGAGATCCTGATAGTTGTGTTTGCAATATAAAGCGAATCAGTCCTGAGACCTTCAATGAAGAATCTTGCTGTTCCATAGAGTGCAAAATAAGCACAAGATGTCTCGAAAGGAATCTTGGAATGCTTTCTGACATATAAGAGGATAAAGAATATCGCAAGGTCAGCAAGTGATTCATAAAGGAATGTCGGATGAACCGGCATTGTGGCTACAAGTGTCGGACAGTTAGCACTGATATAGTTCTCGATAGTGGAACTTGTCATGCCCCAGGGAAGAGTTGTGTTCGTGCCGAAGCACTCCTGGTTAAAGAAGTTGCCCCATCTGCCGATAGCCTGGCCCAAAGGCAGGTAAACCACGCAGTAGTCAGCAAGCTCCATGAAAGGGATCTTTCTTATGCGGCACATAACAATACAGCCGATGAAGACGAGGATAACACCTCCATAGATGGCAAGTCCGCCGGATCTTAAGTCGAAGATAGCCTTAAGATTCTTTCCGTAGTAATCCCAATTGCATGCGACGAAGTAAAGTCTTGCACCGATAATGGCACAGGGAATGATGACGAGGATCGTATCGTATACAAGGCCTTCAGGGAACTTGAAGTCTTTTGCCTGCTTGACTGCAAGAATGACTGCCAGAACGATTGCTGAAGCGATCAGAAGACCGTACCAGTATATCTCGACACTTCCGATAGTAAACGCCACCGGACTTATATTTACATTGATTCCCAGACCCGGGAATTTGACTTCTACTAAGTTCATCATGCTTCCTTATCCTCCCTGCCCCTTCCGGGGTCAGATAAATCTTTGATATATTACCACAAATCAGAATATATATCCTTTATGGTTCGTTTTCGCGGTGCATCTGTGGTATTTTCAGCAGAAACCTCTGTCTTTCAGGTAATCTATAGCCTGTGCTTTATTAAGCTCCACCGCAGAGATCAGATCATCTTTTGATGTCATCTTGGTCTCAGGTCTTAGGAAATGAAGAAGCTCGACCGTGAGGCTTGCACCGTAGATATCTTCATCAAAGTCGAAAATAAAAGTCTCCACAACATCGTTAACGGCATCTTCCAGAGTCGGTCTTCTGCCAATATTAGTAACACCGTAAAGCGTTCTCTGGCCTAAGCGGATGCGTGATACATATACGCCTCTTCTTACAACGAATTTATCTTCAGGAACAACGATATTTGCAGTGGGGAAACCCATCGTCCTTCCGAGCTGTTTTCCATGGACGCAATGGCCGGAATATGAGTAATCCCTTCCGCCGCACAGATCTCTTGCAAGATCAGCATCACCCTGCCCGAGTGCATCACGGAGCCATGTCGTGGATATCTTCTTATCTGTTCCGTCAAGGAGACGGTCTTTTACGACGATAACGCGTATATCATTTGCCCTGGCAAATTCTTTTATCATGTTAACGTCGCCTTTGGCATCCTTGCCGAACCTGTAATCCTCACCCATTATCAAGGTATCCGCAATGCAGCGGTTAAGAAGGATGCCTGTAAGATACTCTTCCGGCTCCATATCTTTTACCTTGTCGAAATCAAGCACGAGAAGTTCGTCCGCGCCCGTCTCACCTATAAGGTTCAGTCTTTCTTCGGATGTATATAAGGGTTTGGAATCTGATTTGAAAAGATTCTTGAATGTCTGCACCGTCGATGTCAGACCGTCTCTTTCAGCGGTCATGACAGTCTTCTTTATAATGTCCAGATGTCCCTGATGAATTCCGTCGAACATGCCAAGCGCGATCACTCTGCCCCTGGTTCCTAACGGAAGATCATTAAGCGTATATGTACCGCAGACTTTAATCATGTGCGTAAAGCCTCTCGATCCTCATTGTCAGAATCCCGTTCTCAACAGCCGGGAACACCACGGCAATGAGTTTTCCTTCACTTGTGGCTCTGTAATATATGCGCTCATCACCTTCAAGCGCAACTTTAAACGGGAATGCAATCTTTCTTCCGAACTTGATATCCTGTGTCTGCTTCGGATCGAGCTTGATCTCAGGCAGGAACGTTATTGTCTCGGATGCATCTCTCACGAATGAAAAGTCGCCTACTTCCGCCATCTTCTGAAGCTGTTCAGGCGTATAAGCATCCTTTACGCTGAACTGTCCGTTTATGGTCCTTCTCAAAGACTCGGCATAAGCGCCATAACCTGTAACCGCTCCAAGATCGGAGCAGATCATCCTTATGTATGTTCCTTTGGAACACAGGCAGTCAAAATCGACAGCAAGTCCTTTGCTGCGCGCTTCAATACCTGTGATATCAAGTGAATAAATGGTGACAGGAGCAGGCTTAAGATCAGGCATCTCACCCTTTCTAGCAAGCTCATATGCTTTTACGCCGTCTATCTTCTTCGCCGAAAAAGCTGGCGGAAGCTGCTCTTTTGTTGCCTTCACCTTGGCAAAGGCTTCATGTATCTTTTCGTAACCTGTTTTCGCAAGTTCAGAAAGTTCTGAAGGAGACGGATAATTCTCAGATATGAATTCACCTGTCTTATCCATCGTATCTGTCTGAGCACCGAAAATGCACTTGCAGGAATAGCCTTTATAAAAGCCTTCGCAAAACCTCAGAAACTTAAGTCCCTTGCCTGCAAATACCGGCAAAAGTCCTGTGGCAAAAGGATCCAGCGTTCCCAGGTGTCCTACTTTTCTTGTACCGAGAAGACTGCCGACGAAGCGGTCGGTCTTAAAGGAAGTCCATCCTTCAGGTTTATCTACAAGGATGAATCCGTCATTGATCATATAATGTCCCGAACCCTTTTTACTATCTCTCCGGCGATCTCGTAGATGTTGCCGTTCTTTACAGTAAATCCGGCTGCCCTGACATGTCCGCCGCCGCCGAAGCCTTCGGCGAATTTGGAACAATCGAAGTATTCCTGTGATCTGATATTGCCTCTGATCTCACCGTTTTCGAGCTCTCTTAAGACAATCGCAAGTTCGACTCCGTCGATATCACGCATTGCGGATACGACATCATCAACTCCGTCAGGTCCTGCATTAAAGCGCTTGAAAAGATCGTAAGGCACAACTGTCATCGCGAACTTATCATCGTAATAGAACTGTGTCTCGGATCTTGCTTCAGCTGACAGCAGGAATTTCTGCTTTGTCTTGCGGTCGAAAAGGTTATAGCATACTTCAGATATGTCACCGCCTAATTCGATCAGATTGCCGGCAACCTCAAGCGTCTCCGGACGTGTGTTCTTGAATGTAAATCTGCCTGTATCAGTAACGATTCCTGAAAGCACTGCCTTTGCGGCATTAGGCTTAAGGATATCTTTCATCTCTCTGCCAGTGAGCTCAGTTATCTGCTGGGCAACATAGAAGACCATCTCTGATGCTGATGATGCATCAGGATCGATCCATAGATTATCAGACCTTGCTGTAACTGAAGCATGGTGATCGATGATTATCTTTGGCTCGACAGAATCGAAAATTACTCCGCATGATCCCATTCTTGATGAATCGGAGATATCGCAGCTTACTGCAGCACCGATCTTCTTGCCTGCAAGAGTACCTGAAGTGGTGAACTCTTCAGCAAGATGATTGTCTCCGTCAGGTTGGAAGAACAGGTCTTCGATACCCAAAAACTTCATGTTCTCAGGGAGCTGTTCCGGGATGGCAACATATGCATCAACACCGAAAGATCTTAATATACTGCAGATTCCGGATGCTGATCCTATACAGTCTCCGTCAACATTCCTGTGAAGGAAGACCAGGACAGCCTCATCGTTCGTCTTGGTCTTTTCGATAATACTCAGTAAATTCTTAGCACTTCTTAAACTGCCTTCTTTATAGCGTTCCCTCATTTGAGTTTCTCTCTTCTCTGGCAATCCTTCTAGCTTCATCTTCCTTGATCGTCTTATCGATCAGAGCTTCCATTCTGAGTGCTTCGTCAAGAGTCTTGTCGAGCTTGAAGCTCAGTTCAGGAGCAACTCTTAAGTTGATCTCCTGTACTGTCTCATAGCGGATAAAGCCCTTGGCGTGCTCTATCGCTTCCATAGCTTCCTTCTGTGTCTTGTCATCTCCGTAAACAGATATAAACACAGTAGCGTGAGATAAGTCACGGCTCATCTTAACGGACGTAACAGATGTCAGCAAAGGAACTCTAGGATCCTTTAACTTTGTTGAGATAATCGTGGAGATGATCTTCTGGATCTCATCTCCAACTATCTCAGGTCTTCTGTTTTTCATATCAGTCCCTCTTAACTTCGACGTTGCCGAATGCTTCGATAACGTCGCCGATCTTTATGTCGTTATACTTCTCGACTGTAAGACCGCATTCATGTCCTGAAACTACTTCCTTAACGGAATCCTTCTCATGCTGCAGGGAACCCAACACACCGGTATAGATAACAACATCATCTCTGATGACTCTGACATTGGATGCTCTCTGGATCTTACCGTCAGTAACATAGCATCCGCCGATAGTACCGATACCGCTGACCTTGAAGAGCTGTCTGACTTCTGCATGACCCCAGACGACTTCCTCGATCTTAGGTGCAAGCATACCCTTCATAGCGTTCTCAACATCTTCGATAGCATTATAGATGACGCTGTAGAGTCTGATGTCTACGCCTGCCTCTTTTGCCTTATCAACGATCATCTGTGAAGGTCTTACGTTGAAGCCAATAATGATCGCATTGGATACATCAGCAAGAACGATATCGGATTCATTGATGGCACCGACTGCACCGTGGATGACCTTGATCTTAACTTCATCGTTTGAGAGCTTCTCCAAAGACTGCTGAACGGCTTCGACAGAACCCTGAACGTCAGCCTTGATGATGATATTGAGCTCCTTAACATCGCCTGCTGCCATCTGTGCTGCGAGCGTATCAAGGCTCATCTTGGATGATCTGTGGAGCTGCTCTTCTCTCTGCTTGATCTTACGCTTTTCAACAAGCTGTCTTGCTGTCTTATCGTCAGATACGGCATAGAGGATCTCGCCTGCCTGAGGTACTTCAGGAAGACCTAAGATCTCGACAGGGATTGAAGGACCTGCCTTCTTGATAGGAGCGCCCTTATCATCGTACATAGCTCTTACGTTACCAAGGATAGGACCGCATACGACTGTATCGCCCTGTCTTAATGTACCGCGCTGGATAAGTACGGATGCAACAGGACCTCTGTTCTTATCGAGCTTTGCCTCGATAACAGCGCCCTTTGCCTGGCTCTTCGGATCAGCCTTGAGCTCCATAACGTCTGCTGTGAGCAATACGTTTTCGAGAAGTTCATCAATACCTGTACCCTGCTTAGCGGAGATAGGTACCATGATGGTCTGGCCGCCCCACTCTTCACATACGAGACCGTACTGTGTGAGTTCCTGCTTAACTCTGTCAGGATTTGCGCCCGGCTTATCGATCTTGTTGATAGCAACGATGATCTCTGTATTAGCAGCCTTAGCGTGGTTGATAGCTTCGATCGTCTGAGGCATTACACCGTCGTCTGCAGCTACAACGAGGATAGCGATATCGGTGAACTGTGCACCTCTTGCTCTCATCGTGGTGAACGCTTCGTGACCAGGTGTATCGAGGAATGTGATCTGGCGGCCCTTAAGACGTACTGTGTAAGCACCGATCTTCTGTGTGATACCGCCTGCCTCGCCTTCTGTAACGTTTGCTGAACGGATCTTATCAAGGAGTGATGTCTTACCGTGGTCAACGTGACCCATAACAACTACAACAGGAGGTCTGGGTTCGAGGTTCTCAGGATTATCAACATCTGCCTCGAAAAGAATATCCTCTTCTGTCTTCTCCTCAAGGAGTTCCGCATTGATTCCGAAGCTGTCCGCAACAAGGCAGGCTGTATCAAAGTCGAGTTCCTGGTTGATAGTAGCCATTACACCGAGCTTCATGAGAGCCATGATGATATCAGAGCTCTTCTTGCCGATACCTTCAGCAAATTCCTTAACTGTAATGAAAGCAGGGATTTTGATCTCCGTGATTACCGGTTCCACAACAGCCTGCTGTTCAAACTGCTTCTTTTTCTTCTTTCTGAATGAGAAATCGTCGTAGTCACCGTCACTGTTAACACGTCCTGTGAACTGTGATGTTCTTGACTGCTTTCTCTTATCAATGTTTGCATTCTTTTCGCCGTCTCTTCTGTCAGCGTTGTTGTGCTTCTTATCGAAAGCACTCTTCTCTGCATAAGAAGATCTGCTCTTCTTTGCATCTTCGATAGGAGCCTCTGCTCTCGGCTTGGGTGCTCTCTTGAACTGCGGACGTGAATTATCATCATCCTTATCCTTATCAAAGCCGCCGCCCTGCTTCTGGAAACCGCCGCCTCTGTTATTGTTGTAGCCGCCCTGGCCGCCTGATCTCATCGGGCTCTTCTTATCCCTACCGGAATAAGTGATAACTGTAGAACTTCTGATCGTCTCGCCTCTTGCGGGAACATCAGGAAGTGAGATAACAGCAGATGAAAGTCTCGGCTTAGCAGGAGCCTCAGGCTTGACCTCAGGCTTCTTCTCTTCGGCAACGGGCTTTTCCTCTGCTTTTACTTCAGGCTTCTTCTCTTCAACAACAGGCTTTTCTTCGACCTTTACTTCAGGCTTCTTCTCCTCAACTGCAGGAGCTTCTTCCTTCTTTTCAGCCTTGGGAGCTGCTGTCTTTGTTGTCTTTGCAGCAGTCTTCTTGGCAGGCTTCTTTTCTTCTGTTCCTGCCTCTTCAGTCTTAGCTTCAGGCTCTTTCTTTTCTGCTGCCTTCTTAGTTGTCTTCTTAGCAGGAGCATCTGCCTTTTCTTCAGCATCAGCCTTCTTTGCAGCTGTCTTCTTAGCAGGCTTCTTCTCTTCTGCCGGCTTTTCTTCAGCTTCAGCCTTCTTGGTTGTTGTCTTCTTAGCAGGCTTTGCTTCTGATTCCTGTACGGGAGCAGGTGCTGCCTCAACAACTGCTGCTTCAGGCTTTACCTCAGCAACGGGGGCTGCCTCTGGTGTATCTTCGGCCTTCTTCTTATGAACTCTTCCGAGTCTCATCTTCTTGCTGCCGGATACGCCTCCGACGGTCAGACCGCTCTTCTTATTTTCATTATCTTCACTCATCAAATATCTTCCTCCTCGTTGATCTTATCGAGTATGGCGGATATACCATCCGCAAAGCTTTTATCAGTAATTGCCGCAACTGTTCTGGCGGGCTTGCCTAATGCGTCACCCAGTTCTTCCGAACTTCCGAAACTGTAACAGGGGATCTCATCTTTTCCCGTTATGTTCCTTAAGATCTTGTCCAAAGAATTGCTTGAAATGTCTTTGGTAATGATCAGGAGCTTTACGTTGCCGGAACGTATCTGTCCGGTTACCGCATCACTTCCTGACGCAATCTTTCCTGCTCGGGACGCGAGCCCGATCATTCCAAACACTCTTTCCTTATCTGTCATTTATCTTCTGCAATGCTCCCTAAAAGTGATTTTGCAAGCTCTTTGATCTCTTCATCTGTCAAAGGCTTCTTAAGTCCCTTCGAAAGCTTTGCCGCTTTCTTAAGCTCCGCTGTTATGCATGCTTCATTGCGGCAGAGGTATGCACCTCTTCCTGAAAGCTTTCCCGTAGGATCGAATGCGACTTCACCTTCCGGTGTCACGACCACACGCAAGAGTTCACTTTTGTCTCTTACTGTCCTGCAGGATACACAACTTCTTTGCGGCTTTTTCTTCATACTTCTAAACGCTCTGCTTATTACTCGTTCTTACCTGCTTCATCATCAACGACTTTAAAGTCATCGATAAGTGCCTTGGAAGCTTCTACGCTCTCATCAGACTCTTTCTTGATGTCGATCTTAAATCCTGTAAGTCTTGCAGCAAGACGAACATTCTGACCGCTCTTACCGATAGCAAGTGAGAACTGCTGATCAGGCACGATTACCTTTGCATATCTCTCTACTTCACCATTCTCATTTGTTGTGATCTCTGTATCAACTCTTGAGACCTTTGCAGGCTGCAAAGCTTCGCTGATAAAGAGTGCGGGATCTTCCTTCCAGTCAACGATGTCGATCTTTTCTTCAGCAAGCTCATTCATGATCTGCTGAACTCTCTGTCCTCTCTGACCAACGCATGAACCCTTTGCATCGATATCAGGATCTTTAGAGTAAACAGCAACCTTTGTTCTGGAGCCCGCTTCTCTTGCAACAGATCTGATGATTACATCGCCTGCCTTGATCTCAGGAACCTCGAGCTCGAAAAGCTTTGTAACGAGTCTTGCATCTGTTCTTGAAAGAACAACTGAAGGTCTGCCGTTGGCTTCCTCAACGCCCATGACGAGGAACTTCATGATCCTGTCCTGATCGTAGTGCTCATTTCTGTTATTTCTGATCTGACCGTCATGCTTAACGATAGCTTCAGCACGGCCGATATTAACGTAAACGTTTCTAGCATCCTTACGAACGATAGTTCCTGATGTGATCTCGCCGATCTTACCGGAGAACTCCTTTTCGATCTTAAGGCTCTCTGCATCTCTTAACTTCTGGTTGATAGCGTTCTTTGCAGCGCTTGCAGCAAGACGGCCCAGATCTTCAACGTCGATACCGATCTCGATCTCATCTCCGATCTCAACGTCTTCATAACCTAATTCCTTAGCTGCTTCGATGGAAATCTCGTTAGCCTCATCGATAACATCATCAACTACTTCTGCGAGCTTATAAACATAGATCTCGCCTGTCTCTCTGTCGATCTCGGCATTGACAGACTTGATATCCTGCTTGTTGCCGCCGAACTCACGTCTGTAAGCTGCGACAAGACCGCTCTCAATAGCCTGGAAAACCTCTTCCTCATTGATGTCTCTTTCTTCTGCGAGGAGCTTAACAAGACTTACTATTGTATCCTTGGGTTCCTCTTCATTCTTCTTTCTGGGCATTTTTATTTCCTCCTAACATTAATAAACTTTAAAAATCTATATGACGAACAGCCTTTGCTATATCCTCGAATCCGAGAGTTAACTCATCACCGTTATCAAATACGAATGTTGCCTTGTCGCCTTCTGCACCTTTGATCACTGCAGTAAAGCTCTTCTTTCCTTCCATGGGCTTATAAAGTGATATGTCTACCTTCTCGCCGGCATATCTGTTATAGTCCTTATCTGTCTCGAGCGGTCTTGTAAGGCCGGGAGAAGATACTTCGAAAAAGTCAGGATCGATAGAACCTGCCGCATCGATTACCGGATCAACTGCACGGCTTACCGTCTCACAGTCGTCGATGCCGATGCCCCCGCGCTTGTCGATATAAAGCGTCAAAACCATTCCGCGCGATTCCTTGACGTAAGAACAGTCGACCAGATCGAATCCGAGCTCTGTTACAACAGGCTCAGCGAGTTCAAACGCTTCCTGTGCTACTTTTGATCTCTTAGCCAAAATAATCTCCTTCTACAACAAAAAACGGACACGCCATCCGGCTGTCCGTTCGATAAAAACTCTTTTATGAACTCGGTAATTTTATCATATTTATATAAATAGTGCAAACCGAAAAATGTTCCTAATTTTTTACACTTTTATATTCATTTTGGGTGCCAATTACAGTAAAATAAGTCTATCCAGATATCCAATGGAAATATGATCCCCAAAGGAGACATTCTATGATTAAACTTATTGCAGGACCTAAGGGCACGGGCAAGACAGCTAAGCTCGTCGATGACATTAACGCAGTTGCAGCTTCTGACAGCAACGTCGTATGCCTTGAAAGAGGAAACAGATTAGACCAGCTTCTTAAACCCACTGTCCGTCTTGTAAATATGAAGGAATACCCTATCGAAGGTTTTGACCAGGTTCTCGCATTCATCTGCGGCATCTGCTCCAAAGATTACGACTTAACACATATCTATGTAGACGCAATCTGCAAAGTTGCTAACAACTATGATCCCACAGGCCTCGGCGAATTCCTTATGAAGCTCGATGCATTCCTGAAGGATACACCTGTAGTTGCTACTATCCTTTACAGCGGCGAGATCGATAGCCTTCCTGAAGAAGCTAGAAAATTCGCTTGATTTGAACTAATCCGTAAAACTACCCGGATCTGTTGCAGGTCCGGGTTTTTAAAAAATAAACCAGGAGGAACATTTACATGGGTTTAATTAAGGAATTCAAGGAATTCGCACTCAAGGGCAGCGTAGTTGACATGGCTATCGGTGTTATCATCGGTGCAGCTTTCAAGGATATCGTTACATCCTTCACAGACAGCTTCATCAATCCTTTGATCGCTTCTATCGGCGGTGCTGAGATCGCCGGTGCTATCAGACTTCCCTGGGTTAACTACACAGGTCTTGATCCTGAACAGATCGCAGCTCTTTCACTTAACTATGGTGCTTTCATCACAGCTATCATCAACTTCCTTATCATGGCAATCATTCTTTTCGCTATGCTCAAGGGAATCAATGCTCTTAAGAATGGTGTCGGCAAGATCAAGAAGGGCAAGAAGGAAGAAGCACCTGCTCCTGCACCCGAGCCTTCTGATGAAGTTAAGCTCCTTACAGAGATCAAGGATCTCCTTAAGGCACAGAACGGCAAGTAATCAGCTGATAATAATTCAGAATTAACATAGGGCTGTCTCAATTAAGAGGCGGCCCTTTAGTACCATAGAAAGTGTAATTGTTAGAGAGTAATTAACTCCGATAGTTGCACTTTTTATAATGAGGGGAGTAATTGGTCTGACGTGCGGCCCTTTGGATCAAGCATCCGCTAAAAAAACTGTCAGCCAATCCCCTTATTATAAGCATTCGATTAAGCAGGTAGGGATCAGCTCCCGCGTAACCAACTAAACTGAATTGTAATAAGTGCGGCTTGGAACAATTACTAATCTCAGATTTAGGAG